>Ga0209706_10001805_pt1 | contig 12098 bp, 5 predicted proteins | sample PPLLaktember2015_6_FD_187263 | JGI IMG/M metagenome (GOLD analysis project Ga0209706, IMG submission 187263) | Freshwater sediment microbial communities from Prairie Pothole Lake near Jamestown, North Dakota, USA - PPLs Lake P8 Core (1) Depth... | ecosystem: Environmental > Aquatic > Freshwater...
CGGGCCGGGTACCGGACGGGATTCGTCGGCAAGTTCGGCGTGGCCGTGGAAAAGGGCGTTCCCGCCGAGATGTTCGACTTCACCTATTTCGACGGCCTCCCCCACGTCCAGACGGTCGACCGGATCGAGCGCCACATGACCGAGGTCGAAGGCGACAAGGCCGTCGATTTCCTCCGCGGCGTCGAGCCCGGGCGGCCCTTTTGCCTGTTCTGGTGCCCCTGGGCGCCCCACGCCGACGACGGCGATCCCAGGCAATATTTCTGGCCTGCGGCCGTGGACGCCCTCTACCGTGACGTCGCGATCCCCGTCCCCGAGATGGCGGCGCCGGAGTACTACGACGCCCAGCCCGCCTTCCTGAAGAACACGATGAACCGGACGCGCTGGGGCTGGCGGTTCGACGCCCCGCTAAAGTACCAGGAAATGGTCAAGGGCTATTACCGGATGATCAGCGGAGTCGACATGGTCGCGGGACGCATCCGGGACGAGCTGGCCCGCCTCGGCCTCGACGGGAGCACGGTCATCATCTACACCTCGGACAACGGCTATTTCCTGGGCGAGCGGGGCTACGCCGACAAATGGCTGATGTACGAGCCGTCGATCCGGGTCCCGCTCGTCGTGTTCGATCCGCGGGCGCCTCGCGAAAGCCGCGGACTGGTCAAGCGGGACCTGGTCCTGAACATCGACCTCGGACCGACCCTCATGGACCTGGCCGGGGTCCCCATCCCCTCTCAGGCCCAGGGCCGCAGCCTGAAACCCATGTTCGGAAGGAGAACGCCGGCCTGGCGCCCGGAGATCTTCTGCGAGGAGCTCTGGGACCACCCGGACATCCCTCGGAGCGAATGCGTCCGGACCGAGCGCTGGAAATACATCCAATACGCCGGGCATCCGGAGTACGTGGAGCTGTTCGATCTGGCGGCCGATCCGGACGAGAAAAGGAACCTGGCCGGCGATCCCGGTCATACCCGCGTTCTGGCCGAGCTGCGGGAGCGCTGCGGCCGGAGGATCAAAGCCCTGCTCGACGATCAAGCCAAATTCAGAGATCCCGATACCCGCGAAATCGTCCCGGCCAAGGCGGCGTAATCCTCGTCGGAAAGGAGATCGAGAGCCATGACACAAGCCCGAAAAGGCATTGCTCGCGGTGCGTGGATCATCAGCCTACTGTCCTCATGCGGAACGGCGGTCCTGGCCCTGGTCATGGCCTCCTGCACGCCCTCTCAGCGCCCAGACTTCTACGCCTATTACACGCGGCTGGACTATGACGATCACAACAATACAGGCCAATATGCCGATCTCATCGCCAAGATCGGAACGAAGGGCCGGTTCGTGTTCTGCCGGGAATTCGGCTATCTGCCCTATTGGCAGCCGACGGAAACGAAATATTTCGTCGACCGCCTGCTTCCGGTGACAGGCGACGGCCCCCCGGAACGGCCCGATGCGATCAACAAGTGCTCCTATGTCCGCCTGATCGAGAGCTCGCCCGACAGGATCGTCGTCCACTGGAGGTACGCCCCGGACCTGAACGGCCCGCACTTCACCGATTTCCAGCGGACCTACAGCGGCGATATCGGCAGCTACTTCGCCGATTACGCCGAGGAATACTTCACGATCACCCCCGACGGGCGGATCACGCGGGAAGCGAAGAAAGGCTGCGTCCGGCTGGACGAGTGGAACGATCCCTTGAATAAGACCACGCAGATCCTCGCGCTGAACTCGTCCGGGATCAAGGTCCAGAGCACCACGCCGGCACGGTTGCAGCGCCGGCCCGGCGACGCCGTCCCGGGAGCGCCCGTCGTCAATGGAGGCGTCGAATCCCCCGCGCTGTGGCTGCGGTTCGATGAGGGCCTCTCGGCCCAAGACGATGTCACGAGGGAGAGCGTCAAGGGATCGAAGTGCGGCATCGGCGGGGCGGACAGCTGCTGGAGAAAAGGCGTTTCCGGGACGTGTCTGTCGTTCGACGGCTACACCAATCGAGTGACGGTTCCTTCCCGGGAACTCCCGAACATCCACGGCGATTTCACGATCGAGGCCTGGATCGCCCCGCAGGAATACTCTTGGGACCGGTCGGGCATCGTCGACCATGGCCGGGGCCAACGCGCCGGATATCGCCTGGCCATGGATCATTTGGGCCGGATCTCCCTGGAGGCCTGCCTCGACGGCCGGTGGAGCGGCCTCAGAACGGACAAGGCCGTGGACCTTCTGAAATGGACCTTCGTGACCGCGACGTATCGAAAAGCGAAGGGCTTCGCGATCTACTTGGACGGAGACCTGGCGGCTTCCGCATCCGCGACAGGGGCCGTCCAGGATGCGACGGACCTGGACCTGTTCGTCGGCATGGCCCAGGAGAAAAGCTACCACTGGGCGTGCGAGCGGGAGATCACCAAGGAGTACCGCTCGAACATGGTCTTCAGCGGGTTCATTGACGAAGTGCGCGTCTTCGACCGGGCTCTGGACGAGGCGGAGATACATTCGGACTACCAGGCCTTCCAACCCGACGTCCTTTCCCCTCTGAGCTATTGGGTCCTGCCCGCCGGGCCGACGCAGGCCAAGCGGTTCGGGGCGGCCTATGCGAGACTTCGATTCGGTCCGGAGTGGGAAGGCCTGTGGCGGGTGGGGGACCATGCCGACATCGTCGTCACGTTCGACGACCGGCCCAATCGATTCGTATTCTGGCGCGGGACGAACTACCTCCCCAGCCTCGTCACAGAGCCTGGCCCCGCGGGCCTATGGGTCAACGACCAGGGTCCGGAGAATTACACCGATCAGTGCTACGAACACATGTCCGATAAGATTTGCCGCTACTCCCACGTCCGGCTCATCGAGAACACCGATGCCCGGGTCGTCGTCCATTGGCGCAACGCGAGCGTCAGCATCGGATACGAGTGGCTCTGGCCGGACCCGAACGGCTGGGGGCTCTGGACGGATGAGTATTGGTACATCTATCCCGACGCCGTGTCCGTCCGCTATCAGGTGAGTGGACGCATGGCCGAATACCCCCATACGCAGTCCCAGCAGAACGAACTGCTCAATCAGCCGGGGACCCGGCCCGAGGACAACGTCTTCCCCGGATCGATCACCATCGCCAACATGGACGGGCAGACCGAGCTGTGGGACTATTCCTCGAGCCGGACGGTCCGGAAAGGCGCGTCGATCTCCGGAGAGAAGAACCTCGTCTATCTGAACCTCAGGTCCAAGTACAAGCATTTCAATATCGGTCAGACCGGTTCGTTCTGGGTCCCCTACAGCCAGTGGAAATCGATGCAGCTCGCGCCCGGACTCTCGCACTACAACGCCTGGAGTCATTATCCCGTCGGCCTGCTGCCGAGCGACGGCACCGTGACGACCGGGAGGGACCGTACGAGCAGCTCTTGCCTGGGCACGCTCAACGGATTGCACCATCGTCTGAAGGACGGCCGCATGGAGGCTTATAACATCTATGGACTGACGGATCTTCCGGCCGCCGACCTCACGGCGCTGAACCGTTCCTGGAATTTCCCCCCGGCGATCGTGGATCTTCGCGGCGGCCGAAGCACGGGCTGCGACCAGAGGCAAAAAGCCTATGTGCTGACCCGGGAGTCGGAGCGGCTGTCTTTCGGGCTGAGCGGCTCCGAAGAGAGCCCTATCTTGAATCCCTGCTTCGTCATCCGAGGCTGGGGCGGACCGTCTGCCGCCCGCCTGAAGATCGGCGGCCAGGTCCAGGTGCCCGGCCCGGATTTCAGGCGGGGGATCATTCGAGATACCGATGGCACGCAAACGATGGTCATCTGGGTCAGGCAACGATCCGACCAACCGCAGACATATGAGATCTACTGAAAGGACATCGCCATCCATCCGACATGTCTGCGAGCGTTCGTCGCTCGGTAGGAAGGAGGTTCACGGATCCCGCGATCGTCCACGCCATCATGTCCAAGGAACTCGAGATCACAATGGCCTATTGGGGCCGGGTGCTCGACCTGATCAACGAGCACACGTTGGTCCTCTCGACCGCCGACGATCTGGGCACGCAGTCCGGCCCGCTGGTCTCCGTGACGATGTCCAAGGACCTGATCTGGCCGTACCACCGCCGGCTCTTCCAATTCCTCAAGAGCCGGGCCCGGACCGAGGAAGCGCGCCGGCGCATCGAAGATCTGGCCCCCGGCGGAGGGTACGTGTTCGCGCCGATCCATGTGATCCTGGCGGGAGTCCCGCCGGAGAATATCATCGCCTGGTGGGAAACCTTGATGGAGTATGGCCGTTATGACGAGACCTGATCCGCGTTCCCCGCGTCGCCGACGACCCGCGGGCGCCGTGCTCGCCGGGATCGTCCTGGTGATCAGCTGGACCGCCTGCGGGAGGGTCGGGAGGCGCGTCCCCGAGGGCGGCGGCCGGATCGCCCCGGTCGAGCTACGCTGCGAATACCGCCCGGATCCGCTCGGCATCGACTCCCCGCGGCCGCGATTGAGCTGGGCCCTTGCGTCAGACGGACGAGCCGTTACTCAGGGCGCCTACCGGATCCTCGTCGCCGGCTCGTCCCGGCTGCTCGACACGGACCGGGGCGATCTTTGGGACTCGGGCAAGGTCCGCTCCGCCGAAAGCCTCGGCATCGTTTTCGCGGGCCAACCCCTCCGCAGCGGGCAACGCTGCTTCTGGAAGGTCCGGGTCTGGGACGGCCGGGGGCGGCCCTCGGCCTGGAGCCCAACGGCGGCCTGGGAAATGGCTCTCCTCGGGGAACGCACGTGGCAAGGCAGGTGGATCAACGACGGAAAGCCCGTCCCCGAAGTCGACGAGGATTTCTACCGGGACGACCCGGCCCCGCTCGTCCGAAAGGAGTTCGTCGCGCCGGAACGGATCGCCCGGGCTCGCCTCTATATCACCGGGCTCGGTTACTACGAAGCTTCGATCAATGGCCGGCGCGTGGGCGACCATGTCCTGGACCCTGGCTGGACGAATTATGAGAAACGGGTCCTCTACAGCGTCTATGACGTGACCGGGTTCGTCCGGGCGGGCCTCAACTGCGTCGGGGTCATGCTGGGCAACGGCTGGTGGAATCCCCTGCCCCTGCGGATGTGGGGGAGGCGGAACCTGCGCGAGGACCTGCCGGTCGGACGGCCCTGTCTCATCGCCCAGCTGGAGATCGAAGGCCAGGACGGCTCGGTGACGACCGTCGCGACCGGCCCGGACTGGCAGGTCCGCGGCGGCCCGGTCCTGCGGAACAACGTCTACCTGGGCGAGGTCTATGACGCCCGACGGGAGGTCCCGGGCTGGGATTCCCCGGGCGCGAGCGAGGCCGGGTGGTCGTCGGCCGTTCTCTGCCCCGGCCCGGCCGGCGCCCTGCAGGCCCAGCCCCAGCCGCCCATCCGGGTCACGGCCCGGCTCCGTCCGGTCCGCGTCACCGAGCCTCGGCCGGGCGTGGCCCTCTTCGATCTCGGTCGCAATTTCGCCGGCTGGGCCCGTCTCCGGTTGAGCGCGCCCGCAGGGACGCGGATTAGGATCCGCTTTGGCGAGCTCCTCAACGAAGACGGGACCTTGAATCCGCTGACCTCCGTCTGCGGCCAGATCAAGGGCCGGGACAAGGACGGCCGGCCCATCGGCGGTCCCGGAGCGCCCGAGATCGCCGAGCAAACAGACGTCTATATCGCCCGCGGCGGCGGCGAGGAGGTCTACACCCCCCGGTTCACGTTCCACGGCTTCCGCTACGCCGAAGTCACCGGCCTCGCGGGCCCGCCGTCGCTCGACGACCTCGAAGGCCTGCGGCTGAACACGGACGTCGCCGAGCGCGGAGAGTTCTCCTGCTCGAACGACTTCTTCAACCGGATCCAGGACATGGTCCGGTGGACCTTCCTGAGCAACATCTTCAGCGTCCATTCGGACTGCCCCCACAGGGAGAAATTCGCCTACGGCGGCGACCTCGTCCCCACGGCCGACGCCTTCCTGGCCAACTTCGACATGGCCGGTTTCTACGGCAAGGCGGCGGCCGACTGGGCGGAGGCCGCCCGCGAGGACGGCATGCTCACGGACACGGCCCCCTTCGTGGGCATCCAGTACTGCGGGCTGGTCTGGGCCATGGCCCATCCGCTTCTCCAGACCAAGCTCGTCCAGCATTACGGCGACCTCCGCATCGTCGAGGACCAGTACGAGACCACGAGCCGCTGGCTCGATCTCGTGGCCCAATCGAGCCCCGACGGCCTCATCCGGGAGGGACTGGCCGACCACGAGAGCCTGGAGCCGACGCCCGTTCCGGCGCTCGTGACGCCGTTCTACCATGAAACGGCCCTGATGGCCTCCCGTCTGGCCGGCCTCTTGGGACGGCGCGCGGACGAGGCCCGCTACAGGGATCTCGCGGCCGTCATCGCCGCCGCCTACCGGTCAAAGGTCATCGGGTCGGCCGCCGGCCGTTACGAGGCCATGACCCAGGCTGGGCTGGCCGTCGCTCTCGGCCTGGGCCTCGTCCCGGACGCGGAGAGGGCGGCAGCGTTCGACGCGCTCGTGGCCAAGGTCCAGACGGCCGGGGGCCCGAGGCTGGCGACCGGGATCTTCGGTACGGAGCACCTCCTCGACGTCCTGTCGCGCCACGGCCGGGCCGACCTGGCCTGGGCGCTGGTCGACCGGAAGGACTTTCCCGGCTGGGGCCACATGCTCGAGCGCGGCGCGACCACGCTCTGGGAACACTGGGAATTCAGCGACGACACCTATTCACACAACCATGGGATGTTCGGCTCCGTGAGCGAATGGCTCTTCGCCTGGGTCGCGGGGATCCAGCCGGACCCGGCCGCATTCGGATTCGACAGGATCGTCGTCCGGCCCCAGCCGGTGGGCGACCTGACCTGGGCCAAGGCCCGTGTCCGCACGGTCCGGGGCGAGGTCCGGAGCGAATGGCGCCTCGATGGACGCCGCTTCGTCCTGGATATGACGATCCCGGCCAACACGACGGCGACCGTTTATATCCCCGGCACCGACCCCGCCGCGGTCCGGGAGGGTGGCGCGCCCGCCGCCTCAGCCGAGGGCGTATCCTTCCGGGGGATCGAGGCGGGGAGCTGCCTCTACGGGGTCGCCTCGGGCCGGTACGAGTTCTCGGTGGATCCCCTCCCCCGCGTCCTCAGCGGTCGCGGCCTCCCGGCGGCAGGTTCTCGTTGAGGAACCGGGTGAACATCGTATAGAGGTGGAGCGTCGTGCCGCGTCCTTCGGAGATGCCGTGCGACCGGTTCGGATAGGCCATCATCGTGAACCGCTTGTTGTGGGCGACGAGCTCGTTGACGAGCTTCTCGAATCCCTGATAGTGGACGTTGTCGTCGCCCGTGCCGTGGACGATGAGTAATCGGCCCTTCAGGTCCTTGGCGAAGGTGATGGGCGAGCCCTTCGCGTAGCCGTCGGCGTTGTCGTCCGGCACGCCCATGTAGCGCTCCTGGTAGATCGTGTCGTAGAGGCGCTGGTCCGGCACCGAAGCCACGGAGATGCCCGCCGTGTACAGGTCGGGATGCCGGAACATGGCGTTGAGGGTCATCGAGCCGCCGCCGCTCCAGCCCCAGACGCCGATACGCTCGCCGTCGATGAACGGCCACGCCGCCAGGGCCGCCTTGACGGCCGCGGCCTGGTCCTTGGAGGCCAGGACGCCGATCTGGCGATAGATGCTCTTGCGCCAGGCCCGGCCGCGCGGCGCCGGCGTGCCGCGGTTGTCGAAGCTGGCGACGATGTAACCCTGCTGGGCCAGCATGAGATGCCAGAGATAACCGCCGCCGCCCCAGTTGTCCTGGACGGTCTGGCCGGCCGGCTCGCCGTAGACATAGACCAAGAGCGGATATTTCTTGGCCGGGTCGAAACCGGGCGGCAGGATGCGCCAGCCGTCAACCTGGACGCCGTCGCCGATATCGAGCTTGAAGAACTCGGCCCGCTTCCGTTGCAGGGCGTCGACCTTGGCCTTGAGCGCTTCATTGGCGGCCATCGTGCGGACGGATCGGCCGTCGGGCAGCCGGACGAGCTCGGTCACGGGCGGCGTATCGAGCCCGCCGAAGGTGTGAAAGGCCCAGCGGGCCGAAGGCGAGATATCGTACCGGTGGACGCCCGACTGGCCGGCCGGGCCGACGAGCACGGGAGCGCTCTTGCCGTCCAAACGGACGCGGAAGAGGAAGCGCTTCGTGGCGTCCGCCGGAGAGGCGGTGACGTAGAGCCAGCCGCCGCGCTCGTCCACGGCGTCGACGCCGAGGACGTCGTAGTCCCCCGGCGTCAGCAGCTTGGTCTCGCGGCCGTCGCGGGACACGCGATAGGCATGCTGCCAGCCGTCCCGTTCGCTCAGCCAGAGCAGGCTCCGGCCGCCGTCGAGCCAGACGAAGTCCTCCATGATCTCCACCCAGGCCTCGTCCGTGTCGGTGAAGACGCTCCGGACCTCCCCCGTTGCCGCGTCGCCGAGGAACACGGTCAGCGTGTTCTGCAGCCGGCTGAGGTGCTGGAGGATGACTTCGCGGGAGTTGCCGGCCCATTCGAGGCGCGCGATATAGGTGTTGCGCGGATCGCCGGGCGTCCTGATCCAGACCGGAGAGCCGCCCGCGGCCGGGACGACGCCGACCCGGACGGCCGAATTGATCTGCCCGGGCTTGGGGTGCTTGAAGGTCGTCACCTTGGGATAGAGCGTGTCGGTGTTGTTGATCATGGTGAAGACCGGCACGTCGTGGGTGTCGAACTGCCAGAAGGCGATAGACCGGCTGTCCGGTGACCAGCGGAACCCGTCCCGGATGGAGAACTCCTCCTCGTTGACCCAGTCGGAAGTCCCGTTGATGATGTCCTCGGCCCCGTCGAAGGTCAGTTGGGTCGTCCGGCCCGAGGCCAAGTCCTCCACATAGATATTATTTTTAACAACATAGGCGGCTTTGAGCCCGTCCGGCGAGAGCTTGGCGAACATCAGGCTCGACGGCCCGAAGCCCGTCCCGAGCTGACCGAGGCGGCCGGAGGCGAGTTCATAGGTCCAGAAATCCCCCCGGGTGTTCTGGCGCCAGACGCGCTGGGTGTTGGTGAAGACGATCAGGACCTTGCCGTCCGGCGACCAGGCGTAGTTCTCGATAGCCAGCGGCTCCTTCGCTCCGGTCGGAACGAGCTTGGCCGCCGAGACCAGGACCTCCCGCCGGCCGGTCTCGGCTCTGTAGAGAACGAGGTCGCGCCCGTCCTTGGCTTCGGCGCTGGGCTCGAGCGTCGTGTAAGAGGACCCGTCGCTCATCCAACGCGCCGGCCCGAAGCGCTCGGGAGAGAACTCCCGGGAGACGAAGATCCGGTCCAGGGTCAGGCGGCCGGGGTCGGAAGCCTTGTCCTGGGCCGCCAGGCCCGCGAAAATGCTGAGGACAGCGATCGCGACGACGATCAAGCCGAGAGGGTGTTTTTTGGTCATGGTCTCTTTCTCCTTGCCTGTTTCAGGATATCAAACCCGCGCCCCGCGCGCGAGAGGCGCGGAGGCCCCCCGGCCCGTCAGTCCTTGAACACGGCCATCTCCGCGAGTCCCGCGTTCGAGGTCTCCGGGGAGACGGTATCGACCGCGAAGACGACCCAGGAGACGGTCTTGGACGGGAAGACGATCTCCCGTGCCGACCGGGCGTCGTTCGGCAGTTCGCCGACCTTGATGGCGCTCCCGTCGCTGAAGAGCAACACCCCCGAGAGGATGTGGTCTTTCGGGTTCGGCCGGTCGAAAAGCCAGACGCGGCGGACGGTCCGGGGGGAATCCCAGCCCAAGCGGATCATGGCCGTCTCGCGCTCCCCCAGGCTCACCCACTCGTGCCGGTTGACGGCTTCGTCGGGATCGACGACGCCGTCGACGGCCCCCTCCCCGAAGTATTCGATGAGCTCGGTGAAGGGCCTGTTCTTTGTGTGGACCGACGAGACGTTGACCCGGGCCCGAAGAGCCAAGTTGGCCTCGCTCTTGAGCCTGTCCTCCGGCGCTTTGGCCGCGGCCTCCGACAGGGCGGCCAGCCCCGCGGCGTCGAGCAGACGGACCTCCTGGAGCGTCCAGGCGTAGCGGCTGCCCATGGGATCGGCCACGGTCCGGTTGCCGAAATAGCTCTTGTGGAAGTTGGCCGAATAGCTGAGCCAGGCGCTCCGACCGTCGGCGCCGATGAATTTCGAAGGGAATGTCAGGAAATAGGCCTGGCGCCCGAACTGGGCCATGAACGCGATCAGCCGGTACGGGCCGGTGATCTCGTCGGCCTCGAGGATGTAGGAATTCATGTCCTCGACGCCCGGCCAGCCGTCCGTGACGCACATTAAATACTTGCGGAGGGGCGCGTCGTAGGTGACGGTCGTGCACCCCATCCGGTTGTTCCAGGAAACCAGGGGCCTGATGGCTGCGAATTCCCGAGACCAGACGGGGCGGCCGTCCTGCCCGGGCCCGGCATAGAATTCGTAACTGGTTATATCGTTGATGGTCTCGGGGCTCGGCGTTACCCGGGCCAGATAGACGGCGTCGCCCGCGATCCAGCTGTTCCCGGCGATCCGCGGAGCGGGATCGTCGTCGAGGGCGCCGTGCCCGATGAGATAAGCCTTCCCGTCGGGGGAATGTTCCATGTTCCGTCCGAAGTCGACGAAATGGGGCGTGCCCATCTTCACCTGCCGGCCGTCTTTCCCGGACTCCGGGAAAAGCGGTTTCTCGGGCGTGAGAGGGCTAGGGATCCAGGTCTTCCCGTAATCCTTCGAGATGCGGAAGCCCGGCAGGGGGCCGCAGATGGCCCAGCTGTACAGGTCCCGGTATTCGGGCTTGGAGAGATCGAAATCCACGGCGTAAGTCCCGTAATACCAAATCCCGTTATGGACGAGATTGGCGCTCGGGTAGCGGCCGCCGTAGGGGTCCGGCAAGGCAGCTTCCGAACCGAGGGACGTGACGGTCAGGCGGAGGGGGTCGTCGCCTTCGATCCGGGCGTTACCCGTACGGGCCTTCGGTCCGTTCGAGTGGACGCTCTCCTCGCCGATCTCGCCGTCCGTCCAGCCGCTGTACATGTTCCCGTCCGGGGCCCAGGACGGATACCACGTGTCGGCGTCGGTATAGGCGATCGCGTTGCGGGTGAAGGCCACGGCCACGATGTCCCGGGAACGCTCGAACGGGCAATCGGGCGGCACGTCGGACGCCCAGGCGCGGGCCGGCCATGGCTGGGACGCATAGGGGACCGTGCCCTCATGGACACGAGGGCCGCAGGACATGAGCATCGCGGCGAGCAGGCTCAGGGTCACAACGCTGGTCCGGTTCTTCATGACGCCTCCTTCAGGTCTTCAGCTCGGGGAACCACTTCAGGATCAGCGCCCTCTCGTCCGGGGCGAGGGATCCGAAGGGGACGGGCTCGTCCTGGGGGCGGGTCCGCTTCTGGTTGATGCGGCCCATCAGGCTCCAGCTCCGCGTCATGTCCTGAGGCTCGCGGGCGGGCAGGTCATAGCGGGTGAAGTCGATGACCCGCTCCGGCCCCTTATCCCTCCAGCTCCGCAGCAGGGCCAGTCGGAACTCCCGGCACATGAACCAGCGGATCTCCAGAGGGACTTCGGACCCGCCGACCCCCGTCCCCCTCTGCACGAACCGGTACCGCAGGTTCTCGTTGTTCGGGTATTGGGCCCGGTAGGCGCTCCCGAAATCGCCCAGCGTCAGGCACTCGGCCGAGGGCCAGCGCTCGCGGATGCGCCTCGTCCACCGCGTCAGGACCTCCAGGTGCCCGATCTGCGGGACGAGCGAGATCTCCCAGCAGTTCGTGACCCAGGCCCAGCCGTTGAGGGCGAAGCCCGCGTCGAAGTGGGCCGCCGTCGTCTGGACTATTTGGGCCAACCCGACCTCGGGCCCGAACCACTCGATCGTCTCGATGGGCCCGACGCCCATGCGGCTGCGCTGGGAGGCGGCCCAATCCTGGCCCTGGCGACGGGCGGCGAGGAAATCGCAGGTCCATCCGTCCAGGTTGACGCAGTCGATGAAATCCCCCGCGCTCTGGGCCGGCTTGCAGAAGTGCTCGGTCGACGGATAGTAGGGATAGGAGATCGAGCCTTCTCCGTCCTGGTTGTCGATGGCGTACTGGCTCCAGATGTTCCCCTGGCAAACGCGGATCCCCTCCTTCTCGGCCAGATACTTTTGGTTGGCCGCGGCCAGGAAGCCGGCGATCACGCTCTTGGGCCGG
>Ga0209706_10001806_pt1 | contig 12097 bp, 10 predicted proteins | sample PPLLaktember2015_6_FD_187263 | JGI IMG/M metagenome (GOLD analysis project Ga0209706, IMG submission 187263) | Freshwater sediment microbial communities from Prairie Pothole Lake near Jamestown, North Dakota, USA - PPLs Lake P8 Core (1) Depth... | ecosystem: Environmental > Aquatic > Freshwater...
TGATAACGTGTCCGGGCTTACCCGAAACATTCATCAGATGAACCCATCCCGATATCTCCTGTCCAAAATCGACCCTGTAACTTCCGTTGCCGGTCTTTTCCACCCTGACGGGAGGCAGGCTCTCCATTACCCTGTCAACCGGCGACATATGAGCTTTCAATTTTCCCTCCGGAGCTTTCCTGACAACTGCCTGCTGCCATGCCGAATCGTCAAAGCCGGGAGCCGGCCATCCGGGTTGCTCAAGACGTGCATCGTAGTGCTCACCGTCAAACACCTGGTCCATTACGATTGCACTTCTGGCTGCTTTCCAGCTGGTGTCGCTTACAATGACCTGTTCCGTTCCATCGGAATATCTGATATGGATCTGGCTTAAGAACCTTGGAGTCCCATACCCCTGGCACCAGTAGCTCGATGGGTTGTAAAATCCGTTGCCCAGGATTGCGCCGATAACATTCTCTCCCTCTTTCAGGAGCGGCTTGATATCATATGAAAGGTACATTACCCTGTACTCCCTGAAATTATTGTTTATCATGGCACCGATCTCCCCCAGGTCATCCCTCTTTCCATATAGTGTAACATTGGGAACAAGCACATCCTTGCCCGCCTTTTCCCCGTTCACGTACAGTTCAAAAAAACCCAGTCCGGTCACATATGCACGCGCTGAAACAATGTCTTTATTCAGTATGACGCTTTTCCTTAACATCGGGGCCGGAGTATACAGATAGCCGGGCAACTCTGATGGTGCAGAACCTGGTTTAACAACGTTTTTTGGCGCCCTGGGCCTGGGGAACGGTGATTCGTCCTGCCATGGAGCTCCGATCCATTGTGCTTTCCAGTCGCCGGGATTGAGAAGGCCCATGCTCCAGAAAGCAGGCTCACTCCATTGTGAAACCCTTCCCCGGCGGTCCCATACCCTGACCTGCCACCAGCAATCCTGCCGGCTGGTGAGCGGCTTGCCTTCATACCTGATATTTACCGATTCCATCGACATTATCTTACCTGTATTCCAGAGATCAGCCATTCCTGCCGACAGTGCCTCTTTCGAAGTGCCAACCCGGATCTCATAGGCAGTCTGCTTCTGTCCCCTCTCATGGCTGTCATCGAGGTTTATCCATGACAACCGTGGCCGGTTTACATCAATCACCATAGGATTGGTGAGGTATTCACAGGCAGGTCTTGAAGGAGTAATTGTGGCATAAGTATATCCTGTAAACGCCAGCAGAAAACACGAAAGTAAAAATTGCTTTTTCATATCCTAAAACTAATTAATAATTTTATCCAAACCAACCATCAGGGAGAAATCAGCCTGTAAGGTGTGTTTAACCTTAAAATCCGGCCCCCTGCACTATTATATCTGATTTAAATGAAGTAATTTTATCGAAATATAATTCAAAAAACCATAACGGGAAACTTTCAGTTTGTAACTATTTTCCAGTTATTAAAACCAGGGTAAAATGAAAATAATTACTAAAAAAAGATTAGATGGCATTATGTTACTGTTTGCCTGTTCAATGAGTCTGTCCGTTTGCCTTGCCCAGCAATCAGCTGTTTCCACCTCAACTTCAGGCCCGGTTAAGCTTGTTTACAAATATCCTGTCGGCCAGCCGGTCAGATATATGAACGTGAACAAGGTTGTCCAGACGATGGATATAATGGGTCAATCGATGCAGGTCAATGTTAACTCCGTTTTCGGCTGTACTATAAAAGCCGTCGGGATGGCAGATGAAAACATGAAACTTGAAGTGATCGTTGACACGATCGGACAAAACACCGAATCCCCGATGGGATCGACAGGTGGCGCAGTGAAGGAAGTCCAGGGCAAGGTGTTCACTATCGTGATCTCCCCGCTGGGGAAGGATGTCGATATAACGGAGGCAGAAAAAATCGTCTATAATGTTGAGGGCAGCGGCGAGTCAAACCTGTCCGAAACTTTCATAAATTACTTTCCCGAGCTTCCTGAAAATCCGGTGAAAGCAGGTGATACCTGGAGTTCCAACGATTCGGTAACCACCTCAACAACCAGCATGTCGATGAAAAACGTTGCCATTTCCGCATATAAGTTCGAAGGTTTTGAGACAGTCGGCGGGGTTGAGTGTGCAAAAATCTCATCGGTTATGACCGGTAACAGGGTTATGAGTATCCATAGCAATGAAACTGACTTTGTTCTGAAAGGGCCGTTCACAGGTACAGCTGAATTCTTCTTTTCGGTCAGGGATGGCTATTTTATCAGACAGGTTGTTAACTCCAGGATGACTGGCAATATGGACATGACTTATCCCGAAGCTATGACCTTCCCTGTAGTAATGGAGATTAACTCGATAAATGAGGTAATAAAATAAGCATTATCATGACTGCAAATCCTCTCTGCCGATTTGGGAGGAACGCAGGGGAGAAAGGGATCTTAAATCGATGATTTCCCGAACATTTCCGATAGCTGCTTGTTACTATTTTAACTAATTAAACAGAATAAAATATGAGAAAGGAAAAATTACTGACCGCACTACTGACTCTGCTGCTGCCAATTACCGGATTTTCACAAGGCTTTTACGATTTCAGGGTAAAAACTCTTGAAGGGGAAGATTTTGATTTTGCTTCACTTAAAGGAAAGAAGGTGATGATTGTGAACACTGCTTCAAAATGCGGGAACACTCCGCAGTATAGGGATCTTGAAGCGTTATACGAAAAATACCAGGGGGAACTTGTTATCATCGGATTTCCTGCAAATGATTTTGGTAGCCAGGAACCGGGATCCGCCTCTGAAATTCGTGAGTTTTGTACTCAGAATTACGGTGTTACGTTTCCTATGATGGAAAAAATAACCGTAAAGGGTGATGATATGCACCCCGTTTATAAATGGCTGACTTCAAAGGATCTGAATGGATTGATGGATTCAAAGGTGACCTGGAATTTTCAGAAGTACCTTATAGATGAGAAAGGTAAACTGGTCGATGTTCTGAATCCAAAAGAGAAACCCGATTCTGAAAAAACTTTAACTTGGTTGTCAGCTAATTAATATGGTGTTTATACTTATTTTTTGATTGGGTTTATGTGAAAAAAGCCGCAAAGGATCATTCCGATGCGGCTTTATTTTTTTCAGGCTGCCCTGAAACCTGTTATTCGATCAGCCAAGATTGATAGTAAGAATATCACCTGATTTGTTTACCGGATATGATTGTACTGCGGCTGGGGCCGGCCCGTTCAATACTGCGCCTGTAGTTGAGTAAATCGAACCATGGCAGGGGCAGGGAAAATTATTTGCCGCCAGGTTGTAACCTATCGTGCATCCTTCGTGGGTGCAAGTGCTGCTGAGCGCTACAAACACATTGTTGCCCGTATTGGCAATGATTACTCCCTTTGTTAAAATTGTCCCTCCTGCAGTATTAAGTACTGAATATGTGGCGCTTTTCAGATCAATGGTGATCTTGTCTGTACCGTTTCCGTTTCCGATCGGATCGGGGTCGGAATCATCTTTTGAACAACTTGTAAATACCTGCGGTAATACAATTAGCGTAGTGGATCCGAGGATCACTTTCTGAATTAAATCTCTTCTGGTCATTGGGTCTATGTTCTTGTTTACATACAAACAAGAATTCAGACGGAATGTTCAGGAAAATGACAGAAGATTAAACATTGCCTTAGAATAGTAATGGAATAAACATCCTGGTTTCCTTAATATAGTCGGAGTAGGCATCTCCGAAACGGGCTGACATCTCCTTCTCCTCTATTTTTGCTGTAAAGTAAACACAAATCGCGTTGACAGAACCGAGAACTATCTGAGGCAGGCCCGGATCCTTCAGCATAGTGCCTGTCCCGAGAAGGAAAAGAGACAGGTAAAGCGGGTGGCGGATGTATTTGTAAATATTTGATTTGACAAGGACTGTTGTTGCTTCGAAATCTTTGCCTGACCTGCCTTTCCTTTTTAGGACCAGGAATCCTTCTATCCCCACATAGGCCGATAAGATCAGGAGTATCCATGAGATGATCTGCAGAAATGAGAACGGATCATCAAACCAGACCTTTATATTCAGCATGGCAAGAATGAAAATACTCTCAAAAACAAAAAACCTTGGTATCGCATGATATCTTTTATGCTTCAGGGAAAAGAACCAGGAAAAGAGTATTAATATGATAGTTCCGGCAACTAACAATGTGTAATTCATGTTGCTGCTTATTTTTCAGATGTTCCGGAATTGAGCTCTTTTACGAAATCATAAACCTCAATCTGCGACTGATAAGGCTTTTTTCCGGGCTTGACGAACTTGTTTGACAGAGAGGGATCAAGCTTCCTTGCTTTTACATTGTCGCACCACTGGATCTCAAATACCTTCCTGAGTTCATTCCTGATATTCTTGTCGAAGACCGGGCAGGTCACTTCGATCCTGTGCTCAATATTCCGTGTCATCAGATCGGCGGAAGAGATGTAGCACTCCTCGCTGCCTCCGTTGCAGAAGATCATGAATCTCGTGTGCTCCAGGAAACGGTCAACTATCCCGATTGCCTTTATGTTTTCACTTACTCCCCTGATCCCTGCGACAAGTGAAAACATTCCGCGGACGATAAGACGTATTGTTACCCCTGAATTGCTTGCCTCATAGAGCTGATTTATGATCTCATTGTCGCTAATGTTGTTAAGTTTCAAATAGATATAAGCTTTCTTTCCTGCCCTGGCATTCTTTATCTCATTGTCAATGAGGAGAATCATTTTATTCCGGAGCGAGAAGGGAGAGAGGATGAGATGGTAATAATTGTCCTTCCTGTAATTGACATGGAAAAAGTTGAATGCTTTAAATACCTCATTTGTGATCTTCTTTTCGGATGTCAGCAATAGATGATCAGTATAAATCCTTGCGGTATCTTCATTGAAATTTCCCGTACCCACGGCGGCAAACCTCTGCGTAATATCGTTCTTGACACGGGTGATAAGGCAAAGTTTAGAGTGCACCTTCAGTCCGGGAACTCCGTAAATTACTTTTACTCCCTCTTCTGCAAGTTTGTTGCCCCATTCGATGTTGGCTTCCTCATCAAACCGTGCCTGAAGCTCGACCACTGTGGTTACCTTTTTGCCATTTCTGACGGCATTCATAAGTGCATTTATTACACTCGAATTTGTTGCCAGCCTGTATAGAGTTATCTGAATAGAAATAACGTTTGGATCAATTGATGCTTCCCTGAGAAGGTCAATGAAATGATCGAAAGGATTGTAAGGAAAAAACAGCATAATGTCTCTTTTCTTGATTGCCGACAAAATGCTTTTGCCCGGCTTTATATCCCTGTGCAGTACCGGTTTCATCGGGGCGAAATAGAATTTTTTACGACCCAGGTAGGGGAAATGCATAAAATCTTTGAAGTTATGATACCTGTCGCCCGGAATTATAACATCATCAGGTCCGAAGTTCAGCAGCCGTGCAACTATTTTGAGCATCTCGGCAGGCATCTCCCTGTCGTAGATGAATCGCACCGGAGTACCATGTTTTCGTTGTTGCAGACTTCTGGACAGCTTCTCGATATAGCTTTCGGATATATCATCAGCCAGCTCGATTTCTGCATCTTTTGTAAGTTTAACAGTGTACGCAGATATTTCATCAAAATCAAAAATGAAGAATATATCCTTTAATCCCGATCTTATAACATCATCAAGAAATATTACATATTTGCCGTCATCCGAATCGGGGAGCACAATGAACCGTGGAAGCACATCCGTTGGAATTTCAAGCAGCGCAAGTCTTTTTTTCTGACTCCCTTTCTTGACAAGATGAATTGCCAGGTAAATAGCATCATCCTTCAGATTGGGCAATTTTGTATCCTTTTCGATAAGAAAGGGCATCAGCCTGGTCCTAACTTCTCGTGTGAAATAATCCCTGATAAATTCAGCCTGTTCCTGATTTAGCTCCTTTTCGTTGACTATATATATCTTATGATTCTTCAGGTCCTGGAGTAATGCCGAGTATATCTTTTCAAACCTTGTATTCTGTTCAAGAACTATTTCCTGTATTCTTTTCAGTGTTGCTTTCGGATTGTAGCCAAGGATCTCCTGCGATTTTGACCCGAATTGCGACAGTCTCTTTAATGTTGCGACCCTGACCCTGAAATATTCGTCAAGGTTATTTGAATAAATGCCAAGGAATTTAAACCGTTCTATAAGGGGAACTTCTTTATTTTCAGCTTCCTGGAGAACGCGTTCATTGAACGATAGCCAGCTTATCTCTTTGGGGATGTAAGTTTTATTCATAATGTCTTCTCAGGTTTCAGAAAATACTCAAGCTTGCCCTTTTCATGAACAATCCCCTTCCATGTGTCTGTTTTGAATAAAAGGCAGACAATGCCGCTTTTCGGAAGAAAATCACATCCGGTTTTTGAGAGCCTGTCAGGTAACTCGGTGAATGCCGGGTTGTGGCCGAAAAAAATAATTGTATTTACACTCTCCTTCACCTCTTCAACTATTTCAGCAAACGATTTTAGCGTTACTCTGCTATAGAGTATATTCTTGAGAATTATTGTGTCGGGATCAGTGCCCAGAACCCTGGCAAATATCACAGCGGTTTCGTAAGCCCTGAAAGCCGGACTTGTGACAAGTACAGCTGGTTCACTTTCCTTATCCCTGAGGATCTGAGCCATCTTTTCCGATATTGTTTTCCCTTTCAATGTGAGCGATCGGTCGTAATCGGGGATCATTGAAGATCCTTCTTCAGCTCTTCCGTGTCTGACAAAAATCAGCTTTTTCATCCTTGCCATTTATTTATTGTGAGTTCGATTGTTAACACCTAGTCGCCGAAGCTGGTCCCCATGTTCTTTGCCTTTACGACCATAGGATTATCAGGATCAACGAGCTTCAGTTTTCCCGCTACCTCTGAAAGAGGCACGGGTATGATTTCGTTGTTCTTCAGAGCAACCATTTTCCCGAAGTCGCGCTGTGCAATCATATCGGCGGCTGCAGCACCATAGCGTGTGGCCAGGACTCGGTCCATCGGCGAGGGGGTGCCGCCGCGCTGGATATAGCCAAGAACGGTTTCCCTGGTTTCGATACCTGTTAATTCGGAAATTCTCCTGCTCAGATACAGGGCAGATGAAACATCCTTGCCGGGAGTCTTGATCCCTTCAGCTACAACCATTATCGAATAGGCTTTGTTCTCCCTGAACCTGTTTAAAAGGTATTCGGCAATCTTCTTTTCATCGTACTTTATTTCGGGGATCAGTATGACGTCGCCTCCTCCGGCCATTCCTGAGTAAAGGGCGATCCATCCGGCATTGTGTCCCATCAGTTCGATTATCATTATCCTCTTGTGAGAATTCGCTGTGGAATGCAGCCTGTCGATCGCTTCGGTTGCGATGTTTACTGCCGAGTCAAAACCGAATGAGAGATCTGTTCCCCATACATCATTGTCTATAGTTTTTGGTATTCCGATTACGTTAAGGCCCTCCTGTGAGAGCAGGAACGCGGTTTTAAGAGTGCCGTTCCCGCCAATGCAAACAAGACAATCAAGCCCCAGCTGTTCGTAGTGTTCCTTAATGAGATCAGGTTTACGGATCTCATTTTTGCCTTTGCCGTCAGTTTTGAAAGGCTTTTCCCTCGAAGTGCCGAGGATGGTTCCTCCAAGGGTAAGGATGCCGGAAAGATCGTGTTCCGTGAGTTCCCTGTACTCCTTGGTTAAAAGGCCGGTGAAACCGTCACTTATACCAATTACTTTCATGTTGTACTTTACCATCGCTGTTTTTCCAACGCCGCGGATGGCAGCATTGATCCCCGGACAATCTCCTCCGGCTGTCAGAATTCCGATCCTCTGCCCATTATAAATTTTCCCCATTTTGAAAGTAATTCTTAAGGTTCAGCAAATTTAGTTCTTTTATTTAACAGATGTTAAACCAAAAAGCTGTAACAAATAATCAAAAACTAATTATCTTATCCCTCGCTTTCCGAGGGTTAGCTCCTTCCTTTCTAATGCCTGTTCCCGACAAGTGCCATATCTTATTGTCAACCATTGTTTTATACCCAATCTCTCCTGCTTTAAGCTCTTCTTAATACACAATTTTTTTCACGGGTAACCACTGTCCGGATACAAGGCTATATGAGACAGAAGATCCCTCGGTGGCGCTTCGGGATGACAGGTCATCTTATAAAGTTGGGGAGAAGAAGCGAGGGATCTCCAAATTGTTCCGCATTGATTACCTTAATTTGTCTTTTTTCCACGAAAAGAATAACTTTATGAATTCATGAATTACTAATACGGAAGCATGATTCCCGACTATATTAAACTGAAGGATATCAAACCGGAACTGGGAAGTTATGTCAGGGAGGCGCATTCGATGATTGACCCTGCCGTGATCCCTGATGAAACGGTCGTTCACGATGTGAGAGTACTTCTCAAAAAGTCGAGGGCTGTCATGAAGCTTCTCAAAAGTCAGATTGATGAACCCACATTCAACAAAGAGTACCTGACCTTCAGGAAGGCAGGCAGGATGATGCAGACATGGCGTGAAACCTCAGTCCACAGGAAGATTCTGAAGGACCTCAGAAAACGTCACTCTGATATTTTCTCCCGGCTTCAGGATCATGAAAAAATAAATTTCCTTCTTCAGAAGCCTGAAACAGTTGCCGGACCATCTCCCGAAACCAGGGAATACCTTGAACAGATCAGTTCGATGTTATTCAAATCGGGATACCGAATACGCTTTCAGAGTTTGAATAATCTTGATCCGCACATTCTGCTCAGGGAACTGGAGCTGACATACCTTAATGTCGGCGATTATTACCTGAGGGCGCGGAATGATCCCAAACCTGCCAACATCCATGAGTTCAGGAAAAAGGCAAAAGATTTCCTTTACCAGCTCTATTTTTTCAGGGCTTTGAAGCCAAAGGTGATAAAGGAACTGGAGAGAAGGCTTGATACACTTGCACAAAACCTTGGAAAATGCAACGATTTTTCGGTTCTGATAAATACGCTTGGTTATAAATATACAGGTCGCGGAGAGGACGATCATTCACTTGATGAACTGGTTGTTATTATCCGGAATGAGCAGGACATATATCTTTCAAAAGTATGGCCTGAAGCATACAGGATATTCTGCCCGGGACAAAAACTGACAAACATTTTGGGATTCAAAATACTTGTTATCTGACATTTTCGACTCAAAATGGTCAACTATTTTCCCCTGCCTTCAATGTCAATACAATTTAGAAAGCTTCTAATTAGTCGATATTTGGCAGATTGTTAATTAATTAACAGAAGGGTATATTAAACGGATAAAGTAATACATGGATAAATGTAAATACATGCATAAATCAAAACTCTTTTTTCCTAATTTTGCTTTCTTTTTATAAAAATTTGTATGACCAGCAGAAGGAAATTCATTAAAATTTCTCTTTATGGGGCAGGAGCTCTGGCGGTCGGGGCCGGAGTATACAAAGCAGCAGCTCTCTTCTCCCGGCCTCCAAAAACCGGAGAACTTATAGTTGACCTGACACGCAGCCCTACATATTGTGAGATCTGTTTCTGGAAATGTGCCGGATGGGTTTACAAGACATCCGAAGGAAAGATCTGGAAGGTAGTCGGAAATGATGATGATCAGCACTGCAACGGGAGGTTTTGCCCGAGAGGGACAGGCGGACCCGGAATGTACTACGATGAGGAGAGACTCAAAACCCCGCTCATAAGGGTTGAAGAGCGAGGCAGTCAGGTGTTCAGGGAAGCTTCTTGGGATGAGGCTCTGGATTACATTGCCGTGAAAATGAAAGAGATAGCAGCAAAGTATGGTCCTGAAAGCATGGCTCTCTTCACACACGGATCGGGTTCAAGCTACTTTTCCACCCTGTTCAGGGCATATGGGTCGGTAAACATTGCCGAACCGTCTTATGCACAGTGCCGGGGACCCAGGGATGAAGCCTTTCTGGCCACTTTCGGAGAGGAAGTCTATTCACCTGAAATAACCGATATCCGCGATACAAGGTGCCTGGTGCTGATCGGTTCACACATTGGTGAGAATATGCACAACGGGCAGGTTCAGGAAATGTCGGATGCCATTGATAAAGGCGCTGTCATCATCACAGTTGATCCCCGCTTTTCGACAGCGGCAGGAAAATCGGACTACTGGCTTCCCATAAAGCCCGCCACCGATATGGCTCTTCTTCTTTCATGGATCCATGAAATCATTTACAACGAATACTACGACAGGGAATACGTAGAAAAACACTGCATTGGATTTGACGCTATTAAGGACCATGTAAGGGATTTCACTCCCGAATGGGCGTACGGCATTACGACTATAAGACCTGAACTCATCAGGAAAACGGCAAAGGAGATGGCTAACGCATCGCCATCTGTAATTGTTCATCCCGGTCGTCACGTTACCTGGTATGGTGATGATACCCAGAGGGTAAGGGCGGTTGCCATTCTGAACGCATTGCTCGGTTCATGGGGAAGGAGGGGAGGCTTTTACAGGCCGGCACGGTATGAGCTTGCCCAGATTGTGATGCCTGCCTTCAAAGAACCGTCAAAAACATGGCAGGATCTCTTCCCGGGAAAATACCCGGTGGCAAGCACCGCAGTGACTAATGTCCTGATTGACGCATCAATTTCTGAAAATAACTCCGGATACCCGATAAAGGGCTGGTTTGTAAATGCAACGAATCTTGTACTGACTGTTCCGGATTCGAATAAGACCCTGAAGGCAATCGGGAATCTTGACCTGATTGTGGCAGTCGACACCATGCCAATGGAAATAACTGGCTGGGCTGATGTCGTTCTTCCCGAATGCACGTATCTTGAAAGGTACGATTCACTGAGGGTCAGTCCTCACCGCAAGCCTGCTATCGCACTCCGTATGCCTGCAGCTGAACCTATGTACAATACAAGGCCAGCTTACCTGATTGCAAGGGAACTATCAAAGAAGCTTGGTCTGGAATCATATTTTCCGAACGAAAAACAGGAAGACCTTCTTGACTGGCAACTAAAAGAGGCAGGATCGTCGCTTGAAGAAATGAAAAAGATCGGTGTCAGAACATTTGAGAGGGATTATGACGACATTTATATAGCAGAAGATGAACAGGTTGAATTTTTTACAGATTCAGGGAAGATTGAGCTCTATTCAACTTATCTTGAACAGTTTGGCTTTGATCCTCTTCCTAAATACACGCCTCATGAAGAACCGCCTGAAGGGTTCTACAGGCTGATATACGGGAGGGCTCCCATGCATACTTTCAGCCGGACCTCGAATAATCCCAATCTTACTGATCTGATGGATGAAAACAAGATATGGGTAAACCCGAAGGTTGCAAAGGAATGGGGACTTGTTTCCGACCAGTTGATCTGGCTCAGGAATCAGGATGATGTTATCTCCCAATTCCCGATTAAGGTGAGGATCACCGAAAGGATAAGATGGGATTCGGTTTACATGGTTCACGGATTCGGACATGCACAAAAACAAATGAAAAGATGTTTTGGCAAGGGGGCAAGCGATACGCAGCTTATTACAAAAGTCCTTGTTGATCCATTAATGGGAGGCACGGGGATGAGGGGTAATTTTGTGACCTTTGTAACTGAAAAAACAGGGAAGGAGGCAGCATTATGAGATACGCGATGGCTGTTGATACACGAAAATGCGTCGGGTGCAGCGATTGTGTGGTTGCCTGCCAGACCGAAAATAATGTTCCGATCGGTTATTGCCGCGAATGGATAGTGGAAGTCGTTGATGGTACCTACCCGCAGCTTGAGATGGAGATCCGGTCGGAGCGCTGCAATCATTGCGCCAATTCGCCGTGTGTCCGCTGTTGTCCGACCGGGGCAAGCCACTATTCCGACGGAGGTATCGTGCTTGTTGAAGCCGGAGAATGCATCGGATGCGGCGCATGTATTGCCTCCTGTCCGTACGATGCCAGGTACCCGCATCCTGAGGGATATGTTGATAAGTGCACATTCTGTATCCACAGGATAAAGAGTGGGATGAAGCCTGCCTGTGTTGAAGTGTGTCCGACCAAATGCCTCTATTTCGGCGATCTTGATGACCTGAACAGTGATGTTACCACCGTGCTGAAGGAACGGAAATATAAAACACTTATTCCCGAGGCCGGAACCGAACCTCAACTCTATTTCCTGATCTGACATTT
>Ga0209706_10001807_pt1 | contig 12094 bp, 6 predicted proteins | sample PPLLaktember2015_6_FD_187263 | JGI IMG/M metagenome (GOLD analysis project Ga0209706, IMG submission 187263) | Freshwater sediment microbial communities from Prairie Pothole Lake near Jamestown, North Dakota, USA - PPLs Lake P8 Core (1) Depth... | ecosystem: Environmental > Aquatic > Freshwater...
CGACGGCATGATCCGCGCGATCCTCGGGGAGTGCGCGGCGCGCCCCCTCGGCGAGCTCGGCGACGCGCTGGAGCGGCTCTCACCCGACGAGCCGCTCGCGGTGGCCCGCGCGATCACCTGGTTCGAGGAGCACGGCGCCGAGCGGCCGGCCGAGGCCGAGGCCCTGCGCCGCCGACTCGCGGGACTGCGGCGCGGCGCGCCGGCGCCGGTCGTCGGCGTCACGGGGACGGGCGGCGCCGGCAAGTCGAGCGTCGTCGACGAGCTGGTGCGGCGCTGGCGTACCGACCACCCGGGGAAGAGCGTGGGGCTGCTGCTCGTCGATCCGACCCGCCGCCGCTCGGGCGGCGCGCTGCTCGGCGACCGCATCCGCATGAACGCCATCCACGGCCCGGGCGCCTTCGCGCGTTCGCTCGCCACGCGCACCGCGCACCTCGCGCTCTCGGCGACGGTGGCCGACGGCGTGCGGGTGCTCCAGGCGGCGGGCTTCGACCTCGTGCTTGTCGAGACCGCGGGCATCGGCCAGAGCGACTCGGAGATCGTCGACCTCGCCGACCTCTCGATCTACGTGATGACTCCCGACTACGGCGCGCCGACCCAGCTCGAGAAGATCGACATGCTGGACCTCGCGGACCTCGTGGTGCTGAACAAGAGCGACCGCCGCGGCGCCCAGGATGCGCTGCGCGACGTGCGCAAGCAGTGGCGCAGGAACCGCGGCGAGCAGGCGGCGGCCGACGACGCGCTGCCGGTGTTCCCCACGATCGCGCGGGCCTGGAACGACCCGGGCGTGGATCGACTCTACGCGGCGCTGGTGCAGCGGCTGGGCGAGGCCCCCGGCCGCGCGGCGCGGCCCGAGGGCGCGGCGGCGCTATCCATCGAGCTCGTGCCGGGCCCGCGGGCGCGCTACCTGGCCGAGATCGCGGAGACGGTGCGCGGCTGGCGCGCCGAGACCGAGCGGCTGGCGGAGCGCGCGAGCGACGCCTGGGCGCTGGAGCGCGCGCAGGTACGGCTCGCGGCCGCTCCCGAGGCCCGGGCCAGCGTGGCGCAGGCGCGCGAGCAGGCGCTGGAAGAGCTGGGCCCGCTGCGCGCGGAGCTCGAAGGCTGGCCCGCCCTGGCGCAGCGCTACCGCGCCGACTCCCAGGAGTTCGAGGTGCGCGGGCGCCGCCAGCGCGCGGCGAACTTCCGCGAATCGCTCTCCGGCAGCCGCATCCCGCGCGTCGCGCTGCCGCGCGACGCAGACTGGGGCGCGCGCACGCGCTTCCTGCGCCTCGAGAACCTGCCGGGCCGCTTCCCCTTCACCGCGGGCGTGTTCCCCTTCAAGCGCGAGGAAGAGGACCCCACTCGCATGTTCGCCGGCGAGGGCGGGCCCGAGCGCACCAACCGCCGCTTCCACCTGCTCACCCACGGCCAGAAGGCGGCGCGCCTCTCGACGGCCTTCGACAGCGTCACGCTCTACGGGCGCGACCCCGGCGAGCGGCCCGACGTCTACGGCAAGGTCGGCACCTCGGGCGTCTCGGTCTGCACGGCGGACGACGCCAAGAAGCTCTACTCGGGCTTCGACCTGGGCGCGCCCGAGACGTCCGTCTCGATGACGATCAACGGCCCTGCGCCGATGCTGCTGGCGTTCTTCCTGAACGCGGCGATCGACCAGGCCGTGGAGCGCGAGCTGCGCGCGGCCGGGCGGCTCGAGGCGGTGCGCGCGCGCTTCGGCGGCGACGCGGCGCTGCCGCGCTACGAGGGCGAGCTGCCGCGCGGCCACGACGGCCTTGGCCTCGGGCTGCTCGGCATCCCGGGCGACCGGGCCGTCGACGCGGAGACCTACGCGCGCATCCGCGCGGACGTGCTGGCGCGCGTGCGCGGCACGGTGCAGGCCGACATCCTGAAGGAAGACCAGGCCCAGAACACCTGCATCTTCTCCACGGAGTTCGCGCTCAAGCTGATGGGCGACGTGCAGGAGTGGTTCGTCGCGAACGCGGTGCGGAACTTCTACTCCGTGTCGATCTCCGGTTACCACATCGCCGAGGCCGGAGCGAACCCGATCACGCAGCTCGCCTTCACCCTCGCCAACGGCTTCACCTACTGCGAGTACTACCTGGCGCGGGGCATGGCGATCGACGACTTCGCGCCGAACTTCTCCTTCTTCTTCAGCAACGGCCTCGATCCGGAGTACGCCGTGATCGGCCGGGTGGCGCGCCGCCTGTGGGCGATCGCGATGCGCGAGCGCTACGGCGCCTCCGAGCGCAGCCAGAAGCTGAAGTACCACGTGCAGACCTCGGGCCGCTCGCTCCACGCGCGCGAGATGGCCTTCAACGACGTGCGCACCACGCTCCAGGCGCTGCTGGCGCTCCAGGACCACTGCAACAGCCTCCACACCAACGCCTACGACGAGGCCGTCACCACCCCGACGCCGGAGTCCGTGCGCCGCGCGCTGGCGATCCAGCTCATCATCCAGCGCGAGCTCGGCACCTCGCTGAACGAGAACCCGCTCCAGGGCTCGCACCTGATCGAGGAGCTGACCGATCTGGTGGAGGAGGCGGTGCTGCGTGAGTTCGAGCGCATCTCGGAGCGCGGCGGTGTGCTCGGCGCCATGGAGACGCTCTACCAGCGCGGGCGCATCCAGGAGGAGAGCCTGCTCTACGAGTCGCGCAAGCACTCGGGGGAGCTGCCGATCGTCGGCGTCAACACCTTCCTCTCCGACGAGCCCGAGCAGGGCCTGCGGCCGACGGCGCTGATGCGCGCCTCGGAGCCGGAGAAGCGCGCGCAGATCGCGAGCCTGCGCGCCTTCCAGGCGCGCCACGCCGACGCGGCCGCGCCGGCCCTGCGCAGGCTGCAGGACGCGGCGCGGCGCGGCGACAACGTGTTCGGCGAGCTGATGGAGACGGTGAAGGTGGCGAGCCTCGGGCAGATCAGCGAGGCGCTCTTCGAGGTCGGAGGCCGCTACCGGCGGGCCCTCTAGGCCCCGGTTATCCTCCGCCGACCGAGAACCGGGAGAGACCAGAGCATGTCCAAGGGAGCCCCCGCCGACCTCGAGCGCTGGCGCGCGCTAGTGAAGGACGAGCTGCGCGGCAAGGACGCCGAGACCCTCGCCGTCACCACGCCCGACGGCCTGCGCATCAAGCCGCTCTACACCGCCGCGGACCTCGAGGGCCTCGAGTGCGCCGACACGCTGCCCGGGGCGTTCCCGTTCCTGCGCGGCCCGCGCGCCACGATGTACGCGAACCGGCCCTGGACGCTGCGCCAGTACGCCGGCTTCTCGACCGCCGAGGAGTCGAACGCCTTCTACCGCGCCAACCTGGCGGCGGGTCAGCAGGGCCTCTCGGTGGCCTTCGACCTCGCCACCCACCGCGGCTACGACTCGGACCACCCGCGCGTGCGCGGCGACGTCGGCAAGGCCGGCGTGGCGATCGACAGCGTCGAGGACATGAAGATCCTGTTCGACGGGATTCCGCTCGACCAGGTGACGGTGTCGATGACCATGAACGGCGCCGTGCTGCCGGTGATGGCGTGCTTCATCGTGGCGGGGGAGGAGCAGGGCGTACCCCGCGAGAAGCTCGCCGGGACCATCCAGAACGACATCCTCAAGGAGTTCATGGTCCGCAATACGTACATCTACCCGCCCGAGCCGAGCATGCGGATCGTCGCCGACATCATCGAGTACACGGCGGAGCAGATGCCGAAGTTCAACTCGATCTCGATCAGCGGCTACCACATGCAGGAAGCGGGGGCGACCACCGTCCAGGAGCTGGCGTTCACCATCGCCGACGGCCTCGAGTACGTGCGCGCCGCGCGCTCGAAGGGGCTCGACGTCGACGCCTTCGCGGGCCGGCTGTCGTTCTTCTGGTGCATCGGCATGAGCTTCTACCTGGAGATCGCCAAGATGCGCGCCGGGCGCCGCATCTGGGCCGAGCGCATGCGGGCCGAGTTCGCCCCCAAGAAGACCTCTTCGCTGATGCTGCGCACCCACTGCCAGACCTCGGGCGCGAGCCTCACCGAGCAGGATCCGCTCAACAACGTGATCCGCACGACGATCGAGGCGATGGCGGCGGTGTTCGGCGGCACGCAGTCGCTCCACACCAACAGCTACGACGAGGCGGTCAGCCTGCCCACCGACGCCGCGGCGCGCGTCGCGCGCAACACGCAGCTGATCCTCCAGGAGGAGACCGGCATCCCGGCGGTCGTCGACCCCTGGGGCGGCTCGTACTTCATGGAGTCGCTCACCGAGAGCGTCTACCGCGCGGCGAACGAGCTGATCGACGAGGTCGAGAAGCTGGGCGGCATGACCCGGGCGATCGTCGCGGGCATGCCGAAGCTGCGCATCGAAGAGGCCGCCACCCGGCGCCAGGCGCGCGTCGACTCGGGCGAGGACACGATCGTCGGCGTCAACAAGTACAAGCCCGGCCAGGACACGCCGATCGCGGTGCGCGACATCGACAACAGCGCCGTGCGCGAGGCGCAGGTGCGGCGCCTCGAGGCGATCCGGGCGCGGCGCGACGAGCCGCGCGCCCTGCGCGCCCTCGAGCAGCTCACCGAGCTGGCGCGCTCGGGGAAGGGCAACCTGCTCGAGGCGGCGGTGGAGGCCGCGCGGGCGCGGGCGAGCGTCGGCGAGATCTCGGCGGCCCTGGAGCAGGTCTACTCGCGTTATCGCGCGGAGGTGCGCTCGGTGTCGGGAGTCTACGGCGGGGCCTACCACGGAGACGACGAGTTCGACGCGGTGCGCCGCGAGGTGGAGGCCTTCGCGCAGGAGGAAGGCCGCCGCCCGCGCATGCTGGTGGTGAAGCTCGGCCAGGACGGCCACGACCGCGGCCTCAAGATCATCGCCACCGCCTTCGCGGACCTCGGCTTCGACGTCGACGTCGGTCCGCTCTTCCAGACGCCGGAGGAGGCGGTGCGCCAGGCGATCGAGAACGACGTGCACGTGGTCGGGGTCTCGAGCCAGGCGGCGGGGCACAAGACGCTGGTGCCGGAGCTCGTCGAGGCGCTGCGCGCCGGGGGCGCGGCGGACGTCGCGGTGGTGGTCGGCGGGATCATTCCCGCCCAGGACTACGAGTTCCTGCGCGAGCGCGGCGTGGCGGCCGTGTTCGGGCCGGGGACGCCCGTGCCGAAGGCCGCGCGCGAGGTGCTGGCCGCGGTGCGCGACGTGCGGGAGCGCAGCCGCCGGGCATGAGCCCGCGCCGCGCGGAGGAGTGGTCCGAGGCGGTGCGCGCCGGCGACCGCCGGGCGGTCGCGAAGACCATCACGCTCCTCGAGAGCACGCGGGACGAGGACGCGCTGCTCGCCCAGCAGATGCTGGAGGCGCTGGTCCCCCACAGCGGCCACGCAGTGCGCCTCGGCGTCACCGGCCCGCCCGGGGTGGGCAAGAGCACGCTGATCGAGGCCCTCGGGCTCCATCTCGTCGCGAAGGGCCACCGCGTGGCGGTGCTGGCGGTCGATCCCAGCAGCCCCGTGAGCGGCGGCAGCATCCTCGGCGACAAGACGCGCATGGAGCGGCTGGCGCAGTGCGAGGCCGCCTTCATCCGGCCCTCGCCTTCGGGCGGCTCCCTCGGCGGCGTCGCGCACCGGACCCGCGAGGGCATGCTGGTCTGCGAGGCGGCGGGCTTCGACGTCGTGATCGTCGAGACCGTCGGCGTCGGGCAGTCGGAGATCGGCGTCCACGCGATGGTCGACTTCTTCGGGGTGCTGCTCCAGCCGGGCGCCGGCGACAACCTCCAGGGCATGAAGCGCGGGGTGCTCGAGCTGGCCGACGCGCTCGTCGTGACCAAGGCTGACGGCGAGCAGCGCCTGCTGGCCGAGCGAACCCGCGCCGAGCACGCCCAGGCCCTCGAGCTGCTGCGCCCCGCCTCCCCGACCTGGACCCCGCGGGTGATCGCGGCCAGCGCCCGGACGGGGGACGGCATCCCCGAGCTCTGGGAGCTGGTCCTGGCCCATCGGGCGGCCCTCACGGCCAGCGGGGAGCTCGAGGCCCGCCGCCAGATCCAGGCGCGGGACTGGATGTGGACCCTCGTCCAGGAGGGCCTCGACCGCGCCTTCCGGAGCCACCCGGCCGTGGCGCGTCGCATCCCGAGCCTGGAGCGCGAGGTGGAGGCCCGCCAGACCACCCCGGCCGCGGCGGCGCGGACCCTGCTGGAAGCCTTCGAAAAGGGGCGCTGAGGCCCTTCACTTGCCGGCCCGTTGTGCCGATCTCCCCCTGGTGCGCCGGACGCCGGGTCCGGGCGGAGAGCGGCAGCATGGTCCAGATCAACATGGCGGCACGGGAGATCGTGCTGAAGATCGTCTACTACGGACCCGCTCTGTCCGGCAAGACGACCAACCTGCAGCAGCTCCACGCCATGCTCGACCCGGACTCCCGCGGCAAGATGGTGACGCTCGACACGAAGGACGACCGCACCCTCTACTTCGACTTCCTGCCGATCGAGTTCCCGACCACCAGCGGCTTCGCAGTCAAGCTGAAGGTGTTCACCGTGCCCGGCCAGGTGATGCACAAGTCCACGCGCAAGGTGGTGCTGGCGGGGGCGGACGCGGTGGCGTTCATCGCCGACTCCCAGCGCGCCTCGGCCAGCGCCAACGCGTACTCCTACCGGGACATGGAGGCGAACCTCAAGTCGAACGGGCTCGACTTCGAGGCGCTGCCGAAGGTGATCCAGTTCAACAAGCGGGACCTGCCGGACATCAAGCCGCTGGCCGAGATCCGCAAGGCCTGGGGCGACATCCCGACCTTCCCGGCCGTCGCCACCAAGGGCGAGGGCGTGCTGGAGACGTTCCGCGAGCTGCTGCGCTTCACCTACCGCGGCCTCGACGCGCGCCATGACTTCGCCAACAAGTTCGGCGTCAGCGAAGAGGACTTCCTGAAGGGCGTCCTGGCCAACTTCCGCCGCGGCGCGGGGGGCGGCGCCCCGGCGGTTTGACACGCCAGTCAACCGCTGATAGCGTCAGGCTCTCGCTTCTCCCTCGCGCCGAGAGAGCCCAGCCAGCGTGACCGATCCCGTCCCCTCGGAGAAGCCCACCCCGCTTCCCTACGACGCGAGCGACGTGATTGCCTCGATTCCCGAGGCGATCGCGGAGATCCGCGCCGGCCGCATGGTGGTGCTCGTCGACGACGAGGACCGGGAGAACGAGGGCGACCTGTGCATGGCCGCCGAGAAGGTGACGCCCGAGGCGGTCAACTTCATGGCCCGGTTCGGGCGCGGGCTGATCTGCCTGCCCATGGAGAAGCCCCAGCTCGAGAAGCTGCGCCTCGAGATGATGGTGCCCGACGCCGAGAACTCGGCCCCGCTCGGCACCGCCTTCACGATCTCGATCGAGGCGCGCGAGGGCGTGACCACCGGCATCTCCGCCGCCGACCGCGCCCACACCATCCTGACCGCGATCCGCGAGGACGCGCGGCCCCTCGACATCGTGCGGCCCGGCCACGTCTTCCCGCTGCGCGCCCGCGAGGGCGGGGTGCTGCGGCGCGCCGGCCAGACGGAGGGCTCGGTCGACCTGGCGCGCCTCGCGGGCCTGCGCCCGGCGGGCGTGATCTGCGAGATCATGAACGACGACGGTAGCATGGCGCGCATGCCGGACCTCGTGAAGTTCGCCCGCGCCCACGGCCTGCGCATCGTCACGATCGCCGACCTGATCCACCACCGGCTCCAGCACGAGAAGCTGGTGCGGCGCGCCAGCGAGGCCCTGCTGCCGACGCGCCACGGCGGCGAGTTCAAGGCCTACGTCTACGAGAACGACATCGACCACGTGGACCACGTGGCCCTCGTGAAGGGCGAGATCGGCCCCGACGACGAGGTGCTGGTGCGCGTGCACAGCGAGTGCCTGACCGGCGACGCCTTCGGCTCGATGCGCTGCGACTGCGGCGAGCAGCTCGCGGCCGCCCTGAAGATGATCGAGGAGGAGGGCCGCGGCGTGCTCCTCTACATGCGCCAGGAAGGGCGGGGCATCGGCCTGAAGAACAAGATCAAGGCCTACTCGCTGCAGGACCACGAGGGCCTCGACACCGTCCAGGCGAACGAGCGGCTCGGCTTCCCGGCGGACATGCGGGACTACGGGGTCGGCTCGCAGATCCTCGTCGACCTCGGCGTGCGCCGCATGCGCCTGATCACGAACAATCCGGGCAAGCGCGCCGGCATCGAAGGCTACGGCCTGCAGATCGTCGAGCGCGTGCCCCTCGAGATCCAACCCAACGAGAAGAACTTCGAGTATCTCCGGACCAAGAAGGAGAAGCTCGGGCACGTTCTTCACCTGATGAGCTAGGAGCGCTCCCTTGTTCGAATCCGTCGAGGACGTCCAGAAGCGGCTGGGGGCGCAGGGCTACATCTGCGACAAGAACATCGCCACGGTGGTGTTCCTGGCCACGAAGCTCGAGAAGCCGGTGCTGGTCGAGGGCCCGGCCGGGGTCGGCAAGACCGAGCTGGCCAAGGTGGTGGGCCTCGCCACCGGGCGCCCGCTGATCCGCCTGCAGTGCTACGAGGGCCTCGACGAGGCCAAGGCGCTCTACGAGTGGGAGTACTCGAAGCAGTTGCTCTACACGCAGATCCTGAAGGAGAAGCTCTCCGAGACGATGGCCGGCGCCACCTCGCTGCGCGACGCCGCGGACCGGGTGGGGGCCGAGGACAGCGTGTTCTTCTCGAGCCGCTTCATCGTGCCGCGGCCGCTGCTCCAGGCGATCACCGCGGCCGAGCCCAACCTGCTGCTGATCGACGAGGTCGACAAGTCGGACCCGGAGTTCGAGGCGTTCCTGCTCGAGGTGCTCTCCGACTTCCAGGTGAGCGTGCCCGAGATCGGCACCTTCGACGCCAAGACCAAGCCGATCGTGTTCCTCACCTCGAACGACGCGCGCGAGATGAGTGACGCGCTGAAGCGGCGCTGCCTGCACCTCTACATCGACTTCCCCGACGCCGAGCTCGAGGCGCGCATCCTCGAGGCCAAGGTGCCCGGGGTCGGCCAGCGCCTGGCCGAGGAGCTGGTGGGCGTGATGCAGCGGCTGCGCAAGCTCGACCTGAAGAAGACGCCGTCGATCAGCGAGACCCTCGACTGGGCGCGCGCCCTGTTGGCGCTGAACGCGACCAGCCTCGACGAGGGCCTGGTGAAGGACACGCTCAACGTGATCCTCAAGTACGAGGGCGACATCAAGAAGGCCCAGGCCGAGCTCGGCCGGCTGATCGCGCGCAAGGCCGACGAGGAGACGGCGAAGCCCGGCGCCGCGCCGGCCGCCGCGCCCGCCCCCGCCAAGAAGGGCTCTCTGCACTAGGGCCGAGGAGCGGGGCGTGCAGCGGAAGCTGATCGACTTCACCAACCTGCTGCGCAAGTCCGGGGTGCGCGTCTCGGTCGCCGAGACCATCGACTCCTTCGTCGCCCTGGACGAGGTCTCGATCGGCGACCGCGAGGTGTTCCGGGACGCGCTGCGCGCCACCATGGTGAAGCGCGGCGAGGACATCCCGGCCTTCGAGCACCTCTTCGACCTCTACTGGTCCGCCTTCTACGACGGCCTGCGCGACGCCTTCGACAAGGCGGCGGAGGGGCAGCCGGGGCAGGGCAAGCCCGACCTCGAGGCGCTGATGAAGGCGCTCCAGGAGGGCATGCAGAACCTCCAGGGCAAGCTCGACCTCTCCGAGCTCGCCAAGGCGCTGCTGACCCAGGACCTCTCGAAGCTCGAGCAGCTGATCCGTCAGGCGGCCGAGCAGGCCGGGGTGGGGCGCATCGAGAACATGCTCCAGGTCGGCTTTTTCACGCGCCGCACCATGGAGCAGATGGACGCCGAGGGGGCCGGCCGCGAGCTGCGCGACCTGGCGCGCCAGCTCCGCGAGGGCGGCATGCCCGACGAGCAGGTGGACGCGCTGATGGCGCTCATGGAGCGCTACCTGGAGGCGCTGCGCCAGAGCGTGCGGCAGTACACCGAGCGCGAGCTCCAGCAGCGGAACTTCGACTACATGGAGAAGTTCCGGCGCGAGTCGCTGCTCGAGAAGAGCTTCTACAACCTGACCGAGGACGAGATTCGCCAGATGCGCGAGGTGGTGAACCGCCTGGCCCACCGCATCAAGAACATCCTCTCGATCCGCAAGCGGCGCCTCAAGAAGGGCAAGCTCGACCTCCACACCATGCTGCGCCGCAACATGGCCCACGGCGGCGTGCCCTTCGAGGTGGTCTACAAGCAGCGCAAGAAGGACCGGCCGAAGCTGGTGATCCTGTGCGACGTCTCCAGCTCCGTGGCCAACGTCTCGCGCTTCATGCTGCAGTTCGTCTACCAGCTCCAGGAGTGCTTCAACAAGATCCGCGCCTTCGTCTTCGTCTCGGAGCTCGGCGAGGTGACCCAGCTCTTCAAGGACCTCGAGGTCAACCAGGCGATCGACAAGGCCCTCGACGGGGGCGACGTGATCAACGTCTACACCCGCTCGAACTTCGGCTACGCCTTCCACCACTTCTGGAAGAACTACCTCTCGGCCATCGACAACAAGACCACCGTGCTGGTGCTGGGCGACGCCCGCAACAACTACAACGACCCGCGCGCCTGGTGCCTGCGCGAGGTCCACAACAAGGCCAAGAACGTGGTCTGGCTGAACCCCGAGAGCCCGAGCGCCTGGGGCTTCGGCGACAGCGTGATGGACAAGTACCTCCCCTCGGTCGACATCGCCGAGGAGTGCCGCAACCTCCGCCAGCTCTCCCGGATCGTCGACAAGCTGGTGCTCTGAGCGGGGACGGTCTTAAGAAATTAAGTAACTCGCCACCCGACCCTCGACTCGAGGAAACGGGGCTGAGTTACTTAATTTCTTAAGACCGTCCCCGCCTCCGAAGCGCGACGCCCCGCCGGGCTTTCGCGCGGCGGGGCGTCGGTACAGGGCGGAGGGCGGTGGATAGATGATGGGGGGTGAGAGGTTGGACATTTCGGTGAGAAATGTCATATCCACCGCCGCTCCATAACCTCTTCGGAAGCGGCCTGGGTTCGCCCCAGTGGAGTCATTATCTGCCGCGCCGCGGGCACTGTCAAACAGGATTTGCGAAAATCGGCGAAGAAATTAAAAAATGAACGATTTCGCCGAACTGGACGATGTTTTTCACGTAGAAGGCGAGGCAGCTCCGCGCTTCTTCGTGCGGACCTACGGCTGCCAGATGAACGTCCACGACTCCGAGAAGGTCGCGAACCTGCTGCTGCACGCGGGCTGGCGCGGCGCGGACGACGCGGACGCCGCCGACCTGCTGCTGATCAATACCTGCTCGATCCGCGAGAAGGCCGAGCACCGCCTCTACAGCGACCTCGGCGCGCTGCGCGCATGGAAGGCCGAGCGCCCCGGCCGCATCCTCGGCGTCGGCGGCTGCGTCGCGCAGCAGGAAGGCGACACGCTGCTGCGCCGCTTCGGCCACCTCGACTTCGCCTTCGGCACCCACAACCTCCGCCTCGTGCCGGCGCTCGCCGAGGCCGCGCGCGCCGGCGAGCGCGCCGCGCGCGTCGAGGAGACGCGCTCCCTCGAGCGCTTCGACCTCCCGGCCCGGCACCCGGCCTTCGCCGGCCGCGGCCGGCGCAGCGCCTACGTGACGGTGATGGAAGGCTGCGACCTCTTCTGCAGCTTCTGCATCGTGCCCCACACGCGCGGGCGCGAGATCAGCCGGCCTGCGGAGGGCATCCTCCGCGAGGTCGAGACCCTCGCCGGCGCCGGCGTGCGCGAGGTGATCCTGCTCGGCCAGACCGTGAACGCCTACGGCCGCCACGACCTGCGCAAGGGCCGCGCCGACGTCGTGCCTTTCGCCGAGCTGCTGGCGCGCATCGCGGCCGTCCCGGGCATCGAGCGCATCCGCTACACGAGCCCGCACCCGTCGTTCTTCGACGACGCGCTGGTGCGCGCCCACGGCGAGCTCGCACCCCTCTGCCCCCACGTGCACCTCCCGGCGCAGAGCGGCTCCGACGCCGTGCTGGCCCGCATGCGGCGCCGCTACGCGGCCGACGATTTGCGCCGCCTTGCCGACTCGCTGCGCACCGCGCGCCCGGACGTGGCGCTCACCACCGACCTGATCGTCGGCTTCCCCGGCGAGAGCGAGGCGGACTTCGCCGCCACCCTCGCGCTGGTCCGCGACGTCGGCTTCGTCGACAGCTACTCCTTGAAGTACTCCCCCCGGC
>Ga0209706_10001808_pt1 | contig 12093 bp, 9 predicted proteins | sample PPLLaktember2015_6_FD_187263 | JGI IMG/M metagenome (GOLD analysis project Ga0209706, IMG submission 187263) | Freshwater sediment microbial communities from Prairie Pothole Lake near Jamestown, North Dakota, USA - PPLs Lake P8 Core (1) Depth... | ecosystem: Environmental > Aquatic > Freshwater...
TGCCGAAGATGGGCTCCGGGCCGATTGATTTCCTGCTGACGACGGAGGGCGCGGCCGCCTTCGACGATCTCGTCCGGAGCGACAAGCTCGACCTGATGTCGGCCGAACCGGAGCGCAGCGCCTGGGTCGGCTCCTTCCGGCTCCACGAGTTCGTCCCGGCCGTCCAGTATATCCAGGCCAACCGGGCCCGCTACCGTCTCATGGAGGCCTACCACGAGTTCTTCAAGGACATGGACGTCCTCATCGGCAGCGCCCTCGGTCCGACGAATCTCACGGGCCACCCCGAGATCGCCTTCCCCCAGGGCTTCGACTCCAAGGGCCAGCCGTCGGTGCTCCGGTTGACCGGCAGGCTCTTCGGAGATGCCGATATCCTGCTCCTGGCCCACGCCTTCCAACAGAGAACGGGTTTCCACCTCCAACGGCCGAAGCTCGATCGAGCATGAGACCCTACGTGACCGCGAGCACGATCGGGGCCAAGGCCGCGGGCTGGTTGGCGAAGATCGAGGCCCACAACACGCACAGGATGCGCTTGAACGCCGGCGCCAGCGCCCTGCTCATCGTCGACATGCAAATGTTCTTTCTGGATCCTGGGTCTCCCACGTTCACGGACGGCGGCCCGGCCGCCCTCCCGGCCATCAAGCGGTTGGTGGAGGCCTTTCGTGCCGCGGGGCGGCCCGTGATCTTTACCCAGCACGTCCATCATCCGAACGGCTCCGACCTCGGCATCATGGGCTGGTGGTGGGAGGGCCGATGTCTTCAAGGCAGCGAAGAGAGCGGGATCCATCCCGAGCTCGCGCCGCGTCCTGGCGAGAAAGTCATCGCCAAGCATCGCTATTCGGCCTTTTATAATACCGATCTCGAAACGGCGCTTCGCTGTCTGAAGGTCGAAGACGTGGTCGTGACCGGCGTCATGACCAACTTGTGCTGTGAATCGACGGCCAGGGACGCCTACTTCCGGGACTACCGGGTCTTCATTCCGGCCGATGGAACCGGGACGATCACCGAGGAGATGCACGTGGCGAGCCTCCTTAACCTCGCCTTCGGATTCGCCTTTGTGACAACGAGCGATGAGTTAGTGCGCCAAATCCTGGCCTGATCGCGGTTTCTGGGGCCTCTTTCAGGAGAGAATCCAGCCGTTGTTGGCCTAATTGACACGTTAGAGTGACCAATATATAATAATGGTCATAAGTCATTATGAGACAAATAGCCAGACGGGCTGACATACGGGACCTGATCCTCGACGGCGTGGACGTCCTCCTGGCGAGGTACGGATACGGCAAGATGACCATGGAGGACGTGGCCCGGCAGGTCGGGATCGGCAAGGGCACGATCTACCTCCATTTCCCGTCCAAGGAAGAGCTGGTCCTGGCCCATATCGACCGCATCGCCGAGACCGTCGTCGGGAAGCTCCGGGAACAGGCCGGATCGGCCGGCCCTGTCGACAGGCGGCTCCGGCGCATGCTCGTCCTCCGCGTCCTGCACCGCTTCGACAGCGTCGCCCACTACTCCCAGAGCCTCGGGGACCTCCTCTCGTCGGTCCGCGCGGCCCTGGTTGTCCGACGGCAAGCCTACTTCGAGAAGGAAGCGTCGGTGTTCGAAGAGGTTCTCCGCGAGGGAGCCAGGCTCGGAGAGCTCGATTGCCTGGATCCCCGGACGACCTCGTCCGTCCTCATCCAGAGCACGAATTCTCTCCTCCCCTTCAACCTCTCGGCCCGCGAGCTCGGCCGCCGGGACGAGCTGGAGGACCAGGTCGGCCGCATCGCCGACTTGCTGATCAAAGGACTTCTCCCGTGTCCATCGCGCCCGGCCAGCTGGACGCGATGACGGGATCAGAATGCCAAGCCTGAGGAGGTTCCCCATGTTTCGAACGGCTTGTCGACGTTTCATCGGCGTCCTCTTCCTGGCCGCTTGGGCGGGCCTGGGCGCACTCGCGCAACAGGCGCCCGCCCCGGCCTTCAAGGACACGACCGCCCTTCCGGAAGGCCAGGCCGGGGTCCGCATCAAGTCCCTGCTCGAAGTCGTGAACTCCGGCAGTGTCGACCGGATCAAACGGTTCATCAGCGAGGAGTGCGCCGGCGATTTCCGGGAAAAGATCCCCCTCGAAGATCACATCTCGACGCTGCTCGGACTCCTCCGGGACACGGGCGGCATCGATTTCCATTCCGTTCGCACTTACACCCCCGAGCGCCCGGAGGTGACCGTGGTCATCGTCAAAGACCGCTTCCTCGGCGGCTGGTGGGGCCTCTCCTTCCGCTTCGGTGAAGCGCCGAAGTTCCTCGTCAACGGCCTGGGCATCAATTCGGCCCGTCCCCCCGCCGGGATCGCGGAGCCGCCGCTCACCGAGAAGGAGGCCATCGGCGAGGTCCAGGCCCTCCTGGCGAGCGTCAAGAAGAGGGGCTGGTACTCGGGGACCGTTCTCGTCGCCAAAGGAGCTGACGTCCTCCTGACCGATTTCGCCGGGGAGGCGAGCAAGGCCTTCCACGTCCCCAACAACATCGACACCAAGTTCAACCTCGGCTCGATGAACAAGATGTTCACGTCCGTCGCGGTCGCCCGGCTGGTCGAGGCCGGGAAGCTCGCGTTCGACGACCCGATCGGGAAATGGATCGACGAGACCTGGCTGCCCAAGGATGTCACGAGCAAGATCACGGTCCGCCACCTCATCACCCACACCTCCGGGCTCGGCAGCTATTTCAACGAGGCTTATCAGAAGAGCTCGCGGGCCCTCTTCCGCGAGCTCGACGACTACAAGCCGCTCATCAAGGACGACAAGCCCGCTTTCACGCCGGGAGAGCGCTTCCAGTACAGCAACACCGGAATGTTCCTGCTCGGCGTCGTCATCGAGAAGGTCACGGGAGAGGATTACTTCGAGCACATCCGCAAGGCCATCTACGCCCCGGCCGGGATGACGGACTCCGACTGCTACGAGATGGACTACCCCGTCGAGAACCTGGCCATCGGCTACAGCCCGGACTTGAAGAGCCCCTACAAGTGGCAGAACAATCTCTACAAGCATGTCCTCAAGGGCGGGCCGGCGGGCGGCGGCTTCTCCACGGTCAAGGACCTCCATAGGTTCGCCTTGGCCCTGCTTTCGGACAAGCTCATCTCGAGACGCATGCGGGACCTCATGTGGACGGATTTCAAGGGCTCGAACTATGGCTACGGCTTCACGGCCGTCCAAAGCCCCGGCGGAAAGGCCGTCGGCCACAGCGGCGGCTTCCCGGGCATCAATTCCCAGCTCGATATCTACGTCGATTCCGGCTACATCGTGGCCGCGATGTGCAATTATGACAACGGCGCCTCGCCCTTGGCCGACAAGATCGGAACGATCCTGGCCCGGGTGAAGGCCCGCTGAGGAGGCTCAACATGTCCAAAACGATCCGTTGCCTGGTCCTCATCGTTGCGATCCTGGCCCTCTGGGCTTCGCTGGCCCTCGGCCAGGAGGCTCCAGCGCCGTCCCTCGATGCGGCCAAGAAGCAGGCCGTCGTCGACGAGATCGCGACGCTGTTCAACAAGAACTACATTTTCGCCGACAAGGCCAAGAAGGTCGAGGAGGCCCTCCGGGCCAAGCTCAAGGCCGGCGAATTCGACAAGCTGTCCGCCGCTCCGGAGTTTGCCCGTGCCGTGGGGGCGGTCATCCTCGACGCGACCAAGGACCGGCACACCGGGTTCGCCTACAATCCGGCCAGGGCCGAGGACATCCGCCGGCTCGAAGGTCAAAGCGAGGGGGAGGCCCGGAAGGTCCGGGAGCGCGAGCTCGAAGAAGCCCGACGGGACAACTTCGGCTTCCGCAAGGTCGAGCGCCTGGCCGGGAACATCGGCTATCTCGACTTCCGCGTCTTCGCGTCGCCCGCCGAGGCCGGCCCGACCGCCATCGCGGCCATGAACTTCCTGGCCTACTGCGACGCCATCATCGTCGACCTCCGCCAGAACGGCGGCGGCGATCCGGCCCAGATCCAGCTCATCAGCTCCTACTTCTTCGAGGAACCCGTCCACCTCAACGACCTCTACGCCCGGGCCGCGGACAGGACCGAGAATTATTGGACCCTGCCATTCGTTCCCGGGGACAAGGCGGCCAAGGCCGACCTCTATGTCCTGACGAGCGCTCGGACGTTCTCCGGGGCCGAGGAGTTCTCCTACAACCTGCAGAACCTCAAGCGGGCGACCATCATCGGAGAAACGACAGGCGGCGGTGCCCATCCGACGAACGCCATGATCGTCCAGCGCGACTTCATCCTGCGCGTTCCTTTCGCCCGGGCCATCAATCCCGTGTCCAAGACCAACTGGGAGGGGACCGGCGTCACTCCGGATATCGCTGTTCCCGCCGCGGAAGCTTTCGATAAGGCCTATGCCCTGGCCGTCGAAAAGCTCGCCGCCAAGGCGACCGATCCCGGCCGAAAGGCCGAGTTCGAGTGGATCCTTGCGGGCGAGAAGGCCAAGCAGAACCCGCCGCGCATCGATCCGAAGGTCCTGAGGACCTATGCCGGCGAATACGGCGAGCGCAAGGTCGCCTTCGAGAACGGCACGCTCTTCTATCAGAGGACGGGGCCGAGATACCGGATGATCCCCATGACCGCGACGCTCTTCGCCCTCGATGGCCTCGATAATTTCCGGGTCGAGTTCGTGGTCAAGGACGGGAAGGCGGTCGAGCTTACCGGTCTCTACGACAACGGCGAGCGCGATCCCTCGCCGCGGACCAAATAGGCCCATGGCGCGAAGGGATCCTTTCTCTTTAGGGGGCGTCCCTAAGCGGCCGGGTCTCGGGAGACGTATTCTCCCCTGGTGGGCCCCTACGGCCTCCGCTGAGGGATCCGCTGAAAACGATGGAAAAGGATGCCCATGAAAAGCATATCCCTGGTTCTCGTGACCCTCATCGTCCTTCTGGCCCTGGCCGTCGCGGCGCCGCCGCAGGATGTCTTCGACCTGCTCCACAAAGGGGACATCCCGGCCGTCAAGGCCATGATCGATAAGACCCCGGATGTCCTTGACGCGCGCGACCGGAACGGCGATTCGCTCCTGCATCGGGCCGCGGAGGCCGGCGATGCCGGCCTCATCCGTTATCTCGTCGACAAGGGCGCCAGGCCCGATCTCACGGGCGCGAGAAAGCAGACCCCCCTTCATTTGGCCGCGATAAACGACCACGGGGAGGCCGTGACCGCGCTTCTCGAGCGGAAAGCGGCCCTTGAAGCCCGGGACGATTATCAGCGGACGCCCCTCATCGTCTGCGCTCGCGAACGCGGACAGGCCGCGACCGGCCGCTGTCTCATCGAAGCCGGCGCGGACGTCAACGCCGAGGATCGATTCGGGAGTTCGGCCCTCGAACTGGCCGCCTGGCGCGGCAAGGGCGAGTTCATCGACCTGCTCCTCGAGAAAGGAGCCCGGCTTCCGGAGCCGGGAGACAAATGGCACGGGCTGCTCCAAATGGCCGCGTCCCAGGGCCTGGAAACGCTTTTCCGCCGCCTGGCCGAAAAGGTCCCCGATCTCAAAGCGGCGGCCGGCCAAGGTCCGCTCAGGGCCGCGGCCGAGGGAGGATCGGCCGCCATCGTCGGGCTCCTTCTGGATAAGGGCCTTGATCCGGCCGCGGCCGACCGCTTCGGCTGGACGCCTCTCCACTACGCCGCACAGGACGGCCGGACCGACGCGGCCAAGATCCTCATCGCCAAAGGCGCGCCCTTGAACGTCCGGACGATCATGGGCCAGACGGCCTATAACGTCGCTACGGAGAGGAAGATGAAGGCGGTGACCTCGCTCCTCGCCGGCAAGGGCGCAGAGACGGCCCCCCTCCGGTTTCCCGTCCTCGAGGGCGATTTTCTCGGCCAGAAGCCGCCCGGGGGAAAGCCCGAGCTCTTCGGCCTGGGCATCATCTCCTCGATCTGGGGTCTTCACAGCACGGCGGTCTTTTCCCCGGACGGGAACGAGGTCTATTGGGCCCCCATGATAACGGTTCCGGGGGAGCTGTATTCCCAGGGCGGGCTGCTCATGATGAAGCGCGTCGGCGGGCGGTGGACGCCGCCCGACTGGGCTCCCTTTTCGGGCCCGGGTCTTGGAGACGATGTGCCGTTCTTTTCAACCGACGGGAAGCGGATCTATTTCATCTCCCGCCGGCCGCTTCCGGGGGAATCGGCCGCGGGCAGCGAAAAGATCTGGTTCACGGACCGGACGGCCGCCGGCTGGGACTTGCCCCGGCCTCTCGACCGCGTCGTCAATGAGCATCACATGCACTGGGAATTCTCTTTGGACAAGGCCGGAGATCTCTACTTTGCCGGGCAGGCCCCGGACAGTCTTGGGATGAACGATATCTATCTGGCCCGCTTTGTCGATGGCAAGTATGAGAAGCCGGTCAACGCCGGCACGCCTGTCAACTCCGCGGCCGGCGAGGAGAGTCCCTTCATTTCTCCGGACGGCAGCTATCTCCTTTTCTCGCGCCAATACGACCTCTGGGTGTGTTTCCGGGGTGAAGGCGGGGGCTGGTCCGAGCCTGTCGATCTGGGCCCGGATGTCAACAGCCCGGCGGTCGAGCTCTGCCCGGTCGTCACGGCCGACGGCCGGTACCTTTTCTTCCTGAGCCAGCGCGACGGCGAGAGCCACGCCTACTGGGTCCCCGCCGGGGTCATCGAGAAGCTCAGGCCCGGACGCCGCGGCGAATAGCGCCCTGAGGCTATGACCGGCGATCTTTCCCCGCGCACGAAATAGACCGGTCCGGCCCGCCCGTCAAAGGAGATAACGTGCGCGGGCGTGCTTCCTCATCGCGGAGAAGGTCGTTTCGAGGGACTCGCCCGACAGGCCTTCGATCTCGAATGTTCTGCGCCATTCCGTCCTCCCCACCATCCCGCCGAACAGTCCTCCGGCCGCCGCTCCCGCCATCGTCAGGACGGATATGAAGGCGAGCTCCCCGACATTGGGGGTTTCGATCGAGCCGTGCGAATCGGCTTGGATCATCGCGAATAGGGAGACGGCGGTGAGGGAGCCGCCGAGGATCGCGCCCGTCTTGACGGCCCCGCGGGTCCTCTTGCTGAGATAGACCCGTCTGACATCGGACCAGGGGACGGCCGTGCTATCGCCATGGGCGTCGACGATGATGACTTCATTCGCTTTAACTGCAAAAAGCTCCCCTCCGGTCGTCCGTCCATCCTTCATTTCCAGGACCGCGGCGGCACCGGGGCGGTCCTTGGCCGACGCGTTAAGGGACAGAATAAGAATGACAGCGAGAGTGATCGGGGGCGACACTTTTTTCACATCTTCCTCCCATGGATCTCTATTCTTTCGTTCTCAGGATAGGCCCGAGCCGGAGGGAAGTTGTCAAAGAAGGGTCAAGAAGCTGTCAAAACCGCCTTCGATCAGGACGAAGACGGCCGTTGGGCTTCGAAGAGCTCCAGGCCGGCGAAGACCATCGCCGCGACCGCGGAGACGAGCGCGCTGCAGCGGTGGAAATCGAACATGAACCTCTGGCCCGCGGTGCGCAGGAGCGGCAGCATCGGGACCAGGGCGGACAGCGTCAGCAGGACTCCGGCCGCGGCGAAGACCCAGAAGGCCCAGAGCTTGACCCGGGCCGGGGTGATGCCCATCTTCCGTGGATCGAGAAGGGAGAGGCTGAGGCTGGCCGGCTTCGGCACGGTGATGAAATCGCGGCCCTTGAAGAGGACGATGATCGTGAGGCAGACGGCGAAAAGCCCCCCGGCCATAACGTGGCCGACCAGGGGATAGCCGAACAGCCCGCGCGGGATGAAGATGCCGAAGAAGAACCCGCTCGCGGCCAGGTAGAGGAAGCTGCCGTAGAAGCAGACATAAAGCCACTTTTCCAGGGCCGGCTCGCGCCACAGCGGCAACCCCTTGACATAGGCCCACCAGGCCTTCGGCGACGCCTTGCGCGACATCTGGACCGTCCGGAGGGCGAGCCAGGCCGCGAACTTCTTGAAGATCTCGGCGTAGAGAATGGTCGACTTGGCTTCTTCACGGGTCGTCCAGAAGCGGTGGAAGGCGATCCCGAGGAACGTCCCCGCGACGGCGAGGATGGTGACGATCGTGAACAGCATGGCCTTACCTCTTCTCCATGAACCCGGCGACGCGGCCGAGCGCGATGAGGCCGGCCACGAAAAGGAGGGCCCCGGCGACGAGCGCGCAGAGGGCCAGGACGATCTTGAGGGCCGGCCGGACGATGAACGACAGGCCGAAGACGCGCTGGAAGATCCCGCCGAGGCCCATGAAGGACGCCGCCGAGCGCTTCTCCACGCTTTTCGTGAGCAGAGGGCCCGTGCCCTTGAGCTTGGCGAAGAAGAAGTCCGAGCCGCCGCTGTGGCAGTCCGTGCAGCCGTTCCAGCCGAGCGATTGCTGGGCCGGCCGGACGTTGTGGGCCAGGGGCCAGGTCACGGGCCCCGCGGCCTTGTCTTTGCGGGACGTCAGGTTGCCGCCCTTGTCGACCCGGAAGAGCCGGCCGCCTGAGATGTAGACGAACTGGCCGTCCGCCTCCGTCTTCGCCAGCGCCCCGAGGACAAGGGCGACCTGCTCCTCGGTCAGCGTCTGCTCCGTCCCCGCTTTGGCGGTCACGGTCCGGACGTCGAAGTCCGCGGCCAGGGGAGAGAACTTCCCTTCGATGAGCCAGCCGGGGCCGGCGGCCCCTTCGAGCTCGGCCGGGGTCTCGGCGATATCGAGATAGCCGTCGACGATCCGGTAGACCGTCTTCCTGACGGCGATGACGGGATCACCCGGCTTGTCCACGACCGTCCCGAGCGCCTGGAGGAATTCCTGGAGCCGTGTCTCGACGGCCGGGTCCTTGTCCTCCGCCGCCGGATCGAAATCCGGGACGAGGGGCAGGACCTCGGCGCCTTTTCTGATCCCCCAGTAAGCCGGTCCGTCCGTCGCGGCCCCGGTCCGTTCCGCGGCGTCGATGCCGCCGTCGACGTTCGGGGCGAATACGAAAGCGCCGGAAACGAGAACGGGCGTTTCGTCCTCGGCCATGACCTGGCTGAGGCCGATGAGGACCCGGGCGATGCGCTCTTCCGGCTCGAGGAGATCGCCCGCGGCGGCCTCGACCTCGGACGGCCTGAGCGGGACGATGTCCTTGCCGGCCCGGCGAGCCCAGAAAGCCGGCCAGACGAGCCGCTGCGGCGTGATCTTGTGCCGTTCATCCTTCTTATAGACGGGCTCGATGATCGCCGGCGTGTCCGTCGACCAGGTCGCGACGCCGTAGATGCCGAGCCGGTTCGCCCGCGACGTCCGGACGCGCGTGAATCCCTCCTGGGGCTTCGGGCCCGAGTGGCAGACCGTGCAGGCGAGTCTCTTGAAGTGGACGAGCGGAATGCCTGTGTGCTTGGGATAGGGCGCGCCGAGACGGCCCGGCACGACCGACTTCCCGCCTTCAGCATTCTCGCCGAGATGGCAGCCCCGGCAGGTGAAGGACTCCGCCATCCGATCGCCCGTCTCGGCCGCCTCGCCCTCGTAGCCGCGGAGCATGGCGTGGCCGAGGTCGTTCCTGTGGCAGTCCGCGCACTTCAGGCCGGCCGTCGCATGGACGTCCGGGTCGGCGCTCCACATGGCCGCGTCTTTCGGCGAGACCGAATGGCACGTGAGGCAGCGGTCGTTCGAGGGCTGGTAGTTCAGGTCGAAAAAGTAGCGGTGCTTGGAGTCGAAATCGGCCGTCCGGTATTTGACCGACGGCACCACGGCCCATTCGTGATCGTCGAGGTTGGGCCCGTCGTAGATGTCCCAGGTTTCCTTGAGCCGGGAGGCCATGCCGCCGACTTCGCCGACGCCGGAGGCCGCGGTGGCCGCCCAGCGCAGGTTCTCGCGGAGAACCTGTTTGGCCCATTCGCTGTGGTCCTGGCGTCCCGAGCGGTTGTGACAGGCGAGACAGTTCGCCTCGGCCGTGCCGGAGACGCTCCAGCGCGCCTCAGGATGGGCCGCGATCTCCTCGTCGGAGGGTTCGGCCGGGCCGCCGCCGGGCATGCTCCGGCCGAAGAGGACGGTAAAATCCCAGGCCGTGATCCCCAGGCTCTCGGGCGAGAACCTCCCCGGCCACCTCCTGTAGGAAAGAGGCAGGATCGTCCCCGTTTTCGGGTCGACCTGCAGCCACGGTTCGCCCGGACGGCCGCTCCCGGTCGCCGTCATGGCGCCGAAGTGCCAGCCGCCCCGGATCTTGGCGTAGTCGTGGCAAGGCCCGCAGGTGAAGCGGGCCGAGTAAGGCAGGGGATCGGTCTCGGTAGGGATGATGGGCTCGTCGTTCTCGTCACGCAAGGGAATGAGGTGGGCCGGGAGAGTCCGGTTGCCGTCCCAGGTGACGTGCTTCTGGGCTTGGCCGGTGTCCGGCGAAGCGGTCTGCCCCGGCGCGCCCGCGGCCAGGACGAGGACGGCGGCCAAGGCGCCGCCGAGGCCCCTAAGAGCGTTCCGTCCGGCGCGGCTCATGCTTTGAACTGCTCCGGCCGGAACTCCATGACGCGGCCGGCCTTGACCGCTTCGTTGGCCTTGAGCACCGCGACGCAGGATTCGTACGCCAGCTCGGCGGGGCAATTGAGCTTCGCGCCGTTCCTCACCGCGTCGAAGAAATTCTCGAGGTGCGGCTGGTGGGCCGGCTTGGCCAGCTCCACCGGCAGGGGCCAGCGCCCCGCTTCGGCCGTCACCCGGACGTCGACGTAGATGTTCTTCGTCGACGATTTCTGGATGGGCACGGCCTCGGACTGGAGGAGGCCGGCCTTGGCCAGGGAATCCCATTCGGGGGCATGGGGCTCGCGCATGGCCCAGTTGCCGCGCTGGGGGATCTCGGACAGGACGAGCGAGCCGTTCTCGCCCATGAACGTCTCGTAGAAGCCGCCGTGCTGGGTCGTCGTCTGGACCTGGTAGAAGGCCCGGGTCGTGCCCTCTTTCGTCTCGAAATCGTAGATGGCCATGACGTTGTCGTACCATTCCCAGTTCTTGTAGTAGTCGAGGCCGCCTCTGGCCACGACCGACTTGGGCGGCGTGCCGTGGACCCAGCTGAAGAGGTCGATCTGGTGGGAGCCCAAGTCGACCATCGGCCCCCCGCCATACTTCTTGTACAGGCGCCAGTTGCGGAACTCGGTCATGGAGCCGTAGCCGTACTTGTCGAGCGTGGCCTGGTCGATGACGTACTTCTCCGGCCAGCCCAGGAGGTCGGCCTTGGCCCTGTTCCACTGGGCGTAGGCGACGGTCACCCGCCCCAGGAGCCTCCTGTCGCGGATGAGCCGGTCGATGGCGTGGATGTAGCGGGGGTTGGAACGGCGCTGGTGGCCGATCTGGAGGAGCTTGCCCGTCTCGCGCGCCGCGAGAACCATGGATCGGGCCTTGTCGAGCGTGTTGGCCATCTCCTTTTCGCAATAGACCGGGAGCCCGGCCCGGAGGAAGGCGTTGGTCTGCTCGGCGTGGACCCAGTCGGGTGTCGCGACGACGGCCGCGTGAAGGCCTTTTTCGGAGGCCAGGAGGTCGCGATAGTCCTCGTAAACGTTGGCGACGTGCCCGTATTTCTTGAGGTAGTTCCCGGTGTACTGGCGGCTGTAGGACCAGATGTCGCAGATGGCCGCGATGCGGACCGAAGGGATGCGCAGCATCGACTCGATGAGCACCCGGCCCTGGGCGCCGCAGCCGATGACGGCTACCCTGAGCTCATCGGCGCTCTTCGCGGCCGCCGTCGCGCGGATCGGCGCGGCCTGCGGCGGGTCCTGAGCGAAGGCCGACCCGGCCAGCGCGGCGCCGAGCCCGGCCGTGGCGGAAGACCTGAGGAAATCCCGGCGGCTGATGCGGCGGGCCGCCGGCGTTTTGACTGCGCTGCCCATGGTGTCACTCCTGCCTCGGTTGAGGCCGGTCCATCATACTATAAAAGAGGGGCGCGGATGAAGAGTGAATGATGGTGCGAATCAGCGGCGGGCGGCCAGGCTCTCGATCTCTTTCCGGCTGTCCGGTGTGGTGATGAAGACGAGTACGTCCTTCTCCCGGAGGATGGTGTCGCCGGGCGGATTGAAAGCGTAGCCGGGGCCGCCTTCGGGCTTGACGGCGACGAGGAGCGCGCCCCTTTTCCCCCGGATCTCGGTGGCGGAGAGGGGCTGCCCGGCGAGCGACGACCCGGGCCCGACCTCGACTTCCTCGACG
>Ga0209706_10001809_pt1 | contig 12091 bp, 10 predicted proteins | sample PPLLaktember2015_6_FD_187263 | JGI IMG/M metagenome (GOLD analysis project Ga0209706, IMG submission 187263) | Freshwater sediment microbial communities from Prairie Pothole Lake near Jamestown, North Dakota, USA - PPLs Lake P8 Core (1) Depth... | ecosystem: Environmental > Aquatic > Freshwater...
CCAGCCCTTCTCGTCGATCTTCTCGAACAGGAGGCCGCGCCGGCCGGCCCGGACGACGAACTCGTCCCGGCCCGTGAGCAGCAGCTCGCGGTCCGTCCGGCCGCGCGTCGCGTCGAGGAAGGGCTCCGGCGCTTCGAGCAGGAGGGAGATGGCGTCGGTCGCGTCGCCGATCTCGCGGTGGGACAGGCCGCGCAGGGCCTTGGGCGAGTTCTCCACGCCGATCGCGAAGCCCTCCAGGCTGCTGATGAACATGGACGCCGCGGCGGCCAGGTCGGCCCCCTTCTCGTGGGCGACGATGGTGCTGATGACCGGGTACTGGAGCTCGGCTTCGTGGAAGTCGATGGCGATGGTGACCTTTTCCCGGCGGATGAGCTCGGTGATGGCGTGGCAGGTCCGCTCGGTCAGGGTCCCGTTCGGCCGGCCGGGGAAGGCCCGGTTGAGATTGCGGATGTCGACGTAGGCCAGCTCCTGGCGCGACGGATAGTGGAGGTAGACCTCGGGATCGGGCCACTGGTCGAGCGGGTTCGACCAGCGGTCGCCCATGCGGAACTTCTGGCCGCCCCAGGCCGTCGCGATGGTGAAGTCCGGCGGATAGGCCCCGCCGACCCGGGTCGCCGTCGTCGCGCTCCGGTTGGCCGAGAGGATGACGATGAGCCGCCCCTGCGAGATCGTGGCGTTCTCGGCGAAGATCCACGAGGCCAGGCGTCCGGCCGGCTCCTCGGGGTGCGTGCCGCCGAGAAGGAGCACGGTCCCGCCGGCTTCCCGTCCTTCGAGGATGTAGACGTTGGAGTCGTTGATGGTGCCCTTGATCGGCGCGAAGTAATCCCCGAGCGTGGCGACCCGCGTGAGGCCCGGGCCCGGGACGACCGGCTCGCGCAGATGCCGGCTCCGGTAGAAGCTCAGCCCGGCGAAGAGCGCCAGCACGCCCCCCAGCGCCGCGATGAGGATCTTTCTCGTCATTTGAGCCTCAGCAGCCGCAGCAGGAAGGGGATGAGGACGATGATGTAGAGGGCCTCCTCCTGCCAGGTCTTCCTTTTGAGGAAGCTCCGGACGAGCAGGACGGCGATGTAGGCCGTCATGAGGTAGTAGAGGATCGTCACGATCGTGTTCATCTTAAAACACCGTCAGGAACGCGAGCTTCTTGCTGAAGACGACCATGAGCGTCCCGGCGACGGCGATGAGGATCGCCGGCACCAGGCAGTGCTTCAGGAACTTGCCGTAGGGCTCCCTCATGCCCACGGTCGAAGTGGTCAGCCGTCCGATGATGGCCGTCGGGGGGATGGCGTCGCCGAGCGGCCAGATGACGCTCATCCCGGCCAGCGCGACGACCGGGTTGAGCCCGATGGTGTTGAAGTACAGGACGAGCGGCACGCCGAGGACGGGCGCCGCGCCCCACATCAGCACGGCTTCCGAGACCGGCAGCGTGACGGCCAGCGTCAGGAAGACGACGGTGATGGGCAAGGTGACCGTGGTGATGGCGATGAGGCCGCGGACGCCGGTCAGGGCCATGATCTCGACCAGGATCCCGGCGCAGGTCAGCGTCCCGATGAGCGGCAGGAGCTGGTGGACGGTGTCCGTCGAGGTCCGGAAGAAAGCGATCTTGACCGGCGAGAGGAGTAGAGCCGCCGCGGCCGCCGCCGCGAACATCAGCGGCAGGCCCAGGACCGGCACGTCGAACGGGAAGACGCGGCCCGCGGCGACGAGGAGGAAGAAGACGACGAACGGCGCCGCCACGCGGGCCCAGGTCATCTTCGGCGGGGCCTCGGGCAGCTCGGCCAGCGCCTTGGCCAGATCGACCGGCTTGGACCCGGCCCCGAGGATGAAGATCGTCATCAGGGCCAGCAGGACGCAGGGGACGAGGAGCGGCAGGAAGAACCCGACGTAGGGCATGTTGACGCCGGCCGCCGTCAGCATGGCCCAGAGGTTGACCGGCGGCGCGGCCGCGCTCAACCCGGCGATGATGAAGATGATGGCGGAGACCTTGGGCTTGGGGATGTCCATCGTGGCCAGCACCGTGGCCGCCATGCCGCCCATGATGAGAACGGTGACGCTGCCCGCGCCGGTCAGCGCGCCGGGCACGAGCAGGAGCAGGGCGAGCAGCACGAACAGCGGCGCCTTGCGCCGGTGGAAGCGGCGGAGGATGGCCCGGACGACGAACGCGGCCGCCCCCGACTCCTTGAGCAGGTTCATGAACAGCGTCGCGGTGACGAAGATGAGGACGATGTCGAAATACGTGAACGCCCCTTCGACGATGGCCCGGGCCGGCAGGCCGTCCCCGGCCGCCAGCGCGCCCGCCAGGGCGGCGGCGAAGAGCGAGAGCTCCGTCGAGATCTTGAACAGCTTGGCGACGACGAAGGCCGCGATCATGACGGCCAGGACCAGCGTCGCGGCGGTCGTTGCGCTCATGGGCTCAGCGGGCCGTGATCGTGATCCGGGCGATGCAGGTGAAGGTTTCCGTCGAGGTCAGATCGCGACAGATGCCCCGCTCGAGGAGCAGAACGCCCCTGGCGTAATCGTCCCAGCGGTACTTGTCGGCGTCGGTCGTCTTGCCGGTGATGGAGGCCAGCTCCGGCACGCCCTTCTCGACGGGCGGCAGGCCGAGGTACTCGAGCACGACGTTGACGCGGCGGACATCCTTGATGGCCATGTATTTCCCGCCGTTCATCATGGCCACGGTGATCGGCGGCCCGGGATCCTGGAAGACGAAGGTCGTGGTCGGGCTTCCGGCGATGGTGCCTTCCCGCTTGTCGTAGGTATAGGCCCGGGCCTTGACCGGGAAGAGCTCTTCCTTGATGGCCCGGTAGGACAGCCTCTCGAGCTTGGTCTGGTTGACGTAATAGAGGCCGAGCCCGAGGAGGGCGGCCACGATGAGGGCGCGGATGATCGTCTGCATGTCGTTGCGGACGATGATGACGATGATCCAGAGGATCGAGAGGCCGAACAGGACGAGCAGGACCGTCTTGGCTGTTTCGGTGGCGACCATGGCCGAACCTCCTTCGGGCCCGAGCCCGCGCTCGGCCCGGCGGCATTGTAGCACAGTCGGCCCCGCCGGAGGTACCCCCTTTTTGAGGCAACATCCCTCGCCGCCGGCTTGGTTTTCGGGCCGTCGCTGGGATAGAATGGGCCTTCGATCCCATCCCAGGAGGCCCCGATGAAACGCATCCCGCCCGCCGCCGCCCTCGCCCTCGTCGCGGCCGGCTTGATCCTGGCCGGCGCCGTCACCGCTCAGGACACGCCGCCCCGGCCCGCCCCGAGCTCCCCCGAGATCCTCCGGGCGATCATCAACGAAGCGTCCGGGGAGATGGCCCTCCAGAACGAGATCCGCCTCACCGGCGTCAACCGGAACCGCAAGCCCGAGGAGTACCGGACGGGCTACTTCGAATCGGCCTTCATCCTGGAGAGGCTCCGCGAGTACGGCATCGCGGACTCGGCCGTCGTCGACCTGCCGGTCGAGGGACGGACGGCTTGGGACGCCGAATCGGCCGAGCTGTGGATGGTCGAGCCCGAGCTGCGCAAGCTCGCGGATCTCGACGAGGTCCCCGCCTGCCTCTGCTCCGGGAGCGAGTCGACGGACACGACGGCCGAGCTCGTCTACGTCGGGCCGGGAAACCGGGAGGATCTCTACAAGGACCGGAGCGTCGAGGGCAAGATCCTGCTCGTCAGCGGCCCGCCCGAGATGGCCCGCCGGCTCGGAGTGCAGAAGTTCGGGGCCGCCGGCCTCGTCGGCTGGTCCTCGAGCCATTCCGAGTTCGACCGGGACCAGGTCGGCTGGAGCGGCCTGCGGCCCGCCGGGCAGGACCGGGCGACGTTCGGGTTCATGGTCTCCGAGAGGCAGGGCCAGGAGCTGCGGGAGACCCTCGAGCGGGGCGGCAAGATCGTCGTCCGGGCCGTCGTCAAGACCCAGCTCGTCGAGGGCTTCAAGGACCAGCTGACGGTCGGCCTGATCAAGGGGACGGAATTCCCCGACGAGGAGCTCGTCTTCACCGCCCATCTCTACGAGGGCTGGGCCAAACAGGGGGCCAACGACAACGCCTCCGGCTGCACGGCCATCCTGGAGACGGCCCGGGTGCTGGCCAAGCTCGTGGCCGAGGGCAAGATCCCGCCGCTCAAGCGGTCCGTGCGCTTCCTCTTCGTGCCCGAGATCTCCGGGACCGAGGCCTACCTCCGGCTGAACCCGGACATCACGAAGAGGATCTTCGCCGACATCAATCTCGACATGGTCGGCGAGGGCCTGATCAAGAACCAGAGCTACTTCCGCCTCAACCAGACGCCTTGGTCGCTGCCAACCTACCTCAACGACGTCATGGCCTCCTACATCGAGTGGATGGGAGATTCCCAGCGGGACGCCCAGGAGTCCAATTGGCGGACGGGCGGGGTCCTGGCCCCGACCGGCTCCCGCGACCCGTTCTATATCCTCATCGAGCGCTATTCCGGGGGGAGCGACCATGTTGTCTTCCTCGACGGCGGCGTCCGCATCCCAGCCGTGCTGATGATCGTCTGGCCCGACCAGTGGTACCACTCGAGCGGCGACACGCCGGACAAGTCCGACGCGACCCAGTTCAAGCGGGTGGTGACGATCTCCGCGGCCGCGGCGGAGTTTCTGGCCAACGCGGGTCCGGCCGAGGCGACGCGGATGATGACCGAGATCTCGGCCCGCCAGGGCGGCCGGCTCGGGGACGACCGGGCCCGGGCGGAGCGGATGCTGCTCGAGGCCGGCGCGGGCGCGGTCCACTCGGCGGCCCGGGAGGCCCGGGTGCTCGTCGATCAGGGCATCCTCCGGGAGAAGAAGGCCCTGGATTCGGTCCGGTTCTTCATCGGCCAGGATGACGGCGCGGCGCGGAACCTCGCGGGCCGGCTGGCCGGCCTCGACACCGTCCGGACCGCCCATATCAAAGTCGTCGACGATCTCTACGCTTCGCGCTGCCGGGCGTTCGGCGTCAAGGCCGAAAAGCCCGTCCCGACCAAGGACGAAGTCCGGCTGGCCGGCCTCGTTCCCGTCCGGACCGCGAAGATGGGCGGGATGATGGCCATGTGGTCGCTCCGGGAAGAGATCCGCAAGCTCGGCTACCAGGCTCCGATGGCGATCCGGATGGCCGAAGAGGAGCTGCGCAACTTCATCGACGGGGAGCGGTCGATCCTCGACATCCGCGACGCCGCCTCGGCGGAATTCGCGCCTCTCGACCTTCTGGAGGTCGAGAAATGGGTGGGCGTCCAGGAGAAGCTCGGCCTGGTTACGATTAAGAAGAAATAAAAACGTTTTGGTCTTCTTCCGGCAGATCACGTTCGAGGCGGCGAGGGATGTTGCCTCGACGATCCCCGTGCTGGAGGGGGGGCCCGCGAAGCGGGGGGAACCGTGTAACTGGTTCCCGGGGGGCCGGGGGGCAAGAGGCATATCCCGAGCAAAGCCGGAGAGAGTGATCTGCCGGTCTTACTTCGTGAAGAGCTTCTCCAGGGCGGGGATGAGGTCCATCGTCTTCTCGAACTCGACGAGCGGGATCTTCTTGGCCGCGGCGATGGTCGAGAAGCGGCCGTCGGCGTTGCCTTCCTTGAGGACGAGGAGGATGTCCGAGCTCGGCGCCACGGCGTCGATCGACTGCTCGTCGGTCGTATCGCCGGCCGCCGCGCCCTGGGAGCGGCGCTTCATGCCCTCGATGTGGGCGCCGATGATCTTGACCCCCGACTTGCGGGCCTCGGCGATGAGGGCGGAGGCCCGGGCGAGCTCGTCCTCGATCTCGATGCCGGCCGCGCCCATGCCCTTGAGGCTGGCGCCCATGGTGATGATGAGGGTCTTGTAGGGCGTGCCGGCCTTGGCCTTGGCCTGGAGGGTCTCGGGGGTGGCCAGCGGGTCGATGTCGTAGGCCATCTTCAGCCTCTGCAGGACGACCTTGATCGTCGTGGGCCCGATGCTCTGCCCGCAGGAGGTGACCAGGACGGGGAGCTCGGCCTTGGCCTCCGGGGCCTGGCTCACGAGCGTCGCGGGAGCGAGGACGAAGAGGACGGCGACGGCGGCGAGGGCCGCGGCGGATCTATGGATGCGGGACATGGCGGACTCCTTTCTCAGGCGCTTGGGGGCGCAAGAACCATGTTAAGGCAAAGTCCCGGCGCGGTCAAATCTGTGGTATCATTTTCGGACGAGATCGAGCGTCACAGGGAGGGAATCATGCCCAGGGATCGTCGCCATCGAAAGCCCGCCGCCGCCGCGGTTCTCGTCCTCGCGCTGTGGTCCTGCCAGGGATCGCCGGCCCGGATGGAGCCGGTCACGACCGACGAGATCGCGGCCCACATCCGCTATCTCTCGAGCGACCAGCTGGAGGGCCGGGCCGTCGGGACGAAGGGCATCGAGCTGGCCGCCCGGTACCACGAGGACTACTTCCGGACGATGGGCCTCGACCCCGCCTTCCCCACGGGTTACCGGCAGACGTTCTCGCTCAAGGGATCGAAGCCGGACCCGCACGCCGTGCTCGAGTTCGCCGCGCCGGAGGGGACGATCGCCCCCGTTCTCTGGGAGGAATTCGTCGTCCGGACGGAGCGCGAGGACGCGCCGGCCGAGGCCTCGGGCGAGGCCGTCTATTGCGGCTACCTCATCCAGGCCCCCGAGCGGGACTGGGACGACATCAAGGGCCTCGACCTCACCGGCAAGGTCCTGCTCGTCGAGATCAACGAGCCGGGAAACCGGCCGGGCGGCCTCTTCGACGGCGAGGACATGACCTACTACGGCCGCTGGACCTACAAATACGAGAAGGCCGCAGCCCTCGGCGCGGCCGGCGTCCTCATCATCCACGACACGAAGGGCGCCGCCTACGGCTGGGACGTCCTGCCGGCGTCGTGGAAGAACGAGGCCTTCTTCCTGCCCGACCGAGAGCGGCGGCTCCTCTTCGAGGGCTGGATCTCGGGCCCGACGGCCGACCGGCTCATGGCCTCGGTCAAGCTCGACCGCCAGGCCCTCCGTTCGAAGGCCGAGACCCCCGATTTCGCGCCCGTCCCGCTCGGCCTGAAGGCGGCGGTCCGCCAGCGGCGGACGTTCCAGGCCGTCGAAGGCGTCAACGTCGCCGGCATCGTCCGGGCCCGGCATCCCGCCGCGACAGGGCGGACGATCGTCCTCTCGGCCCATTACGATCACTTCGGGCGCGACGCGTCCCTCGAAGGCGACCAGATCTACAACGGCGCCCTCGACAATTGCTCGGCGTCCGCGGCCCTGCTCGCGCTGGCGGGCCACGCCGCCCAGCGCCCGGAGAAGCTCAAGGATGACCTCTGCTTCGTCGCCGTGACGGCCGAAGAGCAGAACCTCCTCGGCTCGGACTACTTCGCCCGGCACATGCCCTTCGAGACGGCCAAGGTCGTCGCCAACATCAACTTCGAGATGACCAACGTCTGGGGCGAGACCGAGGACGTCTTCGCCATCGGGGCCCGCCTGTCCGACCTCGACGGCGTCTGCCGCGAGGCCGCGGAAAAGCTCGGCCTGCGCTACATCCCCGAGCGCAACGGCGAGCTCGGGTTCACCTTCCGGTCCGACCAGATGAGCTTCATCCGGGCCGGGGTCCCGGGGGTCTGGCTCAGCCAGGGCATCGTGTCCAGGGGCCCGGACAAGGGCCTCATCCAGCGGAAGTTCGAGGACTACCGGGCCACGAAATACCACAAGGTCACCGACGAGATCCAGCCCGACTGGGACCTCCGCGGCGCGCTGCAGATCGTCGACTGGGCCCGGGGGATCATCGCCCTCCTCCAGGAGCGGGAGGCGCTGCCCCAGTTCGCGCCGGGGAGCGCGTTCCGGCGCGCGGATTGAGGGTTGGCTTTTTCCCCGCGGTGTGCTAAGATTTTCGGGCATGGAAGCTAAATCCGCCCCGCGCATCTCCCACTTTTCGGATTATCTCAAACCCCATCAGGTCGTCTTCGATCTCAAGGGCAAGGACAAGGTCGAGGCCATCGAAGAGCTCCTCGACGTCCTGGCCAAGCAGAAGGTCATCGACAACAAGAAGCTCATCCTGACCCGCATCATCGACCGCGAGAACCTCGTCTCGACGGCCATCGGCTACGGCGTCGCCCTGCCGCACGCCCGCGTCGACGCCGGGGGCGAGATCGCTGTCGCGGTCGGCCGGTCGGAGAAGGGCATCGACTTCGACGCCCACGACGGCCAGAAGGTCCACCTGATCATCCTTGTCGTCTGGAACCCGACCCTGCCCGGGCTGTTCAACCACCTCTTCGCCGGCCTGGCCCGCTTCCTCATCCGGGCCGAGAACCGCGGCCGGATCCTGGCGGCCAAGGACAAGACCGAGCTCTACGACATCCTGGCCGGGATCGAATTCCGGTTCATCCACGAGGAGAAGATCGTCAGCCGGGCCAGGCTGCTCAAGAAGCTCCAGGAGATCGAGCTCAAGAAGAAGAAGTCGACCAAGGAACAGCAGAAGGAGCTCCAGAAGCAGGCGGCCATGATCCGCGAGGAGCTCGACCGCGACCTGCTGACCCGCTTCGACCGGCTGATGGAGCGCTACGGGTTCGCCGTCGCCGAGGCCGTCGAAGGGGTCTGCCAGGGCTGCAACATCAACATCTCGACGCAGATGTACTCGGCCATGGAAGATTCGAACGACATCTACGTCTGCGAGAACTGCGGCAAGTACCTGGTCTCGGCCAAGAAGAAAAAGAAGTAGCCTCCCCTTCCGCCTCCAGGCGGACGGGGACTATCCCCCGGCCACCCGTTCTGGAGATAAGCGTCTTTCCTAATAGTCGGAGGAAGCCAGGTTTACCGGCCCCATCAACTTAAACACGGGATAGGTCTGCGCGCCGCGGCCCCACTGGCTGACGATGTCGCGGTCGAAGAAATTCCAGACGAGCAGGCCGTCGTCCGACTCCGGCTCGAGGAGATAGGCGGCCAGGCGGCCGAGCGGTTGGGCCGCGCGGACGAGCCAGGCCCCGGCGGGGAACTCCCGCTTCTCGACGGCGTACTCGCCCTTGACCGTGTTGGTCCGGTGCCCCTGGTAGAGGCGCTCGGCGCCCTTGATCTCGGCGAGGCGGAAGGCCTCGACCTCGAGGGTCGCGGCCGCGGTCAGGCGCTCGACGGCGATGCCGTGCTGGCGGAGCTTGTCCGCGGCCTCGGTCGAGGCGACGGGAATGAGGTAGGCGAAGGGGAGGCGAACCGAGCGTTTGGCATAGAAATCCGCGAAATAGGGCATGGTGTAGGTCTTCGGCCGGTCGGTCGGGCGCATGCGCGGGACGGGCCCGGGCGCGGCGCCTTCGGCCGGGGCGAGCGGGGCTTCCATCTCGTAGCCCAGGATCGAGATCGTGCCCGCGAGCGGCCGGACATCGATGTCGAGGCCGAAGGTGTAGGTCTCGGCCGGGGCGAGGCCGCTCCGGACGGTCCGGGCGTCGGCGTCGGCGACCAGGCGCTGGAGCTCGGCGGCGTTCGCCGCGCAGTAGTCGAGGATGGCCTTGAGCAGGTGGTAATTGCCCGCGACGCGGGTCTTGAAGTCGGCGTAGTTGTAGTTCTCGTCGAGGATGGAGAGGCGGTTGCGCAGGCCGACGTAGTTGGTCATGTAGCGCGGCTGGTGGCCGAACGTCCGCCAGCCCTTTTCCATGTCCTTGAAGTCCATCGGGTCGCCGTAGGGGACGGAGAGCGTGCCGTATTTCTTCTCGAGGGCGGCGTCGATCGCCGGGAGCATCTTGTCCCGGGCGTACTCGACGACGGCGGGGTCGCCGTTCGGGTTGAGCGGCCACGAATAGGTCACCGGCTCCCGGTGGAAGGAGCCGTCGGTCGTGTGGCAGTCGACGAGGAGGAGCGGGTCCCAGCGCAGGAGGACGTTCCGGACGAGGCCGCGCATCTCCGGGCTCTCGAGCTTCATGGCGTCCCGGTTGAGGTCGAGGTTCTGGCCGTTGTGGCGGACGCCCGAGCCCTTTTCGGGGCCGACCTGGCCCATCCGGTTCCTGGGGTCCATCTTGTCGTTGCCGTCGGCGTTGAAGAGGGGCGCGACGAGGAGGACGATCTTGTCGAGATAGGGCGTCTGGGGGTCGAGGACGATGTCGCGGGCGAGCATCAGCGCCGCTTCCTTGCCTTCGACCTCGCCGGCGTGGATGTTGGCCTGGAAATAGACGACGATGCGGCCGTCGCGGCGCAGGGCCAGCGGGTCCGCGGGCGCGGGCTTGCCGATGACGAGGAGCGGGATGGCCCGGCCCTCGGTCGAGGTGGCGATCGTCTCGACCCGGACGAGAGGGGAGAGCTTCTGGAGGCCGCGGATGAACTCCTGGACCTCGGCCGAGGTCGAAGTGGCCGCGTAATTTGTTGATTCGGCTTTCGTTACAGGGCCAGAGGGAGGAGCGGCCGGCGGCGGCGGCACGGGCGGGACCGGCGGCGGCTTGACCGGCGTGCGCTGCGGAGGGGGCGCCTGGGGCGCGCCCGGCGGCGGCGCCTGCTGGGCGGCGGTGACGGCGATGAGGAGCGGGACGGCGGCGAGGACGGCCAGGACGCTCAGGGCTCGGGGTGTGGGCTTCATGGGAACCTCCGCTGTTTTGACGCCGGAAGCGGCAGTTTATTCCAAATTCCGGTGACACACAACTCAATACACTCAATACACCTCAATCGTCCTGAACATTTGGCCTCCGGGGCGCCTGCGTCCGATCGCCGAAGCATTCCCAAGTCGGGGCTTTACGTCCGTGCCCCTGAACCGCCCCGGTGGGTCTGGCTATTCGGTGTATTGAGTTGTGTGTCACCGGAATTATGGGCTAGGATAGGGACATGGCGATATTCGGCGTCGGTCCCGACAAGGAGCAGGCCCTGGCGGAGCGGATGGAGCGGCTCGGCATCCGCGAAGAGGACATCCTCGAGAAGTTCATCCGCTCCGGCGGGCACGGCGGCCAGAACGTCAACAAGGTCGCGACCTGCGTCTACCTCAAGCACCTCCCGACCGGCACCGAGGTCAAGTGCCAGCAGGAGCGGTCCCAATCGCTCAATCGCTACCTGGCCCGGCGCATCCTGACCGACAAGATCGAGGCGACCGTCCTGGGGAAGGAGAGCGAGGAGGAGCAACGGATCGCCAAGATCCGCCGGCAGAAGAGGAAGCGCTCGAAAAGGGCCAAAGAGAAGATGCTCGCCGACAAGCGCCGGGTCTCGGAGAAGAAGAAGGGCCGCTCCTTCAAGCCCGACGTTTCCGGCGATTAGGCGCCGCCTCGGCTTATGAATGATCCAGGCTAGCGGCGGTAGAGCATCCCCCCGGACATGCCGGCCTGGTCCACGACCGGCCAGACCTTGGACAACAGGAGGGTGTTGTCCTTGAAAACGGCCCGGATGACCGTGTACTTCTCGATGTTGAAGGTCGCGTCCTTGCCGCCGGTCATGCCCATCGCGTCGACCGTCCCCATCGTCGTCGCGTCCTTGCCCACGAGCTTGCTGTAGACGACGACCCGGAAGGCCCCTCCAGGGCCGAAGACCTCTTCGATCTCCTTCTTCGAGAACTTGATCTTCTTGCGGTTGTGCCCGGCCACCCCTTTCGGCGTCGGGTCCACCGCCTCCCAGGCGTCGAGGCACTCGAAGTCCCAGTCCTCGATCGCGGCGATGACCTTGCCGAACGACTGTCCGGTCATCCCGAGGAGGGCCGTTTCGTAGACCTTGGCCTGCTCCTTGGGCTTCTGCGGCGCCCCGGCCCCTTCACCCGGCGCCGCGGCCAGAAGGACCGCGAGGCTCGCGAGGAATGACACGGAAGCGGCGAGACGCATCCGATGACGTTGTCTCATCTTCTCCTCCCCAAAGAGAAAAGCCCGTCCCGGCTCGCGCCGGGACGGGCTCTTGTGCTTCTGCGGGGTACTGCTTAGAACTCGAAGCGGACGCCGAACCTCCAGATGCGGGGATTCAGGATCTCGTTCAGGCGGTTGTTGTAGGGGTAGGTGTAGCTGGAATACTGCTGGGTGGGGGTGCCGACGCCGGGGGCGTAATAGGCGGTGCCGTCATAGGCGGAGTAGCCGCGGATGGGCATGTTGGAGTTGAGCAGGTTGAAGACGTCCGCCATGAGGTACATCCGGCCGGCGCCGATGTTGACCCTCTTCTCGAGCCGGAAGGTGACGTTGTAGAACGTGGGGTGAGCGAGAGCGAGGTCGTTGTCCTTGTAGA
>Ga0209706_10001810_pt1 | contig 12075 bp, 14 predicted proteins | sample PPLLaktember2015_6_FD_187263 | JGI IMG/M metagenome (GOLD analysis project Ga0209706, IMG submission 187263) | Freshwater sediment microbial communities from Prairie Pothole Lake near Jamestown, North Dakota, USA - PPLs Lake P8 Core (1) Depth... | ecosystem: Environmental > Aquatic > Freshwater...
TCTCCTCCAGGAAGCGTCCTTCCGGTTCGTACCCGGCACCCGTGACGGCGAGGCTCCGCCCGCTCGGGAGGTAGAGAGAGGTGACGGTCATCTCGTTCCGCGTGAGGGTGCCGGTCTTGTCACTGCAGATCACGGTCGTGGAGCCGAGCGTCTCGACGGCCGCGAGGCGGCGCACGATGGCGCCGCGCTGCGCCATCCGCTGTACGCCGACGGCAAGCGCGATCGTCATTGCGACGGGGAGCCCCTCCGGGATCATCCCGACCATCTGGCTGATCGCGATCATGAATATCTGGTCGAACGAGAGGCCGCGAAGGAGCCCGATCACGTTGACGAGCGCGAACATCGCGAGGGCTGCCACCACGAGGTAGCGCCCGAACTGCGCGATGCGCTGCTCGAGCGGCGTCTTCGGCTCGACGGCGGTCTGTGTAAGTCGTGCGATGCGCCCGATCTCGGTCGCGAGTCCGGTGCCGACCACCACTGCCCGGCCGCGGCCCGCAGTGATGTGCGTGCCCGCGTACACCATGTTCCGGCGGTCGGCGAGGAGGGTGTCGGCCGCGAGCGGGGCCAGATCCTTGGCAACGGGGAGCGACTCGCCGGTGAGTGCCGCCTCGGCCACCTCCAGGGCGGCCCCCTCCAGGAGCCGCGCATCGGCCGAGACTGCATCTCCGGCACCGAGGAGCAGGACATCGCCCGGGACGATGTCGCGGGCCTCCAGCATCTCCTCGCGGCTGGCGCGAATCACCCTCGCCTTCAAGGTCGCCAGGCGCCGAAGGGCCTCGAGCGAGCGTTCGGCGCGTCCTTCCTGCACGGCGCCGATCACGGCGTTCAGGACCACGACCACCGCGATCACGGCGGCGTCGTTTCGATGGCCGAGGGCGAGCGCAATCCCCGCTGCCAGCAGGAGCAGATAGATGAGCGGGCTGCGGAACTGATGGCCGAAGACGGCGAGGATCGAGCGGCGTCGCTCCTCCGGGAGCGCGTTCGGCCCGTAGCGGGCCAGGCGCCGCTCGGCTTCCTCCGGGAGCAGGCCTGCCGCTGCGTCGGATCGGAGCTCCGCGAGGACCTGTTTGGGGCCCAGCGTGTGCCAGTCGCTTTCCGATTCATTCGGCGACAACCGGGCCGATCTCCTTCATTCTCCGACTCGACCTCGCGTCGGCCTCGCCTCAGCGATCGCAGCCGCAATGCCAAGAACGCTACGGTGCCTGGAGCGATCTCAGGTAATCGGTGAGAGCCCGGGTCCTGAGGAGCGTCGTCCACTTCGAGTAGCGCTCGTCGCGCAGCTCCTCCTCGAACACCACGCCCCAGACGGGCATCTCGCGCGGGCCATGCTCAGCCACGTGCCGCCTGCCGTCGATTACCGACATGACATAGCTCTCATCGAAGCGGCCCCCAGAACGTCGAGCGAGTTGGGTCAGATCGGTGGGGGCGCTCTTCAGGGAGGCTGCAACCGGGCCGTCTCCCTTTCCCTCCATGCCGTGGCAGGACGCGCAGTAGCGCCGGTACGCCTCCTCTCCCGTCGGAGCCTGCGGAACCTCCGCTCCGCAGCCCACGACGAGGATCAGCGTCAGCAGCGCCACAAGCGTCTGGCTCCCGGCGCCGATCACTCGTACGGTTCTCATGGCTTACTCGGCCGCGGCCGGGTGGACGAGCAGGAGCGGTCGGGGGCTCTGCGCCGCGATCTCGCGGGCGACGGACCCACCGAGCAGACGCGACAAGCCGGAACGGCCATGCGTTCCGAGGCAGATGACGTCCACACCCAGGAGCTCGGCTGTTCTGCGGATCGCTTCTCCCGGCTTCCCTTCGTGAACCACGCGCGTCTGTGTTTCGATCCCGCGACGCTCCGCCTCCTCCGGGACCAGAGCGCGCAAGGCCTGCTCGACACCGTGCTCCAGGTCCGCGAGCTCCTCGGGCGTCGCGCGGCGCCCGGGTGTGTAATGCGCGTAGAGCGGACTCGGAAGCGGACCCTCTTCGACCACGTGAAGGAGGTGCACCGTGCACCCGGCGGGGGCAATCGCGTAGGCGTAGCGAACAGCGCTGTTCCCGAGCTCCGACAGATCCGTCGGCGCCAGGATCCGTGTGAGCCGGGGAATGGCCCTCGAGTCCCCAGCTGCAGGCTGGAGCGGGACCCGCACCACCGACGCCGGCGCCAGAGCGAGGAGGCGCTCGGAGACCGAATCGTGTGCGATCCGCGCGTATCCGCGTCGTCGGTGCCCCCCGACGACGATGACGTCGAATTCCTCCCGCTCGGCGGTACTTGCCAGGGTCTCGGCCGTCCAATCGAGCGACGCGACGGCTCGCACCTCCACCGCGCCCTCGGAGAGCACATCGGCCGCTCGTGCCTTGAGGTCGCGCACAAAGATCGTCTCGATCTCCGCGCTCCCGTCCACCACCGGCCTCCCCGGGATCCCAAACCGCGACCACTCGCGAACCGGGTCGTAGCTGTGGAGCAGGGTGATCTCGCACGGGCCGAGGAGGCGTAGCGAGGATGACCAGGTCACCGCGGCATCCGAGGCGAGCGAGAAGTCGGCAGCCACGAGCGCACGAAGGGGTCGCTCGCCGCGAGCGCTCGCCTCGAAGGCCTCCGCATCTCGGACGACGAGCACGGGTACCGCCGTCGAGCGCGCCAGCCTTGCGGGGAGACTGCCCGCACGCCAGCGTTCCGCGGATCGTCGCCCAAGAAATCCCACGACGATCAGGGCGGCGCGGAGAGCCTCCCCGATCTCTGCGAGCTTCTCGTCGGGCGTCCCCACCAGGACTCGCGTATCCACCTCGAGTCCGCCCGCCCGAAGCACTCGCGCTGTGTCCTCGAGGCGTCCCAGTGCCGCCTTCGACCACGCATCCACCGTCCCCACCGCGGGCTCGTCGTCGCGCACGTGAACCAGGACGAGCGGTTCCTTCTCCGCGCGCGCGAAGACTGCAGCGACGCGAACGGCTTGCTGGGCGTTCTCGGAGAAGTCCGTCCCACAGACGATGGCCATCTCGCTCCACCCAGCCGAGACACCGGCAACACGCGCCGCTCGATCATAGAGGACGGCGTGGCAAGGTGCCTCGATCGGACCCCGGCCGCAATCCGCGCGGCTTCGTCTTGCTCTTTCCGAACCCGACCAGCCGGAACGGGGACCGGCGCTGGATTGCGAACACCCTGCGCGAGGAGTGGAATCGCGCGGCCGATGCCCTCGGCGCGAAGGTCCGCATGTACGAGGGGACGAAGCACTCGAGCGCCTCGCGTTGGCACTCGTCGGGCATGCCGCTCGACCTGGTGCGGCCACCGCGATGCTCGCTCGACCGAGCGGTACGCCAAGCTCGCCGATTCGGCGCTGGTGGAGGCGTTCGGGCGACACCGAAGCCGGCCGGCGGCAGGCACCTATGGCGGGGCGGACGGGGCTCGAACCCGGAGGAAGAGGACGAAAGCTAGCGGAGTCGCTGGGCTTTCTTCGCGGCGACACGTGGATCCGATGTGGATCCAGGCGCGTCCTGCTCTCGCTGAGCTCGGACTACGCGTAGGCAGCGGCCGATCACCTGATCCGCGGCCCCAGCCTCACGGCTCTTCCGCGCCCCTGCCCTCATGCGTGCCGCCGCGATGTCGGTGGCGATGGCGGCGCCCGCCGTCCTTTCGCCGTCGTCCGACTCCTCCCCGCTGCTGCCTCTCGAGCGCCCGTTCGAACGCTGGCAGATGGTTCTCCTGCGAAGCGGTGAGAAGACGCCGGAACGTCTCCTCGACGTCGGCCCGGTCGCCCGCGGCTTCCATCAGCCGCTCGTAGAGCACCCCATTCTCGCGCTCCGCTTCGACCGCCGCCTTGCAGGCGGCTTCGAGAGACTCCGGCGCCGAGATGCGCGAGGGCCACGGATCGGCTGGGATGCTCACGTCGTAGCGTTCACAGAGACGTCGAAGCGCCTGGATGTGCCGCTCTTCCGACTCCACGATGTTGACGAAGGGGCGGACGTCCCCATACGCGCCGAGCACCGCTCGGTAGGTGGCCCGCGCACGATACTCGTCGTCGAGGGCCGCCGTCAGGGCCTCTTCCAGCGTCATCGGCATGATCTCCTCCTGGTGCCTAGCCGCGGACCTCGTCGGCGCCCGCTGCGGAGAAGACCTTTCGCGCTTGCTCGGCGTGCTCGTGCTCCCCCGGCACCGCCACCACGATGCCGCCCTTATTCAGCGCCTGCGCATGGACGTGGGCCTCGTCCTTCCAGAATCCGAGCCCCCCGAGCGCGCCGATCTCCAATCCCACGGCGGCTCCCCCGACAGCTCCCTTGAGGGCGGCCAGCAGTGGGCCCACGGCGAAAACGGCGAGCCCCGGTGCGGCGACCACCCCGGTCGCGACGAGCGTCGCCCCGAGCGCCCCGAGGATGCCTCCGAGCGCCGCTCCCCCCGTGGCGCCTTCGGCGACGCCGGTATCGAACTCGACCTCCTCTTCGTGCGTTCCCTCGCGATCGGTCACCAGGACGCTGATCTCATCGGGGTTGAAGTGCTCTTCGACGAGCTCCCGCACGGCTGCCTCGGCCGCGCCGGCGTCGCTGAAGATCCCGGTCACATGATGCATCGATTCGCCTCCCTGCCGACTCGGCGTGCCGTGCTCGCGTGCGGCTGCGGCCTGCCCGAGTGCCTCGACGATCCTCGCACGAACCCACGGGGAGATCCTTCGCTCCAGCGGAGTGCACAAGACATGCCACCCCCGAAAGCTCGCGCTTGGCACGAAAACCTCGCCCCCTGTAGCACTTTGCCCGCCCATCCGTGGCCAATGCTCCCCATGGCGAGAGTGAAACACTCCCGAGGACCGGCGGAGCGCCGCGCCTACAACGAAAGGAGTATGATCCCCGAGAGGATCGAGAAGGCACCATGGACGATCCGAAACTGATCGACGCCCTCAACCGAATGCTCGCGCAGGAGCACGCCTGCGCGATCCGCTATGCGACCCATGCGGCAATCATCGCCGGGCCCTACTCCGAGACCGTCTCCGCCCGCCTCAACGAGATCGGAACGGACGAGCTGGTCCACGCCGAGAAGCTCCGCGACCGGATCCTGGCGCTCGGGGGCACGCCCACGATGGAGGTCTCCACCGCCGACTTGAAGCCGGCGAGCCCGCTGGACACGATCCCGCAGGTGAACATCGCAGAAGAGCAGGCAGCGATTCGAGGCTACACGGAGGTTCTCGAAGGTCTCTCGATGAGCAACGTGATCCTTTTCCAGACCATCCAGGAGATCATCCGCGACGAGCAGGAGCACCTGGAGGAACTCGACGCGCTGAAGAGCCCCAAGGTGTGAACCTGCTGTCGCGCCCATCCTCGGAGGCGGATGGACGGGCGGCGATGACCTCGGCTGTCGTGCAGCCGGGCGGCGCTCGAGCTGCTCCTCGCCAACCATGAGATCGCTGGTGTTGCTACGCCACGGCGAGAGCACCTGGAATCGCGAGGGGCGGTTCACGGGCTGGACGGACGTGGGCCTCACGGATCGAGGCCTCGACCAGGCGGCCGCTGCAGCGGCCGCCTTGCTCGAGCACGGCTACGCCGTCCGCCCTCCGGCGCTCCTGCCCGAGGATGAGCGAAGCGCCGCGCGCGATCCGCGCTATGCGGAGCTCCCGCCGCGCGCGATCCGCTTCTTCCTCGCCGATCCGGACGAGCTCGCCGCCGCCACACGCGCCGTTGAGGAGGAGGCAAGATGACGCATGGCACGACGTGCAGGAAGCCCCGCAAAGGACAGGCCGGCGCTCAGGGCTTCTCGACCCAGCGGCCGCCTCTCTTCTCGTAGCTCTCCTTGACGGCGGACCAGGCCACCTTGTGGGCCGTCGCCTCGCGCGAGGCGCCGCTCCGGCGCCGCTCGGGATCGGCGTATTCGCGCCACGCGTTGTTGAAGACCCGTCGGTAGATCTGCTGTGCCCTCTTCGGAAGGCTCTCCCGCAGCGACTTGGGTAGCTCGGAGATGGAGTCGTAAGGCATGATCCGCTCCCGCAGCCGTTCTCGTGGCCAGCTCGCATCTGCGACGGGCAACGGCGTCCTTGCCGAGACGAGCCGCGCCGCGGCGTCAGCCGCTCGAGCGCCCTCCTGCTACCGGGGCCCGACCATGGGCGGGCCCCTGCGCCCGCCTGCGCCCCGCGGCGCGTGCTCGACCTCCGCCAGGAATGGAGCCGCGGCCGCAGCCAGCACTGCCAGGAGCCCCACGATGCCGAGGGCGACGCGTAGTCCGGAACCCTCCCGAGGTCGCCCACGGACCACCGAAGCAATCCAGCGGCGGTGGACCAGGAGGTGGATCGCCAGGAGGCCCAGGAACGTCATGGAGATCCAGAAGTGGATCTCGCCCCACTCGTGGCGATCGAGCTCCCAGATCGTGGTGCGATGCCCGCTCCCGGGCGGCAGCACGTAGCGGAGCAGGACGCCCGTCGACGTGAGCAGCACGAACGTCGCGAAGGCAGCGACGTCGACGGCGAGGTTCAGGGTGGGTCGCTTCACGACGGCTCCAGGGATCGATCCGCCTCGGCGCAGCCCGGCGCCGCGAGAAAAGCATAGAAGAAGCTGGCATGGGCGCAGCTCGGCCCTTCGCGCTGTCAGCAGAACGCGATCGTCGGTGAGCGAGCGACCCTGGGGCACCGCGCCACGGCTCCCTCGCGCTACGCGCCCCCAATCCCCCCGGCGACACTTGCTCCACCTCCACGTCTGCTAGGGTTCCGACTGCTGTCGCCCCCGTTCAACAACTTCGAGCTCTCGATCCAGATCTTCTTGCTGCTCGCCGTCATCCTGGCGGCGATCCGAGTGGTCGGCTTCGTCGCCCGGGCCCTCGGTCAGCCGCAGGTCGTGGGCGAGATGATCGCGGGAGTGGCCCTCGGCCCCTCGCTCTTCGGACTCCTCGCGCCCGACGTGCACGGCGCGCTCTTCACGAAGCCGGCGCTGACCGTCCTCTACTGCATGGCCCAGGTGGGGCTCGCGCTCTACATGTTCATGGTCGGGCTCGAGCTGCGGGTGGATCTGATCCGAGCGCGGATCCGGGGCGCCGCCGGGGTGTCGCTCGCGGGCATCCTCGTGCCGTTCGCACTCGGTGCGCTGATCGCGATCTGGATCCTCCCGCGCGGCGACCTCTTCACGGAGGGCGTTCGCGTCGGCCACGCGGTCGTGTTCCTCGGCTCCGCCATGTCGATCACCGCCTTCCCGATGCTCGCGCGCATCCTCTACGAGCGGAACCTGACCGGCACGAGCTATGGAACACTCTCCCTCGCGGCAGGATCGCTCGACGACGCGGCGGCCTGGTGCCTCCTCGCCTTCGTGCTCGCGAGCTTCAAGGCGGATCCGAGCATCGCCGCCTACGCCGTTGGCGGCGGCGGGCTGTACGCCCTGATCGTGCTCGGCCCCGGTCGCCTCCTGCTCCGCTCCCTCGGCGCGGTCGTCGAGCGGGCGGGTGACCTCTCGGCAACCCTCTTCTCCTTCGTGCTGCTGCTCGTGATGCTGGGTGCTTGGTTCACCGACTACACGGGCGTCTATGCGGTATTCGGGGCCTTCATCCTCGGCGCCGCGATGCCCCGGGGCGCGCTCTCCCGGGAGCTGGAGCGGCGCATCGAGCCGCTCACGACGACCTTCCTGCTGCCGCTCTTCTTCGTCTACTCGGGCCTCAACACCCGCATCAACCTGATCGACGAGCCGGCGCTCTGGGCGATCGCCGCGCTCGTGCTCCTTGCGGCGGTCCTCGGCAAGGGGCTCGCGTGCGGCCTCGCGGCGCGAGTTTCGGGGGAGGGCTGGCGCCAGTCGGTCGCGATCGGTGCGCTCATGAACGCCCGCGGCTTGATGGAGCTGATCCTCCTGAACATCGGCCTCGAGCGGGGCCTCATCACGCCAGCCCTGTTCTCGATCATGGTGATCATGGCGGTCGTGACGACGTTGATGGCGACTCCGGTCTTCACGGCCGTCGGCGCGGGCCATGGCCTCGGAGATTCGCAGCTGCCGATCCGGATTCCTCTCGAAGAGCCGCTCCTCGACGAGTGAGTAAGGCTCACCCCTTCCCCGGGGACCTCGCTCATCGGGATGCCCAGGGTATCGACTACGCCTTCGCCGTAGGCCGGACTGCAACAGTTTCCAATGTGGCGGCGGCCACGCGGAAGCGTGTGTACCCCAGCCCCAGCGTCTCGCCCCCAATGAGGCAGCTGGCCCCGCACCGCAATGATGCGGCAGGTACCAGGAGAGGATCGTCAACCCTCGCGATGCCGTGCAGCCAGCGCTGACTTCAGGCACTACCCATGTCCGCTATTCGCGTGGTACGTCGCTTGCTTCGACAACGAGGAGGAGGAGCCGATGAGAAGGAACCTGCTGGCATATCTCGCAGTCGCGTTCGGGTCGCTGGTTTCGGCGCCGGCGGTCGCAGCCGACCCGGCGCTGGAAAATGGGAAGGTGCTCTTCGAGAAGTACTGCGCGTCCTGCCACGGCGTCGACGGCCGCGGGGGCACCGAGCTCGCGAAGCTCTTCGAGATCGATCCGCCCGATCTGACGCGCATCGCGACCCGACGGGGAGGCTGGTTCCCCGAGGTGCTGATCAAGGAGATCGTGGACGGGCGCTTCGTGGCCCACGGCCGCCGGGAGATGCCGGTCTGGGGCGAGACGCTGACCCGCGACCAGATCACCCTCGTCACCGAGTACCTCTACGGCCTCCAGGACAACCCGACGTCGCTTGCGCCCTAGCGGCGTGTGTTATTCGATCCAGGTAGCGACGCGGAGGTCGGCGTCCGGCTGCTGGCCGCGGATCGCATTCTCGATTACTGACGCCCGAGTCTCACGGGGAGAGGATCAGCCGGATTCCCCATAGGAGCGCGATACCTGCCGCGAAAGCGAGGAAGTGGACGAGGCTCGTGCGAGCGCTCCGGTGCTTGTTGACCTCCGGCACCAGATCCGAGGCCCCGATGTAGATGAAGTTGCCAGCGGCAAAAGGAACGAGGAAGTCGACGTCGAGCGCCCGAGAGGCAGCCCACGTGACGAGGCCGCCGAGCAGGAACGCAAGACCCGAGAGGAAGTTCCAGAGCAGCGCGCGGCCCCGGGTCCAGCCGCCGTGGATCAGCACGCCGAAGTCCCCGAGCTCCTGCGGTACCTCGTGCGCGACCGCGGCGAGCCAGGCGGTGAGGCCGAGGCGGACGTCGACCAGGAACACGCCCGCCACCCCGAGACCGCCCAGGAAGTTGTGGAGGCCGTCGCCGAGGAGGATGAGGTAGGTCAGCGGCTTCCTGCAATCCGCGCTGGCCCGGTGGCAATGGTGCCAGTGCAGGAACTGCTCGAGCGCGAAGAAGACCACGAACCCGAGCATCGTCCAGAGCAGCACCAGGGCCAGTTCGGCCGTCCCGAGGCTGGCCGCCGGGATCATGTGGAAGAACGCGCCGCCGAGGAGCGAGCCGGCCGCGAAGGCCACGAGCGGCATGATGACGCGATCGAGCGCCGCCGGCGGCAGCAGCAGCGTGAGGCTTCCGACGAGCGCGATCGCGCTCATCAGCAGGCCGCTCAGGAAGATCCACACGAACGTGCTCACGCCGAGGCCTCCTCTCTCGAAGCAGCAATCTTCGTGCCGTCATCCAGCACGAAGCTCGACCGCGACTCCCACGGCGTCGCCGAGAGGCAGGGGCAGCGGTCTCGCGGGAAGCGGATCGGGGAGGAGCGAAGTCCGCCAGCGGATGCGAGTCCGTCGCGTCGCGGCGGCCTCGGCGAGGAGGCCGCGCAGCTCGCGAGCCGAGAAATCACGCGCCTGCGAGAGGAGCTCGCCGTGCGAGGCGGGCCCGACGCGCCGCGACAGCGCGCCGGCACTCCAGCGGTTCAGGGCGACGGCCACGAGCCCGAGGCGGGCTACGCGCGCCGCCTCCGCGAGCGCGCGGGGCGGTGACGCGACGAACTCGAGGGTGGTCACGAAGACCACGAGGTCGACGGCTCGCTCGCCCAGGGGCAGCGCGTGGGCGTCGGCGAGGACCAGCGGCAGCCCGGCGTGCTCGCGGCGGAAGCTCGCGAGCATCGCCGGCGCGCGGTCGAGCCCGATGGGTCGGAGACCGCGCTCGGCGAGCCAGGCCGTGAAATGTCCGGTGCCGCACCCGACGTCGAGGACGCTTCGCGCCGCAGGGAACGGCTCGAGGAGCCAGCGGAGGAGATCTTTCTCGGCGCGGGAGGCGCGGCGCCCGGCGGCGGTCGCGTACCAGTCCTCGTAGCGCTCCGCTTCGCGCTCGAAGAGCTGCCAGCTCAACTCCGAGCTCGCGCATCGACCGGACAGGCGTTCGAGATCGTGACGACCAGCGCGACCGGCCCGCAGGCCGCCGCCTCCTCGAAGCCCCGCTGGAGCGCCGCGAAGAGCCGGTCCGTCTCGCCGGACACGACCGTGCTCATCGGCCCGACCTCGGGGCCGAGCCCCTCGCGCTCGAGCACCCGGCGAAGGGCCTCGATGGCGGGGCCGAGCTTCTCCTGTCGCAGCGGATAGAGACTGATCTGGGCGCTGGCGGTCACGTGCTCCCTCCTTCCTCGGCCTCGATGCGCGGGAGGCGCCGCACGTAGAACGTGTGGCCCCGGTAGGCGACGGGGCGCAGCTGGTCCTCTCGTACGAGCCTCTCCAGCAGGGACCGCTCGGCGCCCGCGCGGGCGAGCAACGCGAGGGCGGCGTCCTCGCGCATCGGGTGGACGGCCGTCACGGCCAGCAGGTCCTGTGCCGCGTCGCCCGAGGTTCCGAAGGCGGTGCCCTCGAACCCGGTAAGCAGCTCGACGGCCGGGAGCCGGGCCGCGAAGTGCTGGTAGGCGCGGTTTACCGCCTCCTCGTCGGGAGGACGCACCCAGGGCTCCGCCGGCGGCCGCGTCGGCACAGCGAGGAAGGCGACGCGCGGCCCGAGCTCTGCGAGGAAGGCGGCCGTCGCGGCGAGCGCGTCGTCCCCGTCGTTCAGGTCGCGGATCAGCATGGTTTCGCTCGCGAGCTCGCCGCGGAACTCTCGCGCGAAGCGCAGCATTCCGCCGAGCACGGTCGCCATCTCGAGCGACTCCTCGGGTCGGTTGAGCCGGCGCCAGATCGCCTCGTCCACGGTGTCGACCTTGAGCGACACCCAGTCGGCCCGGTAGAGCGCCGCGCGAACGTCCGGCCGCCAGCAGAGGGAGCCGTTCGAGATCACGGCGATGCGGACGCCCAGCGGACGGAGCCCGTCGATCTCCTCGGCGAGCCGGCGATCCAGCGTCGGCTCGCCGTCGGGAACGAAGGTGAGGACGTCGACCGGCTCGCCGCGTTCGCGGAGCGCGAGCACGCGGCGGGTGACCGCCCGTACCAGCTCCTCGGCGGTCCCGAAGTCCCGAGGCGCGATCTCCGTCTGGGGCGTGCGTCCGACCTGGCAGTAGACACAGGAGTACGAGCAGGACTTCGGAGGGACGTTGTTGATGCCGAGGCTCCGCCCGAGGCGTCGCGAGGGGACGGGCCCGAAGGCGATGGGAACGGACCCTCGTGTCTCCACGTCGCTGCTCCCGCCCGGTGTCGCATCCCGTCCCGAACCCACGTCCGCTCGAGACGCAGGAGAGCCCTCGCACCGGAGGGCCCGAGCCCTGGGCTTTCTGGGGCCGAGCGTACCACCGCGTGCCCCCCTGCGGAGGCGGGGCAGATGTCCCCGGTGCACCGAAAAGGCGTGCTACCGCGCATGGACGCGCCCGCGTTCCGGGGCTCGGCAGCCTCCTCGAAGGCGGCACGCTCGTTGCCGAGCAATCTCTACGGGACGGATACGGAGGCGAACCTCCGCGGGCTCCGTCGAGGACGTCCTGCACGATGTTCCGGAAGGGGTTGCGATGGCGAACGCCTACGTCGCGTCGCCCGCGCTGGGGGTGCTCGTGGCCGTGGCCATCGCGCTTCACAACTGCCGGAGGAGTTCGCCATGTCGGTACCGGCGGTGATGCTGCGGAGCAAGGGATTCCTCTTTGCTGCTGCCCTGCTGTCCGCGCTCGCCGAGCCCGTCGGCGCCGTCATCGGGCTCATCGCGGTCGGCGTCGCCCCGGCCTTGAACGCTCCTTTCCTGGCCCTCGCCGCGGGGGCGATGCTCTTCGTCTCCATCCACGAGCTCGTGCCGATGGCGCGGCGCTACCGGCACCCGGGGCCGTGTCTCGGCG
>Ga0209706_10001817_pt1 | contig 12048 bp, 16 predicted proteins | sample PPLLaktember2015_6_FD_187263 | JGI IMG/M metagenome (GOLD analysis project Ga0209706, IMG submission 187263) | Freshwater sediment microbial communities from Prairie Pothole Lake near Jamestown, North Dakota, USA - PPLs Lake P8 Core (1) Depth... | ecosystem: Environmental > Aquatic > Freshwater...
CGGCAACCGCGAGCAACTGGTCGGCGGCATCCGGGAATCCTACGGCATTGCCCGGGAAGATGCCGAGCGCCAGGTGATGGCGTCGCAAATGCGCAATGCATTCCTGGCGACTAGAAACGACAGGCACTAACCGGTTTACGCAGCGCAGGCGGCATTGCATCCTGCTGGTGCAATGCCGCTTTTTTCGGCGCCCGTTTTACGGCGCCTTATCCGCCTGCATCGCGTCAGATCGCGCTCGGGGAAAGATTCATGACTTTCCCGCGCCAGGACAGGGGTTGTTGCGGGTAGCGGATCATTCCCGATGCGAGGCCTGCGCCCCTGGCGTGGACGTCAGTGGCCCCGGCATTCTCGATCAACTGATAATGGCTGGGCGGATTGAAGCGTGACAGGCCCACGGTTGCCAGGTTGCCGGCATCGGGTGGAGCGGGCACAACGGAGAATGAATGGAACTCTGTCTTCCGGTCGAACTTTCCAGGCAAAAATTCCCACTGCCTGTCGGGAGGATTTTTCGGACTTTGCGCACTTCCGCCAGCCCCCGTTCCCGCGCCATCGCAGACCGGCATCTTGCCCGATGCAACGGTGACAACGGGTATTCCGGAATTGGTTGTTCCGCGCCTCAGTGCCCAGACTGTTTACTTGGGCCGGGGACGCGACAGAACAGGCTGTACTGCCTGGAGTTTGCCGGTACGCAACTCGACAACGGCCTTCGCCACTGCGAGCGCTACGTTGCGGGCTTCCTCCTGCATCGGCACATCCTTGTCCAGCGTGTCGTGACTGGTCGCATAGGGCTCGAAGTAGCCGATGTAGCGGTCCAATCGGGCCTGCGGCCCCGCGTCGATGAAGCCCATCCAGTCGAGCCAGTCCGACAGGCCGCGACGCGACCCTTCGATACCGGCCACATCGCCGTGGACGAGTAACCCGTACACGCGCCCCGCCAGGTGCTGGGGGTAGTCCCATCCGGCCATCTCGAGTTCTTTTGCCTTGCCGGCCTTCTTGCCGGAGGTTGAGGTCGGATCGGGATTGCCCCCGTCGGCGCAGACCAGACGGTCGATCATCAGTTTCAGCGGGCTTGGACTCTGGTACCAATATACCGGCGAGACGATGATTACCGCATGAGCGGCGGTCCAGCGCTCGTAGATTTCCGCCATCCAGTCGTTGGTCTGATTCAGCGCGTGATTGGGGTAGCAGCTGCACGGCCAGTGACACAGCGGCATCGCAGTCGATACGCAGCCCTTGCAGGGATGGATATGAAGAGCGTATTCGGACGTCAGCAGACTCAGATCCAGTACATCGGTCTGGATGGCGGCCTGCTCCAGCGCTTCCCGGGCAATCCCCACCAGCCGGAATGACTTCGATATCTCACCAGGACAGGTGCCGTCGTTGCGCGCCGAACCACAGATCAGCAACACCCGCGACGGAGTCGCCGGGTCCGCCCAACGCAGTTGGGCCTGGTCTATACGCTGCTTTGTTGCGATCCATTCGGTTGACAAGTCATATTCCGGATCAACATATCCCGGCCCCGCTTTCTGCGTGAAGGGGGCCTTGCGACCTTCCGAATAGGCCTTCCAGGCAATCGCTTCAAGGCGAGCAATCGACTGCTCTTCAACGCGGAATGCAGGGTCAATGAAGGCGGCCCGAAAGCGGGAAGCGAACTCAGCGCGCTCCAGCTTGGCCGGCGCCTGACCCTTGCGAATTTCAATTACGCGCGATTCCATCTTCAACGCATCAAATTTGAGGCATCAAACTGCTTGAGCGTCAAATCAGGAAAATCCACAGACAGGTCAGGCCCGCGGCCGCGCATTGAAGCGACGTCATAAGAGCCGAACACCTGCGGCGCGGATTTCACTTCGGGCAGCACGTAGATCACGGCATTGCGTGTTGCGAAAACTGGGTAGATGTAGGTTTCGTAGAAAGCGACCGGGATATTGATGCATCCGTAAGAAATCCGGTTATCGTCAACGGTTGCCGTTGCCAGCCTTTCCAGCCGGCGTTCCTTTGCATTGGTGTTGCGGACACGGTGCATGGAAACCGCAGCATCGTAGTCCACCCAGACGATGTCCTCGCCTTGTGTGTTACGGCCGCGCTCACCGACAAACCGGCCGGCGTGCGTAGTCCGTTCCTCGAGCCGCACTTGTTCGATCGGTCGAGTACCGATGCCTGGAACCGCGTCATCACCGCGCGCGGCACCGAGCAACACGGGGCTTGTGCCCTGCAGGCGGGCGTCATGGTCAAAGACATGGATCTTGGCGGATTTCTTGTCGATGATGACAAAGCCGGCGCCCAGGTTGTCACCTGAATCAGCGACCCAATCGGCAATGTAACGCGCCTCAATCGAGGGGGTCTGGTCGCCGAAGTCCGCAAAACGGGCGGCGGCGGCCGGCTTTTCGATTGTTGCGGGAGTGCGCATGGCAACCGGGCCGGTCACGCCAACCTGGTCAGAACTGACCGTGGACGGGATCACCAAGACCAGTGTTGCTGCACTGACAAGCAGCGCCCGGCGAATATTCCCGGCAATGCAGGAACACGCCGCAACCCATGTCGATATGAGCGTGTTTGTCATGATCCGAAAATCATAGTTATGGGGCGCACGAACACGGCTGAAAATGTTGAAAACCACTCACAGGGGTAACCCTGTAAGCGGTTGAGTGCTGTCAGGAATGTTGCGGTTGATCAGTTGCGGTCGGCGCGGGCCACACGTTCGTTGGACCGATCGCTTGTCGAACTGCGATTCATGCTGCCGGTCGAATCGCGATTCATGGTGCCAGTGGAGTCCCGGTTTGTCGTTCCGGTGGAGTCGCGATTCATCGTTCCAGTCGAGTCGCGGTTCATGGTGCCTGTAGCGTCAGTAGTCGTACTGTCATTCGAACGATTGTTCGGGGCGCCAGTCGCGCCGGTCTGTGCGTAGGCAATGCCGATAATGCTGGCAAAGGCAATTGTGGCGACCGTCGGGATGAGAAATTTGGAAGCATTCATATTGATATTCCTTAAGTAGATGAGATGAAAACTCTGCCGGAAAATTCCGGAGAAAGGTCAGCATGGACACGCGCCAGTGCAGGGTCTGTGCGGGAACGTACGATATAACAACCCCCCCCTTTTTTGTAGCGCTATCCGGCGGGCAACCACCGGGTTGATGCCGTAATCCCAATTTCATTTTATCTGCCGATGGTCCTTTCCGCGCGCTACTGAAAATAGTGCGGCAACGTACAGACGTTGCTGATGTGCATTGCCTATGTTCAACCCTGATATCCATCCCGGCACCCCGCAATCTGCGGGACGCGGGAATCAACCGGAGGCATTTCAATGAACAAACCCGTCGAACATATTCCTGGCACCGCAGCGGATGGAGCCATCGTCAAATCACAGCCCGCAGGTTCGAAGATGGTGACGGGGTTATTCAGGGATCGCGAGAATGCGGAGCGGGCCTACGGCGCTGTCACCAGCCGCGGCTACGACAAGGGCGATGTCAACCTGATGATGTCGGACGAAACGCGGAAAAAACATTTCTCCGGGGATTCGGGTATCGAAACCGAACTCGGCAACAAGGCTGCCGAGGGTGCAGGAATTGGTGGCGCCATTGGCGGCACTTTGGGCGCGATCGCTGCGGCCGTGGCTGCGGTGGGAACTTCGATCGCCATTCCCGGACTGGGACTGGTCATCGCCGGACCGATCGCTGCGGCTTTGGTTGGCGCAGGTGCGGGTGGTTTGACCGGCGGCGTGGTGGGTGCGCTGATTGGCTTGGGCATCCCGGAAGAACGGGTCAAGCAATACGAGAACGGGATTAAAGAGGGTGGAATTCTGATGGGTGTGAAGCCCCGCTCTGACGAGGACGCCGCCCATTTCGAGCAGGAATGGAAAAAAAGCAGTGGTGAGCACGTCTATCGCTAGGCACTCCGGGTATATCAGTTCCGCTTGCTTCGGGCCACGCCATGCGTGGTCCGGGCATTGAAACTTTTGCCCGGGCACACATAGGCACAGGCAGCCTGCCGCAGGCGTTGGCCCGCAGCTTGAGTTGTATGCAGTCATCCAACGCTTTCGTTGCGTAATAACATCCAGGAGAAATCCATGAGTCTCGGAACCATACTGCTGGTTGTTCTGATCCTGCTGTTGATTGGCGTGTTTCCGAACTGGTCGCACAGCAAGAGCTGGGGTTACGGTCCCAGCGGAGGTCTCGGGCTGGTGATCATTGTCATCATCGTGCTGATGCTGATGGGAAGGCTGTGAGCGGCAGTTCCCGTTGTGCTGACATCAAGCTAGCACCGCTTTCATTTTTCGTTTTGATCGGCGTGGGGCTTCTTGCGCTGACAGGCTGTGGCGATTTTGCCAAGCTGCCGATCTCGGGCGGCACAGGGCCACATCCGACACCGCTGCCGCAAACGCTGATTCAGACCGTGCATATCGCTCCCGCCAAAGGCTGGCCGGACGGCGCGACGCCGCAATCGGTGCCGGGCACACGCGTGGCCGCGTTTGCCGGCGAACTGGATCAACCACGCTGGCTTTATGTGCTGCCCAACGACGATGTGGGCAATGTGGTGTGGCGTGTTACTGGTGCCGAACGTTCCGCCAGCTTGGCGGAACCTGCCAGCACGAAAAGCTTGGCGGCCTGGACAACTCAATGGAGGCCAGAACAACAAGCCTGCTGCGCCTGCGGTTTCGCAAATGATCGACTTAAAGTTGGCCGTGGATGAGTAACGGCCACGCCATGGCCACGCTGCAGCGCGATCTGCGCACCGGCACGCCGGTGTGGCTGCGGCGGGGCGGGGTGCGGGTGGCGAGCATGCCGCTCGCTGCGAATCTGAAAGTCGACGTCGTTGTTGTCGGCGCCGGCGTCAGCGGAGCGCTGGTGGCTGACGCGCTTCGGCGTGCCGGCAAGAGTGTCGCCGTACTCGACCGCCGCGGCCCGGTCATGGGTTCGACTCCCGCCAGTACCGCGCTGCTTCAATTCGACATCGACCAGCCGCTTATCCATCTGAAGCGAAAGCTCGGGCGGGAACGTGCAGTGCGGGCTTACTGGCGTTCCGCAACCGCGGTGGATTTCCTGCGTGGTCGCATCGCCGATCTGGGCCTGCGCTGCGCGTTTCGCGAGCGCCAGAGCGTTTATCTGCCGGGCAACGTGCTGAACGTGAAGGAACTGAAGCGTGAAGCGGCGGCGCGGAAAGAGGTGGGCCTGCGTTCGCGTTTTATCGATGCCGGCGAGTTGCGCGCCCTGACGGGTATCGAGCGGCCCGGAGCCTTGCTCTCGAGCGGCGCCGGCGAGGTCGATCCGGTGGCGCTGGTCGCTGGTTTGTGGCGCTCCGCGCAGTCGCGGGGGGTGCGCATTTATGCGCCGACTGAAGTGGTCGATATCGATGCAGGCCGCGCCGGCGTCACGTTGACCACGGCCGATGGCCACGAGGTACGCGCCCGGCATGCCGTGTTTGCCACCGGCTACGAGTTGGTGAAACTTGTGAAGCCGCGTCGGTACAAGGCGATTTCGACCTGGGCCATGGCCACTGCACCGCAGCCAGAACGATTGTGGCCCAGCCGTTGCCTGATCTGGGAGGCAGCCGACCCTTATCTGTATATACGCACGACGCCTGCTGGCCGTGTTATCGCCGGCGGCGAAGACGAAGCGTTTTCAGACGAAGCCAGACGCGACGCGCTGATCCCTGCGAAGATCAATGCCATCCGCCGCAAGCTCGACAGGCTGCTGCCCGGACTCGACACCCGGCCTGAATTCACCTGGGCCGGCTGCTTTGGTGACAGCGCCACCGGGCTGCCCGCCATAGGCGCAATCCCCGGCGCCACACGCTGTTTCGCCGTACTGGGCTATGGCGGCAACGGCATCACCTTCAGCGCGATCGCTGCACAAGTGATCCAACGCGCCATTCTGGGCCTGCCCGACCCGGACGCCGATCTGTTCGCACTGCCGGCCTAGCTCAGGGACGCTGAATTACCTCCCAAACACAACCACTCCATCAAGGATACTTCCCATGACCAAACCCAAAAATTCCCCGGCCACTTCAGGCAATCGTACCGGTCTCGACCCGTCCCCGGCCGACGCCAACCGTTCCGAACAGGCGGCGTCAGTACTTGCGCAGGAGCCGGGCGATACGCTCACCACCAATCAGGGTCTGCGCATCAGTGACAACCAGAACTCCTTGCGCGGCGGTGTCCGCGGGCCAACGCTGCTCGAAGACCACATCCTGCGTGAAAAAATCATGCATTTTGACCATGAGCGCATTCCCGAGCGCGTGGTGCATGCGCGCGGCGCTGGTGCACATGGCGTATTTGAAGTGTACGAGTCCATGCGCAAATTCACCAAAGCCGGGTTTTTGCAGAATCCCAAGGTGAAGACGCCGGTGTTTGTGCGTTTTTCCACCGTCGCGGGGTCCCGCGGCTCAGCAGACACGGCGCGCGATGTACGCGGTTTTTCGGTCAGGTTCTACACCGCGGAGGGCAACTTCGATCTGGTCGGCAACAATATTCCGGTATTTTTTATCCAGGATGCCATCAAGTTTCCCGATCTCATCCATTCGGTGAAACCGGAACCCCATAACGAAATACCGCAGGCCTCGTCGGCGCACGATACCTTTTGGGACTTCATTTCGCTGGTGCCGGAAACGACCCACGTCCTGATGTGGGTCATGTCGGACCGGGCGATTCCGCGCAGCCTGCAGACCATGGAGGGCTTCGGTGTGCACACTTTTCGTTTCATCGACGAAGCCGGCAAGTCCTCGTTCGTCAAATTCCACTGGAAACCCGTGCTCGGCGTGCATTCCCTGGTCTGGGACGAGGCGGTGAAGCTGGCCGGCAAGGATGCCGATTACCACCGGCGCGATTTGTGGGAGGCCATCGACCAGGGCCTCTATCCGGAATGGGAATTCGGCGTGCAGATCGTGCCGGAAAAAGACGAACACAAGTTTGACTTTGACCTGCTCGACGCGACAAAACTGATTCCCGAGTCAGTGGTACCGGTGCAGATCATCGGCAAGATGACGCTGAACCGCAATACGGACAACTATTTTGCCGAGACCGAGCAGGTGGCGTTTCACCCCGGACACCTCGTGCCCGGCATCGACTTCAGTAACGATCCCCTGCTGCAGGGGCGGCTGTTTTCCTATACCGACACCCAGCTTTCACGCCTGGGCAGCCCCAACTTCCACGAGCTCCCCATCAACCGCCCGCTTGCTGCTGTAGCTAACAACCAGCGCGACGGCCACATGCGGCAGACCGTCGTCAAGGGCAGGGTCAGTTATGAGCCCAACTCGCTGGGTGGCGGCTGTCCGATGCAGCGGCCCTGGGAGAAGGGCGGCTTCGTGACCCATCCGCAGTCGATGGAGGGTGAAAAAATACGCTTGCGTAGCGAGTCCTTCGCCGACCACTACTCGCAGGCGGCGTTGTTCTGGCGCAGCCAGGCCAAGTGGGAGCAGGATCATATCGTTGCGGCATTCTGCTTCGAGCTGGCCAAGGTCGGAGTGGCGGCAGTGCGCGAGCGCATGGTGTCCAACCTGACCCAGGTCGATGCGGTGCTCGCGCAACGGGTTGCCGACGGTTTGGGCATGACGGTACCCAGGCCACCCGCCGGGGCAAAGGCCGTTTCCCGCACCGACAAGCCGGCAAAGGATCCGGCACTGAGCATGGCCAATGCCCGCAGGGATTCCATCGTCGGGCGCAAGGTCGCAGTGCTGGTGGCGGACGGTGTCGATGGCGCGGTGATCGACGCGGTGCGCAAGGCGTTGCAAGCCGGTGGCGCGGCCATCAAGTTGCTTGCCCCCCGAATTGGCGAGATCAAAAGCAAAGCGGGCAAGGTGATCAAGGTCGATCACAGTCTGCCGACAGTGGGATCAGTGCTGTTCGATGCGGTATTTGTTCCGGGTGGTAAAGGCAGCGCGGACGCTTTGTGTGCGGATGCCAATGCCGTGCTGTTTGTGAAGGAAGCCTATAAGCACGGCAAAACCATCGCCGCCAGCGACGAAGGCGCATTGCTGATCGCCAGGGCGGCAATGTCGGCCGGGGTCCCGGAGGGGAAATTTCAGGGGCCGGGCGTGATTGCCGCATCGGGCAAGGCGGTCAACGATGCTTTCACCGGCAACTTCGTCATGGCCATTGCCAAACACCGGTTTGCCGAGCGTCCTGATCTGGATTCGATCGTGGCGTAACCGGAATTTCAGCCTGCGAGCCGAGGCCGACTGGATGTCTCCAGCAGGATTGCAGTAATTTTGCCGTGAGCCGGTCCAATACAAATGGTTAATAAATCCGGAAAAGCAGGGACCGGCGCGGCGCCAAACAACGGACACGGTCGTCCTCCCCGTGTTTACGATGGCGTGCTTGTATACCTGAGTTTGCTGCGGGAGGCGGCGAACGCCTGGTCAGACCATCGCGCGTCCAGCATGGGCGCGGCGCTGGCCTTCTACGCCACATTCTCGATCGCTCCAATCCTGGTCATCACGATCGCCATCGCCGGTTTTGCTTTTGGTGCCGAGGCCGCACGTGGCGAAGTGATTGCACAGTTTCACGGATTGACGGGGGAGAGCGGGGCGAAAACGATACAGGGTCTGCTCGCGGCGTCGTACAACTCGGACCTCGGTTTCTGGGCAAGCGTCATAGCCGGCATCACGTTACTGGTGGCCGCAACCAGCGTATTCGCAGAATTGAAAAACAGTCTCGATGTCATCTGGGGCGAACAAAGGCCGGTGCACGGCGGGATCATTGCTCTGGTGCGCGGTCGCCTGCTCAGCTTCGGCCTCATCCTGACCATCGGCTTCCTGTTGCTGGTTTCGCTGGGAGTCAGCGCAGTACTGGCGGCGTTGCAGAAATCCTGGAGTGGCTCGTTCGCAGGGACGGGATGGCTGCTCGAGGGCCTCAATTCGCTGTTTTCTTTCCTTGTGGTTTTCGCGTTATTTGCTTCGATATACAAGTGGCTGCCCGAAGCAAGGATCGCCTGGCGGGACGTGGGAATAGGCGCAGCCATTACGGCCGCATTGTTTACGCTGGGCAAATTTCTGATCGGACTCTATCTCGGCAACAGTCAGCTGGCTGCCGGTTTCGGTGCGGCCGGCTCACTGGTAGTGATACTGGTGTGGGTGTATTACTCATCCCAGATATTTTTTATGGGTGCCGAATTGACCCGCGCATACGCTGGATACAGAGCAGCCCGTGGCAGCCCTGGCGCTGATCCGGCGGCCAAGAACCCTGCCAGCCGCAGACTTTGACTATGTGCCCCAGCGAACGGAATGACAGGACAATCCAATGCATCCTGAAGGGCATGCCAAAGCAGTCACCGTCCCGTATAGGGACGGGTTTTGTTAAACCAACAATCAAAGGAGTTCCCATGAAGTATTCGATTTTGTTCTCTGCGCTGCTGGCGGCGCTGGCGTTGAGCGCCTGTGACAGACCGACGGTGGTGACTACCCCGGCAGTGGTGACCGTCCCCGGTCCCGCGGGCCCGACGGGCGCGACAGGGGCAACAGGCGCGCAGGCCGAGAAGGGCGCAACCGGAGCTACCGGCGCAACCGGTTCGACGGGGAACACCGGTGCTTCCGGAGCACCCGGCAAAAGCGGCGGCAGCACGGTGATCATTGTTCCGCCTGAACCCGCACGCTGAGTTTCCCGAAGCACAGGATGGCCGCTTCAACCGGTTTCGGTTTTAGCGGCCATTTTTATTTGCGGCCGACTCCGACGAGCAGGAACACGCCGACCACAATGGCGCCGGCTCTGACGATCAGCGGGACGTTGACCGTTTCCTTCGCACATAAATGATGGTACGCCAGCGTACAGACCTGGTGTGGGGCGCCGCCTATCATGCAATCCTGAAGTTTTTTAATCAGGCTGTCGGCAGGATCAAGGCTGTTCGCTGCTACAACCGCCCCGGAAGTACATGACAGTCTGCGCTGGCTTCGGAATGGCGGATGGCATCAAAATCAAAGGAGATCAAGTCATGGGAAAGTATTTGCTGGGGTGGATTCTCGGCGTGCCGATAATCGTGCTGGTCATTATCTACCTGTTGTTTAACTAGGAGCCCCATTGAATTCAATCCCTGCAATGAACTTGTTCGTCAGCCCTTTCATGATGTGGAGCCGGCTGGCCTGGAAAGCCGGTGAAACGGCGATTTCTTCGGCGCAGGTTATCGGACAACGGACGAGTCGCCTTGCGCTCGCCGGTGTCGTGCCAAGTGCGCGCGATCAGCGCGAATTCGCGTTGATGGGCAGCGAAAAAGGCGAAGCGGCGCTGGAATCCGCCCAGGCAGTGGGCGCCCGCATGATGCTGCTCGGCCAGCAGATTGCGGCGCTCGCGTTCAAACAGGCGCTTTCGGCTTCAGTTTCGTTGATGTCGATTGGCGCTAGTCGCACCGCGAGCGAATTGATGGGCCGGCAAGCCAGGCTTGTCCGCGAAACGATGGCCGGTTCGGTCGTGGCTGCGGCCAAACTTTCCGGCGCAGGAGCCGGGATTGCCACGGGCGTGTTAAAACCCGTGCAGAAGCGAGTCATTAATAACGCCAAGCGTCTTCGCAAACGCTAGATGCCGCGCAGCATGTGTACGATCATTTTTAAAAGTCACAGGGTCACAGGTCTGCTTGGACAGGTTGTTCCAAAAAATTGGATTTAACATCAATTAATACAGCAATTAACTTTCAGGCTGATGGTTTCACTCAATCACAGGAGAATCAAATGGAAAACACTGTAAGTGGCACTTCCCTGGCTTCCGGGACGAATAACACCGCCGGTGCCCTGCACAAGGCATCTTCAAGCGCCCACGCCGCCGTGAATTCGGTTGCCGGAATGGCAGACGAGGCCGCCCGCAAGGCAAAACCTGCGATCGATCACGTGGCGGCAATGGCGCACCAGGCGGTGGACAAGGTGGCTGGCGCTGCCGCGCCGACGGCCGACTGGCTGGCTGAACAAGGTGAGAGCCTGAATGACTCGCAGAAGAAACTGATGGCGAATACCTGCCAGTATGTATCGGCCCACCCGTTGAAGGCGGTCGGGATTGCGCTGGTCACAGGTTTTATCCTTAGCCGCCTCATTCGCTGATTGTGCTGTTCCGGGTAGACAGCCTGCGGTTTTCCCGTGTCTCGCAAGGCATCATGCCGGAAGGAGGCGGGGCGAGTGCGGACACGCAAAGTGACCGCGTAGCTGCCCGGGGAGGGATTCGGCCGGGCATCATCGATGAAGTGTCGGGTGTATTTGCATCGGCGCGAGCCGCGCTTGCGGATTTTCTCGATCTTTTGTCGCTTGAGGCGCGTCGCGCAGGCCTGTCCCTCATGTGGATGGTGGCATGCGGGGTTGTTGCGGCCGTCTGTATCGTTTCTGCATGGCTGGGACTGATGGCCGCTTTGGTCATCGCGGCGGTTTCGCTGGGCTGCCCGCTGCTGGTCGCAGTGCTTGCCGTTGCACTGACAAATGGTGCAGCAGGCGGCGTGCTGATTTACCGTGGGATGGGCATGAGCCATGGCCTGCTGTTTTCCGCAACCCGGCGCCAGCTGGCCGGGAAATCTCCCGCGATGCCCACGCCATGAAACGGACCCCTGATCTTGCGGCGATTCGTGAGGCTGAACTGCGCGTCGCGCAATCATCGCGGAACGTTCGCAGCAGCTTGTGCCGTGCACGGGTTGCGCTCCGTACCACAATGGCGCGGCCCGCGACTTTTCTCAAAGTGGCCGGGGTGGCGGGATTGTTCTGTTTCTGGGTTGCGCGCCGGACTCGGTCAAACCATCCGGCTAAAGGCTTGCTTGGAACGTTCTGGACGTCCGCGCTCGGCATGGCGCTGGCTCATATACTGCACAACGGAATCACCCGATTGGGAACCCTGTTCGGCAAGCCCCCCCGCTTGCCAGCCCGCCACGTTTGAACCTTGCGACCGGGTTCCCGCGGCAACCGGGGCGAGTGCTTATTCCGTTGCCCAGCGGAAATGAGTGGTGCCAAGGGGTGCCGAGCCGATGACGATCTGGCGTTTAATGGTATTGCCTGACAAAGTCGCGGCAATTTGATACTTGCCCCTGGGCAGGTGCGCCAGAAAAAACGGTCCCTCGGAAGTGGTCTCCACCAGCGTCTTGCCTGTAGCATCGGTGAT
>Ga0209706_10001819_pt1 | contig 12046 bp, 7 predicted proteins | sample PPLLaktember2015_6_FD_187263 | JGI IMG/M metagenome (GOLD analysis project Ga0209706, IMG submission 187263) | Freshwater sediment microbial communities from Prairie Pothole Lake near Jamestown, North Dakota, USA - PPLs Lake P8 Core (1) Depth... | ecosystem: Environmental > Aquatic > Freshwater...
TCTTCGCCGAGCGTCTATGTCCCGGCCACGTTCTCAGTCGGCAAGATCACGCTCCCGGCGGGCGAGCACAAGCTCCGGGTCAAGATCACATCGATCACGAACAATCACGCCATGAACCTGGAGAAGGTCGTCCTCGTCCCCGCGGCGGAATGATGCAGGAGGCGGTCATGAAAAGAAGCCTTGTCATAGCCATCATCGCCGCCTTGATCTCGGGATCGGCCGCGGGGCCGGCCGCGGATAAGCCGTTCTCGCTGGCCGGCGTCCTTTCGCCGGCCTTTCCTTCCGACCTCGTCGCGGCCAAAGGAACCGACCGGCTGGCCTGGATCATGAACGACCGCGGCGCGCGGAATGTCTGGACCGCGGCGGCGCCGGAATTCCGGCCCGTCAACCTGACCGGGTTCGGGCCGGACGAGGTCTTCGAGATCGACCAGGTCCTGATCACCGACGACGGCGCCACCGCCGTCTTCGTCAAGGGCGGCCGGCCCAACTCCGCCGGGTGGGTGACCAATTCCGACAGCGACCCGGACGGCCGCGAACAGGCTGTCTGGGCCGTCCGGACCTACGGAGGGAAGCCCTGGAGAGTCGCGGAAGGGAGCGACCCTATCCTCGCCCCTGACGGGCTTTCGGCTCTTCTCGTCAAGGACGGGTTGATCTATCGGGTCCCATTGACGCCTCGGTCCGACCCGGCCGCGGCGGCGGCGCCCGAATGGCTCTTTCGGGCGGCTGGCCGTAACGGCTCTCCCCGCTTCTCCCCGGACGGGAGCCGCGTCGCTTTCGTCAGCAACAGGGAGGATCACAGCCTGGTAGGCGTCTTCGACCTGGCCCGCCGCAAGATCACCTGGATCGCCCCGAGCGTCGACCGCGACAGCGACCCGCGCTGGTCGGCCGACGGAACGCGGATCGCATTCGTCCGCCGCCCCGGCCTGACCTTCGACGCGGCCGCGACCGGCGAATTCCGGGCCCGCGGGCCCGTGGACCTGGCCGTCTGGGTGGCCGACGCCGCGACCGGAAAGGCCCGCGAGCTGTGGCGGACGCCCAAGGACGCGCCTCTGTTCTATACATTCAGGAATTTCGAGCTCGCGGCGAACGACCGGATCCTCTTCACCGCCGAGCAGGAAGAATGGAACCATGTCTTCTCGATGCCGCTCGCGGGCGGCGCACCGGAGGACCTCACGCCGGGCGAAGGGTTCGTCGAGCACCTCGGGCTCTCGCCCGACGGAAAAACCCTCTTCTACTCGGGCAACTTGGGAGATCTTCACGGCCGGCGGATCTGGAAGGTCGGGACGGCCGGAGGCAAGCCTGAGACGATCACGCCGAAGGACTCCATCGGGACCCTGCCCGTCGCCCTGACTTCCGGCCGCGCCGCGGCATTCCTCTACGCCACGGCCCTTCACCCCACGTCGGTGGCCACGGTTTCGTCCGCGGGAGGGAAAGTCGAGGTCGTCGCGCCCCGCGATCTTCCGGCCGAATTCCCGGCCCGCGATCTCGTGACGCCCCAGCTAGTGACCGTGAAGGCCGCTGACGGGCTCGAGGTGCCCTGCCAGATCTTCCTGCCCCGGGGAGCCAAAGCCGGCGACAACCGGCCGGCGGTCGTCTTCACGCACGGCGGTCCCATCCGGCAGATGCTCCTCGGCTGGCATTACATGGAGTTCTACTCCGAGGCCTACGGCATCAACCAGTATTTCGCCGGCCGCGGCTATGTCGTCATCTCCATCAACTACCGCAGCGGCATCGGCTACGGCCGGTCTTTCCGGGAGGCGCCGAACTGCGGCATGGAAGGCGCCGCCGAGTACCAGGACGTCCTGGCCGGCGTCGTCTATCTCCGGACGCGCCCCGAGGTCGACCCGGCGCGCATCGGCGCCTGGGGATTGTCCTACGGCGGCTTGCTCACGGCTATGGCCCTGGCCCGCAACTCCGATATCTTCAAGGTCGGCGTGGACATGGCCGGGGTCCACGACTGGTCGCAGATGCGCTGGGGGCGGCTCGACGAGGCCCGGCGCAAGATCGCCCGCGAGTCGTCTCCGGTCGCCTCGGTGGCGACATGGACGTCGCCGGTCCTGTTCATCCACGGCGATGACGATCGCAACGTCGCCTTCCAGCAGACGACGGACCTCGTCCAGAGGCTCCGGACCAAGGGGGACGTCCCGATCGAGCTGATGATCGCCCCCGACGAGCCGCACGAGTTCCTTCTCCATGCGAACCGGATGGAAGCCTACGAACGGACGTTCGAGTTCATCGACCGGCATATCGGCCGGAAGTAAGAACCTACAGCTGGAAGCCGTAGGAGAACTTGACCAGGAAGACGTTGTCGGGGCGGACGTCGAACAAGTTCCCGAAGTCCCGGCCGAAACGGAAGTCGCCCAGCGAGTCGTAGCCCGTCCGGCCCTGTGACCAGACCAGGAACAGGGCCGAGCCCGGCCGGTACTCCCAGCGGACGACCAGGTTCGAGCGGAACTGGAGGAAGTTGAAATCGGGCGTCCCGAAGCTGAAGTCGGCGGCGCCGTCGGCGTTCTCGTCGACGCGCCAGGTCCCGCTCGTCCCGTCGTAGGCGATCTCGCTCCCCTCGAAGACGTGGTAGCGGTCCGCCCAGACGCGCGTTTTCGGGTCCGTCACGGCCTTGAACCGCGAGTATTTCCCGGCCGAAACGAACGGCTGGCCGTAGAGCTGGACGCTCAGGTCCGGCGTCAGGCTGTAATTGAGGCGGACGGTCAGGGCGACGGTCTTCTGCTCGATGCGGCCGAAAACATAGCGGCTTTCCCCGTCGACGGTCGGCGTCCCGATGTACTGGAGCTCGTTCGCCGCGGCCGCGAAGGTCGGCAGGAGCGAGATGTTGAAGGCCGAGCTCGGATTGACGATGATGCCGCCCTGCAGATTGATGCTCCGGGATTCGCCGTTGTCCCGGCGGAAGCCCTGGCCCATCAGGGTGAAGCGCACCTTCTGCCGCATGTCCGTCTGGAGGTTGCCCCAGATATTCCAGGCGCCGGGCGTGCGCAGGGACGGCCCGCCTCTCAGCGCCGCCGCCGAGAGCCCGTCGGCATTCCGGTTGACGCCGAAGCCGCCCCCCCAATAGTTCTTGAGCTGGAAGTTGACATTGATGTTGCCGCCGGCGAAGATGTTCGTCCCGCCGAAGTCCCAGCCCGTCCACTGGTTGAAGTTGACGTTGAGGCTGCGGAAGACGGCGAAGGGCTTCCAGACGCGGTAGCCGGCCCAGACCCACTGCATGATCTCGTCCGAGCCCTGGAGAAAGCCCATGTCGTTGAGCTCCAGGCCCGGCGTGCGCCAGGTGGTCCCGACGCTGTACATGAAGTGGCCGCCGCCCTGCTTGCCGAGCTCGACCGTGCCCCCGAAGCCCGAGAGCGACGTCCGCGAGGGATCGAGCTCGACATGGTCGGCGTCCGGCCGCTGGAAGTAGCGCAGGGGCGAGGTCTGCGTCCGCAGCAGGGCCTCGGGAGAGCCGTGGACCGTGCTGGCGAGGAGCTTCAGGGAGAAATAGTGGGTTCGCTTCTTCCAGCTGTGGTAGAAGTCGAAGCCGCCCGTGTAAGCCTGGTCGTGCAGGAAATTGAGGTGGGCGTCGTCGAGCCGGCGGTTGACGGCCGTGACCATGCCGCCGATCGTCGTCGCTCCCTGGTTGTAGTCCTTCTGCAGGCGCAGGCCGAAGTAATTCGTCAGCGGCTCGACGGCCAGGCGGCCATCCGCGCCGTCGATGAAGGTCGCGGCGCTCTCCTCGGCCGTCAGGCTTTCGATGAGGCCGACCGACCACCCGCCGCGGGTCTTGCCGGTCAGCTTGAAGGCGCCGAGGATGGAGGTCGCCTCGGGCGCCCTGACGAAGCCGTCGACCTCGGGATAATATTGGGGCGTACGGCCGATGCGCCGGGTGTAAAAAAGGTTGTCGCTCGACATGTCGCCGTCCCCGCCCATGAGATTGAAGCTCAGGATATTGCGGCCCTCGACGAAGAACGGCCGCTTCTCCTCGTAGTATGTCTCGAAGGCGGTCAGGTTGACGACGGACGGGTCGGCCTCGACCTGGCCGAAATCGGGATTGAGGGTGAAGTTCAGGGTCAGGTCGCCGGTGACGCCGACCTTGCCGTCCAGGCCGCCGTAAAGCGACCGGGAGCGCCCGGTGGCGAAGGGGTTGCCGGGCTCGGCCGCGAAGCTGCGCAGGCTGCCGACCGTATAGGGAAAGAGCTCGATCTGGCGGGGCGGCTTGATGCCGGCGAGGCCGTGGAGCTCGCCGAAGAAGGAGACCCAGCCGGCGGCATCCCTGGGGATGTGCTGCCAGAGGGACCGCTCGTTCTTGCGGAAGAGCTTGCGGCTGACCTCGAGGCCCCAGGACTGCTCGGACAGATTGGCGAAGCGAAGCTGGGTGAAGGGGATGCGCATCTCGGCCGTCCAGCCATCGGCGTCGGCGGCCGTCTCGACCTCCCAGATGGGGTCCCAGTCGAGGTCGGTGTTGTCGTCCCAATTACTGTCGTTGATGGCCATGGCGTCCCGCTTGACGCCGGCGGCGTTGACCCCGAAGCAAAAAGCGGTGCGGTGATCGTGGAAGCTGTCGATGCCGATCTCGATCCAATCGCCGTCGATGTCGTCCCGGCGGGACATGCGCCGCTCGATCCGGCCCGGCTCGGTGTCGTAGGCCTTGACGGCGACATAGAGGTTCTCGTCGTCATAGAGGATCTTGAAAGCGGTCGCCTGGGTCGGCGCCTGGCCTTCGTAGGGCTCCCGCTGGACGAAGCCGCCCTCCCATTCGACCTTCTCCCAGGCCGGGTCGTCGAGGCGGCCGTCGATCTTCGGAGAATGGGGGTTGACGTGGTGCGTCCGGTAGATCCGGGTCTCGGGAGGCGCAGCGGCGAGGGACACGGCTGCGAGGGCCAGGATGGCGAATATCGTGAAGAAGGCCGTCTTTTTCAAGGGCTACCTCGATCCAGGGATGGGCACGGGCATGCCGTACATATATACTCTGCGGGATGGGAAAAGGTTGTCGCGGCGGGGCGGGAGGAACGCCCGGCCCTCATGTGCTAACATGGAGGGGGGAGGATCATGATCCGCGTCAATCGTCTGGCCAACGAAGCGAGCCCTTATCTCCAGCAGCACGCGCATAATCCCGTCGATTGGTACCCTTGGGGCGAGGAGGCCTTCGAGCGGGCCCGCCACGACGACAAGCCCGTCTTCCTGTCCATCGGCTATTCGGCTTGCCACTGGTGCCACGTCATGGAACGGGAGTCCTTCGACGACGAGGAGACGGCGCGCCTCCTCAACGCGGATTTCGTGGCCGTCAAGGTCGACCGGGAGGAGAGGCCGGACCTCGATCAGCATTACATGGCCGTCTGCCAGTCGCTCACGGGTACCGGCGGCTGGCCCCTGACGATCGTGATGACGCCCGACAAGCGGCCGTTCTTCGCGGGGACGTATTTCCCCCGGTCGCGGCGCTGGGGACGGCCCGGCCTCCTCGAGATCCTGCCCGCGATCGCCGAATCCTGGCAAAAGCGCCGGCAGGAGCTTCTCCGGTCGGCCGAATCCGTCGAAGCCGCGATCGGAAGGGCCCCGGTCCGGGCGAGGGCACGGAGCGGAGACAAGCTTGCGGCGGCGACGCTCGACGAAGCCTTCCGCGAGCTGGCGGTGGACTTCGACCGGGCGCGGGGCGGCTTCGGCGGCGCGCCCAAGTTCCCCGTCACCCATCATATCGGTTTCCTCCTCAGGTACTGGCAGAGGACCGGCAACAGCGAGGCCCTGGGCATGGCCGGGAAGACTCTCAAGGCCATGCGGCGCGGCGGGATCTACGACCACCTCGGCTTCGGGTTCCATCGCTATTCGACCGACGCCGACTGGCTCGTCCCCCATTTCGAGAAGATGCTCTACGACCAGGCCCTGCTGGCCGGGGTCTATGCCGAGGCCTACGCGGCGACCGGCAGGCAGGAATTCAGACGGACCGCCGCCGAGGTCGCCGAATACGTCCTGCGCGACATGTCCGCCCCCGAGGGCGGGTTCTATGCGGCCGAAGACGCCGACAGCGAAGGCGAGGAGGGGAGATTCTATCTCTGGACGCGGGACGAGCTCGATCGGGCGCTGGGTCCCGAGGAGGCCGAGATCGCCGCCCTCGTCTTCGGGGTCGACGGGGCTGACCACGCGGGCGGCGGGCCCGCGGGCCGGACGGACAGACCGGGCGTCCTCCACGGAGGCCGCATCCCCGACGGTCAGGCGTCCGAAGCGAGAAGCTCCCTCCAGGCGACGGAGGCGCGGATCGAACCGATCCGGCGAAAGCTCCTCACGGCGCGCGGCGCGCGGCCGCGGCCCTTCAAGGACACGAAAGTCCTCGCCGACTGGAACGGCCTGATGATCGCCGCCCTGGCCGGCGTCTTCAGGGTGACGGGCGAGGAGCGATATCTGCAGGCGGCCGCCCGGGCGGCGGATTTCGTCCTGGGAGCGATGCGCGGACCCGACGGCCGGCTTTATCACGTTTTCGCCGGCGGCAAGGCCCGTGTGCCGGCCTTCCTCGACGACTATGCCTTCCTCGTCAGGGGCCTGCTGGCCCTCTACGGGGCGGGATACGAGCCGCAGCGCCTCGAGACGGCCCTGGGCCTTGCGGAAGACGCGGCCGGCCTATTTTGGGACAGCGATGACGGCGGGTTCTTCTTCACGGCCAAGGACGGCGGAGCGGGAGTGGCCCGGCGCAAGGAGATCTACGACGGGGCGGTGCCCTCCGGCAATTCGGTGATGTTCATGAACCTTCTCCGGCTGGGCCGCCTCACCGGGCGGCGCAAGCTCGAGGACCGCGCGTCACGCTTAGCGGCGGCGTTCTCGCCCGAGGTCGCCGCGCACCCCCGGATGCATACGGATTTCCTGTGCGGGCTGGATTATGCCTTGGGTCCGTCGCGAGAGGTGGTCGTCGCGGGAAGGTCCGATGCCGCGGAAACGCACGAGCTTCTCGCGGCCTCGCGGGGAACATGCCCTTGGGACACGGCCTGGCTGTTCAAGCCGACCGATCAACCGGAGCCCGCAGCGGCGGTCGAGCGCCTCGCTCCGTTCACCAAAGACATGGACGCAGGCGGCGGCCCGGCCGCCGCCTACGTTTGTTCTGAAGGCGCCTGTCTTCGGCCGCTCTCATCCGCGGCCGAGCTTGTCGAATCCCTGAAGCGGCCCCCGAACGTCACTTCAGAACGACGTCGCACTCGCCCGTGATGGACGGGTCCTTGACGTCCTTGACCTTGATCGTCAGCGTGTCCCCCTTGGCGAACCCGGGGTTCTTGAAATAGATGGGGGTGATAAAGCCGTAGAAGCCGGACATGTGCCCTTCGGTGACGGCCAGGGTAGACCGGAGCGTGAGCGGAGGGAAGAAGTTGGCTTTCTCCGGGAATTGGTAGAGCCGGACCCAGGAGGAGATGAGCCCTTCCTTGCCGAGCTTGCGATAGAAATCGAGGTCCCGGATGCCCCCGCTGTAATCCTCGCGCAGCTCGGAAAGCGACGGCATATGGTACTCGGTCCCCTTGTAAACCATGACGACGTCCTTGGCCGCGACCGTGAGCGAGGCGCCCTTGTCGTTGGCGGCCATGAAGAGGACGAACATGGCGTACGGGGTGTCGATCGACTGGTTGACCAGGGAGGCGTCCACAGCCATGAGGATGGCCCCCGATTCGTTGCTGAACGCGCCCATTCCCAGGTCCTTGGTCTGCGGATAAGCCGCCCCCGCGAAGACGAGCACGGCCAAAGCGATCTTTAGGACTTTCATCGAAGTCTCCTTTCTGCCGATTATCCCCGGTTGCTGCCGGCCTGACGTCAGCAATAATGCAAGCATCATGCCAAGGTTCAACAAGGGAGGACGCGCGGGGGCCGGGAAGGAAGTCGGGGGCCTATGTCCGAAAACGGGGACAGCGGCTGTCCTATTTCCTACAATATTTGTAGGATTTAGTCCCGTCGATCCCTAAGAGAAAAAGATCGGAAATTGGCATTGTGTCCCCGATTTGATTGAATTGCCCCTCTCCTTTTAATAGAATCGTCATGCTGTGGGCGACAGACGCACGTTCCGAGGATCCCCGTCCCATCAAGAGCGGACGCTCCCCGTCCGTACTGACTGACCTGATCTCGGATCCCGTCCGTTCGCCGCCCGGGATTTCCGGCGAGGAGGGTAACCGTGGAGAAACCAACGTGCGGTCCGTCCAGGAGGGATTTCCTCAGATCGGCTGCGCTCGGGGCGGCGGCCTTGTCGCTCTCGCCGCTCGGCGCATCCGGCCAGGCCGAGCCTGCCGCCGCCAAGGGCGCCGGCTTCAAGCTCAAGTACGCGCCCGGGATCGGCATGTTCGAGGCCCACGCGGGGAAGAACGCGGCCGACCAGCTCAAGTTCATGGCCGATCAGGGCTTTTCGGCCTGGTTCGACAACGGGCTGATGGGCAGGCCCGCGGCCGAGCAGGAATCGCTCGCCAAGGCATCAAGTCGGCTCGGGATGACCATCGGGCCGTTCGTCGTCTACGCCGACTTCAGCGTCGAATCCTTCGTCACCCGGGACGCGGCCGTCCGCGACATGCTGGCGGGGCGATTCAAGACCGCCATCGAGACGGGCAAGCGGACCGGATGCAAGTGGACACTCGCCGTGCCCGGCCGGTTCAACCTGAGCCTCGATTGGGATTACCAGACCGCCAACGTCGTCGAGAACCTCAAGAGGCTCGCCGCGCAGTGCGAGCCGTCGGGCCTCGTCATCGTCCTCGAGCCCCTCAATCCCAAGGACCACCCCGGGCTCTTCCTGACCAAGATGGCCCAGGCGTACCAGATCTCGAAGGCCGTCGGGAGCCCGTCGGTCAAGATCCTCGACGACATGTACCACCAGCAGATCACCGAGGGGAACATCATCCCCAACATCGACGCCTGCTGGGAGGAGCTCGCTTCTTTCCACATCGGCGATTCCCCGGGCCGCAAGGAGCCGGGCACCGGCGAGATGAACTACCGGAATATCTTCAAGCACATCCACGGCAAGGGCTATGCGGGCGTTCTCTGCCTCGAGCACGGCAAGAGCCAAAAAGGTCTCGATGGCGAGAAGGCGCTGCTCGCGGCCTATCGCGCCGCCGACAATTTCTAAAGGAGAAGCACATGGACGAAAAGAACGACTACGGTGTGACCCGCAGGGATTTCATCAAGACGGCGTCGGCCGCCTCCATGGCCACGCTCGTAGCGGCGGTCGCGGGCTCCGGCGGACGTTGCGCCGCGGGCGACGACGTGATCCGCATCGGCGTCATCGGCTGCGGCGGCCGCGGCACGGGCGCGGCCATCAACGCCGTGGAATCCGCACCGGGGGTCGAGATCGTGGCCCTCTACGACCCGTTCCAGGACCGCGTCGACGGCTCGCTCAAGACGCTCCGGGAGAAGGTCCCGGCCGCGGTCAAGGTCACTCCCGAGACCTGCTTCACGGGTTTCGACGGCTACAAGAAGCTCCTGGCCATCAAGAGGATCAACTACATCGTCACGGCCGCGCCGCCCGGCTTCCGGCCTCTCCACCTCGAGGCCTGCATCAAGGCCGGCAAGAACGTCTTCATGGAGAAGCCCGTGGCCGTCGATCCCGTCGGGGTCCGTTCGATCATCGCCAGCTCCGAGCTGGCCGCCAAGAAGGGCCTGGCCATCGTCGCCGGGACCCAGCGCCGGCACGAGCAGAAATACCTCGAGACCCTGAAGCGCGTCCACGACGGGGCCATCGGCGATCTCGTCGGCGGGCAGTGCTATTGGAACCAGGGCGACCTCTGGGTCATCAAGCAAACGCCGGAGATGAGCGACATGGAGTGGCAGTGCCGCAACTGGCTCTATTTCAGCTGGACCTCGGGCGATCACATCGTCGAGCAGCACGTCCACAACATCGACGTCATGAACTGGGCCTTCAACGCGACGCCGGTCAAAGTCATGGCCATGGGCGGGCGGCAGGTCCGGACGGCCCCGGAGTACGGCAACATCTTCGACCACTTCGCCGTCGAGTTCGAGTACCCGAACGGCGTCCGGGTCGCCAGCCAGTGCCGGCAGATCAAGGGCTGCGCCGAGAGGGTCGAGGAGAAGATCGTCGGGACGAAAGGCCACGCCTTCGGCTACGGCGAGATCTCCGGCCCGAACGCCTGGAAGTTCGAGGCTGAGCAGGCCAATCCCTACGTCGTCGAGCACGCGGACCTCATCGCCAGCATCCGCGACGGCAAGCCGCTCAACGAAGGCAAGCGCGTCGCCGAGAGCACGCTCTGCGCCATTATGGGCCGCATGAGCGCCTACACCGGCCGGGCCATCTCCTGGGACTGGGCCATGAACGCCTCGAAGCTTGACCTCGTACCTGCCAAGCTCGAGTTCGGCCCCCACCCGGTCGACCCGGTGGCGGTCCCGGGCGTGACGCCGCTCGTTTAGCCCGCGCAGGGATGTCCGCTCCTTGGGAGGTATCGAAATGACCGAAGCCCGCCTGGCCGGCCGCGTCGCCCTCGTCACGGGGGCGAACCACGGCATCGGCGCGGCCACGGCCAGGGCCCTGGCCGCCGAAGGGGCCGGCGTTTTCATCACATCCTACCGCGGGCCGTCGTCGCTCGGCGCGGCCGAGCGGGACGAGGCCTTGAGAGCCGGCATCGGCGGGCTGGAGCTCTATGAGGCCAGGAAGCAGCAGCCGCCCGAGCAGATCGTCGCCGAGATCACGGCCGCCGGCGGCCGGGCGGCCTGCGTGGAGGCGGACCTCGCCGATCCCGCCGCTATCCCCGTCCTCTTCGACGCTTGCGAAAGAGGGCTGGGGCCGGCGGACATCCTGGTCGCCAACCACGCCCACTGCGGATATGAGACGTTCGACCCCGCCCGCGTCTCGGACGCGGGGTTCGGCATGCGCCTGACGGACGCCGCCCGCATGGACGCCCATTACGCCGTCAACGCGCGCGCGACCGCGCTCATGATGGTCGAGTTCGCCAAACGGCACATCGGGCGCGGGGCGCCGTGGGGACGGATCATCGCCATCAGTACGGACGCGGCCGACGCCCACAGCGGAGCGGTGAGCTACGCGGCCTCGAAGCACGCCCTCGAATCCTACAGCCGGTCGGCCGCGCACGAGCTCGGCAAATACGGCATTACGGTCAACATCGTCGCGCCGGGCCCCGTCCAGACGGGCTGGCTCACCCCCGACGAGGTCGCCGAGATCTCGCGAAGGACGCCGCTCGGCCGGGTTGGCCGGCCCGAGGACATCGCCGACGTCGTCGTGTTCCTGGCTTCCGACCAGGCCCGCTGGCTGACCGGCCAGCTCCTTTACGCCGGCGGCGGCTGGAAATGGCATCCCTGACATCCGGAGGACCCATGAAGAAGATGGACCGAAGACACTTTCTCAAGACAGTCGCCGTCGCAGGAGGCGCCGCCGTGGCCGGGTTCCCGACCATCGTCAAGGCCTCGGCCCTGGGCAAGGACGGGGCCGTCGCGCCGTCGGACAGGATCGTCATGGCCGGCATCGGCTTCGGCATGCAGGGCCCCTGGAACATGGCGAATTTCCTCGAGAAACCCGAGGTCCAGTGGGTGGCCGTCTGCGACCTCGACACCGAGCCGCTGGCCATGGCCAAGGGCATGGTCGACAAGAAGTACGGCAACAAGGCCTGCGCGACGTATCACGATTTCCGCGAGCTCTACCTGCGCAAGGACCTCGACGCCGTGTCCCTCGCCGTCCCGGACCACTGGCACGCCATTCTCAGCATCGCGGCGCTGCGGGCCGGATTCGATGTCTGGGGCGAGAAGCCGCTGACCCACAACCTGCGCGAAGGCCGGGCCCTCTGCGACGCGGTCGAGCGCTACGGCCGGGTCTGGCAGACGGGCTCGTGGCAACGGTCGGTCGAGAACTTCCATCAAGCCTCGGAGCTCGTCCGCAACGGACGGATCGGCAAGATCAAGAGGATCGAGGTCGGCCTGCCGTCCGGGCATTACGATTTCGCCGGGACCTTCGGCCAGGAGGCGCTGGTCGCGCCGCCGAAGAACCTCGACTACGAATTCTGGGTCGGGCCGGCGCCATGGTGGCCCTACTGCAAGGCCCGCGTCCACATGAACTGGCGCTGGAACATGGATTTCGGCGGCGGCC
>Ga0209706_10001823_pt1 | contig 12038 bp, 11 predicted proteins | sample PPLLaktember2015_6_FD_187263 | JGI IMG/M metagenome (GOLD analysis project Ga0209706, IMG submission 187263) | Freshwater sediment microbial communities from Prairie Pothole Lake near Jamestown, North Dakota, USA - PPLs Lake P8 Core (1) Depth... | ecosystem: Environmental > Aquatic > Freshwater...
TTCTGCTGCTGGAAGGCGCGCCAGTACCGGCCAGAGGCCCTACGGCCAAAATGATCTTGTTGCCCGGATCAAAGGCCTTGGTCCCTGCCGGGACTTCATCCCAGACCACCTTGTAGCCGATGCCTGTTCCTCCCAGGTAGTCTTTGTATTTTTCGATCGTGTCTTCCGTCCAGATCCGACCGGTGGACAGATCCACCCGCAGAACTTTTCCGGCCCATCCTCCGTTACTGGCCATGATGGACGCTGCTTTCCCCTCGTTGAACCCCGTGCAGGCCAGCTCGCAGCGCCTGCACCCGACGCTCCCCGTGGAATCAGCGATCACAAGGTCTTCCGCCCGATCCATGATGATCAGGAGCATTTGCTTTTCGTTCTTTGCCCCTAAGGAAACCAGAGCGGAAATCCCAATCGGATGCTCCTGGGATGCCCGTTATGCAGGATTATATGTGTTGACCTGCAAAGTGACTTTGAGGAGGCTGGTTTTTTCCTTGGAAGCTCTCAAGATTTTGATGCGTTTGACGTGAAGAAGCTTTCCCGAGAATTCAACCCTGTGGAGAAAGGTCACCAGCTGTTCCATGTTCACACCGTCAAGGCTGATTTCTATTCCTTCAGGTTTCAGCTTCCCTTCCCCTTCAGGAAAGGTTACCGGTTTGATGTACTGGATCCGTTGATCCATGCCGATCTCCCGCGTGACTGCCTCGAGATAGGAAAGAAGAGTGAAATCGCCGCGGCCCTTAATCGCCTCCTGAACGTCGTTTCGGTCTCTTTGAAAGGTTTGCCATTTTCCCTTGATCTCCGAGATCCTCACCATGTCCTGCTTTCTCTTGGCGATACTCTTGCTAAGAAGCTCCTGTTTGGAAAGGGCAGGGGATATCACTATTAGGTAGAAGAGAAGAGCAACGAGAAAAAGTCCCCCGATAAAAACATAGGTCATTTGCTTTCTGTCCAACTTCATCAGTTCTTCTCCAGGGCAAAATTGAAGGTGACCGCGTTGTCCTTTTTGTCCATTCTTGCGCCCACAAGCTTGATGTTTTTGAACAGCCCCGCCTTGTTGAGCCGGCTGGTTAGCCTGTCCACCGCCTCGAAAGAAGCGGTCCGGCCGTCAATGCGGATGTCTTTCCCCTCCACGGAGGCGTTTTCGATCTGCACGTCCGGGTCTTCCGAGATGATCCTCGAAAGGGACAAGAGGACGTCCAGGATCTTTTCCCTCCCTGCCGCTTCCTCGAGACCTTGGTACTGGCTCATTTCCTCTGTGATCTTCTGTTCCAGCTGGGCCACTTCCTGGCCCCTGACGATTTTTTGAACGGCATCAGGAAACGCTTCAGAAAAAATCTGCCGGATCTGGGCCTGAAGGTGGTTGTACTGCCTCTCCTGGTAGTACGCTTTCTGGTAGACGTTGACGGTGAGAAGGACGGCAAGAAGGAGCAGGCCTGTGCCCAAGACAAGGAACATCTTCTTTAGGTTGAAATAGGTCTTTGGGATGAACTCTTCCCGTCTCAGATTCAGGCTCTTCTCCTGCGGATAACCGGCCCCGATTGCCAGACCAAGCGGCACTCCCAGCTTCGGCTGAAGCAGGGAAAGGCTCTGATCCAGCCGGTCTCTCATCTCGTCAAATGGCCGCCAGAGCATGGTTTTGATACCGGTCCTGGATTCTAGAGTCTGAGCTCTTTCTCCTGCATTTGAAGCCCCGTTTCCGGTGAGGTAGATTTCTCCAACCGAGAGGTCGGGCCGTTTCATCTTGTAAAACCGCAAGGTCTCCGCGAGCTGGTCCACGTCGTCCGGCAAGATGCGAATAAAATCGAGTCTCTTCCGAAGGATGACTTGGACCACCAGGCTCTCTCCGTCTTGGTTGACGATAGCAATTGGTTGTTCAGAGTCCTCCCCGTGTTTGTACAGATAGAGGGAAAAAAGGGCAATGTCATCCAAGGTGACCGCGTCCGGTTCGATTCCGGCACCGGCAAGAACAGCAAGATGCTCTGCAACGTATTTCTTTTCGACCCCGAAGGTCAGGATGCCACCTTCCTTCCCTGGCTGAAGAAAGTCGACCAGTACTTCTTCCACAGGACAAGGAAGAAAGGGTTCCATCTGAAACTTGATGATCTTTTCAACCTTCTTGGGCTGAGAGAGGGGCAGGGAGATTTCCCGAATAAACGCTTTTGAGCTCGGGAGTGAGGTGACGATCATCTCCTTTTTGAAACCCTCTTCCTCAAAAAGCTTCTTGATTTCCTCCTGAATGCGCTCAGGCTCTGCCACCTCTCGGACCACTGCTTTGTCGATTTCTGGGCCTTTCAGGCCGAGATAGAGCTGAACAGCCCCAATGAAGCCCTCCTTTACCTGGAGACCGACCACATACTTGGGTTTCAAGAAATCTTTGAGCGGGTTCGTTAGCATTAAAGTACTTGCCAGTAAATCAGTCTTGTCTTGTTTTCCTCTTTCTGGGCGACGGTCTTGATGCTTGCTACAGCCCCATTGCAGTTGACCTGGACATCAATGGAGAAGGATGCGCTCTTCACCGTGATCCAGGGGTTGATCTCAGCAAGGACCTCATTCTGCATGCCCGGAACTTTTCTCAAGTCGTCTATGCTTTCAAAAGCCTCTTCTTTCCGGTAATCTACGATCGCGGATGCCAGAGCACTGTCCATGTTCTCGCCGAGGCTCTCAAGAACTTCCTTTGGAGCCTTGTTGACATTGATTTTTCCGTCGGAATAGATCGTCAGGTAATCCATGAGTTTCTTACTTCTGTTATCTCCGAAAGCCTCGATCTCCCTCATCCCCCTGACGAGAAGGACCTGGCCGACCGTGAGGAACGGGCCATTGGCACACTCGTAAGGTTCTTCAAGATTCTGATAAAAGTATTCTTCGGCTCCGTCCTGTCTTTCAATGTCATCCGCATCCAGCCAGTCCAAAACAGGGTTGAGCCGCTCTTCATTTACTCCCAAGGCTCTGAAGAGCCTTCGCATTTGTGCTTCTCTCTTTTCGTCGATTTCGCCCTTGCTGTTTCTCAAGAGGTTGATGTTGATTTTGCTGTTCTCATCCACCATGCCGCCGTGGAAAGAAACGCCTTCCTCAGCAACGCTTTCGGCCTGGGGAATGGACCCGAACTGGCGCCAGTTTTCGTTGAAGGTGTCCATCTCAAACTCTTGATCCCGTGCCATGAGTTCCAGGGCGATATTGACCCCGGAACGGGCGAGCTGATACGCCCTCGTGCTGTCCCTCATGTATCCAGCCAAGGTCAGTTCCACACCGGACTCGCTCGAAAAGCCCAACGTCAAACCCGTGAGTGTAATGATGATCAGCAGCGTGAGCACGAGCGCTGTGCCGCGTTCCGTCTTCAGAGCATCGAGCATCAGCTCTCCTTTTTCATTTCCGACAGCTCCGGATGGATCGAGGTGGCAAAAACATGTTCGCGATTGAGCTCATCCCTCAGAACCAGCCGAACCTTAACGAGCATGGGAAGCCCAGACACGGGCATGGCTTCCAGCGTGTTCCAACTATCCAATTCCTCGCCCCGGGAATTCAGATAGGTTAGGCTGAATTCGATCACGTTTCTCGCCATCTCCTGGAGGGATCCGCCCTGGGTGACGTCCTCATCCACACTGGAATCGTCTCTCCTCAAAAGAACAAGACCTTTTCCTTCGGAGTCTTCGGCCACCAGGTAGCCGATTTCACACAGATCGCTTGCCGGACCCTTCTCTGTGAGGGGCAGATGGGTGACGGTGGAGAAGTCAATGCGATCCGCACGCCTTCCCTCGATTTCCCGGCGTTGGCCGACCAAGCCCAGCTTGATCTTCTCCGAAGTAACGGACACCTCGACAAGGGCTGATTGGAGGTCTTTAGTCACTCGGTTCAATACGATTCTACCTGTCTGGTGAACCTCTCCGTTTTGCCGGGCGATCTGGATGGCCTCCACATTCGTTGTATAGGCGCTGTAGACAGCCGCCATGATGATGACCAGAATCACCATGGAGACGAGCACTTCCAGAAGGGTGAAGCCCCCTACGTTTTTTGCCGATACAGATAAGTTTCGAGCCATAGATCCTTGCTAGCCTTATCTCTTTCGAGAATCACGGTCACCCTCACTCGATACAGAGTTTCCGTGTCCGGCACCTCGCTCACTTCCTGCTTGTAAGTGTAGTCCGGATAGTCTTTGCCGAAATCCCCAGAGTTCGTCCCTTCGTCGATCCTTTCCACGGCCTGGATCTGGGAAATCCTTTCCTGAAGAAGGCACGTCGCCGTGGTCATGAACTGCGCTTCAGACTGGAGGTCCAGGTTTTGTGCCTGCAGGTGAAACACCGCCGTGAGTACCAGGGCGAGGAGCCCCAGACAAATCACGATTTCAAGAAGCGTGAAACCGCGATCGTTCCCTTTTCTGTTCAATATATCCTTCATGGGTTCTGATAAGACCTGTCACCGGATTGATTTCAAGGGTGTAGACTTTGCCCCCTTCATTTTTCAAATGGATCAGGGTGTGCTCGACACACCCGTTTGGAAAAAAACGAACCCCCACTTCTCCGTCTTCAACCTTCCCCAACGTATCCAGAACCACGTCTGCAAAGGAAACGCCTAAAGGCAATTCCTTTTTTCTGGGAACGATTTCCTTTTCTTCCTCAAAACGAGTGTCCTCTGTTTTCCTGAATTCCTCCGGGGTTTCTGTTTCCAGGGGATAGAAGGTATTCTGCTCCATGTTCAGCACCAAAGTCTGGACCTTCCTCGTGTACGCCGCCTCTCCTCTCAGTTTGCTCACCTCGCTCATGAGCATGCGGGTCGCCTGCCCCAGGTCTCCACCAGAGAGGACCCCTTCGATAGGAACGGTGACAAGGACAAAGAAGAGGCTGATGATGAAAAGAACAACAGCGAACTCAAAAAGGGAAAATCCTGCCGTTTTATTCCTTCCTGGTCGCCCAGTTGGTGACATCGGCATTCTCCCCTTCACCCCCTTCCTCCCCGTCTGCGCCGTAGGACCAGAGGTCAAAATCCCGGTTTCTAGCGCCGGGACCGAGGTACAGATAATCTTGGTCCCAAGGGTCTCTGGGAAGCACACTTTTATCCAAATAGCCCCCCTCGCGCCATTTGGGGGGGATTCTCCCAACGCCCGGCTTCTCAACAAGAGCCCGAAGGCCCTGGTCCGTTGTCGGGTAAAAAGCGTTGTCGAGCTTGTAGAGCTTCAAAGCGGTCTCAAGAGTCTGGATGTCCATCTGGGCTTTCAGCTGCCTTGCTTCCCCAGGCCGATCCATCAGCTTGACCGCAACGAGACTGGCTAAGATGCCCAGGATCGTGATGACAATAAGGATCTCAAGCAAGGTGAACCCTTGCTCGCTGTGCCGACTCTTAGGATACTTTCTTCTCATAGCGACTCCTGTAAGGATAGAAGAGTACAGAAGCAACGGAAACCTCAATACCCTGCATTCCAACATTCTCCAACTCCAAGCCCCCATCCCCCCGCTCCTCCAGTTCCAGGAACTTATTCTACCATGGAAACTCCTTCATTTCCTCCCCAAAATGATTTCGAGCTTACGTCCATTATCTCATCACCTTGATCCCCGAAGTCATTTCAAATATGGGCAACAAGATTGCCATGACAATGAAGCCCACAACCGCACCCATGAACAGGATCACGACCGGTTCCATGATGGAAGTGAGCGAGGCGATGGTGGTTTCCACATCATCTTCGTAGACTTCCGCAGCCTTGGCAAGCATTTCCTCCAATTCTCCGCTCTTTTCCCCGGCCCTAACCAGCTGCACCACCAGCGGAGGAAATCCGCCCTTTTGTCGCAGGGGCGTGGCGAAATCAGATCCCTCACCCACAAGCTTCGCCACTTCCTTGATCCCCTCCTCCAAAATCCGGTTTCCCATGGAAGGTATCGCGACTTCCAAGGCGTCGACCAGAGGAATCCCGCTCTTGAGCAGGATGGAAAGAGTCCTCGTAAAACGCGCTATGACTGCCTTTCGATGAAGTCTTCCAAGAAGAGGGAAGGCCATCTTGATCCGGTCCCAGGCACGACCCCCTTTTTCAGTTCTCACCAGAACCGCAATCAAGACGACAAGACCGATGGCCCCAATCCCCAGGAGCCACCAGTAAAGGCTAATCACATGAGTCACAAAGATGAGCACCTGTGTGGACCATGGAAGAGCCAGCTTCATGCCCTGGAAAATCCCAACCACCTTGGGCATCACAAAAGTCATAAGAAAGATCAGAATGACGCTGCTTATCAGAAGGAGAAAGATGGGATAGGTCATGGCCGACTCGATCCTCTTCTTCAGCTTAAGGCGTCTTTCCGAAAAATCCGCCAAACGTTTTAAAATGATATCTAGGGCCCCTCCTGTTTCCCCCGCTCTCACCATGTTCACATGAATATGACTGAAAACCCCGGGGTGTGTGGACATGGCTTGGGCAAGGGAATTGCCTTCCAACACCCGTTCACGGACCTGGGTGAAGATCTTTCTAAGCTTCGGCTCCTCGCTCTGGTCGATCACTCCGCTCAGACTTTCAACCAGCGGAAGACCTGAAGAGATGAGGGTGGCCAGCTGTCGCAAGGCCGTAGTGACTTCTACGGGATTGACCCTCTGCAGTTTGGCAAGAGGAGCGACAAGCACTTCGGTGGAAGGCCGCTTTTGCTCCTCCTTCACTTCTCGGATTTCGGTTGGGTAATTGAGGTCTTGGCTGAGCTTGAGTCTGGCTGCGGCAGGGCCATCCGCAGTGATCAGTCCGCGGATCTTTTTGCCTTTTCGATCCAGCGCTTTGTATTCAAAGACAGGCATGCTCTTCTATTCTTGTGTTACACGCAGCACTTCATTGAGAGTAGTCATCCCGGTCTTCACCTTCAGAAGCCCGTCTTCAAAAAGGGTGGCCATTCCGTTACGCACCGCCATGTCCTTCATCTTCACCGAATCCGCGCCGGCGGGGAGAAGGTGCCGGATGTCGTTGTCCATCACAAGAAGCTCGAAGATGCCTGTCCTGCCTCGGTACCCGCTTTGCATGCACGCATCGCATCCGCGGCCATGATAGAAAACCTGGTCTTTCGGAAGGCCGAGCTCTTCAAGAGTGGCCTCTTCCGGATGAAACGGTTCCTTACACTCCGGGCAGATCCTTCGCACGAGTCTTTGAGCTAGAACCGCCAGCAAGGATGAGGCGATCAGAAAAGGCTCCACCCCCATGTCCACCAGCCGGGTAAGCGCCCCTGTCGCATCGTTGGTGTGAAGCGTGCTGAACACGAGGTGTCCGGTGAGGGACGCCTGAACGGCAATCTCCACAGTTTCCAGATCCCGGATCTCGCCCACCATAATGATGTCGGGGTCATGCCGCAACACGGACCGGAGCCCCCTGGCAAAGGTGAGCTCGGTCTTGGGATTCACCTGGATCTGGCCCACACCTTTTAATTCATACTCGATGGGATCTTCAATGGTGATGATGTTTTTCTCCATGGAATTGATCTGGTTGAGAGCAGCATAGAGAGTCGTGGTCTTACCGCTGCCGGTGGGCCCTGTGACCAGAAGGATTCCGGTGTTTTTGTTGATCAGCTTTGCAAAGATCTCCAGCCTCTTTGCCGCCATGCCCATCTCGGCCAGGCCGAGAATGGAAATGCTCTTGTCGAGGAGACGAAGCACGATCCTTTCCCCAAAGGCCATGGGGATCACTGAAATTCGGATATCCACCGTCTTGTTGGCCACCTTAACCTTGATTCTTCCGTCTTGGGGAAGCCTTTTTTCGGCAATGTCGAGGTTGGCCATCACCTTAAGCCTTGAAACGATATGTGCCTGGAACCGTTTGGGGAGGGAAAAGATCTCATAAAGGATTCCGTCGATGCGGAAACGAACTTTGATGTCTTTCTCATAGGGTTCGATGTGAATGTCGCTCGCTTGACGCCGAAGGGCTTGAGTCAGAACCACATTGACCAGACGGATGATCGGAGCCTCATTGGTGACATCCATGAGGTCCTGCAGCTCTTCGAGTTCAGTAAACACCTGATCCTCGGACTGATAGGACTCCAGATCCTGAACCATCTTCTCGGCTTCATCGCTGGTTTGATCGAAGAGTGCATTGATTGCCGAGTGGATCTCTCCTAAAGGGCTCAAGACCATATGGGTTCCCTTGAATCCGAACTGCCTTGCCAAATCATCAGCAGCCAGGAAGTTAGCAGGGTCGTTGATGGCCACCGTCAAAATCCCCTCTTCTGCAAAAAGAGGTACCAGGCCCATGCGCTTGAAATACTGGATCGGAATCTCCAGCTTGCCCTCAAAGCGGATCTCCTCAAGGAGCCTCTTCTTGACTGGAATGCCGAGTTGTTCCGAGTAATGAGATAAGCGTTCCGATTCCGTCATATCCTGCATGAGGAGACCCTGGACCAGGGAATCGGATTCAGGGGGAGGAGGGGGTTGTGGGTTCTGTGTATTACTTTTAAATAAATTTCTCAGCATTGTTTGATATCTGAATACAGGAGTCAGTAGTCAGCATACAGAAGGAACGGTCTATCCATGTTTCCTGTGCTTCTGCCCTAGGAGGTGCTTCTCACCTCTTCAGTCGTTTTTTCCTGTCTACTGTATTCTCTCTCCTGTCTTCTGACTCTTGTCTTCTTCTTTCCACAATTCCCAGTCAGACTCAAAGGCCTTTTTTCTAATCACTTCCCGCTCCTGCGCCTTGAGGGCCCTTTGCGCTTCATTTTCAAGATACCCTCTTTTCTGCTCGTAGATCTTCCTTGTATCTTCCGCGCCCCGGGCGACGCGAGGGGTCATGAACACCATGAGGTTTGTTTTTTCATCTCGATCGTTCGTTGTCTTGAAAAGCCAGCCAAAGGCGGGAAGGTCCCCTAAGCAAGGGGTCTGGGTTTTTCCTCTGTCAAGCCTCGCCTCGATCAGACCCGCGATCACGGCCGTCTCTCCATCTTTGACGGTAATGCTGGTTTTGGCCGTTCGGTATGTGGTGGTGGGTGCGAGCACGCTGCCTTGCAAAGCCGTCTGAGAAATGACGGCTTTGACGCTTTCTTCGACCTTGAGCCTGATGAAGCCGTCTTCATTGATGTGAGGCGTGACTTTGAGCGTCACGCCCACGTCTTTGTATTGAAAGTTCTGTATGGGTCTGTCGGTCGTCTGGCTTCCCTCGACCACTTGGGTGACAAAGGGGATATTCTGGCCCACCTCGATGCTCGCTTCCTCGTTGTCGAGGGTGAGAATCTGAGGGGTGGAGATGACATTGAAGTCACTGTCCGTTTTGACCGCCCTTACGAAGGCCGATATGGTGGGAAAGGTGATGGACCCCAGGGTAATGCCCTTGCCGATGACACCTGCCACAAAGCCGGCCGGCAGCCCAGAGATCTCTCCGGCGCTGACGGCATCGGCCAAGGAGGTGGTTGGTCCTCTTGACCCGCCGAAATATACGCCCCCCGGTTGCCCGGCGCCATACCCGCCGTCGTATGTGTCGCCCAAGCGCCATTCGACGCCCAGGTCCAAGGCCTTTGTTGCAGACACCTCCATGATAAGCGCCTCCACATAGACCAAGGGCCGCGGCTCATCCAGCGTACGGATCACCTCTTCCAAAATCGCATATTCTTCTGGTTCCGCAATGATCACCAGGGTGTTGGTTGCCTTGTCCGCCGAAACCTGAACATCCTTGGAGATCGGTGGCGCCTTTGCCTTCTCATCTTTGGTCCCCTTGCCCGGTATCTCCATCAGGACCTTGGCGAGGGTTTCGGCCACGGCGTTCTGGAGGGAATAGATGTGGATGTTCTCTCTCGGACGAACCTGTCTCTGGTCCAACTTATCCACCAGAAGCCTAATCTTTGCCATGGAGTTGGGCCCTGCCAGCACCACGATAGAATTGGTTCTTTCATCAGGAAGGATTTTCAAATCGGCGCTCAAGACCCCCGCTTGCTGCGCTGCGCCTGCAGTTGTCGCCCCTCTCCGCGACTGGAAAAGGGTGGCCAGTTTTTTTGCGAGGTCATCCGCTTTTGCGAACCTGAGCTGCGTGACCCATATCTCTTCATCCCCAGGCACATCCAGCTCTGTGATAATCCGAACCAGTCGGTTAATGTTCGACACGGTGTCGATAACGATGATCGTATTGGTTTCTGCATAAGGCACAAGAAGCCCTGTCTTTTCAACCAGCGACGCAAGGAGCCTTCCTAGATTGAGGGCATCGGCGTGTTTGAGAGGCACAAGTTGTGTGACGATTTTGTCTTCCGGGGCCAACAGTTTTTTCCCCAGGAAAGTCTCCGTGGCTTTTGTTTTTGCTGCAGCTATAGGGACAATCTTGCTCACTTGGCCTGCCTCGATCAGGGTGAAGCCGTTGACCTCAAGGACGGAAAGGAAGACCTTGTAAACTTCATCCACCGTGACCTTCTGGGGCGAGATGATGCTGACGGTTCCTTTGACATTGGGATCGATGAGGAAGTTTTTCCCCGTTAGCTCGCTGATGAATTTGATAAATACCTGGAGGTCCACATCTTTGAAGTTCATCGTAATGTAGGCCGGCTTTGCTTGTGAATTACCGGGTTCGGTCTTTGGCCCTTTTTCTTGGCCGCTAGATTGAGAAGCCTCCAGGCATATGAGTAGGACGAGCACAAGGCCCCATAGGTGCTTCCGTCTTTTCAAGTTTCGCATCATTTCCTCGTTCTCAGTTCACGAATATCTATTCTATCTTTGGGTCTGTCGTTTTCAAAGCGGTTTTTGGTCATTGTGCTTTGCTTTTAGGAGCTACCTGGCTTTTCCATGCCTCTTCTTGGGGTAATGACTCTCCGTTGAGGAGGTACAGTCCCCTGGGAAGACGGCCTCTGCTCCAACGGCTTGACCATCTGACCCCCTGCCTTTTCTTCCAGCGCGCCCATTTCCGGAAGGGTTCGGCTTTCATCTACCATAAGAAGGGACTCTTCCCTTCCATCCACGTTGAGAATCACCCGGCCCTTAATGATCGCGGCAATCCGGGCCCCCATCACGAAATCGTTGGCATAATAGACCTCTTCCTTTCCCGATTCCTTGTCCAGTATGAAGGCATGGGAACCCTTCCCGTCGCCCACCACCGTGCCTTTCAGTTCGAGATTGAGTTCCGTGACTTTGATCTCTTCCCTCACTCCTTTTCCGCCTCTTTTGGTCATCTCTTTTGTGGTATGGAACACGTCGCGTGATGCAATCAATCCATAATCTTCCAGTCGCTTCCCTTTGAAAGAAATCAAGTCCCTGGGAATCGGGGTCTTGGCCGGGACACTCAAGGCGGAGTCTGCTGCCTGCCTGTTCGAGGCCCAGGTAGCGACTATGGAAACCCCCGCCCAGATGACGAGACCTGAGAGTAAAAGGTTTGAAAGCAACAGAAATCTTTTTAAATCCATGTCTCTTGGCCCCTAAATAGACTCTTTATTTTACTGGTATTGTTCTGGAAAAGCAAACTTCATGTTTGAAACGCTCTCTTTTTTGTGTAAAATGATCAATATGCACAAGATATAGTAGGTAAAGTCATGTCTGTCACCGATTTCTCTGGTGAAAAAAGAGTTGGCCCCTGCATGCCCTAAATATGCTATAATCTGGCAACGGATTAATTTAATCGCCACCTCTTTTTTTGGGGGAAAAGCATCATGAGAAAACGAACCAGAACTTTTCACTCTGGGCTAATTATTGCTATTTACTCTCTAAGCCTGTTCTCTTTCACGTCTGTTCTGGCAGCGGATCTCGTTTCCGTGAAGAAAGGCTCGCTCTCCGTGAACATAAAAGACACCTCGCTTTTGGAAGTGGCAAGAGACATCGAAAAGCAATCGGGCGTCTGGTTCAGGGGAGATGAAACCCTTTTCCAGGAAAGGATCTCTGTGACCTTCAATGACCTGAGTCTTGAGGAAGGTTTGAAACGCATCCTCACCAATATGAATTACAGTTTTATGTTTGACACCAACAACAAGATCGCAGGCGTGATGGTTATGGGAGAGGGGACGCCTGCCGGGACTCAACCAGGAAGACCCGGGGCGACTCCCCCCAGGGTAGCGACCCCGCCCGGCACTCAGAGGCGTCCCACGGCTACGGTGCGATCAAGAGCCTCCACTTCCACTCCGCCTACCGCGGCTGTG
>Ga0209706_10001827_pt1 | contig 12019 bp, 9 predicted proteins | sample PPLLaktember2015_6_FD_187263 | JGI IMG/M metagenome (GOLD analysis project Ga0209706, IMG submission 187263) | Freshwater sediment microbial communities from Prairie Pothole Lake near Jamestown, North Dakota, USA - PPLs Lake P8 Core (1) Depth... | ecosystem: Environmental > Aquatic > Freshwater...
AGGAATTTCTTCATCGGACCTGAGCTCTCCTTATGGCGGTCAAAGCGGCCGCAGTGAACGAATCACTATTCCACACGCCCCTCCATCCTGTCAAGAAAATGACAGCCGGCGATCCCATGCCGCGCATGAAAACGATGCTTGCCAACCAACAGCCGTTTGGCTAGGATCGACTCAAGTTGGCCGCCAGCGTCTCCCCTTTACGCGTGCCCGGCGATTGAGGTAAGATGAGGCGGGTTCGAATGCAAAGGGAAGCTGCTCCGGCCTCGTTCAGGACCGGCAAGATCAAAGCCTGCCCGGACGTCGGGGCGGCGGTCCTGGATTCCCGGATCGGAATGAAGGGGGTTTGGACGCGATGAGAAAGCCTGCCCTGATCTTTGCGGGAGCCGTCTTGGCGGTCCTCCTGGCGGCGGTTCCCTCGTTCGGCCAGTGGTCTCTCGACTTCGAGAACGGCGTGGCCCTGGCCGGCTACAACGACGTCCAGATCCCTCGCGACGTCGGGACCCTGTTCTCGCTCGCCAAGGACCTGACGATCGATCCCGCGTACTTCTTCCGTCTCCGCCTCGGCTATCGATGGAAGGACCGGCACACCCTCTCGATCTTCGCCGCGCCCTTCCGGCTCAGGGCCGCCGGGACCGTGGACCGGGCGATCGATTTCAACGGGGACGCGTTCGGCCCCGGCGTTCTCTTGACCGGCGTCTACAAATTCAGCTCCTACCGGCTGACCTACCGCTATGATCTTGTGAGGCGGGGCCGGTGGCGGGTCGGGCTCGGACTGACCGCGTTCATCAGGGATGCGGCCATCAGGCTCGAGGGGGGCGGACAGAGCTCGACCAACTCAAATGTCGGCTTCGTGCCTCTCATCAACTTCCGCGTCCTGTGGCAATTCGCCGAGGATTGGGGCGTGCTCTTCGAAGGGGACGCCGCGGCGGCCAAGCAGGGGAGGGCGGAGGACGTGCTGCTGGCGCTCCAGTACCGCCTGAACGACCGCCTCGCCCTGAGGGCCGGGTACCGGATCCTGGAGGGGGGAGCCGATGTCGAAAAGGTCTACAACTTCGCCCTCGTCCACTATCTCGGCGTAGGCGTCACGTATGCCTTCTGAGGCCGCGGGTACACCGGCGCCTGCAGACTACTCGATCGGTGTTTTATTGATTATCCAGTCAATTAATTCTTCACGCACCTTACAGAATGACCAAGGCCCTTCGTCCTGTTGTCATTGTAGACTCTGCTATATTTGAAGTACATGCTATGAACCCAGGCATTGCCGGTTAAGTTTTCAGTAGAACTCCACCAATAAACGAAATCCCCCATACCGGAAAACTTCCCATCGAGATTACGATAACCACTGGCAAGGGCATTGAAGCCGTTTTCTTTCAGCTTGCTGCCGGCTTCGTTTTCACCCCCTAAATAAGTAACTAAGGTAGTCCAATCTCCATCAGAAGCCACGCGCCAGCCGGCAGGCGCCAGTTTACCTGTGTTTACGGCATACCAGTTGTACAATGCTCCATGTGTATTCTTATAGTCGGTTGCATTATTTTCGTACCAGCAGCAGGCGGGTGTTGAAAGCTTAGCCCAGTCAGCTGGATTTTCTACTAACGGGATATTACTACTATCATTGAACCTGGTAGTTTTCAGGTTTTCGACCATCCATTCCTGATTTCCAATTTTGATTGTTTTATAAACATTGCCATCCACATCAGTAACAGTATTTGTTTGTGCATTCAAATTCATAAATCCAATCGCAAAAACGAATACTACACTTAATATTATTGTTTTGTGCCTCATGATTTACCTCTTCATAATCTTCTGTTATTTAGTGTTTTTCGTCAAGTCATGGAGCCCGCTGCGACGCTTGAAGATCGCCTTAGGAGATCAAGGGCATTCGGCCAGGATCCGCTCGGCCCACTCCGGGCTCAAAAGTCCCCTACTGACAAGAAGCACCCTCTCCCCAGCCCGAAGCCGGCGATACCATGCCGCGCTAAAAAAAGGAAGTTCGTATCAATTAACCTGCTCAGAAATACGCGGCACCTTCAGTAATCCCAGCCCTTCCAGAAATTAGGATTATTGACGATTTCATAGCGATTGGGAAAAGCTTTCACCAACGCATCAGCGGTCGAGTTCCAGATGGTGCCGTGGCCGATCGTGCCATTGCCGTGCATATTGTTATCCTGGATGACGCTTTGATCGAGAAGGTAGTTGCTGAAGCCTTGAATGCTTCTGGCATTGGCGTCCTGCCGGGCATAATAGTCGGCGTGTTGGGCGTCGTTGGCTCGTTCGATAGCCTTCATCCGCGCCGTGGCATCCGCGCCGATTTTGTGAATGGCGGCGATGGCGGGCGCAGCGATGGCATTGGCTTGCTGCGCGACCACCGCTTGGTTGACCTCAAAACTGGAGAGGATAGCGCCCACGGTGGCGCGCTCCTTGTCAGCGAACATTGGGGCGATCTGGCTTGTGGAAAGCGTAAACACGTAGTTTCCCATCCCATCAGGGGCCGTGCAACACGCCAGCGTCTCCATCTCGAAGTAGTCTTTCTCCTGTATGTTAGGATGCGCCTGGCCTACCGTGAAAACCATCCCGTGCCCGACGGCATGGACGCAGCGTTGGCCGGGGGGGCCGGCCACCTGCTCGGCGTGGTCGATCCGAAAGTCGATGAGTTGGTTGTTCACGCGATAGAACTCTTTGATAAGACCCGGAAACCCCTTGACGGGATCCTCGTAGGACGGGTAGACCATTTTGGCGCCCATGCCGGTGGCCCTACCGTATGGCTGGCTATAAGAAGGGTTGGTCGCCCCTCGGACCAAGTTGATGTTGATTATTACGTTGTAGTTGGGGTCGACGACCATTACGGTGCCCCCGCCACCTTGAAATCTCCAGCCGTTGGGGATAGCAAGGCTGGCCGAACCGTCCTGGGTCATAACCCGGCGCAGCGGCTTCGGCGGGGCCGGCCGGCTGCCCGTCACGGGGCCGGAAGCTGGCCTTCCGTTATCAGGATGCCACTCGCTGAAGAGCCTGTTCAGCATGGAGTTTACAGTCGAGCCAAAACGTGCCGTATCGTCGCTCACGAGGGCCGCTTCCATCTTGTCGGAGCCCGATCGAGAGGCGATGAGCAGGCCCGCAACCTGCTTGTTTCCTTGCGGGTGGTTGACCACCGTGAAGAAGACCGCATCGGAATTCGTGCCGCGCACCCTGAACACGCTGCCGACCTGCGGCTTTTCCCCGCAGTTGTTGTGCACGATACGCAGCACGGTGCTCATGGCCGCCGCCGAGCTCGTCGCCCCGTCCACCACTCCATACACGATTTTTCCACCCTGGGGATTGTCAATGGTCTTCAGCGGTGTTTGGGCACCCGATACGGATACAAGGCACCCGACCAAGCCTAGCCAGAGAGCCAAGAAAACGCAAAACGGCTCATTTCTGCGCATAATCGTCCCCCTTCCACTGATGGATAAGAACTTGCTCTGGGGCAAATTGAACTTATCGAAAAGGGACTTTTGTGTCAAGGCAATTATGGCGCGCAGGATGTTGGCTTTCTTGTTCTTTCTATCAGGGGTCATGAGGCGAGAACGAGCTACGCCAATGCCCCAAATTCATCCGTCACCTGGAGTTGACGTTCGCGGCCGAGAAGCCGCCGCCCGCCCATGCGTTCAAGCAGGTCGTCCTGATGGCGGCCGAGGAGAGCGGGGAATATGAATAGCGGGTGATGCCAAGGGGGGATTGTCCAGGTTCGGGCGGTTATTTGGCCGTCCTGACCGGTAACCCACCCGGCGGAGTTCGGGCCCGTTGGATCTTGAGTTCTTGACACGTGTCCGGGCCCGGGCTATCTTTATTTTGTGAGGGAAAGGGTTGATTCTGAGCCCGATGCCGGCGGATTCATGCTGCGCAATAATACAGGAATTCCCTATCACAAAATTACTGTTGCGATGATAGAGGAATTTCTGGATGTGCCAGCACAAGGAGAGAACAAAGAATGAGAAACGTTATCTTCGCTATCAACATCACAATAGACGGCTACTGTGGCCATGAAACGATTATCGCCGACGACGAATTGCACGAGTACTTCACCGGGCTCTTGCGTGATTCAGACGTTGAAATTCTCGGACGCAACACATATCAGCTGATGTACCCGTACTGGCACGATGTCGCAATGAATCAGTCGGAAACGAAAACGATCAACGAATTCGCCCGCGCGTTCGATTCCATGCCGAAGATCGTCTTTTCAACGACATTGAAGAGCGTGGAGTGGAACAACACAACCCTTATGCGCTCAAACCTGCGAGAAGAAATTCTGAAGTTGAAACAGCGGCCGGGAAAAGATATTTCCATCGGCGGACTCAATATCGCATCGCAAGTTGCACGGTGGGATCTTATCGATGAGTATTATTTTGTCGTTCACCCGGTCATTGCGGGAAATGGGCCACGCCTGTTCGAATCGGGCGGAAAGCACTCATTAAAACTTGTCGATTCAAAAACGCTTCAATCCGGCGCTGTAGCACTGCATTACAAGAACATTCGCCAATGAGAGGAAATAGCTTTATGCTTATCGTTCGAGAGATCTTTACGGCAAAACCGGCGCAATCCTTATCTTGTGAGGGGAGGGGTTGATTGTGAGCCCGAAGCCGGCGGTACCATGCCGCGCAAAAAAGGAAGTTCCTATTAAAAGGTCACATTGACCTGACCCCGGGTTCTGGTACATTCCGGAGCCAAAGGTCGGAGTTGAATTATTGGCGGCCTGCTTCTCCGCGGCGGGGTCCGGTACTACAATCTCGGATCCACCGGCTCGCTCTCAAGCGCAAGGACGCCGAAGACGCACTCGTGTACGCGGCGCAAGGGTTCCATTCTGACGAATCGTTCAAGCGCCTCGATCCCCAAAGCAAACTCCCTGATGGCCAGGGAACGCTTGATTCCCAGTGACCTGGAGCGCAGCCGTTCAAGATTGTGCTCCGCTGCATATTCCGCTCCATAGATGATCCGCAGATATTCGCGGCCCCGGCATTTCAGGGCCGGCTGCACGAGCCCTTTGTTTCCTCTCGCGGTAAAGGGCAATGGCTTGATGACCATGCCTTCGCCGCCTTTGCCGGTCAGGTCTTCCCACCAGGCCGCGCCGGCCTTGAGCTGTTCTTCGTTGGTCACGTCGATGATGGTATAGGGCGTGGCCAGCATGATGGCCTGTTCAAATGAACAGACGCCGGCCAGAGTTCTCATGTGCCATTCGTGGTCCTTATCGATATGAACCTTCCCCTCGGTCGCTAGAAGATGAAACGGGGCGATTTTCAGGTCATCCAGAGAACGGACGGGCCAGCAATACTGCCGATAAGCCTCCCGATATTTATAAATGGAGCTCTGGCGGGCTTCGAACTTTCTCAGCACTCCATCTATCTCGAATTCCCGGGCATCGCTTTCGGGAGGCAACACAAAGCCCTTTTCCAAGTCGGACCGGGCCGCTGCCGCCGATAACATGCTTATGGAGTCGGAGAGCGATGCCAGGGCCGCTGAACCCACGGCGGCGTACTGGTTCTTTAACAGATCCTGCGCCTTTTCCGACCAAGGCATTAATTCGCAGTCGAGGCAGACCCAGTCCGTTTTGAATTCATTCCAGAAACCGGACGATTCGAGGGCTTTTCGGATCCTTTCGAGGAAGGCGCCCTCCAGATCCGACGAGTTGAAGAAGCGCCGTCCCGTTCGTGTGTAAACGATGCCGATGCCTTCGCCCGTGACCCCGAAGGATTTCTTCGCCGACAGTTCGTTTTTGCAGACGATGACGATCGCTCGTGAGCCCATGTGCTTCTGTTCGCAGACGACCGAAGGAACACCGTTGGAACGGAAATAGGCAAACGCTTCGTCAGGATACTCCAAGAATCCCTCACGCCGGCTTGTTTCCGAGGGTGACATGGTCGGCGGCAGATATATGAGCCACTTGGGATTCGCCGCAAACCGGCTCATGACTTCAAGGGCGGCAATGGCATTTTCCTCGCGAATCGTGACATTGGAGCGAAGACGTGTCGTCACGTATCTTTTTCCGATAACGTCTTCGGCATCCAAGACATCGTCGTACTTTTGTTGGGCCGTCAGCCCGTTATCCGCTGTTTCGCTGGCCAGGAACGGCTTGGCCGGCGCGCAATAGGTGTCATGGGCCTCTACCGAAATGATCTCCTTTTCAGGATACCGAAAAGCTGTCAGCTTCCCGCCGAACACGCATCCGGTGTCGATGTTGATGGTTCGGTTGAGCCACTCCGCCTCGGGGACCGGCGTATGCCCGTACACGACCGTGGCAGGGCCTCGATACTCTGCCGCCCAATTATGTCGCACAGGAAGCCCGAATTCGTCCGTTTCGCCGGTCGTCTCTCCGTACAGGCAGAACTCGCGCACTTTGGCCGATCCCCGGCCCTGCATCTCCTGCTTCAATCCCGCATGCGCGACAACGAGGTTCCCTTTGTTCAGCAAATAATGGCTGATCAGCTCATCCAGGAAGCCGGCCATTGTATCGGAGAACGACTTTTGACTATCCGCGGGAAGCGATTCGATCTCCTGCAAGGTCTTTGCCAGCCCGTGCACGACCTGAACGTCTTTTCCCCTGAGTTTCCGCAGGAGCTTGACATCGTGGTTCCCCGGAACGCACAGGGCCGTTCCGGCTTTGACCATGTTGTAGACCAGGGTGAAAGAGTCCAATATCCTGGGCCCCCGGTCGACGATGTCGCCGAGGAATATGGCGGTCCGGCCTTCGGGATGCGAATAAACCGGCCCGGGCAGAAGATGCTCGGTGCTTGGGCCGTTTGGCCGAAAGCCCAATTCCGTGAGGAGCTCAACCAGCTCATCGTAGCAGCCATGAACGTCGCCAATGATATCGAACGGGCCATGGACATCGGTTCTATCGTTCCACAGAGGAACGCGCTCGATCGTCGATGAATTGACCTCGTCTTCGCTTGTCAATCGAAAGAGATGCCTGAACCCCTCATATTTAAGGTTCCGGACAGAACGGCGAAGCTGGGAGCTCTGCTGCCGGACAACATGCCCGCCGAAGTTCCTGTCCGTCCGCTGCCTGTTGCGGTCCTGGCACAGCCGATCGGGGAGATCGAAGAGGATCGCGACCGGCAGGGCATGATATTGCCTGGCCAATTCGACGAGCGGCTTGCGAGCCTCTTCCTGAACGTTGGTCGCATCGATGACGGTGAGCTTGCCGGCGGCCAGCCGTTTGGCGCCGATAAAGCGCAGCACGTCAAAGGCATCGGTCGTCGCGGCTTGACTATTCTCGTCATCGCTGACCAAGCTTCTGCAATAATCGGACGAGATGATCTCCGTCGGCAGAAAATGCTTTCTGGCAAATGTCGACTTGCCGGATCCGGAGGCGCCGATCAAGACGACCAACGAAAGCTTGGGGATCTTTATCTCCACGGCGTTTTCCTAGGCTTCACGCTGCGCGCTGAATATCGCCATTTGAGTCGGGGCGCCGATATCGTTGACTTCTTTCCCGATAGGGAGAAATCGCGCCGTGTAGCCATAGCGTTGCCCGATGGCGTCGGCCCAGCGTGCAAAGTCCGCTCTTGTCCATTCAAACCGATGGTCGCTATGGCGCAATTTATCGGGCCCGACATTTTCCCAGACGACGTTATATTCCCGATTTGGCGTCGTCAGGACGATCACCCTGGGCCTGGCGAATTCGAATACGGTCCGCTCGAAGGCCCGCAAGCGCGGTTCATCCAGGTGCTCAATCACCTCGACGATGGCGGCCGCGTCAAAGTCCTGCAGGCGGCGATCCCGATACATGAGCGATCCGTGGATCAGCTGGATCCGCTCTTTCTGCATGGGCGGCAAGTCCTGAAGGTTCAGCCGGTCCGAGGCCTTTTCGAGAGACCGGATGGACACATCGAGCCCGACGATCTTCCTGAATTGCTTTTCTTTGAGTAACATGCGAAGGAGTTTTCCCTCGCCGCAACCAAGATCGACGACCGATGCTGCGCCGGCCGATTTTAGTACGGCGAGTACGGAGCCTAATCTTTCTTCGTTCAGGTTCAGGCTGCTTTCAACATCGCCCTCGACAGCGTCGATCTTCTCTTCGATCTCCCCGTCATCGGCAGGATTGACGTCCATCAGCCTTTCTAACGCCTCGCGCATATAACTGGTCCTGTTTTTCAGGAAACGGCGGGCGATCTGCTCCTTTTCGGGATGATCGGCAAGCCAACCCTCGCCCCGTTTGATCAATTTGTCGATCTCCGACTCATCGACGTAATAATGCTTTTGATTATCGAGGACCGGGATGAGAACATAGAGATGATTGAGGAGCTCGGTGATCGTTGTTGTTTTCGCGAGTTCGACGGTATAGTAAGCGCTTTCACCCCAATCGGGGAACTGCGGATCGAGCACATGCCTTTGCGACCTTATCGCATATCCGAGCGGCTCAAACAATTTCCGTAAGAACGGCTCTCCGCCCCGGCACGGCAGAACGGAGAGTCTGCAGGTCAGGGGCATCCGGGTCTCCACGAGCTCGGGCCGTTCTTTGCATTTTCCATTCAGCGCCTGTCCGAAAACCCTGGAAAGAACGACGCTCATGAACGACGAACAGACGTAGGGCCGATCATTCACATATTGATCAAGAGGCATGGTCGATTGCTGATGATGCCTATTGCGTACCAGCTCGACCGGATCGACATCGAGAAGAACGGCAACTGTGCATTTTTCTTCCGACGCTTCGGGGTAAAACACATTCGCGAGGCCGAAGGACAGCGAAAAAGCGTAGCAGCGGAACGGATTCTTATGCAGCAAGTACCCCATATCCGTTGCCGGCTTGTGGGTTGTTGTCAGCGTTAAAAGCATGGCCCGGTCCTGCCTGGAAACTGTCGCATGATGGCCCCCTCGCTCGGTGGGAACGATAACGCCGATCGTTCGAAAATGTCAAGTGACTGAATAAACACCTCCGAAGCGCGCGCCCGGCAAATGAGGATCATCGGCGTGGGAGATTAATGAGAAAGCAGGTTCCCAAGATAGATTTGTCCAGATATTGGATTTTCATAGGGGTGAGCCCGTTGGGAATGGATACACGGAGAGGATGAGAGTCGTTGCGTTCCTGACGGAGTACGCGGTCGTTACCGGATCATCCGTCACCTGGAGTTGACGTTCGCGGCCGCAAAGCCGCCGCCCGCCCATGCGTTCGAGCAGGTGGTCCTGATGGCGGCCGAGGAGAGCGGGGACTATGAATATATAATCTCCCATCGATTTCCTCTTGACAAACGCCCGCGGCGGTCTTATCTTATAAAAGGTGAACAAAATGGTAAACAATATGGGGGATAAGAATGGATAAGAAAGCTGAGCGGAAGGCTCTTTTGCCGGTGAAAGCTCAAGCCGCCACAGGCGTTTTAAGGGGATATGGACTGTTGCTGACTGAAATCTCCGAGCTTTTGGATCAAGCCCGGCGAACAGCCGCCAGGACAATTAACAGTATCCTCACCGCGACCTATTGGGGTATCGGTCGAAGGATCGTGAAGTATGAGCAAAAAGGGCAGGAGCGCGCTCCTTATGGAGAATGCCTTCTCGCCAGGCTTTCTGTGGATTTAAAGAAGAAGCATGGGCGGGGCTTTTCTGAGCGAAATCTGGAACAGATGCGTTTTTTCTTTCTTGGCTGGGAGATTTCGCAGACACCGTCTGCGAAATTGACAGCGAGGGTAAAACAGTTGCCGGCGTGCGGCGAAAGTACGGAATTCCGTAGGATATATTCCGGGGAATTGGATAATCCGGAGTTTTCTCTGGGGTTGTTCCCCCTCTCCTGGTCCCATTACGTCCATCTGATGTCCGTTCCCGATCTCCAGGCCCGCGCGTTTTACGAGTCGGAGTCGATCGCCGGCGGCTGGTCGGTCCGTCAGCTCGACCGCCAGATCGGCACGCAGTTCTATGAGCGGTCTCTCGGTTCGAAGAACCGGGACGATTTCCTGGCCCGGGGCCGCGGTCCCAGACGCGAGGACATGATGACCGTCGAGGAGGAGGTCCGCGATCCCTATCTTCTGGAGTTCCTGAACCTCAAGGATGAATACGGCGAATCCGACCTGGAGGAGGCGCTCATCCGCCATCTGGAATGGTTCCTCCTGGAAATGGGAACAGGATTCACGTTTGTCGCCCGCCAGAAGAAAGTCAGAGTGGGGGATTCCTGGTATCGCATGGATCTGATGCTTTATCACCGGAAACTCCGTTGCCTCGTTGTCGTCGACCTGAAGCGGGGAAAGTTCTCTCACGCCGACGCCGGACAAATGAACCTGTACCTGAATTACGCCAGAGAGAACTTGAAACTGCCCGATGAATCCGACCCGGTCGGCATCATCCTCTGCGGCGGAAAGAACGAAGCCCTCGTGAGGTACGCCACGGGCGGCATCAAGGCCAAGGTCTTCGCCTCGAAATACCTGACGATCCTGCCCGATGAAGAGACGCTGCGACAGGAGATCCTGAGAACACGGCGGCTGCTCGAAGCCCGGCGCAAGGAAAGCTCTTGACAAACGCCCCAGGCGGGCTTATTTTATAAAAGGTGAACAAAATGGTAAACACATTGAGACGGGAACTGACCCTGCGGCAGGCCAAGGTCCTCAGGGCCGTCGAGGATTATGTCCTCGAGCACGGCTATGCCCCGACCATCCGCCAGCTGGGCACGGCGCTCAAGATCCCCAGCCCCTCGGCCGTCCTCAAGCACCTCCAGAGCCTGGAGCGAAAGGGTTACATCACCCGCGCCGACGGCGAGATCCGGGTGGCCGGGCTGCCGGCCCTCCTCGAGAGCCAGGTCCGGGTGCCGGTGGCCGGCCTCGTCCCGGCCGGCGGGCCGCGCGAGTCGTTCGACGCGACCGGGGAGGCCATGGACGTCCCGGGCTGGATGGTCGGCCGCCGCCGGGGCAACGTCTTCTGCATCCGGGTCGACGGCAAGAGCATGATCGACGCCTACATCGACGACGGCGACCACGTCCTGCTCGAGCGGACCAACCTGGCCAACTCGGGCGAGATGGTCGTGGCCATGCTCGACGACGGCTCGGTCACGCTCAAGCGCCTGCGCCGCGACAACGGGCATGTCTTTCTCGTTCCGGAGAACCCGGCCTTCCAGCCGATCGAGGCCCCGTCGGCCAAGATCCTGGGGCGGGTCATCGGCATCATGCGCAAGTACTGAACGGGGCGGGCCCCTGATGGCATCCCCTTCGGGGAAGGGGAGAAAAAGAAAATCGGATCGCGCGGAAAAAGGAGGCGAGGTGTCTTTGTCGAAAAACGGCCGGCGTTACATCGTGCACGTCGACATCGACGCCTTCTTCGCCGCCGTCGAGGTCCTGCTCGATCCCTCGCTTGCGGGCAAGCCGGTCATCGTCGGCGGCCTCCCCCACGAGCGCGGCGTGGCCTCGACCTGCTCCTACGAGGCCCGCAAGTTCGGGGTCCACTCGGGCATGCCTCTCCGCGAGTGCTACAAGCTCTGCCCCCAGGGCACCTTCGTCCGCGGCAACTTCCAGGTCTACCAGGCCTTCTCCGAGCGCTTCTTCCGCGTCCTCCACACCGCGACCCCGGACGTCGAGGAGGCCTCGCTCGACGAGGCCTATCTGGACCTCACCCGCTGCGGCCACATCTATCCCTCGTTCACGGTCGCGGCCCGCGAGCTCAAGCGGCAGGTCGAGCGCGAGATCGGGGTCACGGTCTCGGTCGGGGCCGCGCCGAACAAGATCCTGGCCAAGCTGGCCACGGGCCGGGCCAAACCGGCCGGCTTCTTCGAGATCCGCGAGGGCGAGGAGGCGACCTATCTCCGCGACCTCGGCATCGAGGCCCTGCCCGGCATCGGCCCCAAGGCCCAGGTCGTCCTGCGGCTGATGAACATCCACAAGATCGGCGAGCTGTGGGACCTGCCGCGGGGGACCCTGCACACGCTGTTCGGCGAGGCCGGGGCCGACATCTATCTCCAGTCGCGCGGCATCGACAGCCGGCCGCTGGTCACGCGGACGCTGCCCAAGTCCGTCTCGCGCGAGACGACCTTCCTCGAGGACCTCTGGGACAAGCGCCTGCTCCTGGCCCACCTGGC
>Ga0209706_10001828_pt1 | contig 12019 bp, 13 predicted proteins | sample PPLLaktember2015_6_FD_187263 | JGI IMG/M metagenome (GOLD analysis project Ga0209706, IMG submission 187263) | Freshwater sediment microbial communities from Prairie Pothole Lake near Jamestown, North Dakota, USA - PPLs Lake P8 Core (1) Depth... | ecosystem: Environmental > Aquatic > Freshwater...
CATCGGGAGGTTACGCAATGGACCTGGGGCTCAAAGGCAAGAATGCGATCGTGACCGGAGGCAGCCAGGGTATCGGCAAAGCCATAGCGCGGGAGCTCGCCCGTGAAGGCGTGAACGTGGCGATCGTCGCCAGGAAAAAAGATCAGCTCGAAGCGGTCGCGCGCGAGCTGAGTGCCGAAACCGGAGGCCGCGTCATCGCGCTCACGGCCGATGTCACCAGCAAAGAGCAGGTGGAAGCGATGGTCGCGAAAGCCGCCGAGCAGCTCGGCGGGCTGCACATCCTGGTCAACAGCGGCTCCTCGCCGGGCGGCTCGACGAACGCCATCGGGCCTATCGAAACCGTGGTCGACGAAGACCTTCTGCTCGACTTCAACACGAAATTCGTGGGGGCGCTCCGCTGCGCCCGCGCCGTCATTCCCCATCTGAAGAAGCAGGGCTGGGGCCGCATCATCAACGTGAGCGGCACCAATGCGCGCAACGCGGGAAACCTGAGCGGCGGCGCCCGCAACGCGTCCCTCGTGCACATGACCAAGACGCTCGCGGTGCAGCTGGGGCGCTTCGGGATTACGGTGAACTGCATACACCCCGGCACGACGCGCACCGAGCGCACCCCGCGCCTCATGGCAGCGCGCGCGGCCGAGCTCGGCGTCACCCCGGAGGAAGCGGAGAAACGCACCTACGCGCCCGATGCGCCGCGCGGCAACGCCATCTGCCGCATGGTCGACGCAACGGAAGTCGCCCACGTCGCGGCGTTTCTGGCGTCGGACAAGTCGTGGGCCGTGTGCGGCGAGCTCGTCGTGGCGACAGGGGGCGCCGGACGGGCGGTGTTTTACTAAGAGCCCCTGAGTGCCGAGCCTGCCGGCGTCTGCGAGCGAGTATCGCAATCTCATCGCTTTACTGACGATCGCCGCGTTCATCGTCGCCGGCGGCATTCACTATCAGACGCCGATGCTGGCGGCGATCGCCGCGGATTTTCAGGTGGATGCCGCAACGACGGGATGGATACCGACGCTCTCCTTCGGCGGGCTTCTGCTGGGAATCGTGCTGTTCGTGCCGCTCGGCGATCGCGTCGACAAGCGCGCGCTGGTGCTCTCGAAAATCGTCGTCCTGATGGTGGCGCAGGCGGCGATGGCGGTGGCGCCGTCGATTGCAGTATTGGCAGTGGGCAGCCTGGTGACCGGCATCTGCTCGTCGCTCCTGCAGCACTTCATCGCGATCACCGCCGAAGTGGCGCACCCGGACCATCGCGGCCGCGCGCTCGGGACGCAACTGACGGCGATGTTCAGCGGCATCCTGTTCGCGCGCATCGTCGGCGGATTGATCGCCACGCACCTCGGCTGGCGTTACAGCTACATGCTGTCGGCCGGCATGCTGCTTCTGCTCATCCCGGTGCTGTGGGCACGGCTTCCGAACACCCGGCCCACCACGCAAGCCTCGTACGGGGATCTGTTACGGTCGCTCTACCGGCTGTGGCGCGCGCACGGCGCGGTCCGCCGCGCCACGGCGATACAGTTCATGTTCGGCATCTGCTACGGCGGATTCTGGGCGGTGGCCGCACCGATGCTCGCGCTGCTGCACCGCGTGGGACCGAGCGCCGCGGGCTTCATGGGCATCCCCGGCGCGGCAGGCATACTCATCGCGCGCGCGGCCGGCCGCTGGACAGACCGCGCAGGCGTCAAGCCGGTGGTGCTCGCGGGCATCTGCTCGATGATGGCCGCGTGGGTGGTCATGGCCTTCGGCGGCTGGTGGATCGCGGCGGTCGTACTCGGCGCGATGTTGCTCGACGTGGGCTTACGCGCGGCGATGGTCGCCAATCAGACGCTGATCAATTCGGCGGTGCCGGATTCACGCGCCCGCGCCAACACGCTGTTCGGCCTGCACGTGTGGAGCGGAAACGCCGCAGGCGCGTTTCTCGCGAGCTGGATGCTGGCGCATTTCGGCTGGCTCGCGGTGTGCGGCATGGCGGTGACGGCGACGGTCCTCGCGCTGATGGTGCATCTGGGCGTCGTGCCGGTGGGCGAAGCGGAGTGAGGGGCCGGACATTACACTAACGGACAGACAATCATGCGAGGAGGAAGGATGAAGACCCGTCGAATTGCGTGGCTTTGGGTGGGACTCATGCTGGCCTGCCCGGCAGCGGCCCAGGAATACCCGGTGAAATCGGTGCGGCTGGTCGTCCCCTATCCGGCGGGCTCGAGCAGCAACGACATCATCGGGCGCTTTCTCGCGCAGCACCTGAGTACCGCGCTGGGGCAGCGCGTGCTCGTGGAGAACCGGCCCGGCGCCGGCGGCAATGTCGGCTCGGAGTACGTCGCGAAGGCCGCACCCGACGGTTACACGCTCCTCGTCGCGACCAACGGTCCGCAGGCGATCGCGCCGAACGTGCTCAAGCTGAACCACGACAACCAGAAGGACCTGACGCCGGTGGCGATGGTGGCGAACGTTCCTTACATGCTGGTGGTGCATCCGTCGCTGCCCGTGAGGAACGTGCGCGAGCTGATCGCGCTCGCGAAATCGAGGCCGGGCCAGATGCTGTTCGCTTCCTCGGGCAATGCCGGCACGCCTCACCTGTGCTGGGAGCTCCTGAAGTCCATGGCGAAGATCGACATCGTGCACGTCCCGTATAAAGGCGGCGCGCCGGCGATGATGGATACGATAGGTGGGCAGACGCAGATGTACTGCACGGGACTGGTCTCGGCATCTTCGCAGATCAAGGCAGGCAGGTTGCGCCCGATCGGCATGGGGACGCTGAAACGCTCGCCGATCATGCCCGATATACCGACGGTCGCCGAACAGGCGCTGCCCGGCTTCAACGTAGCCTCGTGGTTCGGGATCATGGCGCCCGCCAACACACCGGGCGCGATCGTCCAACGCCTTTACGGCGAGATCGCGAAAGTCGTCGAGACGGCGGAGATGAAGAAGTTCCTGCTCTCGCAGGGCGCCGAGCCGATGGTGATGGATCCGGCGAAGTTCACCGAGTTCCTGCGCGCCGAAACCGATAAATGGGGCAAGGTGGTCAGGGAGGCCAAGCTCAAGCTCGACTAATCCAGCCTGAATCCCATCGCCTTGATGACAGGCAGCAGCCGCGCCTGCTCCTGATCGAGGAATTGCTGCGCTTTCGAGAGACTGGAGTCGAGCACCGGCTCCGACCCCGACTGGATCAGCGTCTTCTGAAAGTTTTCGTCGGCAAGCGCCTTGCGCGACGCCTGCGAAATGCGCTCGATGACCGGCGCCGGCGTTCCGGCGGGTGCGAAGATTCCGCTGAACAACTGGGCGATCATGCCCGGCAGGATTTCGATGGAGACGGGAATATCGGGCGCCGCCTTGAGGCGCGCGGGCGCATTCACGGCGAGGATGCGTATCTTCCCCGCGCGGTGCAGGCTCAGAAAGTGCGCGTTCACGTGCGGCGTCATCATCGGGATGTAACCGCCGAGGATATCGGTCGTCGCGAGCCCCACTCCCTTGTACGGGACGTGCAGGATGTCGAGGCGGCCTGCGCGCTGCTTGAACATCTCGCCGGCGAGGTGGGTCATGGTCCCCGCGCCGGCCGAGCCGTACGACAGCTTGCCGGGATTCGCCCGCGCGTAGCTGATGAGCTCCTTCAGGCTGCGCACCGGAAGCGAAGGATGCACGACGATCGAAGTCGCGGATTGCGCGATGATGTCGATCGTCACGAACTCCCTGGCCGGATCGTATGGCGGGCGGCGCATCGCCGCCGGATTGAGTACCTGCGTGCTGGTGTTGCCCATCAGTATCGTGTAGCCGTCCGCGCGGGCGCGCGCCACTTCCCCGGCACCGACCGTGCCGCCCGCGCCGCTCCGGTTCTCCACGACGATCGTACCGAGAGACGGCCCTACCCTTTCCACCCATTGGCGGCCGATCGTGTCCATGATGCCGCCCGGCGGGAACGGGATGACCAGCCTGATCGGTCTCGCGGGATATTTCTCCTGCGCGAACGCCTGCAGAGGCGCAAGCGCGCTCGCCGCGGCCAGCGCGGGTCCCAATGTCAGCAATCGGCGCCGGCGTCGATTCACGATGCGCTCCTCCCGGCAAATGTCCCCAGCGTCCGCTCGGCCCAGCCGGCGTAGGTTCCGGTATCGATCATCTTCCGGCGCACGACTTCGCGCAGCGTCCCGAGCTCGTCGGCGCTCGGTGGCACCGTGCCCGCGACCGGCTCGCCGGCGCCGAGATCGAATCCGGTGTTCTCGCGGATGTCGTCGAAGGAATGCGGCGGATGAATGGACTCGAGCCGCAGGCACGCGGCCTCGTTGTCGAAGCGGAAAGTCGCCTTGGGCGTGATGACTTTGCTCGGGCCTCCGAGCCGCAACGTTTCCGGCGGGGAGCTTCCGGCGGCCGAGATGTAGTCCACGCGCTCGACCAGCGAGCGCCGCGTATGCTCGGTTCGAAAGACGATGGTACGGCGCGCGCAATAGTAGATCATGCCGCCGCCGTAACCGCCGGGAAAGCGCACTTGCGGATGATCGGGGTCGGGGCCCAGTTGATGCAGGTTGTAGTTGCCGTGGCCGTCGATCTGCACGCCGCTGACGAAGAAGAGACCCAGGTCGCCGCGCTGCGCGAGAAAATGAAACTGCCGCGAGGTGTGGAAGGGCCGGAACACGGTGTTGAGGATGATGAGCTCCGCGTCCGGCGCATGCCGTTCCTTCGCGAGCAGCAATCCCGCCGCCGGAATGTGCGAAAGCGCGCCGCACGCGGAGATCTCGCCGTCACGCACTTCGCGCGACATCAGCACCGCCATCAGTTCGGCGTCGTTGTAATCCGCGGTTTCCGCTTCATGCATCGCCGCAGCAGGCGCCCGGCTCACGTCACACCCTCCGGCTGCCGCGCGACGTGCGGAACGAAACGCTCGATGTAGTCTTCGTGGTTTCGCGTGCCGAACACCTGCTCGTCCAGGTAGGCCGCGAACGACGCATCGTCGCGGCTGGCGGCGACGTACCGCCGCATCGCGTCCCTGTCGGGCTCATAGCGCCCGGTGAGACCGCCGGGATGCGCCCCGAAAGGCGCGTGCACGACGGTGTCGACGAGGATGGACGGTATGAACGCGCCGACCGCATCGTCCTCGGTCAGCCGGTCGACCACTTCCTCCGCGGTCACGACGACATGCCGTGATGCCTCGGCGAGCATCACCGCCTCCACGTGGTAGCCGCAGGATACGTTACCGTGACGGTCGGCCTTGTCGACGTGGAACACCGCGACGTCCGGGCGCATGGCCTTTGCGACGACAGTGACTTTGCCTTCCCCGAACGGATCCGGCGCGAGCACCATGTCGTCGCGGCGCTTCAGCAAATCGGTCCCGACGAGCCCGATCACCGGCACGTAAGGCACACCCATAGACCCAGCCTGGGCCTGTGAAAAGAGCACCCCTCAGGTGTTGTCCAGCGCGCGCACGCGGCCCGCCAGGACATGCCGCGCGAAGTTGGGGCCGGTGCGCGCGAACTCGCCCATGGTGACGCTGCACGTGTCGACGACGCCGACCGCTCCGGCGCCGACCAGAAAATCGATGTTCAGGTCACCGCCCACCACGCCGATCACGCGCAGGTTGCGCACGCGCCGGCGCACGAGCTCGCGCAGGAACGCCATCGGGGGACGATGCAGGTTCGCGCTCATCACCAGCCGCGCCCCATCGGTTACGCATGCAGCGGCTTCCTGCAACGATCTCACTTTGGTACTCATGGACATGCTCCTCGCAAGTTACGCCTTGACACACGGGGGAGTTTACCGAAACATCGATGCAGCGGTCTTCTCATTCAGGGGAACTGACGATGAAGGTGCACGAACTGGTGGCGCGCTGCGCGCTCGCGGCGGAGAGCAGCGACGCCATGGCGTCGTTACGCGCCGTCGCGGACGATCTGCGCGAGCACGTCGATGAAATAGAGCGTGCGCTTCACTATATCCCGGGCACCGGCGGCAACGCGCGTCAGGTCTTCTACCGCTCCCCCCAACTCACTTTGCTCAAAGTCTGCTTTCCGAGCGGACGCCGCACGCCGCCGCACGACCACGGCACCTGGGCGACGATCCTGCTCCTGTCCGGCGAGGAAAAGAATACGCTCTACCGGCGCGAAGACGGCAAGCTGCGAAGGGCGGGCGAGGCGATGCTCGCGCGCGGGTCGATACTGTCGATGCGGGCCGACACGGTGCACGTGGCGGAATGCCTGAGCGACACGCCGGCCATCGGCCTGCACGTCTATGGCGGCGACATTTTCGAGCTGCCGCGGCGGATGTGGGACCCGGAAACGCTCGAAGAGCACCCGCTCGACTGGCAGCTCTACGAACGTTTCGCAGGCGTGGCGTCGAAAGCGGCAGGCGCACCATCGCCCTGAGGCCGTTCGGGTAGACCCGCGGCGCCGCGTTGCCACTGTTCGCCCTCGGGGATTTTCGCCGCCTCTGGTTCGTAGGCCTCACGATCTGTGTCGTGCGCTGGCTGGAGACGCTGGCGTTCGCCCTCTTCGCCTATCAGCTCACCCACTCGGCGTTCGTGGTGGTGATGCTCACGATGTTGCGCATGGCGCCGATGGGACTCTTCGGCGCCTTCCTCGGCGCCGCGTCCGAGCGCTTCGACCGTAGACGCGCGCTGATTCTCGTGGTGTCGACGTCGATGGGCGTGAGTCTCACGCTCGCGATTCTCTCGAGCCTCGGCGCGATCGAAGTCTGGCACCTCGCCGTCGCGAGCTTCATCAACGGCACCGGCTGGGCCGCCGACCACCCGGTGCGCCGCATGATGATCGGCGATGCGGTCGGCGTCGAGCGCGTCAGCGCGGCGTTGTCCATCGATACCGCCACCAACAACGGAAGCCGCGTCGCCGGCCCGATGCTGAGCGGAATCCTGCTCGCCGAGTTCGGCATCACGAGCGTGTTCTGGTTCAGCTTCGCGCTCTATGCGCCGACGCTTCTTGCAGCGCTGCGCATCGGCATGCGCAGGCAGACCACCTCCGGCAAGCCCGCCGCATTCATCGCCAGCGTCCGGGAAGGCCTCGCATGGGTGCACCGCGACCGGCGCCTGATCGGCGTTTTCGTGATCACCATCATCTTCAACGTGTTCGGCTGGCCCGCGACCAGCATGGTGCCGGTGATCGGCACCGACTATCTGAACCTCGGCCCGAAAGGCGTGGGGCTCCTCGCGAGTTGCGACGGCGTGGGCGGACTGCTGGGCGCGCTCATCGTCGCGGTCCTCGCGCGCGCAGCGTGGTACGGGCGCATCTACGTGAACGCCACCGCCCTCTATCTCGTGATGGTGATGTTCTTCGCGACTGCGCCGGCCACGCCCGTGGCGGCCGTGTCCCTCTTCCTGGGCGGCATGTTCGGCGCGGGGTTCGCGGTCATGCAGGCGACGCTCGTCTACCGCGCGGCGCCGGTCGAGATGCGCGCCCGGCTGCTCGGCGTGGTTTCGGTGTGCATCGGCACGGGGCCGATCGGCTTTCTCTACCTCGGCTTCCTCGCCGAGATGTTCACGCCGCGCACGGCCACCGTGGCGCTCGCCGCGCAGGGGCTGTTGGTCCTGCTGCTCACGCGGCGCTACTGGGCGGGCGTGTTGCGGCTTTGAAGCGCGTGACTTACCTTGCGGGGATTCCCGGGATCGCCACGGCGCCTTTGGCGGCGCCTCGCGATGACATCGTACGAACGTGCTCGCGGGTCGCCACGGCGCCTCGAGATGAGATCATCAGGTGAATCATGAAAGCGATGGTATGTAAGTCCTTTGGCGGGCCCGAAGTGCTGGCGTTATGCGACGTGCCCGATCCGCCGCCGCCCGCTCCGGGCGAAATCCAGGTGCGGATCGGCGCACGCGGCGTGCAGTACGTCGACGTCCTGATCCTCGCCGGCAAATATCAGTTCCGGCCCGAGCCCCCTTTCATTCCGGGCAGCGAAGCCGCAGGAGTCGTCACCGCGGTCGGCGAGGGCGTCACCGATTTCCAGGTGGGCGACCGGGTCATGAGCCGCCACACGCTGGGCGCCTGCGCCGAGATCGGCAATGCGAAAGCGGCGCTTTGCGACAAGATCCCGGACGCAATGGGTATCGAGGAAGCCGGTGTGTTCCGCTCAGCCTACACGACGGCCTACCACGCGCTGTTGCAGCGGGGCCGCATGGTCCCCGGCGAATGGGTGCTCGTTCACGGCGCTGCGGGCGGCATCGGCATCGCAGCGATCCAGGTGGCGAAGCTCTTCGGCGCGAAGGTGATCGCCACCGCGAGCACCGACTCGAAGCGCGCGGCGTGCCTCGAGGAAGGCGCGGATCACGCGATCGACTACCGCGGCGGGTTCATGGACGAAGTGAAGGCGCTGACCGGCGGCCGCGGCGTGGACATCGTCTACGACCCCATAGGCGACAAAGTCGCGGAAGAGTCGTTGCGCTGCCTCGCGTGGGGCGGGCGGCTGCTGATCCTCGGCTTTCTCGGCGGCGGCCCGACGAATATCAAGAGCAACTATCTCCTGATCAAGGGCATCGCCGCGGTCGGCGTGCGCATCGGGGGGCTGAACGAGGCCGACCCCGCGCTGGCGAGCGCCAACATGAAGACGCTGACCGAGCTTGCGGGACAGGGCAAGCTGAAGCCGCGCATCTCGCACCGCTTCCGACTCGATCAGACTGCGCTGGCGGTACAGGCGGTGATCGATCGCACCGTCATCGGCAAGGCGGTGGTCGTCAGTTAAGTGCCGCCTGCACGGACTTGCTAACAGCCTGTCGGACTGTCGGTCCGACCGCTAAAGGAAAGGAGGTTACGGAGGGAAACCATGGGTTTCCTTCCGTACGTGGGGCGGCGAGGCCCGAGCCGAAGGCGAGCGCCGCCCCCTAGTGCGGCTCGTTCCAGCCCGTCGTCTTCGCCCCTTCGGTCGCGACCAGCACGAACGCCATGACGCAGGGCTCGGTTCCGCGGTTGTTCCAGTTGTGCAGCGTGCCGCGCTGGATCACGACGTCGCCGGGCTTCAGATGGACCTCGCCGTCTTCCATCTCCATCCACATCTCGCCCGACAGGCAGATCGCGTAGTCGACCGAATCGGTCTTGTGCCAGCGTGCGACGTTGTTCGGCTCGTAGCGCCCGTAACGGAACACCGAGCCTCCCGCGAGGCTCGTTCCGAGGTCCCACGTATTCGGGTCTTCCTCGGTCGTCTCGGCGGGCAGCTTGCGCGTCGCCCACATCGGGATGTTCTCGAAGCCCGGCCGCAGGGCGATCGGCTCGATCTCCTTATCCCATTTGATGCAGCTTTTCCCGTCCTTGTTGAATCCGGTGACGACCCTGCGACCTCTGATCTTCATTGCAACATCTCCGTAAAAGTTTGGACGTGCGGCCGACCGGAAGTGTAGAGAATAATGGCGCCGGAGCAAACGTGATCACCTGAAGCATGGAGAGCCGAATGGACACCCCCGCCGAGTACCGCGTTCGAGCCCGCAACCTCTCGCACGCGTCGGAGAACAAGATTCACGATGACGACGTCGCGCGCCGCTTCGGTTTCCAGGGCGGCCTCGTTCCGGGCGTGGAGGTCTATGCCTACATGACGCATCTGCCGGCCTCGCGCTGGGGCATCGACTGGCTCGAGCGCGGTACGGCCGAATGCCGCTTTTTCAAGCCGGTCTACGATGGGAAGTTCGCGACCGTGAGCGCGACCGGGACCGCGTCAGCGCTTTCCCTCACGGTCGAGAGTGAAGGCGAGCGGTGCGCGAGCGGCGCTGCGGCGTTGCCGGACGTAGCGGGCGCAGCGCCCGCGGCTCCGGACGCCACCCCGATCCCCGCGCCTGACGAGAGGCCCGACGCCGACGAAGCGTCCCTCGCGGCGGGGCGCCGCCTGTCCTCGAGCCCGCTGCATCTCACTGCGGACCGGCTCGAGCAGTATCTCGCCGACATCGGTGAGACCGAGCCGCTTTACGCGCGCGCAAAGCTGCTGCATCCCGCGCTCATGCTGCGCCTGTCCAATTCCGCGCTGAAAGAGAACGTGAAGCTCGGGCCGTGGATACACGCGGCGAGCTCGGTTCGCCACTGCGCCCTGGCGCACGCCGGCGTATCGCTCGCGGCGCACGCGGAGGTCGCGGCGAATTACGAGCGCCACGGACACCGCTTCGTCGACCTCGACGTGGTCATCGTCGCCGACGGCATTCGCGCGGTGGCGCAGGTGCGCCATACCGCGATCTACCGGCTGCGGCAGGCGGACTAGCTTACTGAATGCCTCCAGCGGTCGACCTCAGCAGCTTCCCTCCCAGCGCGCCGGTGTGCTCGCCGTCCCTGAATGCCACTTTGCCGGCGATGACCGTGGCCATGATGCCCGCCGATTTCTGCTTGAGCCTGCGCGCACCCGTCGGAAGGTCATTCTCGATCGTCGGCATCTCCGGCGCGATGGTCGCGGGATCGAACACGTTCAGATCCGCGATGCAGCCCTGCCGTACCAGACCGCGATCGGTGAAGCCCCACGCCACCGCCGGGGCGAGGGTGATCATCTTCACGCCCTCTTCGATCGAGAACGCATTCTTCTCGCGAACCCAGTAGGCGAGCAGGTGTGTGTGTATGCAGGTGTCCATGATGAGGCTCACGTGCGCACCCGAATCGGAAAATGTCATAACCGTTCGCGGATGCCGCAGCGTCGCCAGCGACTCCTCGTCGCTCTTCGGCACCGTCGTCTCGTCGAACTGCATGAAGAGCTGATTGAAATCGCTCTCCACCGCGAGGTCCATCATGACTTCCACCGGGTCGACGTTGCGCTTCGCGGCGAGCGCTTCGACCGTGGGATTGCCGGACACCGCGTTGTGCACGACATACATGTGCTTGTAGGTGGGCTTGCGCGGCTCGCCGCCCCCGGTGCGATAGACGCCCCTCTGCGTGGCCTCGATCAGCCGCTTGCGCGTTTCCGGATCCCTGAATGCCTTGCGCTGCGCCTCGTAGGGCAGCGCGCGGACCTGCGCCCATTCCGGGAAGTCGTCGAACTGGAGCCGGCCCTTGAACGACAGCACGTGCGAAATGCCGCGCGTATGCGTCTGTCCGAACATGCGCCCGCCGGCCGCCGCCGTGTCGTCCAGGAGCTTCAACAGATCCTGCGATCCGGGCGTTCCCGCCGGCATGCCGAAGGTGATCGGCACGCCGCTTTTCACCGCGAGGTCGAGCAGCCGGTCGTTGACGGCCTTGCGCACCTTCGGGTCCAGCGAGCGGGATTCTTTTTCGCGCGCGTATTCGAAGATACCGCGGCCGGTCGAGCCCATGGCGCAGACGAGCTGGGCGAGCTCGTCCCAGGAGCCGTGATTCGAGGCGACGGGCCGGTTGTCCGGCTCCGGCAGCTTGTGGCCTGTCGAAAGGGAGCTGGTGAAGCCGATCGCGCCCGCGTCCATCGCATCGAGCAGCTCGTGCTCCATCGCGCCCAGATCGTCGTGGGAGGCTTGCTGCCCGAAGGCGCGCTCGCCCATGACGTAGGTGCGCAGCGCGGAGTGCCCGATGTTTGCGGCGTAGTTGATCGCTTTCGGCAGCTTGTCGACCACGCCCATGTACTCCCGGAACGTGGTCCAGTCCCAGCGCACCGCGGCGCCGATCGCCTCGGGAGAGATGTCCTCGGCGCGCACGATGTTGCTGAGGATCAGGTCACGCTGCGCGGCAGAACCCGGGGCGAGCGTGAATCCGCAGTTGCCCATCACGGCGGTCGTGACGCCGTGCCAGCACGAGCAGCTTCCCAACGGATCCCAGAAAACCTGGGCGTCCATGTGCGTGTGCCCGTCGATGAAGCCCGGCGAGACGACCTGGCCGGTGGCATCAATTTCGTCTTTCCCGCGTTCTCGAATTCGCCCGATCGCCGCAATTCGGTCGCCGCTCACGCCGACGTCCGCCCGATATTTCGGCAGCCCTGTTCCGTCGACTACCGTGCCGTTACGAATCACGAGATCGTACATTTTGGCGTCTCCCTAATGCAGGTTGGGCTTCTTCAGAAAGTCACTGCGGTCGGCCGACTTGACCGTGATGCGAAGAACGTCGCCGTCGCGGGCGAGAGCGACAGGCACCTCGACCCCCGCCGGGCCGAGCCGCCACACGGCCCGGAA
>Ga0209706_10001829_pt1 | contig 12015 bp, 12 predicted proteins | sample PPLLaktember2015_6_FD_187263 | JGI IMG/M metagenome (GOLD analysis project Ga0209706, IMG submission 187263) | Freshwater sediment microbial communities from Prairie Pothole Lake near Jamestown, North Dakota, USA - PPLs Lake P8 Core (1) Depth... | ecosystem: Environmental > Aquatic > Freshwater...
ACAGCGCCCAGTCCCGCACGTTCCATCGCCGAACCGGGTGCCGGTAGCTGTGAGCCCCGTTCCCGAGACCGACGTACGGGCGTCCGTCCCAGTAGACGGCGTTGTGGCGCGACGCGTATCCGGGCCGCGCGAAGTTCGACACCTCGTAGTGCTCGTAGCCGGCGCCGCGAAGGATCTCGGCCGCTTCGAGGAATTCCTCGCGGTAGCGCTCCTCGTCCACCGGCGGCTCCCGTCCCTCGGCCACGGCGCGACCCAGCGCCGTGCCCGGCTCGACGCTCAGGCCGTAGAGGCTCACGTGGGGCACGTCGAGCGCCAGCGCGTCCGCCAGGTCCGCGCTCCATGGCCGGCCGAGCGAGGCGGGGAGCCCGAACACGAGGTCCACGCTCACGTTCACCAAGCCCGCCTCCCTCGCGGCGCGGACGGCTCGGTGCGCGCCTTCGGCTCCGTGCAAACGGCCCATCCACCGGAGCGTCGGCTCGTGGAAGCTCTGGACACCGAGGCTGATGCGGTTCACGCCGGCCTCGCGCCAAGCCCGGGCGAGATCAGCGCCGAAGCTTTCGGGGTTCGCCTCCGCGGTCCACTCGAGCTCCGCCGAGGCGACCCGATGGCCGCCCAGCGCGTCGGCCAGCGCGTGCATGGCGGACGGGCCGAGCAGGGACGGCGTGCCGCCTCCCACGTACAGGGTCTCGAGTCGATCGGCGAGATGCTCACCTTCCACCGCGAGCAGCCGGAGCTCCGCTGCCAACGCCGCCGCCCACCCGGTGACGTCGCCCTCGGACCGCACCGTAACCGCGAAGTCGCAGTACACGCAGCGGCGCACGCAGAACGGCGCGTGCACGTACACGGATCGAATGCCGCCTTCGTCTGCGGACCGCATCCTAAGCCACGCGCTGGAAGCGCATTCCGGGAAGCTGCCGCACGAGGCCGCCGAGCTCCAGCTCCGTGAGCAGCGCAAGCGCCTCCTCGACGGGGACCTGCGCCGCCGTCGCGACTTGGTCGACGCCGAGCGTCTCGGCACCCAGTCGCGCGAGCACCCGCCCCGCGACTTCACCGACGGGAGCCACGCTCCCCTCGTTCTTCGCCTCCGCTCCGGTGATCGCCCGGACGAACTCGGCCACCGAGACCAGCAGCTTCGCTCCGTCCGCGATCAGACGATTGCTCCCCTCGCACGGCGCCGTCTCGATCGGGCCTGGCACCGCCCACACGTCGATGCCGAGATCGAGCGCGTGGTCCACCGTGATCAGTGATCCGCTGGTCCTCGCGGCCTCGACGACCACCACCGCCTCGGCGAGCGCGGCCAAGATGCGGTTACGGCGCGGGAAATGATGAGGCAGCGGCGGCGTGCCCGGCAGGAACTCGCTGATCACGAGTCCTTCCTTGGCGATACGACGGAAAAGCGCGCGATGACCGGGCGGATACGGCTCGTCCGCTCCACGCCCGAGCACTGCGACCGTCTGCCCGTTCGCCGCGAGCGCGCCGCGGTGGGCGGCCGCGTCGATCCCGAGCGCGAGTCCGCTCGCGACCGTCACGCCGGCGAGTCCGAGCGCCTTCCCCAGTCGCTCCGCCACGTCCCGCGACCGGGCGGTGGCGCGACGCGCTCCCACCACGGTCACCATGCGCGTCGAAAGGAGCTCGCGCCGGCCGAGCAGGAAGAGCACGGGCGGCGGATCGTGCAGCTGGAAGAAGCGCGCAGGATAATCGGCGCTCTTCCACGTGCACACGTCCATTCCGCATCGCTCGGCGAGCCGCAGCGCTGCGTCGATGTGTGCGTGGACCGCCGGGTCCTGTCGGCCGCGCGCGGTCTCGGAGCCGGCCACCTCCTCGAATGCCCGCGGCGGAGCCGCGAGTGCTCGCTCGGCCGACCCGAAGGCATCGACGAGGCGCTTCAGACGCACCAGGCCAATGCCCGGAAGCGCGTCCAGCGTGAGCAGCGCGCGCACCTCGCCTTCGTCGCGCATGCTCACCACTCCTCGTCTTCACCGTCGGCTCTCGCCTCGGCGGCGGCCGCGCGGCTCGACTCCCAGAGCGCCTCGAGCAGCTCATCGAGACCGCGCCGCGTGACGGCGGAGAACGCCAAGACGCCGAGCGCGCCCGGAGCCGAGAGCTCCGGCAAAGACTCGTCGGGCGCTACTAGGTCCGTCTTCGACAGCCCGATCCAGTAGGGGCGAGCCGCGAGTCCCTGCGAGTAGGCCGCGAGCTCGCCCCGCAGCTGATCGAGAACCGCCTGCGGATCGGGTGCATCCGCCGGAACCATCAGCAGCAGAACCCGAGTGCGTTCGATGTGACGAAGAAACTGATGCCCCAGCCCACGCCCGAGATGCGCGCCCTCGATGATGCCCGGGATGTCCGCGATGACGAACGACCGGAATCCGGTGAGCGCGACCACGCCGAGCCCCGGCTCCAGCGTTGTGAACGGGTAATCCGCCACTTTCGGGCGCGCCGAGGTCACCGACGCGAGCAGCGTGGACTTACCCGCGTTGGGCTCACCGACGAGCCCGACGTCGGCGATGAGCTTGAGCTCGAGGCGCACGCGCCTCGCCTCGCCCTCTCCACCGGGCTCCCATTCCCGCGGGGCTTGGTGGGTCGAGGACTTGAAGTGTGTGTTGCCCCGTCCGCCCCGTCCGCCACGCGCCACGACGAGCCGCTGGCCGTCCGTGACCATCTCGCCCAGTACCTCGCCCGTGGCGTCGTCGAGCGCGATGGTACCGGGCGGAACCTTCAGGACCAGCTCGTCGCCCGAGCGGCCGGTCTTGTTACCGCCCTTTCCGTGCTCCCCATGCTCCGCCGCGAAGTGGCGCCGGTAGCTCAAGTCGAGAAGCGTGCTCAACTGCGCGTCGGCCTCGAGCACGACATCGCCGCCGCGGCCGCCGTCCCCGCCGGCCGGTCCGCCCCTCGGCACGTACTTCTCACGACGGAACGCGTCGGAACCGGAGCCGCCGGTGCCCCCGCGCACCTCGATGACCGCCCGATCGACGAACATGTCAGGCGCGCGACCGCGGAGAGGAGACGAGCATCAGGAAAGGGACCCTGGACGAAGGGACTGCGACATGACGGTGTGGGACGACGCGGCGGAATCTAACCCGCCGGACGGCCGCAGCCGGTCCCTACCGGAAGATCAGCCAGGTCACGTAGGCGATCAGGACGACGAGGATCGGGAGGATCGCGAAGAGCGTCTTGCGTGCTACACCGATCATCTCCGCACTTCGAGTCTGCAGCTGCTCCGCGCGATCGTTGATCCGCTCCGCGCGCTCGGCCTGGCGCTGGACCAGGAGGAGCTGCTCGCGCTGTATGCGCAGAGCCTCGTCCTGCTTCGCCAGCTGCGCCCTCTGCGCGTCGCGAATCTCGCGCAGGAGCTGGGCGACTTCGCCCGGGTCGTCGGCCACGCGCGTCAGCTTCGCGACGTTCTGTGCGGCCGAGCGGCTACGGCCGCCAGGCCGCGACGGCCGAGAAGAGCTCCTCGGTGGAGCCCACGCCGGCCAGCAGCTCCAGGGCCCGCTCGAGCTGGCGATCGTAGCCGCGCATCTGCAGGAACTCGCCGTCGTCACCCCACGCCTGCGACGCGATCTCGCGCTCGAGCTGGTAGCGGATGAAGCGCCGAGACTGGTCGAAGTCGTCTCGGCTCACCTCGGCCTCCCACTGCGGGAGCGCGGCGAAGAGTCGATCCAGATCCGCATCGCTCACCGCGAAGCCGACCTCGAGGGACGGATGCGCCCGCACGTATTCGACGGCGAAGTTGAAGATCGCGGTATACAGCCTGCCGATGCGGGGGATGAGGTTGCGCACGCTCTCCACCTCGGAAGGCGTGAGCGTCTCCGGCAACACGAAGACGTCCGGCGTAATTCCGCCACCGCCGTAGACCACGCGACCCGACGGCGTGTGGTACTCGGGTCGTCCTTCCGCGCTCGCCTGCGGCACTGCCTGTCCCGACAGCGTGAGCTCGTGCTCGCTCGGCGCGAGCCTGTCTTCCGGCTCGAGGTGGATGGAGCGACCCAGCGGCGTGTACCACTTCGCGGTGGTCAGTCGCAGCACGTCCCCACCGGTCAGGCGGAAGAGGCTCTGCACCGATCCCTTGCCGAACGTGGTCTCGCCGATCACGACGGCTCGGTCGTGATCCTGGAGCGCTCCCGCAATGATCTCGGAGGCCGACGCGCTCGAAGCATCGACCAGCACGACGATCTCCAGATCCTCGTAGCTGTCGGCAACGGTGGAGCGGAACGTCTCGTTCTGGTCCCGCGCGCGCCCGCGCGTCTCGACGATGACTTTTTCATCGGGCAGGAATAAGTCCGTGACCGCGATGCCTTGGTCGAGCAGGCCGCCGCCGTTCCCACGCAGGTCGAAGACGAGGCCCTTCATGCCTTCGGCCCTCAGCGAGTCGATCGCGTTCGACAGCTCCACCGACGACGTCTCGCTGACCGTCTGCAGCGGCACGTAGCCGACCTCGTCGTCGAGCATGACGGCGAACGGGACCGCCCGGAGATGGATGACCGCGCGCTCGATCGCAAACTCGATCGGCTCGTCCACGCCGGGCCGGAGCATGCGCACCGTCACCTCGCTGCCCGGCTGACCACGCAGGAGATCGACGGCTTGATCGGTCGCCATCGTGTCGGCGGGCACGCCGTCGATCTCGAAGAACTGATCGCCGGCTCTCACACCCACCCGCTCACCGGGTCCACCCGGGATCGGCGTCATGACGGTGACGTAACCGTTCCGTTCCTGCACCTCGAGCCCGACGCCGCCGTACTCGCCCTCGGTGCGGATGCGCAGGTCCTCGTAGTCCGACGCGCGAATGAGCGAGGTATGCGGGTCGCCGAGCTCCTGGATCAACCCGTCGATCGCCGAGTTGTAGAGCGTCCCCTCGTCGACCTCCTCGACGTACGAGGACTCGACGCGATCGACGACCTCCTGCAGAACGCGAACCTGCACGTACACGTTCTCGGCTCGGTCGACGCCCTGCTGGAGCAGCCAACCGCCGGTGATCGCCGAAACGATGAGCACGACGATGGGCGCCACGGCGCTGCGTCTCACGGGTCGGCCCTCCGAGTCATGCTCCATCCCGCTCACCCTCCCCGATCGACTGCCCCGCGCGCGCGACCGCTGGAACGACCGCGGGAAGCCGCGCCACGATCAGATCGCGTATCCGCGCGTGGACCTCCGCCGGTGTCCCCCTCGCGTCGAGCAGCTCGGCGCCCGGCTCGGTCTCCGTGAGGGCAAGATAGGCATCCCGCACCTTGCGCCGGAAGGCTTCCCCTTCGCGCTCGATGCGGTCGGGCCGCGCGGCTCCGGCCTTCCGGCGGGCGGACGCCTCCTCGAGCGGAACGTCGAGCACCACGCACAGGTCAGGGCGCAGCCCGCCGGTCGCGAACTCGATGGCCGAGCGCACCCGCTCCGGGTCGAGCCCGCGGGCGTGCGCCTGATACGCCAGGGTCGACATCGAGAACCGGTCGGCGATCACCAGCTTGCCCTCGTCGAGCGCCGGCCTCAGCACGTCGCGCACCAGCGCGGCACGCGCAGCGAGCATCAGCAGCAGCTCCGAGGCGGGTCCGACGTCGAGATCCGTACGTGTGAGCGCCACCTCGCGGATCGCCTCGCCGAGAGGCGTGCCGCCCGGCTCTCGCACGACGACATGCGGCACGCCCACACCCTCGAGCCAGGCGGCGAGCAACGCCACCTGCGTGGACTTCCCGACTCCGTCGAGCCCTTCGAGGACGACGAACCGCCCTCGGCTCGTCCCATCCCTAGTCGTAGTACTCCACTCCGAGGTGCGTCACGAGCTCCTCGCCCATGATCCAGCGAAGCGTGTTCTTGAGCTTCCAGTGCTGGATGAACAGATCGTGCTCGGCGTAGAGACCCGGTGCGGTCTGCGGCGACTTGAAGTAGAACGAGAGCCACTCCTGGATCCCGCCCATGCCCGCGCGCTGCGCGAGGTCCATGAAGAGCACCAGGTCGAGCACGATCGGGGCGGCGAGGATCGAGTCGCGACACAGGAAGTCGACCTTGATCTGCATGGGATATCCCATCCAGCCGAAGATGTCGATGTTGTCCCATCCTTCCTTGTTGTCGCCGCGCGGTGGGTAGTAGTTGATCCGCACCTTGTGGTACATGTCGCCGTAGAGCTGCGGATAGAGGTCGGGCTGCAAGATGTGCTCCAGCACCCCGAGCTTGGATTCCTCCTTGGTCTTGAAGGACTCCGGGTCGTCGAGCACCTCGCCGTCGCGGTTTCCGAGGATGTTCGTGCTGAACCAACCCGACAGGCCGAGCATGCGCGCCTTGAACCCCGGGGCGAGCACCGTCTTGAGCAGCGTCTGCCCGGTCTTGAAGTCCTTGCCGCCGATCGGCACGGAGCGGTCGCGCGCCAGCTTCTCGAGCGCGCCGATGTCGCCCGACAGGTTCGGGGCACCGTTGGCATAGGCGACGCCTTCCATGATCGCGGCGTATGCGTAGAGCATGCTCGGCGCGATGCTCGGGTCGTCCTGGGCCAGCGCGGCCTCGAAGGTCTCGAGCGTCTCGTGCGTGGGGCCCGGCCGGAGGAACACCTCCGTCGATCCGCACCACACCATCACGACGCGGTCGCAGCCGTTCTCCTTCTTGAAGCGGCGGATATCCTCACGGAGGGCCTCCGCCTGCTCCTTCTTCGTCCCCTTCTTCTTGTTGGGGCCGTCGAGCTTCTTCACGTAGTTGGTGCTGAACGCCGCCGGCATCGGTCGAATGCCCGTGAGGAAGTCCTTGATGGGCTCGATGTGGGTGTGCTTGTCGAGAACGCCCGCCTTGACCGCGCTCACGTAACCGTCGTCGGGGATGGGATCCCAGGCGCCGAAGACCAGGTCGTCGAGGCTCGCCAGGGGCACGAAGTCACGGATGAGCGGCGTACGCGCATCCGTTCTCTTGCCGAGGCGGATCGTGTTCAGCTGCGTGAGGCTGCCGATCGGAGCCGCGATCCCGCGCCTGGCCGCCTCCACGCCCGCGACGAAGGTGGTGGCGACTGCTCCGAATCCGGGAAGAAGGACGCCGAGCTTTCCCTTGGCCGGCTCGATCTTCGAAGGCTGTTTCACGTATCGTCCTCTATGTGTGTGGTGTAGGCTACGCGCTTTCTGTTCATCTAAGACGAAATAATGATACGACTGCGGGCACCTTCCTCGATGCCTTCCGCCACCGTCTGGTTCACCTTGTACATCACTTTCTCGAAGTTCGCCTGCGCGGCGACTAGGCGCTGATAGCCCGCGAGCATCTGCAGCTCCTCGGTCGCCTGCGTATAGGCTTCCTTCACGTCGTCCTCCGGCTCCTTGCCCGCGCGCAGCGAGGTCTCGATGCGCGCCTCGAGCGACTCCAGCCGGTTACGCATCTCGACCAGCTCACGGTCGTCGGAGGACGCCTCCAACACGCGCTTGTAGGCCTGGTACTCGTCCGTGCGTGCCAGGGCAGCCCCCAGCTCCTTGGCCATCTCGTAAATGCCCACGTCTCACGCACCCCTCTCGTTGTGGTTCTCTCCCCCGACATCCCCCGGCGCGCTCGCCAACACCACCCGCGGCCGCCCGGCGAGGTCCTTCCGCACGCGTGCGCCCACCAGCCCGTACTCCTCGACCAGCGAGGCGACGGTTTCGGCCTGGCCCAGCCCCACCTCGAGCGCGAGCAGACCGCCGGGGCGAAGCCGTGCCGCAGCGCCCCGCGCGATCTCGCGAATCACCTCGAGCCCGTCGGCACCGCCAAAGAGAGCCACGCCGGGCTCCCAGTCAACGATCTCGGGAGCCAAGTCCGCGCGCTGGCCCTCGGCGACGTAGGGCGGATTCGATACGATCGCGTCGAAGCGCTCACCGGTTGCCACGGCCGTGAAGGTGGCGCCGATCCGCGTCTCGAAGCGGGTTTGCAGCCCGTGGGCCTCCGCGTTTCGCCGCGCCGTCTCGACGGCGTCCGGCGAGACGTCGACCCCGACGAAGCGAGCGAAGGGCCCTTCGGCGAGCAGCGAGAGCGCGATCGCGCCCGAGCCCGTGCCGACGTCGAGACCGAGCAGGGTGGGGTCGTCGCCGGCGCGCGCGCGCGCCCACCCGAGCACTTCCTCGACGAGGCTCTCGGTCTCCGGTCGCGGAATCAGCACGGCCGGTCCCACCTCGATCTCGAGCGACCGGAATGACTGGCGGCCGAGCACGTATTGGAGCGGCTCTCGCTTCGCGCGGCGCTTGAGGAGCGGGCGGAAGGCGTCGAGCTCGCCGGACGTCAGCGGCCGCTCGTGCTGGAGGTACATCTCGAGACGGCCGACCCCCAGGACGTGCGCGAGGATGTGCTCCGCGTCCAGGCGAGGGCTCTCGATCCCCTTCGACTTCAGGTAATCCGCACTCCATAGCATCGTGCGGAGCACGGTCCACGTCTCCGACGAGGCGCTCGTTCCGGTGAGGCCGCTCACGCGCCGCTTCCGTCGGCGCTCTCCGCGCCCAACCGCTCTTCCTCCTCCGCGAGCCGCAGCGCGTCCATCAGCTCCCGGAGATCGCCGTTGAGCACCTCGCCGAGCTTGTGCAGCGTGAGCCCGATGCGGTGGTCGGTGACGCGATTCTGCGGGAAATTGTACGTCCGGATCTTGGCGGACCGATCCCCGGTGCCCACCTGCGTCTTCCGCTCGCGTGCGCGCTCGGCCTCCCGCTCGGCGATCATCTGATCGAGGAGCCGGCTTCTGAGCACCTTGAGCGCCTTCGCCTTGTTCTTGTGCTGGGACTTCTCGTCCTGGCAGGTGACCACGAGCCCGCTCGGCAGGTGCGTGATGCGCACGGCCGAGTCCGTCGTGTTCACCGACTGGCCGCCCGGTCCCGAGGAGCGGTAGACGTCGATCCGCAGATCGTTGGGATCGATCTGGAGATCCACCTCCTCGGCCTCCGGCAAGACGGCGACGGTGGCGGCGGAGGTGTGGATGCGGCCCTGCGCCTCGGTGGCCGGGACGCGCTGCACGCGGTGCACGCCTGATTCGTAGCGGAGCTTCCCGTAGGCGCCGCGGCCACGAACCGTGAAGATGGCTTCTTTGATCGACCCGGGGATGCCTTCCGAGAGGCTCATGAGCTCGATCGTCCACCCCTGACGCTCCGAGAGCCGGCGGTACATCTCCATGAGGTCCGCGGCGAAGAGCCCGGCCTCGTCACCCCCGGTTCCGGCGCGGATCTCGACCACGGCCGCCCGGTCGCCGAGCGGATCGTGCGGGACGAGGAGCTCACGCAGCTCGCCGGTCAGCGTCTCGATGCTCGGCTCGAGGCGCCCTACCTCCACCTCGGCCAGCTGGCGCATGTCGGGGTCGTCCGACTCCTCGAGCAGCCCCGCCGCGCCGTGCAGCTCTTCGAGAGCGGCGCGCAGCTTCTCGCCCGCCGCGACGATCGGCTCGAGATGCGCCCGCTCCTGTCCGAGCGCGCGAAGGCGCTCCGGGCTGGAGAGGACCTGCGGGCTGGCGAGGGCGTCGTTCACCTCGGTGAAGCGCCGTTCCGCTTCGCCGAGGCGTTGCTCCAGCTTGGGATCGAGAGGGGCGGGTTTCATCAGCCGCGGGGCCGCGGCCGGGCTCGCTCGGCCGGAAGGTGACGTCGGGACCTAGTCGCGGCCCGACCGGTTCCCTCACCTGCTCTCGGCGCTCTCGTACTTCTTCTTGAAGCGATCGACGCGTCCAGCCGTGTCGACGAGCCGCTGCTTGCCCGTGTAGAACGGATGGCAAACCGCGCAGATATCGACGTGGATCTCCGGGACCGTCGCCATCGTCTCGAACCGGTTCCCGCAGGCACAAACCACGTTCGCGGTCTTGTACTCGGGATGAATGCCCTGCTTCATGTCCTGCTCCCACCATGGTTGTGAGGCTGCGGTCGCCGGACCGCCGAAAGAAAACCCCGGCGTCTACCGTGCGCAGCAGCCGGAAAACCTAAGCTCGGCGCCGCGGGGGGTCTAGGGAGAACACGCCGGGGGCGGCGTCCCGTCCAGACATTCCGAGGCCCGTTCCGGCGAGGGATTCTTGCGTGTGGCCCCTGCTTGCGGGCACGGATGCTGTATTACATATTTGCCATATGAGTCATACGATGACGATACGTCTTACTCGCCGCCAGGCAGAGTGGCTCCGCTCGACCGCCGAGCGCGCGGGCGTCCCACAGAGCCACATCGTACGGGAGCAGCTGGACAAGGCGATGGCGACTTCCGAGCGGCGATTCATGGCGCTCGCGGGAACCGCGAAGGGGCCGCACGACCTGTCCACACGCCGCGGCTTCTCGCGATCGTGAAGGGCATCGCCGACACCGGCTTTCTCGTCGCGTTCGCCAACCGGAACGACCTGCATCACGACTGGGCCGTCTCGATCGCCGAGCAGGTGGACGAGCCGCTGCTGACGTGCGAGGCGGTATTGGCGGAGGCCGCCTTCCATCTGCGGGATTCGGCGTTGGTTCTGGCCTTGGTGCGTGAGGGGCTCGCGCGCGTCGCGATGCAGTGCGCCGACCACGCCACGGAGCTCGAGGCGCTGGCGATTCGATACGCGGACCGTGAGCCCGACCTCGCCGATCTCTGCCTGATCCGGCTGAGCGAGATGAACCCGCGCCATCCTGTCGTGACCGTCGATCGTGAGGACTTCGCGGTGTACAGGCGTAACAAGCGCGAAGTGATTCCGACGATCTGCCCGCCGGGGCGCTAGCGTCCCTCCGTCAGGCTTCTGGCGTGGTGGCGGAGGGCTTCCGGGCCAGCCGGTACGAGGCGAGCACCAGGATCAGCGCCGCAGCCGCCGCGCCTTTTCCGCTCAGGTCCCCGAAACGCGTGTAGAACGTGAGCACGTCCGTGGTGCGCACCACGTCGCTCCGGATGTCCGCCTCGAACAGGTTGGTGGCGTTGTACACCCGTCCCACGGGGTCGATGAACATGGAGATCCCGGTGTTCGCCGCCCGGGCCACTCCCGTCCGGTTCTCGATCGCCCGCATCACCATGTGCGCGGGGTGCTGCCACAGCGCCGTCGTGCGCGCGTAGAGCGGCTCTCGTCCGTACCAGGCGTCGTTGGTGATGTTGACCAGCACATCCGCACCGGCCAGCCGGAATTGCCTCGACCCCTCCGGATAGGAGGACTCGTAGCAGATGAGAACGCCGTAGTCGGTGCCGTTCACGTGGGCCAAGGGCCATCCCTGTCCCACGCCGAACCCGCCGAAGTACTGGAGGCCGGTGAACCACTCGGGCGGCACCAACGGCACCCTCTCGACGAAGGGGACGAGGTAGCGCTTGTCGTAACGCCAATCCCAGACGCCGAGGGAATCGACCACGAACGCCGAGTTGTACGGCGTGTAACGGCCCGTCTGGAGCTCGCCCTCGTAGCCGAGCCCGCCCATCAGGAACGCCGACCTCGCGTAACCGGACCAGGAGCGCAGCGGCTCCACCCATCCGTCGTGGATGTCGGCCTGGGGGAAGATCCGCAGGACGACCTCCGGGAGCACGACCAGATCGTTGTAGCCGGTGCCCAGGTTCGGAAGCAGGCGAATGAGCGAGGCGTACGTGCTGTCCAGCCCGGCAACGGGATCGAGCTTGATGTGCTCCGGAATGTTCGGCTGCACGACGGTGACCGTCGCGGCCTCACGAACGGGGAGCACGCCGGCCCGCCAGACGCCCCAGGTCATCGGTGCGGCCACCACGACGGCAGTCGCGATGACGGGCAACGCGACGGGCCTCTTCTCGCGGATCCGCAGGATGACCATCGCGATCAGCCCGTTCACCATGGCGATCCAGAACGACACACCGCGGGTGCCCACCAGCTCGGCGATCCCGACGAGGCGGGGAAAGCCCGTCAGCGACGTGCCGAGGTCGAGCCATGGGAACGCGATCGTGCTCGGGAGATGGGCTCGCACCCATTCGGAGCCCACCCACGCGATCGGGAGGGCGATCCACAGGGGGACGCGCACCCCGTGGACCGCTCGGTGCAGCACCCAACCGAAGAGCACCGCGATCCCGATCAGGCCGAGCATGGACGCCACGAACGCGAGGATCGCCAGGCTGGTGAACCAGATCAGCGCGACGAGGATCCAATAGAAGACGATC
>Ga0209706_10001830_pt1 | contig 12015 bp, 7 predicted proteins | sample PPLLaktember2015_6_FD_187263 | JGI IMG/M metagenome (GOLD analysis project Ga0209706, IMG submission 187263) | Freshwater sediment microbial communities from Prairie Pothole Lake near Jamestown, North Dakota, USA - PPLs Lake P8 Core (1) Depth... | ecosystem: Environmental > Aquatic > Freshwater...
GGCGGCTGGCTTCCTCGCCTCAGGCCGCCTGGCGCGGAGAACTGTCGGCCGACGAGCGGGTGGGGTTGCTCAGCGTGTTGCTGAAAGCGTTTTTCGCGCCGCTGATGGTGGTCTGGCTCTTTGACCATACCGCCCTGATGCTGGTCCACGGCAGCGAACTCCTGGCGCAATGGGGCAATCCAGAAACCGGGTGGCTGGACCTGTTCAACGCCCATGGCTTCTGGTTCGCGTTCAAGGTGATCCTGTTCCTGGATGTGTTCTTCTTCACCCTCGGTTATTTGATCGAGCTGCCGGTGCTGAAAAACGAAATCCGCTCGGTCGATCCCACGCTGCTGGGCTGGGGGGTGGCGCTGGCCTGCTATCCCCCGTTCAACGGCATGACCGCCATGATCTTCGGCGGCGGCTATTCTGCCGACTTTCCACAGTTAGATCATCCGGCCGTCCATCTGACGGCCAATGCCTTTTTGCTTGTATTAATGGCGATCTACACTTCGGCTTCGGTCGCGCTGAATTTCAAGGCCAGCAACCTCACCCATCGCGGCATCATCGCCCGCGGGCCGTATCGCTACATCCGCCATCCCGCCTACGTCTGCAAGAACATGGCCTGGTGGATCGGCCTGATTCCGGCACTCCTCATCGCCCTTGATACGTCACTGACGGCCACCTTGATGACGTTTGGTTCCATGTTCGGCTGGTCGGTGATCTACTACATGCGTGCGCTGACCGAGGAGGATCACCTTCGCAGCGTGGACGGCGAATATGACGCCTACTGCCAGAAGGTGAAATACCGCTTCATTCCCGGCGTCATCTAGAGGCGGCCAGCAGATCGGTCGTGTTCACCAGTTCCAGCACCAGCGCATGCAGCCGCGCAGGGGATTTAAGTGCACCGCTCTCCTCGTCGAATGCCTTGTCGGCGTGGGGCAGCGAGAACTGGCCGGGCAGCACCAGCATCCCGAGCGTATTCAGGATCTGGCGCAGGTGAGGCAGCATGCGCATGCCGCCGAACTGGCCGGGCGAGGCGGCGAGCAGGGCGGCGACCTTGTTCTGGTACGGCACCAGCCCCGATTCGCCCTGCCATTCGCGCGACACCCAGTCGATCGTGTTCTTCAAGAGGGGCGGGACCGAACTGTTGTATTCCGGGCTGGCGATCAGGAAAGCGTCGTGTTCCTTGAACAGCGCCTTCAGCCGCAGGGCATTGTCGGGCAGGCCGTCGCGATCCTCGAGGTCGCCGTTGTAGAGCGGCAGCGGGTAGTCGGCGAGATCGATCAGGGTGACTTCGCCGCCGGCGGCGCGGGTCGCAGCCACCGCGGCCCGGACCAGCTTGCGGTTCCAGGAATCGCGGCGAACGCTGCCGGATAGGGCGAGAATCCTGGGCATGGCGTGTCCTTGCATCAAAAAGTGGTGGATTGTATCGGGCTGAGTTCAAGGCAGGTCAAAGCAGACGAGTTCGCTCGCTTCCAGCGCCTCGATCGCAAGGTCGGATTCGAAACGCACCGCCACCGCGTCGCCGGCTTCCAGCGGATAGCCCTGCACCTTGACGCGGCCGGTCGCCACCTGCAGCCAGGCGCGTCGCTGGGGATCGAGCGGCAGGGTGACCTGGTCGCCGGTCGCCAGACGGCCGGCGCGGATCGCAGCGTCCTGATGGATCGTCACCGAACCGTCGCGGCCATCGTTCGAGGCAATCAGCCGCAACTGTCCCTGCAGGCTTTCAGGCGCGAAGGCGATCTGCTCGTAGCCCGGTTCCAGGCCGTACTCGTCGGGCTCGATCCAGATCTGCAGCAGATGCACGGGATCGGCATCCGAGGCGTTGTACTCGCTGTGGGCGATGCCGTGGCCGGCGCGCATGCGCTGCACTTCGCCGGGGCGGATCACCCCGCCGCTGCCGAGCGAATCCTTGTGCTCGAGCGCACCGGACAACACCCAGGTGACGATCTCCATGTCCTGGTGGCTGTGGGTGGGAAAACCGGCACCGGGCTCGATGCGGTCTTCGTTGATCACGCGCAGCGGCCCGAATCCCATCCAGTCGGGATCGCGGTAGCCGGCAAACGAAAAGGTGTGATAACTGTCGAGCCAGCCGTGGTTGGCGTGGCCGCGTTCGGATGATTTGCGCACGGTGAGCATGTTGCACTCCTGACTGGAAGCCTGACGTTCAGGCGATGGAGTGACTATAGGCGTGGTTTCCTGCGAGGAAAACCGGCACAATTCGATCAACTCGTTCAAATGGTTCGAACATGTCACTGACCCTGGATGCGCTCGCCATCCTCGACGCCATCGACCGCCGGGGCTCGTTTGCCCGGGCTGCCGAAGAACTCGGGCGCGCGCCGTCCTCCCTGACCTATGCGGTGCAGCAGATCGAGGCCGAACTCGATGTGCTGCTGTTCGACCGTTCCGGCCATCGCGCGCGTTTCACCGCAGCCGGCCGGGTGCTGCTCGACGAGGGGCGGACGCTGCTCAGCGCAGCCCAGACGCTGGAGAACCGGACGCGGCAGGTGGCGGGCGGCTGGGAACCGCAGTTCACGCTGGCGCTGGAAGGCATCCTGCCTTTGGCGCCGGTGCTGCCCTTGCTCGACGACTTTTATCAGCGGGGACACACCACGGAAATCAGCCTGCGCCAGGAAGTGCTGGCGGGCAGTTGGGACGCGCTGGCGTGCGGCCGCGCCGATCTGGTGATCGCCGGCGGCGATGCGCCGGCCGGTGGCGGCATCCGCACCCGTGCGCTGGGCAGCATCGAATTCGCGTTCTGCGTGGCGCCGCAGCATCCTCTGGCGCGCCTCGACCGGGCGCTCACCCAGGCCGACATCGCCGCGCACCGCGCGGTGGTGATCGCCGACACCGCGCGCAACCTGCCGCTGCGCAGCGCCGGCTGGCTGCAGCAGCAGCCGCGCCTGACGGTGCCCGATCTGCCGGGCAAACTCGCCGCCCAGCAGGCGGGGCTGGGGGTGGGTTCGCTGCCGCGCTGGCTGGCCGACCAGGAAGTGGCTGCCGGGCGCCTGGTGCAATGCCCATGGGCGGGCGGCAACCCGCACGAAACGCTTTATCTGGCCTGGCGCAGCGGCGAAGCGGGTCAGGCGCTCGACTGGTTCGTCCGCGCGCTGTCCCGGCCCGGCACGTTTGCGGGAGTGCTGGATGCCGACTGAAAAAACACCGCTCGACAGAATGCGGCTCGACAAGTGGCTGTGGGCCGCACGCTTTTTCAAGACGCGCAGCCTCGCCACCCAGGCCATCGACAACGGCCGCGTGAAGCTGAACGGCGAACGCGTCAAACCTGCGCGCGAGGTGAAACCCGGCGATCGCCTGGATGTCCATCTGGGTGAGATCGTCTGGACACTGACTGTGCGGGCACTGGCAATGCAGCGTGGCCCGGCGCCGGTGGCGCAGGCGCTGTATGAAGAAGACCCCGCCAGCCACGCGCGTCGCCAGCAGCAGGTGCTCGACCGCAAGCAGGCGTCCAACCCGGCGGCTGACATCAAGGGACGCCCGACCAAGCGCGACCGCCGGCAGATTCATCGCTTTACCGGTGAATGAAACGAACGAATTTACCCTCGCGCAGGCACCGCAATGCGCCGGCAAACGCATAGAATCAGCGGTTGAGAGCCGCGTTATGATTGTTTCACCCGCCTTGTCGTTGTTTTTGCGCCGTGCCACGCGTTGGCTGGCAGCGCTTGCTGCGCTTGCCGTGCTGGGTTTTTCGACGGCCGCGGGGCTGATGTATTTCTGGGTATTGCCGAATATCGCCGATCACCGCGACACGGTGGCCAGCCTGATGTCGCGCGCGCTGGGGCAACGGGTCACGCTGGAGGCCGTGTCGGGGGTGTGGCAGCAGGCGCGTCCGGAATTCCGTTTGCAGGGCGTGCGTCTGTATGACCAGCAGGGACATCCCGCGCTCTACCTGCCCGAACTCGAAGCGGAATTCGCCTGGCGTTCGCTGCTGTTTCTGGAACCACGCTTCAGCCGCATCGAACTGCAGAGGCTGACGCTCGAGGTGCGGCGCGCACACGACGGCCATCTCTATGTCGGCAGCATTCCGGTCAACCCGGCGGATCCCGACAGCGATTTTGCCAACTGGCTGTTGCGGCAGGGACGCGTGCACGCGGGCAAGGCCACGCTGACCTGGCTGGACGAAGTGCGCAATGCGCCGCCGCTGGTTCTGCAGGACGTCGATTTCACCCTCACCAATGTGCGCCGTTCGCACCACCTGCAATTGCGCGCCGTGCCGCCGACGACGCTGGCGCAACCGCTGACGGCCGAGGCGCGGCTGAGCGGCCGCAATGCGGACAACATCAAGACCTGGAACGGAAGCATCGAAGCGAGCGTGGCGGGCGCCTCCTTGCCCGATCTGGCCAACTGGCTGACGCTGCCGTTTCCGACCCGGCAGGGTTCGGGCGCGCTGAAGGTCAGATTCCAGGTGGCGGGCGGCGCGATCTCCCGCGTAACGGCGGACCTCGATCTGCGCGAGATCGAAACCACGCTGGGCGATGGCTTGCCTGCGCTGCAGCTGGCGCAGGTGCGGGGGCAGGTCATGTGGGCGCGCGGCCCCGACGGCCAGCGCGTGGCGTTTGAAAACCTGCGGGTGGCGCGGCCGGACGCTGCGCTCGGCGCACCGTTCAATGCGGGACTGTCCTGGAACGCCGACACGCGTGAAATCACGGCCCGCGCGTTCAGCCTGGGCAGCTGGCAAGCGCTGTTGCCGAACCTGCCGATCGACGCGGCCTTGCGTGAGCGGCTGCAGCGTCTGCAGCCGCAGGGACGTTTCGACGACTTGCGCCTGAGCTGGAAGGGGGCGCAGCCCGGGGTCGACAACTTCAGCATTGCGGCCCACTTCAGCGGGCTGGGGGTGACGGCAGTCGACGCACAGCCGGGGGTGGCCAACCTTACCGGGCACATCGAAGGGGACGCGCGCTCGGGAGTGTTCGAGATCAATTCCGTGCAACTGTCGGCCAACCTGCCCGCGCTGTTCCGCGAACCCTTGTTCGGATTCGACAGCCTGCTGGCGCGCGGCAGCTGGAAAAAAACCCCGCGCGGCCAGCGCCTGACGCTGGATGAAATGGTCTTCGCCAATCCGGACACGGCAGGCACGGCGCAGGGCCATTACGAATGGATCGCCGGCCATCCCGGCATCATCGATCTGACGGCGCGTCTGAGCCGTGCCGGTGGCACAGCGGTGTACCGCTATCTGCCGAAAAAAATCGGGGACGATACGGTCGACTGGCTGAAGCATGGCCTGCTGGCCGGCCATTCCGACAATGTGCAGCTGGATCTGAAAGGCGATCTGGCGCAGTTCCCGTTCGAAAACGGAAAGGGCGTGTTTCGCCTGGATGCGCAGGTGAAGGATGGGGTGATCGACTATGCGCAGGGGTGGCCGCGCATCGAGGGCATCCAGGGGCACATCGTGTTCCATAACAAGCGGATGGAGATGACCGCCACACAGGCGCGGATTTACGGGGCCGCCTTGCTGCCGGTGAAGGCCGTCATCCCGGATTTGATGCATCACGACGAGCTGCTGCTCATCGATGGCCAGGCCGGCGGGCCCATTCAGGATTTCATCCGTTTCGCCAATTTCAGCCCGGTGGGTGAACGCCTGCGCGGTTTCACCGACGCGCTCAATGGCAGTGGACCGATGCGGCTCAACCTGAAATTGCAGGTGCCGCTGCGCCGCAACCATGACACCCGGCTGTCCGGCAAGCTTTCGTTTCTGGGCAATACCCTGTTCCCGCCCGGCCTGCCCAGTCTTGAACAGGTGCGCGGCGACATCGATTTCACCGGCGACAGCCTCAATGCAAAAATCATCACGGCGCAATTTCTGGGCGGCCCGCTGCGCATCGGGACCGCCACCCGCGACGGCCGGGTCACGATCCTGGCGCAGGGAAACGCCACCGCCGCAGGCGTGGCGCCCTGGCTGGGCGCAGATTGGGGCAAGCGCCTGACGGGGCAAGCGGCATGGCGCGGCCAGCTTGATCTGGAGCCAGCTGGCGAACGCATCCGCATCGAGTCCGATCTGGTCGGGCTGGGCGCCAGCCTGCCGCTTCCGCTTGCGAAAACGGCGGCGCAGCCGCTGCCGCTGCTGGTGACCGGCCAGCCTGAGAGCGGCGGCCGCCTGCACGAGGTGAGGCTGGGCAGCACCGTCGGCGCGGTATGGCGCAGCAGTGCGACCGGCGGTTTTGACCGTGGCGAAATCCGCTTTGGCGGGCCGGCGGCGATGCCGGCCGAGCCCGGTTTGCGACTGGCGGGCAGCGGGCGCATCCTGGACATCACCGGCTGGATGGCCCTGCTGCCTGAGGGTGAGGACGGCCGTCCGCAGCTGTCCTCGCTCGATCTGAGTTTCGACGCGCTTGACCTGATGGGGCGCCGTTATCCGGGAATGCACCTGCAGGGGCGAACGCGCAACGGTCTGTTGCGGGGTCAGGTGACGGGACGCGACGTCAGCGGCGTGCTGACGTATCGCCCGGCCGGAGAACAGCCCGCGCGGGTGTCGGCGCAGTTCAAACGGCTGACCGTGCCGGACCGGTCACCCGCTGTGGGTGAGGCAGGCAGCCCGAATGTCAAGGCCGCGAGTTTTCCGACGCTGGATGTGACGGTGGAGGATTTTCGCTTGCAGGAACGTTCGCTGGGGCGGCTGGAGGTATTGGCACGCGGCGCTGCCGAAGGGCTGGTGATCGAGAACCTGCAGTTGGTGCACCCCGATAGCACCTTCCGCATGAGCGGCCTGTGGCGCGACGGCACCCCGAGCGAAACCCGGGCCGAGCTGAACCTGAAGGTGCTGGATGCAGGCAAGTTTCTGGGCCGCTTTGGCTACGCCGATACGCTCCGCCGCGGCAGCGCGGAAATTCAGGGCAATGCCACCTGGGTTGGATCGCCCGCCGATTTCTCGTTCGACACGCTGGCGGGTCAGCTCGACTTCAAGGCCCAGGGTGGACAATTCCTCAAGATCAACCCCGGCGCGGGCAAGCTGCTGGGCGTGTTGAGCCTGCAATCGCTGCCGCGTCGGCTGAGCTTCGATTTCCGTGATATCTTCAACGAAGGCTATGCCTTTGACGATATCGGCGCCACCCTGCGCATTGCGCGCGGCGTGGTCTACAGCGACGATTTCAGGATGCGCGGGCCGGCAGCCAAGGTCAACATGTCCGGACTGGCCGACCTCAATCAGGAATCCGTTCAGCTGCGGGTGAAAGTGATCCCGAAATTGTCTGAAAGCGTGGCCGTGGCCGGTGCCTTGATCGGCGGGCCATTGGCCGGGATAGGTGCGCTGGCTGCGCAAAAACTGCTGCGCGACCCGGTTGAGGAAGCCATCAGCCAGGAATACCTGGTGACCGGGTCGTGGCAGGAACCCGATGTCAAAAAACTGACCAAAGCGAAGTCCGAAGCATCGGTATCTGAACCGTGATCGTGGAATCTGTGACATGACGACAAGAAAACCCGTAAAAACGACCGTGGCACGCTCAAAGGGCGCGCAAGTCAAAAAACCCGCGCTGCAGGCGGGCGCCGTGCGCGTCGCGGCGATCCAGATGGCGTCCGGCCCCAACGTGGCGTCCAATCTGGCGGAAGCCGAGCAGCTCATCGAACTGGCAGTCGATGCGGGTGCGCGCCTGGTCGTGCTGCCGGAGTTTTTCTGCATCATGGGCATGAAGGATGCCGACGTGGTGAAGGCGCGCGAGGCCGAAGGCAGCGGTCCGATCCAGGCCTTCCTGTCGCGCATGGCGAAGAAGCACCGCATCTGGCTGATCGGCGGCTCGGTGCCGCTCGAGGCCAGCGCGGCGAACAAGGTGCGCAACAGCTGCCTGGTGTACGACGAGCGCGGCAAGCTGGTGGCGCGCTACGACAAGATCCATCTGTTCGGACTCGACCTCGGCAACGAGCGCTATCAGGAAGCCAAGCTGATCGAGCCGGGCGACAAGGTCGTCGTCGTCAGCAGCCCGTTCGGCCGCATCGGCCTGTCGATCTGCTACGACCTGCGCTTCCCCGAGCTGTACCGCGCCATGCCCGACGTCGACATCATCGTGGTGCCGTCGGCCTTCACCGCCACCACCGGCCGCGCGCATTTCGAAACCCTGATCCGCGCGCGCGCAATCGAAAACCTCGCCTACGTGATCGCCCCGGCGCAGGGCGGCTACCATCTGTCCGGCCGCGAAACCCACGGCGACAGCATGATCGTCGACCCCTGGGGCGTGGTGCTCGACCGCCTCCCGCGCGGCTCGGGTGTGGTCATCGCCAACATCAACCCGGCCTACCAGGCCAGCCTCAGGAAGAGCCTGCCCGCGCTCCAGCACCGCTTCATCCCGTGCCAGCAGATCGCGGTCGAAGTGGTCGAGCGCCGTGCGGTGGCCAAGCGCGAGCCATCAACCAAGTATTCAGTGCCCAAATAATTCAGGACATCGCCATGAACCCCAACGACGCCTTCGTCCCGATCCAGACCGCCGAGCAGCTGTTCCATTCCGCCGAGGCCACGCTCTTGACGCCGAACGGCCTCGACGCCGACAAGCTCGCGCCCGTGTTCGGCCGACTCTTGACGCACGACGTCGACTACGCCGACCTGTATTTCCAGTATTCGCGCTCCGAAGGCTGGAGCCTGGAAGAAGGCCAGGTCAAATCGGGCAGCTTCAACATCGACCAGGGCGTCGGCGTGCGCGCGATCTCGGGCGAGAAGACCGCGTTCGCCTATTCCGACGACATCAGCCTCGATGCGCTCGGTGCCGCCGCCGACGCCACCCGGGCGATCGCCCGCGCCGGACAGAACCGCAGCTTCGGCATGGTGCAGCGCGGCGAAGGCCGTCAGTTGTACAACGCGGTCGACCCGCTGGCGAGCCTCGACGACGCAGCCAAGGTGACGCTGCTGGAGCGGCTGGAGAAGAAGGCCCGCGCCATGGACCCGCGCGTCATCCAGGTGATGGCGAGCCTCGCCTCCGAATACGAAGTGATCTTCATTGCGCGCTCCGACGGCCATCTCGCCGCCGACGTGCGCCCGCTGGTGCGGCTGTCGCTGCAGGTCATCGCCGAGCAGGACGGCCGCCGCGAGCAGGGCTCCGGCGGCGGTGGCGGCCGCTTCGACTACAGCTACTTCACCGACGACATCCTCGAAAAATACGCGCGCCAGGCCGTGCACCAGGCCATGGTCAACCTCGATGCGCGTCCCGCGCCCGCCGGCACCATGACCGTCGTCCTCGGCTCCGGCTGGCCCGGCATCCTGCTGCACGAAGCCATCGGCCACGGCCTCGAAGGCGACTTCAACCGCAAGGGCAGCTCGGCGTTCTCCGGCCGCATCGGCGAACGCGTCGCCGCGCCCGGCGTCACCGTGGTCGACGACGGCACCATCCCGCTGCGCCGCGGCTCGCTCAACGTCGACGACGAAGGCAACCCCACCCAGCGCACCGTGCTGATCGAAGACGGCATCCTCACCGGCTACATGCAGGACATGATGAACGCGCGCCTGATGGGCATGCCGATCACCGGCAACGCAAGGCGCGAATCGTTCGCGCATCTCACCATGCCGCGCATGACCAACACCCTCATGCTCGGCGGCGACAAGGACCCGCACGAAATCATCGCCTCGGTGAAGAACGGCCTCTACGCCGTCAACTTCGGCGGCGGCCAGGTCGACATCACCAGCGGCAAATTCGTCTTCTCCGCCGCCGAGGCCTACATGATCGAAGACGGCAAGATCACCTATCCCGTCAAAGGCGCCACCCTCATCGGCAACGGCCCCGAAGTGCTGACGCGCGTCTCCATGATCGGCAACGACATGGAAATGGATTCCGGCGTCGGCACCTGCGGCAAAGAAGGGCAGAGCGTGCCGGTCGGCGTGGGTCAGCCGACGCTGCGGATCGATGGCTTGACGGTGGGCGGGACTGCTTGATTGTGGTCCGTCGTTTTCAGATTTAAGTAAACCAGAGATGGCGAAATCTAGAAAAAATCGTAAACCCGGAGTGCTTATCACACCGGGAACGCCTAAGCGGTTTACTCGGATTGATCAGGCGTCAGTTTTACCGAAGCAATTCTTCAATTCAAAAGCGGCGAGAAAGAAAATGCCTTGCGAAGTGATTGAATACGTTGAGGGAGAGCCGGTTTCTACTAAGGTGGTAAAGACCGAATAGCTTACGTCAGTACGTACTGAACATAAGCACTCAAGCACTTCAGTTACTACTACCTTGGTTTTGACTTTCTACCCCTTGCAGCCCCGCCGAAAACCGAGCCTGGCGGGCGGATCAGTGGCGAAGGTGTTTGAGCTCCGCTCACAAAAAACCAATTAAAAATAGCAAGGCGGGCGAGTTCTTCGCCGCCCGTCCGGCAGGCTCGGTTTTCGGGAATTCGGAGATGTCGGGGTCGCCTTTTCTTGGGTTACTTTCTTTTGGCGAGACAAAAGAAAGTGACTAGCTGCCGGGCTACCCCCGGCCAACGGTCAGCAGTTCTGAAAAGTTTCAACCATGAAGCGTGCTTCGCGCTTCGCTCAACTGGATTGCTTCGTTGCTGCGCGCCTCGCAATGACGACGGGGCCAAGCCTCAGACCAGACTCCCCAGCGGCTTGGGCTCCCCAATCAAATACCCCTGCACGCAATCCACCCCCATCTCCCCCAACTTCTCCAGCGTCTCGCCATCCTCGACAAACCCCGCCACCGTCTTGATCCCGAGGAAGCTCCCGGTCTCCAGGATCGACCGCACCAGCGCCTCGTCGATCATGCTGGTGCCGATCTCGCGCACCAGGGCGCGGTCGATCTTCAGGTAATCCAGCTTCATGCTCTTCAGACTGGTGTAGGAACTGTTGCCGGTGCCGAATTCGTCAAGCGTGAAGCGGCAGCCATGGCGCTGCAGCTGGCGCATGAACAGCTGGGTTTGCGCGTGTCCTTCGACGGCGTCGACTTCGCTGATTTCGAAGATGAGCTTGTCGCCCCGGATATCGCCTCGCGACAGATCGGCCAGCAGCAGCTTGAGAAACAGCGGGTTGGTGACCGACTGGCCGGACAGGTTGATCGAGAAGCCGCCCAGCCGGTCGACAAGATCGGCATGGTCGCGCATCCATTGCAGGACATTCCTCACCACCCAGCGATCGATTTCGGTGATGCGTTGCAGGCGCTCGGCCACCGAAATCAGGTCGCGTGTGGGGAGGGTGCGTTCGCCGTGGGCGGTCGGGTGCAGCAGGATTTCGTAATACAGCGGGGTGTGCGTCGCATACGATTCCGCACGCGCTTCAGCGCGTAGCGGATCGGAGTCCTTTAGGGCGTCGGCTGCGGCAGCCACCGGCTGGCAGTTGAGACTGAGCTGGTTGCTGGCGAGGATGGCGGTCAGTTCGTGCGCCCATTCCGCCAGTGCCAGCACGCCGCTGTCCTCGGTCTCGCTGCTGTAGGGCACGACGGGCATGCCGGATTCGCGCGCGCGGGCGCAGGCCGCATTGGCATTGTCGTAATACGTTTCAGGACTGAGGCAGTCGCTTGCCCAGATCAGGCCGGCCGCGGCCTGCACGCGGTAACGGGTGCCGCTGATTTCATGCTGCTGGTCGGCGATGAAGCGGAGCAGGGCCTCGGTCTGCGCCATGGCGGCGGCGAGGTCGGCCGCCTCGATCCAGAACGCCAGGCCGGATTCCCCTGCGCGCGCCAGTAGTGCGTTGTGCGGCAACTGCTCGGGCAGACGACGGGCCAGTTCGCACAGGATGGGGGTACGGATATCCCCCCCGGCCGCGTCGCCCGCGGGATTGCTGATGTCGAGCTGGATCACGCCGATGGCATAGCCGCCTTCGCTTGCCCGGCTGCGCAGCCAGTTGCGGCGGACGGCGCGGAAGAAGGTCTTGCGGTTGGCGAGCCCGGTGGCGGGATCGTGGGAGGATTGCCACAACAGATCGCGCTGCATCTTCTGGATCATTGCGCTGTAGGAGCGGTCCATCAGCGGCAACTCCATGTCTTCGGTCCACTGTGCTTTGCCGTTTTCCAGCGACTGCAGCAGATCGTCGCGCTTGAGGTCGAGCTTTTTGATGCCGCGATAGTTGGCGAACACGTACACCGGCGGCTGGTCGCCGATCCAGATCAGGTTGAG
>Ga0209706_10001834_pt1 | contig 12010 bp, 8 predicted proteins | sample PPLLaktember2015_6_FD_187263 | JGI IMG/M metagenome (GOLD analysis project Ga0209706, IMG submission 187263) | Freshwater sediment microbial communities from Prairie Pothole Lake near Jamestown, North Dakota, USA - PPLs Lake P8 Core (1) Depth... | ecosystem: Environmental > Aquatic > Freshwater...
AACGTTTTTGTCAGGCTCCCCCTGGATCCTTCGCCGAAAACGCTCACCTTGGCATGAAGGTCGATGCCGGGCTCGAAATTGGGCTTTTTGCTTCCGTCCGCGTCAATTCCCTTGTCCCCGGTCCTGACCCCGATCACCCGGTCGTTCTCATAGAGCACCTCGGTGCCGGCAAATCCCGGGAACATGTAAACTCCGGCTTCTTCCACCATTTTGCCGAGCCACTCGGTCAATCGGGACAGAGAAACCACGTAATGCCCATGGTTGTTCAGGGGTGGGGGGGTGATGGGTGCTACGAGGCGGCCTCCCTTGGTCAGCAGGCATACCTGCTCGCTTTTCACTTCCCCTTCCAAGGGCGCCCCTTTCTCAATGAAATCCGGAACCAGCTCCTTCAAGGCCACGGGATTCAAGACCGCGCCTGAGATGCCGTGGGCTCCTACAAAAGCGCCTTTTTCGATCACGGCGATCATCACTTCTTCCAATTTTTTCCCTTGACCCTCTGCATCCACCTTTTCGTTGTGCTGACGAATGAGAGTGGAAAGATGAAGTGCTCCACTGAGGGATGCGATACCCCCTCCGACGAACAGGACGTCCACATTCATGATTTCTCGTTCTTCCACGGTTGTTCCCTCCATTCTGGCGTCCAGCGACCCTCTCAACCCGGAATCCGCTCGAGGGAGTTGCTTGATGATTTGGAATTCGCATGTTTCCTATAACACAGCAAAAAAATGAAGTGCAAGCCAAAAGTACCAAAGCGTAGAGCACAGAGCAGGGAGCAGCTGGGGTGCCTGAGCTGGTCTCTAAAAAGCCGCAACCAGGTTTCCTCAGGGTCGGGTTCCAGTCCAATGAGTTCGCAAACTCCAGCCCCTAAGTCGCCCCACAGGAGAATCCCCGCGACGAAGAAGAAAGCTCGGTGTCTTTTCGAGACCCCCGGCAGGGTCCTGGGGGCGTGTGCGGAGGGAAAAAGAAATGTTGCGGCTTGTAAGAGATTACCTCAGGGGCAACTCCGGATGCGGGTAAGCAAAACAGCGAACCAGCGCATGCTCAGGTCAAAAAAAGCCCCGACTGCGAAGGAGCAGCCGGGGCTTGGGTAAAACAGGAACTAAAGTGAATCCTTATACACCGGGCATGGTCCAGATGTCTTTCTTCATCATCTTCCACTCGCCGGTCTTGCGATCGCACGTGCAGTTGACAAAGCACTTCCAGTTCGCATCGTCCATCTTCGGCTTGTCAGCCCTGAAGTAGTAACCGGGCCAACGGGTTTCCTCTCTGAAGTGAATGCTGCGAATGTGAGCCTCAGCCTGCATAACCCTCTGGTTGTTCTCCCACACCCTCATGAGCTCATGGTGGTTGCGGGCAGCGCTTTTCGCCGAGTCCTCTTTCAGCATCCCCATCAGTTCGAGACCTCTCTCGCAGAGAGCCTTGCTGGTTTTGAAACCGGAGATCACGCCACCGGCATACTCATCCATGATCTTCTGCAGCCTGTGGAGGAACTGCCTGGGCACGATGTAGTTCGTGTTGATTTCCGGATCGGTCGTCTCTTTGCTGTGCTTTTCCCAGAGATCCAGAGGAAGCAGGATCTTTGCCTTCAGCTTCTCCACCTCAGCCATGTCGACCTTGGGCTCTTTGCCTTTTTCGACGATGTACTTGATGGCGGCCTTGCCGGCGATCCTTCCCTCGGCATGGGAACCGGAGGAGAACTTGTGGCTGGAGGCACCGGAACCATCGCCCACTGCAAACAGCGCTTCGGCGGTGGTCATGTTGGCGTAGCCCCATTTGTACGGAGTGGGCAGGTCTTCAGGCCCGCTCACCCAGGCACCGGAGGCGCCGGAATGGGAGCCGATGAAGTAGGGCTCGCAAGCGGCGATCTCTGAGTGCTTCTCTTCAGGTTTCAGGTTCTGTGCTGCCCAGAGGATGGCTTGGGAGATCGTCATGTCGAGGAAATCTTCCCAAGCTTCGCTTTCCAGTTCCTTCATCTTCTTCTTGAAGGCCTTGGGGTCGTCCTTGTACTGTGCGGCGATGTTCCTGATAGCCTCATCCGTTTCCATATAAAGCGGACCAAGGCCCTGCTCCGTATCCAGCATGCCGAGATAGTTCCTCAGGTTGGCCGGAATCGGTTTGACCAGGCCATAAGGCTTCCAGTTCTCCAGCTCCGCCTTTCTCACCACCATGTAATCGCCGCCGCTTGCGCTGATCGCACGGGACTTGAAGAGGAGGAACCAGGCCCCGACCGGACCATAGGCGTCCTTGAACCGGACCGGGATGAACCGCACTTCCTGACAGGTCATTTCGGCGCCGGCTTTGAGCGTGAAATAAGCGCTGGAGCCGGAGTTGAAGGGCGGATACCAGGATCGGCCGAAGCCTTCACCAACGGACCGGGGACGGAACACGTGGACCGCGCCGCCCATGCCGGCGATGACCGCTTTAGCCTTGAACACGTAGAACTTGTTCTCCCGTGTGCTGAAGCCGACCGCACCGACACACTTGTTGCCATCCATGAGAGGGTCGACAATAAAGACTCTCTCGAAGATCTCGCCGCCTGCGGCCGCGATCGCGTTCTTCGCTGCCTCGGCGATGATGACCTTGTAGGACTCGCCGTTGATCATGAGCTGCCACCGGCCTTCGTGGACATACTTGCCCTTCTCGTCTTTCCAGATCTTGAGTCCCCACTTTTCAAAGAGGTGGACTGTGGAATCTACGTGGCGGGCAATATTGTAAACCAGGTCTTCCCTGGAGATGCCCATGAGGTCACTCCGAACATAACGGATGTAATCCTCCGCCGTGTTCTCCCCATCCCTGATGCCCACGTATTGGTTAATGGCCGAAAGACCCATGGCCACAGCACCGCTTCTGTCTATAGCGGCCTTGTCGACCAGTGTGACCTTAAGACCTTTCTTTTTGGCCCAATAGGCCGCCTCTGTTGCGGCACCGCAGGCCGAAAACCCCCCACCGCAGATCAGGAGGTCGGTATTGACAACAACAGTTTCCCAATTTGCCATATCTTCACCTCCCTTTCTTTACTTTTTGGTGGGAACTTCTTTGAGTCCCAAAGACGCCGGCTCAGTGGCCAGAGCCTGACTGTTCAAATCATCATGGGTTCCAAAACCGCCGAGCGGATCGGCCGCCCCCTCAGGAGTTGTCCTGGTGGGGAACTTAAACCGTTTAATGGAACCATCCCTAAACTTTACTGTCCACATAATGTCCTCAGATCCTCTGAGGGGTGTCGCACTGGCTCCCATGGGGATGAAATCCGCATAGCCGCGAACGTCCATCGCCTGTTGGGGACAGATCTTGACACAGCACATTCACTCCCAGCACATTTGAGGATCGCGGTTCTCCGCCTTCATCCTCTCTTTGTCCAGGACCATCAGGTCGTTGGGGCAGATGTACATGCATGCAGTTTTGTCCTGCCCCTTACAACCGTCGCACTTCTCGGTGATCACATAACTTGGCATTATAACACCTCCTAAATTGACTCGTTGGTTAGTAATCTGCTTTGGGTTTGCTTCTGGAAAACTCTACTTCGCTCACGCACCTCCTTTCGCTGATGTATTTCCTTAGTCAATGCGGCTAAGTACACAAACAAAAAACCGCCTTCTTGGGTAAGAAAAGCGGTCAGAATTGGAGACGAAACTTCGCCCCGAGCAGCATGAGAATGCAGAACCGGCCATCAATCAGGTCCTTAAGCTGAGGGGCATATCCGTCCGGCAATGGCAGCATCCGTCTCCGTTCCTTTTCGATCGAGCCTTTTTGGAGGCCCGTCTAAAGCACTTTTTTTTAAATTGCTTTCGCGGATGAAACTGGCAGGGTGCAGTTCACCTTCAAGAAGCAACAACTGTATTTCCAATCCTTTTGAGGTGTCAAGAAAAAACGAACGCGAGGGCTCATCTTTAAATTCCTTCCCCTCTCCCCCGTCAGGGGGAAAGGGGAAGGATGAAGAACACAAAAGAATCAGCCTTTCCGCTTAAGACTTCTTGACGTCGCCGGTGGCAGCGCCATGCAATTTGATTTCCACCTTTTCGTCCAGGTTCTGGTAGTACTCCTGAAGGACCTTTGCCACTTCGGGTCTCGAGAATTCCACCGGCAACTGGCCGCCCTCAGACAGGGTCTTCCGGACCATGGTGCCTGAGAGAAGGAGCCTGTCATTCTTGCCGTGAGGGCAGGTCTTCATGGAAGCCATGCCCCCGCACTTGTTGCACCAGAAGGTCCAGTCAATATTCAAGTTCTGGCACTTCAAGGCTCCCTTGGGAATCTCGTCAAAGATCTTCTGCGCATCAAAGGGCCCGTAGTAATCACCCACGCCCGCATGATCGCGTCCGATGATCATATGGCTGCAGCCGTAGTTCTGGCGAAAGAGGGCATGAAGCAGAGCTTCCCTTGGGCCGGCATAGCGCATCTCCATAGGATATCCTCCCTGGACGATCGTGCCTTTCACAAAGTACCCGTCCACGAGAACCTCGATGGCTTTGACGCGAACATCAGCGGGAATGTCTCCTGCTTTGAGCTTTCCAACCAGCTGATGGATGTAAACGCCGTCCATGACCTCCACGGCAATCTTGGCAAGGAATTCATGGGAGCGGTGCATGGGGTTGCGAAGCTGGAGCGCTGCAATCCTCTTCCATCCGAGGTCTGAAAAGATTTTCCGTGATTCCGCAGGCCTCTGATAGAGACCCTTGAACTGCTCCGGATAATAGATTTCGCTTAAGACCTTGATCGGTCCGGCCAGATTGTATTTGGCCTGAGCCATGACTTTTTCAACGCCCGGATGTTCCTTGTCCGTGGTCTTGAAAACGGCCTTGCACTCGTATTCTTTGTCGATCGTGTATTTTTCGGTCACGTTCATCGTGGCAACTGTTGTTCCTGTTTCTTCGTCGTCAAGAGCAATGTTGTCGCCCACCTTGATGCTTTCGTCATTGGTGGAGACCGTGATCGGGATCGGCCAGAACGTGCCGTCGGCCATGGTGTACTTGTCGCAAACGCCCTTCCAGTCCGCCTTGGTCATGAAGCCGGTGAGCGGCGTAAAAGCGCCGATTCCCATCATGATGGCATCGGAAGTTTCCCGTGTCGTAACAGTGATGTGTTTGAGAGTCTTGGCTCTCTTGGTTTCCGCCTCCAGCTCTTTCCCCGAGAGCAGGAGAGGCATAAGTTTTTCTTGTTTGCCATGGGGTGCAATCAGATCGGCCATAGATGATCCTCCTTTTGGTTTCTTTTTCTTCAACGTGATAATAATGGCGCACTTCCGGCTTGAAGCGACGGAGCTCCTTCATCGGCCATTGTCTTACGTTTAGAGCGATTGAAATGAGAAAGCAAGCATGCGCCTAGGTTAAGCACGAAATCTATTTCCAACCGTCGATAAGTGTCAAGAAAAAAAGAACAGCCCGCGTGGTTTAACGGCGCCTCGTTAGGACATAAGCCCCAAGCTTAAGAAGTCCCTGTTTGGCCGCTGAGTCCGGAAAAAGACCCAGCAGCTCGCCGGCTTTTGCCACGTACTCGGAGGCTTCCGATCGAACCCGCTCGATCGCCCCGTGAACCCTTACCCGCCGGAGGAGATCTTCATAATCCTTATCGTCGGCTTTCTGAGTCTTGAAGAGCTCTGCAAGGCGCTCAGCCTGGCCCCTATCGAGCTCTGAAGCGAAATAGACAAGAGGCAGGGTGATCTTCCCCTCTTTGAGATCCTTGCCCACGGGCTTCCCAAAAACCTCCTCGGAAGAGGTGTAATCCAGAAGGTCGTCCATGAGTTGGAAAGCGATACCCAGGTTCAGACCGAAATCACCGAGGTGTTGCGTGGTTTCCTCATCCGCGCCGGCGACCATGGCACCGGACATGCAAGCTGCACCCATGAGAGCCGCTGTCTTGGCCGTGATGATTTCGAGGTACTCCGCTTTGGTGATTGTCCAGTTGTGGGCATGCTCCAGTTCCAGGAATTGACCTTCCACCATCCGCTTCAGGACATCGCTCAGCAACCGGATGAGTTCGAGGTTTCGGCATTCCACCGCGACGGCCGAGGCCGCGGCGTAAAGAAAATCTCCTCCCAGCACCGCCGCGGAGTTTCCCCAGGCCTGTCGCACCGAGGGCTTACTCCTTCTCAGGTCCGCATTGTCGAGCACATCATCGTGGAGCAGAGAGGCGGCATGAACATACTCAAATACGGTCGATAGTCGATAAACATCCCCCCCTTGGTATCCGCTAAGATGGGAGGAAAGCACAAAGAGCAGCGGTCGAATCCTTTTTCCAGCCCCCAGCAAGGAATAACGAACGATGTCCGTGACCACAGGGACCCGGGCGCCAAGCGATTGGTTCAGGGCGTCGTCGATTTCCGTGAGATGAGCGCCGAAGCGATCTAGAAAGTCGTTCATCGTGATTTGGAAAACTCTACTCCGTGAGGGCAGCATTTCTCTTGCGCCGCAGGTCAGCCATTTTCATCAGACTCAAGAGAAGGTTTGGTTTTTCCGTTTGACTCTGATTTAGCACGCCGTCTGTGCCATGGCAAGAAAAGATCAGACCCATTCTCCGACCAGATCATAGGTCCCAGCTCCTGTGATCTTGACAGGCACGATTTGACCGACCTCTGCCCCGCCCCTATGAATGAAAACCTGCCCGTCCACTTCCGGTGCCATGAAGACCGTCCTAGCTGCAAGAAGCGAATCATTCTCCGCACTCGTCCTTTCAATCAGCACTGGATAGATCTGACCGAGTTTGCCCTCGTTCTTCTTTCTTGAGATTCTTGCCTGAAGACGCATGATTCGGTCTCGTCTCCTCTCTGCGACCGCGGGCTCTACCAGGTTTTTCATGCGGCCGGCAGCCGTCCCCTTTTCCGGGCTGAAGACGAAAGCACCCAGGTGATCGAACTCCGCGTCTTTCACAAACCACAACAGGCGGTTGAAAGCGGCTTCTGTTTCCCCCGGAAACCCTACCATCACCGTCGTTCTCAAACTGATCCGCTCATTCCTGGACCGTATCCTCTCAATCAGCTTCCGCACCTTGGCGTCCTCCATGCCTCTTCCCATGGCCCTGAGGATACCCGGATCAATATGTTGGATAGGGATATCCAGATAGGGACACAGGGAGGAGGGGGACTTCATAAGTTCCAGGAGCCTGTCTGTGATCCTCTCGGGATGACTGTACAGAATTCGAATCCACGTTATCCCTCGGACCTGAATCAACTTTTCCAGGAGATCCTCCAATTGGTAACCCCGACCGAGGTCCCGTCCATACATCGTGGTGTCCTGGGCAATCAGGTTCACTTCCTGAACGCCGCGCTCGGCCATTTGCGTGGCTTCTTCAATCAGGGATTCCAAGCTGCGGCTTCTGAAGGGGCCTCGAAGCCGGGGGATGATGCAGAAACTGCACCGGTGGGAACACCCCTCTGCGATTTTGAGATATGCGCTGAAAGGAGGGGTCGACTGCACTCTTGGTGTCCGATGATCAGGGAGAAACATGGGTCTGTTGATGAAGAAGGGCGAACGGTTGGAACTGCGCTCTTGGAGAAGTTTCGTGATCCGATGGATTTCGCCGGGACCAGCCCATCCATCTACCTCGGGCATTTCCTTCCGCAGTTTGTATCCGAACCGCTGCACAAAACAGCCGACGACATAAAGCTTACGCAGTTGGCCTTTCCTTTTTCTTTCAGACACTTCGAGGATGGTCCGGATCGCTTCTTCGACGGCAGACTGGACGAACCCGCAAGTGTTGATCACCGCGATGTCCGATTCCTCAAGCGCCCCTACGATAGGATATTTCTTCTCTGAGAGCCACCCCAGGATGTGCTCGCTGTCGACCAGGTTCTTCGCACACCCGAGGCTGATGACGCAGACTTTCTCTTTCGGTTTCATGTTGAGGGTTGCCATCTTAAGTAAAGGACGAAGATCGAGCTAAGAATCTTCCTGGGTTTTCTTGGACAGACGATTTAGAAGAGTAAGGGCGAACTTTCGCATGAACAGGAGTTGGATAGGCTCTGCGGATTTGTCGAGCAGTGTGCCACTGATCTTCATGAGGATACAATCTGTTTCCGCGACCACCGTGGCTGCCCTGCTTTGACCGCTAAGGTAGGACATCTCCCCGAAGCACTCGCCCCTTGTCAGCGTGGCAAGGGTTCTGTTCCCCTTGCTCACCGCAGCCTTTCCGCTGAGGATAATGTAGAACGTGTCATCGATATCTCCCTCGGCCACCACCACCCTTCCTTTGCGGACCTTGATGATATTGCTCGCATGCAGAATTTCTCTCACCTGGTCTTGCTTGAAATTCTCGAAGAAGGGAACGCTGTGGACATAGTCGATGATGTTCTCGACTTTGTCCTCTCTCGGCCCCCCTTTCAGCCCCCTCAGAACCACTCTCAAATCATAGGCCAAATCCATGCAACTCTGATAGCGCTGGCCTGGGTCCTTGGCCAGCGCTTTGCGGCAGATCTTCCAGAGAACCTCCGGGATTTCCGGTCGGGTCGTCCTGATCGAAACAGGATCCAGATTGGTGATCTTGTACATGATCGAGAAGTAATTCTCACCGGGAAAAGCCTTTTCACCTGCGAGAAGCTCGTAAAGGACACATCCGAGAGAGAAGATGTCGCTCTTGTCTTCCACCGGTTGCTCTTTGACCTGCTCTGGAGACATATAGCTTGGGGATCCGACGATTCCCTTGGAAATCGTCTGACTGCTCTTGACCTGAGCGATTCCGAAATCAGTGATCTTCACCTCCCCGGATCGATCGAGCATGATGTTCGATGGCTTGATGTCCCGGTGGATTACTCCCTGCCGGTGAGCAAAGTCCAGGGCATGACAGGCCTTGAAAATGACCTCCACAACGTTGCTGATGGGCAGCAGGTTTTCTTTGGTGCAATACTTCTGAAGCGAAGGGCCGTCCACATATTCCATGGTGATGTAGCAGAAGTCTTTGTACATGCCTGCGTCGTAGATGGCCACGATCCCGGGATGGACAAGCCTTCCCGCAGACTGAGCCTCCAGGAAGAACTGCTCCCTGTATTTGTCAGCCTTTTCTCCCCTCACGTCCGCAGCAGGTCTCGAAATTTTGATCCCCACATAACGGTTAATGTAAGGATCTCGCCCCAGGTAGACCACGCCCATACTTCCCTGGCCGATCTTTCCCATGATTTCGTAGCGACCGACCGTTTTGATGTCCGAGAGATCGGCAATAAACTGCGTGTCCACTGGGCTGGCTTCGTGATCCTTGCCGAGCAGTTTCAGTTTGAGCCAGCTGGTGAGGCTCAGTTTCTTCTTTCCCTCTTGGGGTTCTGTTCTATCCTTCTCCGGCAAAGGGGTCCCCTTCTCTCCAATGTCAATTTGCTTCACCATGGAAGCACTATAACACAGGACTGCTGGAAAATTCATGAAAAATATAGTGTTATATCGAAGCGTTATGGAGGGGTATAAAACGGAAAGGACTTTTATTGGCCCGCATCCCTAAAAAGCTTTGCCACATTCACCCGGTTCATGACATCCGCAAACAGATCCCCCACCACGGCATCCGCCTGGTCGGTTCCCATGACTTTAAGCCTTTCAGCCTCTCCGTTGGCGAATTGCTTGGCAAGGACGGCACCATTCTTGATGAGTCTGACCTCATACCCGACTTTGACTTTCCAGTTTCGACCCACCAGGTCCAGGGAGAACTCCTGGAGTGCAAAGACCAAATCCACCTGGCCGGCCTTTCTTTCGGCCACAATCTCGACTCCCTCATTCTCGACTCTGACGCGAAAAGCCTCCCTCACGAGCGACGCTACATCGTAAAGACCTAGCTTTACGATTGGCTCTGCCCCAATTTGTACAGAGTAAGCAAGGGTCTCGGAGAAATTCTCGAACTCTCTTCTCACTCCTCTGCCCGCAAAATCCTTGTTTTTTCTCTCATCTTCCACAGACAAGAAAGCCTTTTTGCCCTCCAGGGCAACGGCTTTTGCAGGAAGGCGGTCGTTGAGCTGAACATAGGCAATGGAACTGCAGGCCTGCGTGAAAAGGAGCGCACCAAGGATGCACAGCATCAATCCTTGATTTAAGTTTTCTCTTAATCTATCTTTTCGAGCCATGGTGGTTGATATCCTCTCTCTTATGATGGTCGAACGAACTCAGCATACTTGTCCGGCACCCGCCCTGTCAAGCCAGGGGACGGATGGTTTCGAGAACATACCCAATGACTTCCGAGGATGAGCGCCTTTTTGAGAAAGCGTTTCAAACAACCCGGGCAAAACACGGGGTAGAGGTCACCTTCTATCTGCCCGGCATGATCCGTTATGGAAACCAGCGCGGCCGATACCCTGCCATTTCTGTTACCGGAAACCAGTGTGAGCTCCAGTGCGAACACTGCAAGGGTCGCCTCCTGCACCCCATGATCCAGGTGACCGAGCCTGAGGATCTCATTCAAAAGGCGGTGCATCTTCACAAACGAGGGGCCCATGGTATTCTCCTGAGTGGTGGGTCTGACCGCCACGGACGGCTGCCATGGGCAAAGTATGCGGATGCGATCCGGAAGGCGGCAGAGACAACCGGACTCTTTCTCTCAGCTCATGTGGGATTCCCTGATCTTGAGACCTGCCGGCAATTGAAGAAAAGCGGCGTGCGTCAGGCTCTTTTGGATGTGATGGGTGACGAAGAAACCGCCTCCCAGGTCTATCATCTTAAAGGACTCCAAACCGTCAAGAATGCGCTGGAGAGCGTCTCACAAAGCGGTCTCCAGCTCGCCCCTCACATCGTGGCCGGGCTGCACTACGGCAGGATGAGGGGCGAAGACGAGGCACTTCGGATCCTGAGCAGGCACGATCCCGCGGTCCTTGTCATCGTGGTGCTCACGGGTCTGAAAGAGACTCCCATGGCCGGAATCAAGCCTCCTGCCCCTCTGGAGGTGGCAAGACTCATCGCAAAGGCAAGGCTCCTGATGCCTGAACTCCCCATTTCCCTTGGATGTGAAAGACCCCGAAACAAAGACGGCACGGAGCTTGAAAAGCTGGCCCTCCGTGCAGGAATCACCCGGATGGCCGTCTGGTCCGAAGAAGCCCTCGAAGAAGCTTCAAGACTTCGGCTGCGTCCTCGTTTTCAAGCGACGTGCTGTTCCTTGGATTTCTCGGACCGATTCAGAATGCTCCAATAGTGCCGGAACTTCCGGTTGTTTCAGCATCGCCACCAGCCTCGTCCTCGTGTTCCACTCCGGATGATCCATGAGCTCTTCGCAAAGGCGCTTTAGAATCCGGCCGACCTCAGGCCCTGGAGACAGCCCCGTGATTTTCATCACCTTGTCACCGTCGATCGCCAGATCCTGCAGACCCCTGACAAGGGGCTTTTCGATCAAGCCTCTGATTCTCGCCTGAACCTCTTTCAGCCGGCGAAGCGGTTCTAGAGTGCCCTTGGCTAGACTTGCCAGATTCGCTTTCCTCAGCGCGACGAGCGTCTCCAAGTTTTCGGCTCCCACCCTGCGGATATGTCGCCTCAGATCCCCATCCCTCCAGGACGAACCATAGTCGGCGAGAGCCTGCTCCTCTTCAACAAGTTTAACCACCTGCTGGATTATACTTTTGCTGAAACAAAGGCGGACCATGATGGACTTCGCTGCCCTGCCGCTCTTTGTCCCATGATCAGGAGATGCGGATCGGGCAGAGGCGCAAAAAAGTGCCGACAACCTTAATACCGCGTCAGGTGCCACTTGATCCAAAACCCTTCCCTTCGCCTTTCCTACTTCCACAAACTCGGGCAGGATACAGCCGAGGAGACCTGTTTTTTTGAGGAGGTGCAAGCCCTGCGAGGGTTTTTCACAGACAAGAATCCTGACCAGCTCATCCCTGATTCTCTCAGGGGCCGCGATGGTTATAGCTTCTGCCATCGAGGTGACCGCCTTTAACGTGCTTCCGTCAATCCGGAATCCAAGTTCAGCGGCAAATCGAACCGCTCTGATAAGCCGAAGAGGGTCTTCGCGAAATCTATCCTCCGGGTTGACCACCCCTCTCACTACTTTTTCCCCGATGTCTTTCCTTCCTCCCCATGGATCAATGACTACAGAGCTTTTTGTGTCATAGGCCATG
>Ga0209706_10001836_pt1 | contig 12009 bp, 9 predicted proteins | sample PPLLaktember2015_6_FD_187263 | JGI IMG/M metagenome (GOLD analysis project Ga0209706, IMG submission 187263) | Freshwater sediment microbial communities from Prairie Pothole Lake near Jamestown, North Dakota, USA - PPLs Lake P8 Core (1) Depth... | ecosystem: Environmental > Aquatic > Freshwater...
CAGTTGGCAACCGCGTTATTTGGAAATGGAAGCCGATTCAATCGAGAGGCTCCCTACGCTATGGGCAGAAGCACATCAGCGTTTCCCTGAGGCGGTAATTGCCGCCCGCCTTGCGCTATCCGGAGTTGCTGCGGAGCAGGTCGAGGCCTGGGTGAGAGCTGGTGTGCCGGTTATCCACCTGTTTGCTGATGATATTGGGCAAGACCTGGATGGTCGCCATTTGCCAGATGCGATCCGGGCAGTACATACCCATCTGGTAAACCTGGCATTGCGTGATCAGGTTACACTGATCATAAGTGGGGGTATCGCGGCCGCCGAGCACGTGGCCAAGGCTGTTGCCTGCGGTGTGGATCTGGCAGCAATAGATTTTGTGCTGCAGGTAGCCTGGGGTTGTTCCTTGTGGGCAGATAAAGGCAAATGTGCGGTCGAAAGCGAAGAATTGGATCCTGCCTGGGGCGCGCAGCGGGTGGTGAATCTGATGAACGCCTGGCGCGACCAGCTCCTGGAAGCTTTGGGGGCGATGGGAATGCGTGAAATCCGCCGCCTGCGGGGTGAGGTGGGCCGTACCATCTGGAACCGCAGCGAGGAAAGCGCCTTTCAGGCTATCTTAGGTGGGCATGCGCCGCGCAGTCAATATGCCTATCTGCCGCAACCTGCCGGCGCCGAGGGAGATTTCCGTTGGCCTACCGCCTTGCTGCTTTCTTCGCAGCAGCAGGCCCGTACCGGGAAGCTGCCTACGGGTGAATTGGAGTACCGGGTAGGCGCTTCGGAGGGCGGCTTTGACCGCCTGGCGTTTGCCTTCGAATTGGGGCGTGATCCGCGCCAGATCATCTCTGCTGATCCAGCAGGCTTTGATCTCAGCTTGCTGCTTAATCGCCGCGACTCTCAACGCCCGCAGCGCCGCCTTCCCGTACCCTGGTATGGGGCAGGCATGTCTTACGGCAGCATCGGCCTGCCGGTCATGCTGGCGCGGGCGCGGGCTGCACAATATCTGGGTAGCTACATCTCCACTGGCGAGGGAGGCTATCCCGAAGCCCTGGAGCCTTATGCTGAGCATATCATCACCCAGGTGGCAACTGGCCTGTTTGGAGTCAGCGAAGCCAGCATCCAGCGCGCTCCGGTTGTAGAGATCAAATACGCCCAGGGCGCAAAGCCAGGCTTGGGAGGGCATTTGCTGGGCAACAAAAACACAGCCTCGGTCGCCAGCCTGCGCGAGGCGGTGGAGGGCACCTCGTTGTTTTCACCTTTCCCATTCCATAGCGTCTATTCGGTGGAAGATCACAAAAAGCACGTAGATTGGCTCAAGCAGGTCAACCCCCAGGCGCTGATCAGTGTCAAAGTTTCCACGCCTACCGATGTGGATATGGTGGCGGTGGGCTCGTATTATGCAGGCGCGCATATTGTCCACCTGGATGGGGCTTACGGCGGAACCGGCGCCGCGCCAGAAATTGCTAAGAAGAATATTGCCATGCCGATTGAATATGCCTTGCCCAAGGTGCATCGCTTTTTAGAGGCTGAAGGCATTCGCCAGGAAGTCACCCTGATGGCCTCAGGCGGCTTACGGTCAGCCTGGGATGTTGCAAAAGCCATCGCCCTGGGCGCAGATGGCACTATTCTGGGCACTGCCGAGCTGGTCGCGTTAGGTTGTATCCGCATTGCCCAGTGCGAAAAAGGGCTGGGCTGCCCGTTTGGGATAACCACCACTGATCCAGAGCAAGCCAGGCTGATTGATGCTGACCTGGGTTTCCAGCAAATTGTCAATCTGTATACATCCTGGTTGTGGCAGCTTTCGGGAATTCTGGAAATCCTGGGCATGCGCTCTATCTCTGAATTGCGTGGGCGCAGCGACTTGCTGGTTTATCTGGATTAGAGAGAAAGAAATCATGGTAGAGGTAATGAAGAAGCCATCTGTACTTGAAATATGGGTTGGGTTAATCACCATCTACATCGTGTGGGGCTCAACATATCTGGCCATCCGCTTTGCCATCGAGACCATTCCACCATTTCTGATGGCGAGCGCACGCTTCACGATCGCTGGTTTGGTCTTGTATATCTGGCGGCGATTGGCCGGAGACCCAAAACCCAGCCGCCGGGAATGGATATCGGCGGGGATCGTAGGCCTGCTGTTGCTGATGGTCGGCAACGGCGGTGTCACCTGGGCGGAGCAAACCGTCAATTCAGGGATTGTGGCCTTACTGATTGGCACAGTACCTCTCTGGGTCGTACTGGTAGATGCTTTACGTCCTGGGGGGAGATGGCCAGGCTGGCAAGGGCTGTTTGGGGTACTGCTGGGTGTCCTGGGTATCTTCATCCTGGTCAATCCCTGGGGCTCTGGTACAGGTTTAAAACTTGACCTGCTAGGCGCAGCGGTGGTGCTGCTGGCGGCCGCTTCTTGGGCTGCCGGCTCAGTGTATTCGCGGAGTGCCCCTTTGCCGAAATCCCCATTAATGGGCACCAGCCTGGAAATGCTGGTCGGGGGCGGAGCCTTGCTGATCCTGGGCACGATCACCGGCGAATGGTCGCAGGTGAACTGGGTTAGCATTTCGACAAAATCCATCCTGGGCTTGCTTTATCTGATCGTATTCGGCTCGTTAATTGGTTATGCTACCTATACCTGGCTATTGCGGGTGGCGCCAACATCATTGGTAGCGACCTACGCGTACGTGAATCCTCTTATTGCTATTCTCCTGGGGAGCCTTCTGGCGCAGGAGCCGGTAACCTCACAGATTGTTTTAGCAGCTGCGGTGATTATCGGCGCCGTCTTCTTGATCAACTCCGCCCACACCACGCAGGTAAAAATGGAACCAGCCTATGTGGGGGTTGAACAGGAAAGTGATGGACGAATTTAGTGAATTCCGTTAGATGTTGGAGGCATTATGACCAAGTTTGAACCAGAGCGTATACTTAATTCTCGCCGTCCTTTGATGACTGGCACTTCACAAGCCTCACGGGCAGAAGAAGCTGCAGAAGGTGGCTGTGGCGTACTGGGTTTTGCGGCGAATCTACCCGTGGCGGGCCGGCATGTGCTGGCGGCTTCCCGCCAGATGCACAACCGGGGCAATGGTAAAGGCGGTGGTATTGCGATGGTCGGCCTGGATCCTCAGCAGGTTGGTGTGGATTCAGCCACTCTGGAAAGCCACTATCTACTTCAGATTGCCTTGCTCGATCCCACCAGCCGCCAGGAAGTTGAAGCTCAGTATATCCAGCCGCAGTTTGAGATCGCACAGGCTTATGCTCTGGAACACATGGAAGATTACCGCGCCATTAAAGGGCTGGATGTTCAGCCTCCGGATGTATGGCGTTATTTTGTGCGCGTGAAACCGGCTCAGTTAGAACAATTCGGCCACGCCCAAGGCTTGCTGGGGCAGGCTGGCAAAGCTGATCTAGACCCGCGTGCCCTGGAAGATGAATTTGTTTATCAGAACTCATACCGTTTGAACCAGCAATTTTATGCCAGCCTGGGCGAAAAGCGGGCCTTTGTGGTCAGCCACGGGCGCAATCTTTCGGTGCTCAAGATTGTCGGATACGCAGAGGATGTCGTTGAATACTATCGGTTGGAGGATCAAACCGCACATGTATGGATTGCTCACCAGCGCTACCCAACCAAGGGGCGCGTCTGGCACCCGGGCGGCGCTCATCCATTCATCGGCCTGAATGAAGCCCTGGTGCATAACGGTGATTTCGCGAATTATCATGCTGTCGGCGAATATCTACGCCAGCGGAATATAGGGCAGCTCTTCCTGACTGATACAGAGGTTTCTGTCCAGCTATTCGATCTATGGGACCGGGTCTATGGTTATCCATTGGAGATCACTCTGGAGGCAATGGCGCCGACCAGCGAGCATGACTTCCAGATGTTGTGTCCCGAGCGCCAGGCTTTGTACCAGGCTGTCCAACGTACGCACCTGCATGGCTCACCCGACGGTCCCTGGTTTTTTATCGTTGCGCGTTCCATTGGGCATGAGCGGGTTCAAGATGGGATGCCAGCCTCAGATAAATTACGTTATGAATTGTTGGGGATTACCGATACCAGCATGCTGCGCCCGCAGGTATTTGCGATGTACGAAAACCAGCCGGCTCCGGGCGCTGATCCCAGCAACCTGGTCCAGATTGGATTGATCGCTTCTGAACGCCAGGCGATCAATGCATGCCTGCGCTCGCTTTCGGCTGAGGATAACCGCTTCCAACCCGTGGCAGATCGCTATTGGGCCGCTCGTGGAGGCTCGCATACCGATGGTGGCGCATTTCGGTTTACCGTTGAGCTGGACACAGCCGGACAATCTGACATGTCAGGTACACAATTCCAGCTGAAATGCACCAATAAGTTTGGGGCGCCTGTCACCGTTGACCCGCGGCGTAAGCAGGTGGACCGCGCCAGCCTCGATGCGGAGCGAGCCTCGGCAGGATATCGCCAGGATTGGCAGATGTACAGCCTGCATGCTTTTGACGATGGCGGGGCAACCACTTTCTGGCGCTGGTTGGAGGCGCGCTTGCCTGAATTGGACTGGGATGAATTAGCCTGGGGAATGGGTGCTTTGGTTAAATTCGCCGGGCATGGGGTGCAGGAATGGGAGTTTGCCCGGCAAATGCTTTCACTATTACGCGACCGGCACGCCAAACTGGGAGATAAAAAGCGGGCTTCTTTGTTGGCTTTGATCGACGATCATCTGGCGCGTCTTTTTGGGCTGGCCCAGCTCTTTGACTCTCCAGGGGAGGTGCTTGCCCGCCGTCTGACCTGGGACACACGCCATCGCCTGGCAGCGCCACAGCCTGTTGGCGGTAACCTGATTCCGGTGTTAGTGGTGGATGCAGCCGGTTTTACCCCGGAAGGTGATGGAGCAGCGGCACGTGTGATTGTTAAGGCGCATACATTGGGCTGGCGGCATATTATCGCATATAACTGGCACGGCGGGCGCTTCGCGGCTTGCGGATTAGGTCCGGAGAGCTTTGGCTTGCGGCTGGATCTGTATGGCGATGTGGGTGATTACGCGGCCTCTGGTTTGGATGGCGCGGAGGTGCATTTACATGGCGATGGTCAGGATCAGCTGGGGCAGATCCTGAAGCGCGGCAAACTGGTGATCCATGGCGATACCGGTCAGACGTTCTTGTATGGCGCCAAAGGCGGGGAGGTCTATGTACTGGGCTCAGCTGCGGGACGCCCGCTGATCAATGCGGTGGGACGGCCGCGGGCGGTGATTAATGGCACATGCCTGGATTATTTGGCTGAATCCTTTATGGCAGGTGATCCGCACCAGGGTGGCGGTTTTGTGATTCTCAATGGCGTGGCATATGACGAGAATGGTGATTTGTGCGAGCTTGAAACCCCTTATCCTGGCGGGAACTTGTTCTCTCTGGCTTCTGGCGGGGCCATTTATCTGCGCGATCCACACCATAAGGTTGTGAAAGACCAGCTCAATGGTGGCGCCTTCAGCGAGCTTTCGGCAGCTGACTGGGATTTGATTGAACCGTATTTGCGGGAAAATGAGCACTTGTTTGGTATCCGTCTGGCGGACCTATTGCGAGTAGAGGGCGAGCAACGCAGTCCTCTCCAGGTCTATCGCAAGGTAGAGGTGCGTGGGGCTGGTGTGCTGCGCGAAACCAACAATCGCTAGGCTTGGTCTACCAGTAAAACAAAGCGGCTCGATTAGCGCATGACTGTGCTGGATCGAGCCGCTTTGTTCATTTAATCAATATTCTTATCGGATCTGTAAATTATTTTTCCAGGAAGTTGTTATCTTTTTGATTCGGCCTTCTTCCCACAAACTGCGGAATGCTTCCACCACTGCCGGATCGTAAAGGCTGCCTGAGCATTGGAGAATCTCCTGGCAGGCATTTTCCAGGGTGCGTGCCGGGCTATAAGGCCGATTGGTGGTCATGGCATCAAATGAATCCGCCACGGCCACGATCCGCGCTCCCGCCGGAATCGATTCGCCGCTCAGCCCATCGGGATAGCCCTGCCCATTCCAGCGTTCGTGGTGTGAACGGATAATTGGGACAGCAGGAACTAGGTATGGGATATCCTTGATCATCTCCGCTCCGTTTGCGGGATGTCGTCTCATTTCTTCCCATTCAGCGCTAGTCATGGGCTCTACTTTAAATAAAATGTGTTCAGAGATATGGATTTTGCCAATATCGTGCAGAATTGCCCCAAACCGGAGATGTTCCAGGTGCTTTTCGGACCAGTTCAATTTGTCTGCCAGTGCTAAGGCATAAGCTGTGACACGTTCCACATGTCCGCGCGTGTAGCGGTCACGGACCTCGATGGCATTTGCGAGGGCAGTCAGGCTGGCTTCGTAAGCGCGCTGGAGCTGGGCCATGCGCAGCTGTTCCGAGCGCACCAGGCGCGAACGTACTGCGGTCACCATTTCTTCGCGGGTAAGTGGCTTGATCAGATAATCTTCCGCCCCCATGTTTTTACCGCGCAGGATATCCTGTTTTTCTCCTCGAGCAGTAAGAAACAGGAAAGGAATAGTTACCCACTCTGGGCGGGCGCGCACTGCCGAGAAAAATGCCATTCCATCCATCTCAGGCATAGCGATATCTGAAACGATCAGGTCGGGGGTCAGAGCACCCATTTGCTGGAGGGCTTCCCGCCCGTTGGCAGCGGTAAGAACGGTAAAACCCTCCTGGGTAAGCATCTCGCGCAAACCATCACGCAGTGCATCGTTGTCTTCAACGATCAACAGCGTCTCTTTGCCTAACACAGATTCTATCAGCCTCAGGTTCATGATGATGACATCTTTACAATAAACAGGTTGGTGGTGCAGGCTAGACAGAAAAAAATATCGGCTAGCTTTGGGCAATTATAACCTGATAATAAATTACGCATGATTTTTCGTGAGGCTTAATCTTATACCTGGCGTGACAAGGTTTTGTTGACAAAGCAACCCTTTGGGGTATAATACGCCACGCATGGCCCCGTAGCTCAATGGAAGAGCAGTTGACTCTTAATCAATTGGTTATAGGTTCGAATCCTATCGGGGTCACCTAGATGTGGGGGTGATGGTTTTTGTTGACCGCCAGATATGGTGGTTTTCCGGCCTGCCGTCTTGGTAGGCTTTTTTCTTGGGTGCAATTCTGGTGCAATTCATCTGGACACTATTGACTTTCTAGACGATATTTACACCTTCAACCCAATATATGGGGGTAATAGACGCTATTTCGTGCGATAGACATTGGCGAACTCCTTTCTATTGGTTGAAGTTATGCTAGAAAATATTTTGGGCGAGCTTAGACCCCTTTTCCTAATCTTTCTTAAAATCAATATACCCCTGCTCAACATTTGTATCGATTAATTGCACCCGCAGCCGGTCGCCAATATCGATACCCTCAAACCCCTGAACCAGTTTGCCTTCAATCGGCAGTTTGAGAATCCGCACCCAGGTCCCTTTCTCGGAAGCGCCCGTGACAATTGCATCAAACCTCTCTCCGATCCTCGATTCGAGCAGCAGCGCAGCCGCAGATTTTTCGACCTGGCGTTCAACTTTGGTGGCGGCATCCTCTGCAGCGGTGCAATGAGCTGCCAGAACATCTAATTCATCTATTTTGTAGGGCACTGACTGACCTTCTAAGGCTGCTTTCAACAAACGTTGCGTGAGCAGGTCGGGATAGCGCCGATTAGGAGCTGTTGAGTGGCCATAATCTTTGACTGCGAGGCCAAAGTGTCCCGGGGCATTTCCTTCAGGGGGTTCTGCAATATATTCACCGTTTCCTAGAAGTTTGATCACTGCCAAGGATAAGTCAGGGAAACGCAGGGGATCGGCGGCTTTCTCATGGATGAGAAATTTCTCCAACGCTTTTGAATCTGGCTTTCCAGGAAGATTGCTCCCATGTTCGTTGGCAATCTCGGCAATCCGCTCCCACCGTTTAGGCATGCGTACGACGCGGCGGATGGAAGGGAATTTTCTAGAGGAGAGATACCGGGCGGTCACGCCGTTCGCCGCGATCATAAAATCCTCGATAATCTCCTTAGCACGGTTCTTTTCCTCGATTTCAAGCGCACGGATTTGGTCGCCATCGAATACAGGTTTGGCCTCGATAGTTTCCAAGCTAAGCGCCCCGTGAATGTGCCGAAAATTCTTCATCCTTTGGGTTACTTTGTCTTGCAGGCGTAGATTCTCCTCTAATCCGTTTATAGCAGTGACAGCCTCTGGAATCTCTCCATACCCTTCCAGCCAGGCAGCCAGGCTGTTATAAGCAAGTTTGGCGTGGTTGAAGACCCATGCCCGGTAGATACCCGAATCCTGCAGGACCCCGTCTGCGCCAATCACCATTTCGATGACAATGGCAAGCCGCTCTGCGTTGAAATTCAAGGACGTGACATCGGTCGAAATTTTTTCGGGCAGCATCGGGAAAATCTCGGCCGCGGTATAAACCGAAGTGGTGTTATGGCGCGCGTGTTGGTCAATCGCCGAACCATTTTTAACCACCGCGTCCACATCCGCGATCGCAACCAGAATTTTTACCTTGTCTGCAGGCATTGCCTCAGCAACAGTCAACTGATCCAGATCCCGCGAGTCATCGTTGTCAATGGAAGCCCACAAAAGATCCCGCATGTCACGAATCGGAGGCGCTGTACCATCTGGCGCATCTTTCTTCATCGCTGGCGTCTGAATCCTGCTTAGTTCGGCAAGCGCGGCATCAGAAAAATCTGGGAGCAAACCTCGCTCGAGCATTGCTCGATGGGCAATGTTTTGTAAAATAATACGGTGGTGTGGGTGATTCATATTAAAATCTCTGGATGCGGCGGTGATGGGATCAAGAAGGGGTCATAATTCATTCTATAACCACGGGCTCCTCGACACATCCACCGGTCAGGTGAGCTTTGACTCCCCCAGCAGGGGGAGAATCAGCACGGCTTGTGCTGTATGATTAGGGTACAGCCCAAGAGGGTGCAAATTAAGATAGGATCACTCCTCGTCGTCCACATATTCCAGTTCGATCCAGGTGGCCTCGTAATAGACCTCCCGGTAACGAGCCAGACGCATATGTTGGCTGGCATACTGGGCGGTTAGCTCGGCTTCTAACCGGCGAATATGAGACTGTAGTTCAATAACCTGGCGGCGCAGGCGCAGGATCGCCTCAGCGGAAGCCTCGTCAACCCCCAGATCGTCCTGTAAGCGGCGCTGCCCGCGCGACTCATAGCCTTCATAGGGACCATACCAATACCTTCTGGGGGATGGATTGTCGGAACTCATGAGCTTACCTCATTCGGAATGCGGTCAGAATAGTCTGGCCGGGAGGATGCCAACGCTCGAATGCTATTGACCTCCTGGTCGGACAGCGGCTCGGGCAGCACCAGCCTGACCAGGGCAAACAGGTCGCCGCGCATTTTGGGATTGCCCAAGTGGGGCATGCCCTTGCCGCGCAGGCGGAAACTCCGCCCGGCGTTGGTCCGGGGGGGAATCTTCAGCATCAGCGGCCGTTCCAGAGTAGAGAGAGGGATTTCACCACCGGCGATGGCGGTGAAGATATCGACTGGTACGTCAATATGTAAATTATCCCCCTCGCGCTCAAAGGTGTCACTGGGCAGGATGTTGACAATCAAATACAGATCTCCGGCTGGCCCACTGCTGTGCCCCGGTTCTCCTTGACCTGCTAGGCGAACTCGTGATCCGGTGCGCACACCAGGAGGTATACTGGCTTTTATGCGGTGCCCATCTATTTCCAACAGGCGATCTGCGCCATGAAAAGCCTCTTCCAGGGTCAGATCAACTTCGTACTCGACATCCCGTCCACGACGCGGGCTGGGCGGAGTACCTCGACCCCTGCCTCTGCTGCTCCCGTGTGCCTGGCCAAAGATATTGGTGAAGAAGTCGGAATACGGCGATGCGCTTCCGAACAGGTCTTCCAGGTCTTCAGGACTGGCGTATTGGACGCGTGCTCCTTCCCCAGGTTGAGCCGACCAGTTTTGCCAGTCAAAATCCCGTTGGCGACCGCCCGTCTGCTGCCATTGCTGGTATTGAGCCCGTAGTTCATCATACTTCTTACGCTGTTCCACGTCCGACAGAACCTGGTAGGCCTCATTAATTGTCTTGAACTTTGCTTCTGCTTCACTATTCCCTGGGTTTACATCAGGATGATACTTTTTTGCCAACTGGCGATAGGTCTGCTTGATAAACTTCTTATCGGCGTTCGGCGGTACACCTAAAATTTCATAATAATCCTTAAAGTCCATTGGGCGCCGTCTTTTCGTCTGCTTGTTCATCGTCGTCTAACTCTAGGTCATTCCTGGCCTGCCACCTTTGATGAGCAGCTTCAATTTCATCCATTGTGTGGGTATCGCAGGCGACCAGCAGTCGTTCTTCACCAGGTACACGGTGGCCGCCAAAGCTGGTCACGGCGCAATCCACCAGCCTGTCGTCGGGGGTATATACGGCAAGAACGCTGAATGTTTTCGCGCATACGATGCAGCCATGCATCTCAGCTACATTTTTATTTTCAGACATAAGAGCCTCCGGGAATGCCCAGGATTCAACTGCAAGCAATCAGGGTAGTTTAGTAGTTTCGCTGTTGTTTACGACGTTCACGAACCTGGTATTCAACAGCATCCAAAGCACCATCCAGGGTGGATTGAAAATACTCACCTTTTTCGGTAGCTGCGATGTGATCTGATCCCATATAGACGACAATCGTCACTTCGTAAATATACGCTGTCTGATGTCCTTTGGCAGGCTGCTTGAAGTTAACAACCGCGCCCGAAATGTCATTGTGACCTTCTGCCAATTTACTAAGCCGGTCTACGGCCAGAGTGTAGTCTTTGTTCTCGCTTTTCTTTACATCATCAATTTCATTGTTAAACTCAATCGGAAAACTTGCGCTATTCATTTTTCAACTCCTTTTTAAGCCAGCCCTTCTGTTGCCACGAATCCAGGTATCTACGTTTCGGCCAGTATTTTCCCGGAATGAAGTCGGAACATTCAACGGGAAATATACGCCCACCACGGTTGGATTGTGACCAGCCAAATAGACACATTTACTATATTCATTCTAAAATAAACACTTCCCAGACGCATCCATCAGCCGGGGGGTGTTTGTGTCCCCTAGTTGGGGGAGAAGCGGGAAGCAGTGACTGGGACTGGCCGTCAGGTAACTAATCCGCTGCGTAAAGCCAACACAACTCGCTCCCGCTCCGTCAGGTCCTGGCCAGGCACGGGCGGCTCGGTAGAAGCATGGACCAGTGCCTGGGCGGCCTCTGGAGACAGGGTTGCGCGCCCGGATGCGCTGCACGGATCGCGTGGGCCAGTTCATCCGCCGACATATCTTTGAGCAAATAGCCGATCACCCCAGCCTGCAGCGCGTTCTGGACCATCTTCTGCTCTTTGAAGCTTAGCAGGGCCACGACCTGCACCTTGGGCAACTGCTGGCGGATGCGCTTGTATCTGAGGTGATTGAGGAAATCACTCAGAAATTTGCCAACGAACATAGCTCGCTGGAAGGGCAGTGGAACCAGGGCAATGATGTCTCTACTGAAGATCTCCGCACGGCCTTGCAGTACTACCGCTCCTTCTTCAACCGCCTGGTGGTTTGAATGTAGACGAAGAGATAAACAAAGATCGATAAAAAATTCGGTATTGCAGAGTGACCTGACTCTCATTACCAGGGGGCCAGGTCATTCTGCGCGCATGAAATTCAAGATGTCTATGCGGGGAAGGGAGAATTCTTATGAAGAAATGCAATGAAGTGATGACAAAAAAACCTGTTTGCTGCCTGCGCTTATAATTTACCTTTTTCTATCCATAGTGAGCGAGAGTCGCCTTTCTCCTTGGTGCAATTCTGGTGCAATTCGCCTGGACAGGATTGACTTTCTAGACGATATTTACACCTTCACCCGAATATATGGGGGTAATAGACGCTATTTCATGCGATAGACAACACCGCTGCTAATTGTCTGGATCAGTTGGTTGTTGTTCGAGTCCTACTTGAGAGAACCCATGAAGGAAAGGGACAGACGCTTGTCAATATCATCTGCCCCTTTTCCTATCGCGAGAGAGGAGTTTCATCTGATCG
>Ga0209706_10001839_pt1 | contig 11989 bp, 5 predicted proteins | sample PPLLaktember2015_6_FD_187263 | JGI IMG/M metagenome (GOLD analysis project Ga0209706, IMG submission 187263) | Freshwater sediment microbial communities from Prairie Pothole Lake near Jamestown, North Dakota, USA - PPLs Lake P8 Core (1) Depth... | ecosystem: Environmental > Aquatic > Freshwater...
AACGCCCGGTGGACGATCGTCCATGAGCTGTTCCACGTCTTCTGGATGTCCCGGCATGCGAACTTCCGGCCCAACGAGATGGCCCGGTACGCTTACCCGGTAACGGAGGAGCGTGTTCTGAACCTGTGCCTGGCCGAAGAGGAAGCTCTGGCCCGGGCGCTTGAGGCCAAGAGCCCGGCCGCGGCGGCGGAGTGGGCGGCGGCGGCGCTCCGGTTCCGCCGCGAGCGGAAACCGCTCCTGCCCGACCACCATGTTTCCGCGTTCGAGACCGGCCTCGAGATGCTGGAGGGCACCGCCTGCTCCGTCGCCAGCACTATGGCCGGAGAGCGGCCGGAAGGGACCTCCCGTAAGCTGCGCCGCGACTGGCCGGCCGACGAGATCCGGGGGCGCTTCTACCATAGCGGCGCGGCGGTCTGCCTCCTGCTCGACCGACTGCGCCCGGGTTGGAAGGCGGAGATCGACGCCGACCAGGAGCTGACGACCGAACATCTCCTGGACGAGACCGTCACCCGGATGAAGGCGAAAGCGGCGGAGCTCCCAGCGGAGGACCGCGAGCGCATCGCCCGTCGGGCGTCGGCCGCAGCCGCCGAGCTGACGGGCCGCCGGAAGCAGGTCCGCGACGATCTGCTCGGTCGCGACGCCGCGAAGATCGTGATCGAGGCACCGGCCGGGGCGGAGCCGTTCCGGCTGGCGAGGTTCCATCCTCTCTACCTGATGGTACTCGACAGCCGCCAGGTCGCTCACGAAGCCTATCTCACGCTCTCCCTCCCGGAGGGCTCCATAGAGGTGGCGAACCCGTCCTTCGCGCGCGGCTCGTTCGCGGGCACCGTGGCGATGACCGAGGGCGGTGGGGCTCAGCCGCTGATGAACATCCGGAAGGTGACCGTCGTCGGCGTCCGGGGCGTGAAGGCCGACCGGAGCGGAGGGCTCGTGGTCATCGAGGGCAACGGTGTGAAGGTCTCCTTCTCGGGCGCGACGCTGACGGTCGACGGCGAAACCTACCGCGTCAGCTGGCCGGCCGCGGCGAAATGACCTGATCGGCGCTCGCCGAAAGGAAAAGAGATGACGACGTCCAGGACGATTCGAGCGGCGGTGTGCTGCGGGCCTTAAAACGCTGTTTTCGGGGTCAAAACCACGTTTCTCACATTTCTAGATCAGGCCTAGCCCGGATAAACGTTTTTGCCCCAAAAAACGTCGTTCTAAGCCGGTTTTGGGCACGAATTATCGATTTAAGTTATTAATAAATATGTTTGTTGCTGTGGTCCGACCCCATTCTACTTGATCTTCCACTCGTGGACGCCGGCCGACCAGTTTTCTTGGAGCTGGACTTCGAGGCGCAGGGCCTTTGTCCGCACGGGCGCGAACTTCACGGTGTTCCAGGCGTCCTTGGCCACAGCGTATTCGCCGGCGGGCTTGACCGGCAGCCAGTCCTCCCCGGTCTTGTAGAGGATCCGCCACGAGGCGGGCACGCGGCATCCGCCGCCGCCCGTGTCGTCGAACCAATAGACCGACGATTCGGAGACGCGCACGGGCGCTTCGAAGGTATAGTCGATCCACTCGGCCGTTCCCCGCTTCGGCCACCAGTGCATGTAGCCGGCGGCATCGTCCGAGCTCTCGGGCTCGAACTGGTCGTTGGCGCGCTTCGGGTTGACGGCCCGCTCCGAAGCCGTGACGATTGCCTTGGCCGAGAGACCCGGTTCCCGGGCGACACGGGCCTTCCCGGGCTCGCGCGCCAGCCAGACGGCCATCTCGCCCCGGCCCCGGTTGGCCCAGGCGTAATACGGAATGAGTGTCACGGGTTTCTTCTCGACGACGATCTTCCCGGCCTTTTCGCTGACAGCTTCGGCCTCGCCCGTGAGGACGACGACCCCGCCGAGGAGTTCAGGCCGCGATTCGGTCGCGAGTGTCGCGCCGTCCGGAAAGACGATGTTGGAGACCTTGCCATCGTTGTCGGTCCATTCCGCGCAGTAGACGAGCGGTCCGCGCTCGACGGCGACCCGGCCTCGGTCGGCCTCGACAGCCTCGTTGGCCACGACCCGCCGGACAGGCATGGGCAGGCTGAGCTCGACGACGTCGCCCGCCTTCCAGCTCCGCTTGATGAGGGCATAGCCCTTATCGAGCCCGAGCGGGACGGCCTCGCCGTTGAGCTTGAGCGTCGGCGCGCCCTCGGCCGGCTCCATATAAGCGTAAAGGTCCGAGGGGACGGGACGGTTCATCGCCCACCCCGGGACGCGCACGGCCAGCGTGAATTCGGCGTCCTTCGCCGGCTTGACCTCGATCCTGATGTCGCCCTTCCAAGGGTACTCGGTCGTCTGAACGAGCTCGAGCTCGGTCCCGCCGGCCTTCATTTTGCCCGTGCCCTGCGCGAAGAGGTTGACGTAGACCTTGTCGTTCGAAGCGGCATAGAAGTACCCCGGCACGGAAGTCAGGATCCGGGCGACGTTCGGCGGACAGCAGGCGCAGCTGAACCAGGGCACCCGTTCGTGCTGGCCAAACGAGGCCAGGGGATTCGGATAGAAGAACTTGTCGCCCGAAAGCGAGATGCCCGACAGCACCCCATTGTAGAGGATGCGCTCCATGACGTCGGCGTACTTGGCGTCGAGCCCCAGGCGCTGCATCCGCGAGTTCCAGAGGAAGGTGGCGATATTGGCGCAGGTCTCGGCATAGGCGCTGAGATTGGGGAGCCGGTAGGGCGGGCCGTAGCCCTCCCAGCCGCCGGCCGCGCCGATGCCGCCGGTGATATAGAGCTTGGTCCCAACCATATCCGCCCAGATCTTCTCGAGGGCGGCGATGTAGGCCGCGTCTCCGGTCAGCGCGGCGACGTCCGCCGCGCCGGCATAGAGGTAGCCGGCCCGGACCGCGTGCCCCACCGCCTCGGTCTGCTCGATAAAAGGTTTGTGGTCTTGGGCATACTCGCCGTAGAGGAGCTCTTCCTTGCCTTCGCGCGCGTTTTCGATGTAAGGGATCCGGCCTTCGGTCTTGCCGCGGGCGTCGATGAAGAACTTGGCCAGCTCGAGGTATTTCCGCGTGCCGGTGACGCGGTAAAGCTTGACCAGGCCGATCTCGATCTCTTCGTGCCCGGGCGGGTTGGTCCGTTTGCCGGGGCCGAACTCGCGGGCGACGAGGTCGGCGCTCTTGACGGCAACGGCCAGAAGGTTCTTCTTGCCCGTGGCTTGGGTGTGCGCGGCGGCCGCCTCGTAGAGGTGGCCGACGTTGTAGAGCTCGTGGCTCATATAAAGATGCGACCAGCGCTCCTTGCCGAGCCAGGGCTGGGGCGGCGGGCCGCCGATCGTCCGGGCGGCGTAGAGGTAGCCGTCCGGCTCCTGGGCCGCGGCGATCTTGGCGATGAGCCCGTCGACGTATTTTTCGAGCTCGGGATCGGGGTGGGTGGCCAGGGCATAGGAGGCCGCCTCGATCGTCTTATAGACGTCGGAATCGTCGAAGGGGTAGCGGCTGCAGTACTTGCCGTCCGTGGCGCCTTCGAGAGCGGCGTCGGCCAGCTCGAAGTTCTTGACCCTTCCGGTCTCCTCGCTCTGCTTGAAGACATGGGGGATAGTCACCGTTCGGTTCGTCTCCAGGCGCGGCGCCCAGAAAGCATCGGTGAGGTGGACGTCCGTGAACGGTACGGGCGCGGCCGGGTAATCGGCCTTGGGCGCTCGTGCGCACGTCACGGCCAGGATGGGTATCAGCGCCAGCACTAAGCTTTTCGCCACTCGAGCTCTCGTCATCGTTAGCCTCCTCATTCGGTGACACACAACTAAAATCACTTAATTCTCGACGGATCACTCCAAGCGTCGCCGTGCGTCCCATAATATCCGCTCCAGTCGCATTTCGGCAACCTTATTCTGCGTAGATATCTCAAGATCCGCCCGGGGGATAATTAAGTGCGTTTAGTTGTGTGGCACCGATCTGAAGAGCCAGACGGCCATTTCGCCGTCGCCGCGGTGGGCCCAGGCATAATAAGGGATGAGAACGAGCGGGTGCGGCGCGAGCGCGGCGCCGGGGGCAAGAGCGCGCCGCGATGAAGGCGGGACCTCTTCCTCGTCGTCGGCGGCGGCGTCCTTTCCCGCCTCTTCCCGGACCCTCGAGACGGCTGACGGCTCCGCAGCCAGCCCTTCGCCCTCGAGGACGGTGATGCCGCCGAGAAGTCCGGCCTTCTCGACCGGCCGGAGCGCCGCGCCCTCCGGGAGGACGAGGTTGAGCGCCCGCCCGCCGTTGTCCGGCGCTTCGGCGCAATAGACGAGGGGCCCGCGCTCGACGGCCACGAAGCCCTCGTCGTCCTTGACCGCGGGATGCGCGACGACACGGCGCGCGGCCATCGGCAGAACGAGCTCGACCTTGTCCCCTTTCCTCCAGGTCCGCCGGATCCGCGCGAAGCCCTTGTCCATATCGAGCGCGACGGCCTGGCCGTTGACACGGAGCGCGACTCCCGTTTCGCCTTCCACCGCGCGGTCCGCGTAGGAATATAGGTCCGTCGGCACCGGCCGCTCCCGGGCCCATCCGGGGACCCTGATGTGAAGGGCAAACTGGCCGCGCCTCTCCGGGTCGACCGTCAGCCTAACCGCCCCGTCCCACGGATAGCGGGTTTCCTGCGTGATGCCGACCGCCCGCCCCGCCATCTCGATCTTCGCCTCGCCGGCCACGAACATGTTGACGTAAAGGGCATCCCCTTTCGTGGCGTAGACATGTCCCGGCATGGACGGCAGGAAACGGCTGACGTTGCCGGGGCAGCAGGCGACGCCGAACCAGGGCGCCCGGCCGGCCCGCCCTTTGTTGAACCTGTATCGTCCGTCCGATTCGAGCGGATTGGGATAGAAGAAGAGCGTTCCGTCGAGCGACACACCCGAGAGCACGCCGTTGTACATGACCCGCTCCATGACGTCGAGGTAGCCCGCCTCGCCCGTCAGGAGGAACATCCGGTGGTTCCAGAAAGCCATGCCGATCGAAGCGCAGGTCTCGAGATATCCGGTGAGGTTGGGAAGCTCGTAATCCTCCCCGAAGCGCTCCCGGTCGTGGCGCGATCCGATCCCGCCGGTCAGGCACATCTTCTTCCCGACGACGTTCTGCCAAAGCCGGCCGACGGCGTCGAAATACGCCCGATCCCCCGTGAGCGCTGCGATGTCCGCCATCGCCGACGCCATGTAGGTCAGGCGCACGGCGTGACCGACCGCCTCGTCCTGCTCCAGCACGGATTTGTGGGCCTGGATCTGCGTCGCGTCGTTGTAGATGGCGAACCGGTTCCCGGGCGGATACTGTTTCAGTGTCAGCCCATGGCCGCGCTGGTCGAGGAAATATTTGGCCAGGTCGAGATAGGACGCTTTCCCCGTCAGGCGATAGAGCTTGACCAGGGCCAGCTCGATCTCCTGGTGACCGGGGAAGCCCTGCCGTTTTCCCGCCCCCGCCCCGAACGTCCTGGCGACGAGGTCGGCGTTCTTCAGCGCCACATCGAGCAGCGCATGCTTCCCCGTCGCCATGAAGTGGGCCGCGGCCGCCTCATACAGATGCCCGGCGTTGTAGAGCTCGTGGCTCACGGCGAGCTCCGACCAGCGCTCGTCGCCCGTGCCCGGCTGGACCTTGCCGGGGCTGGCCGTTCGCGGCGTGTAGAGATAGCCGTCCGGCTCCTGCGCCGCCGCGATCTTGGCGATGACCCCGTCGAGGTAGCGGTCGAGCTCCGGGTCGGGGCGGACCATGAGGGAGTACGACGCGCCCTCGACTGTCTTATAGACATCGGTGTCGTTGTAGCGCTCGCCCTTGTATTCGCCTTTCATCAGTCCGCCGGCGATGGCGAAGTTGTCGATGCGGCCGGTCTCCTCGCACTTCTGGAAGATCGCGGGGATCGTGACCGCACGGTTCGTCTCGATCCGCGGCGCCCAGAATCCGTCCGAGACCCTCACCGCCGTAAACGGCACCGGCGTGATGAGATAGTCGTTCCGCGCCGGCCGCCCGTCCGAGCGGGTCAGGCTAGCGATTAAGATCGCCGCCCCAAGGATGAGCCGGAGACGCGTTTTCCGGGAATCTCTCTCGAGGCTGCGAGGAATGTCGCTCCGAGGCCCCCGTGAGGGAAGGGGGACCGGCAGGGAGCGGAGTCTACCGAAGCGACCATCAGCGCCGCCCCGGAGCGACTCGGAGGGGCGGTGCTGAGAGAAATTAAAGAAAGAGTCCTCTAGGATATTTCGCAGAAGTCCGGCTCCGTGTATCTCCGCCGTCCTTCTGCCGGTACGCTCCCCAGAGTCCGCTCCCCGCCGGCGGGGGCAAGGAGCGATATCCTGAGCGAAGCCGGAGAGAGGCATCTCCCGGAATCGGGAGATGAACGAAAAGAACCGGGGAATGAGCATTGTGTCCCCGAATTAATGGATGACCACGGGCGTCGGGCCCACGGTCCAGCCCTGCCGATAGCGGATGACGGCCTTCTTTTCGAGCTTCTGCCCGGCCGCCTCGAGCGTGACGACGTACTCGCCCGGGGCCACCAGGCGCGAGCCGGCGCCGCCGAAACCCTGGAACGGGGCCGGCTTCTGGCCGGGCCGCTGCCCCCGCATCCCCCACGAGACGGTGTTCAGCCCGGCCTCGCCCTTGCCCGTGAGCTCGGCCTGGACATCGCCACCGAGGGCCGCCACCGTGATCTTTACCGAGCCATCAACCTTGCTCTTGAGGTAGTAATTGATAGTGACCGCGTTCGGCTCGTTCGGCGTGAAGAGATGACTGTCGCCGAGGAGCTGGTAGTTCCCCATCCCCCCGGTGAAGCGCTGGGTTTTCGGCTCGACGTCGAACAGGTGGACGTCCTCCCCGAGGGCCGCCGCCGTCAGCTCCTGTAACGGCGCGATATCGACAACATAAGCCCCGCGCCCGTACGTCGCGACGACGAGGTCGTTCTCGCGCGGATGGATGACCAGGTCGGTGATCTTGACGGACGGCATCCCCGCCTTGAACGGGAGCCAGCCCTTGCCGCCGTCGAGCGTGACGTAGACGCCCCACTCGGTCCCGACGAAAAGAAGGTCCGGGTTCTTCCGGTCCTGGACGACGACGTTGATGGGCCTCCCGGCCGGCAAGTTCCCGGAGATCGATGTCCAGGTCTCGCCGAAATCGGTCGTCTTATGGATGGAGGGGCGATAATCGTCGAGGCGCCAGCCCGTCTTGGTGACGAAGGCCGTGCCCGCCGCGTGCGGCGACGGGAAGACGCGGCTCGTCCAGAAGTTGGCCGGCCCGCCGGCCGCGGCGAGCTTCGCCGTCCGGTCGAGCCAGGTCGCCCCGCCGTCCTTGGTCATCTGGACCTTGCCGTCATCGGACCCCGTCCAGATGACGCCGGGCGCGACCGGCGATTCGGCCAGCGTCGTCAGCGTGCAGTAGGAGATATAGCTCTCGCCGTGCTGCTTGGCGTCCTCGTCCGTGGTCAGGTCGGGCGAGATCTCCTGCCAATGGTCGCCGCGGTCGAGGGACCGGAACACGACCTGGGCCCCGGTGTAGACGATGGCCGGGTTGTGCGGCGACAGCGCGATGGGCGATGTCCAGTTGAAGCGCAGCGGGTCCTTCTCCTTCTCCGTCCGTCTCGGCGTGATCTGTGTCTGCACGCCCGTCTTCTGATCGAACCGCCACATCGTGCCCATCTCGCGGCCGTTGAAGAGCCAGCGCGAGTCCGTCGGATCGACGCAGTTGTACATTCCGTCGCCGCCGCCGACCGTCACCCAATCGGCCGGCCCGATCTCCCCCGCCCAGCCGTTGGACGGGCCTTTCCAAGAGTCGTGGTCCTGGAGGCCGCCGTAAATGTTGTAGGGGTCCTCCATGTCGACGCCAACGGCGTACCACTCGGTGAGCGGCAGGTTGTAGGCGTGGTGGCTCGTCTTGCCGCGGTCGTAGGAGATGTTGACCCCGCCGTCCGAGCCGAAGATGAGCCGGTCCGGGTCGACGGGGTCGATCCACATGCACCGCCAGTCGCCGAAGGCCCGGGGCATGACCCCGTCGGACGGCCAGCTGAGCCCCTTCCAGGTCTTGCCGCCGTCATTCGTCGAGGCCAGCGACTGTCCGGTGATGTAGACGGTCTCGGGATCGGCCGGATCGATGCGCAGCTGGTTGAATGAATAGGGCGCCTTGTCGAGGGCGGCCTCGTAGCCGGCGTTGACCTTGCGCCAGGTCTTTCCGGCGTCGTCGCTGCGGTAGACCTCGTTGCCGGCGGTGCGGGGCGCCGGTTCGACGCCGCGGCGCTTGTCCGCCTCGACCTCCTGCGGCGTCGCCGGCCGCGGGTTGACGTTCTCGACGACGGCGTAGAGGATGTTCGGGTCTTTCAGATAGACGTCGAGCCCGATGCGGCCGATGCGGCCCGTCGGAAGCCCGCCGCCGAGGCGGGCCCACGCCTTCCCGCCGTCCACCGACTTGTAGATCGCGCTCCCGGGGCCGCCGAGGCTGTACGTCCAGGGCCGCCGCTCCTTCTCGTACATCGCGGCATAGAGGATGTCCGGGGCCGACTTGACCAGGGCCAGGTCGACGGCCCCGATCCTCGCGTCGACGAAGAGGACCTTCCGCCACGTCTTCCCGCCGTCGTCCGTCTTGAAAACGCCGCGCTCGGCGTTCTCCGAAAAGAGGTGACCCATCGACGCCACATAAACGACGTTCGGGTCCGCGGGGTGGATGACGACCCGGGCGATGTGATGGGAATCCGCGAGGCCCATGTTTGTCCAGGTCTTGCCGGCGTCGGTCGACTTCCAGACGCCGTCGCCGGAGTTCGACGAGCGGGCGCAATAGGGCTCGCCCGTCCCGACCCAGACGATGTTCGGGTCGGACGGAGCCACGGCCACGTCACCGATCGAGAGCTTGGACTGGCCATCGAAGACCGGCTCGAAGGTCGTGCCGGCGTTCGCGGTCTTCCAGACGCCGCCGTTGCGCGTGCCCACGTAGAGCGTGTAGAGGTGCTCCCGCGAAGGCCCCGCCGGCACGGCGAAGCTTGTCACCCAGGAGCCGGCGCGATAGGGGCCGAGGGCCCGGGCGCTAAAGCCCTTGAACAGGTCCTCGGAGAAGCCCGCGGCGGTCTGCTGAGCCCGGCCGGCCGGAAGCAGGGTTATCAAGAGAACGGCGGTCGAAGCGATCACGGCGAAAGGCGAACGGTTCTTCATAGGATCCTCCGGGTTCGAGAACTGTCGTGGAGTATTATATTTCGTGGGGGTTATTAATTGAAGTCATCTTTCCCTCGAAGCGGGGACACGTACCTGAGGCACATGTCGCCCGAGCTCGGGCGGTTGCCCCCCGTCCGCCCCTGAGTATAATAAGGCCATGAAAACCGCCAAGTACGCCCTCGGCCTCGACTTCGGCACCAACTCCGTCCGGGCCCTCGTCGTCGACGTCGCCAACGGCGACGAGGTCGGCACCTCGATCTTCGAATACCCGGGCGGCACGGCGGGCATTCTCCTCGACCCGAAGGACGCTCACCTGGCCCGGCAGAATCCGGCGGACTGGATCCTGGGCATCGAGGTCGCCGTGCCCGAGGCCTTGGCCGAAGCCAAAAAGAGGGTCAAGGCCTTCGACCCCGCGTCCGTCGTCGGCATCGGCGTCGATACGACCGGCTCGACCCCCCTGCCCGTCGACCGCGCCGGGAAGCCCCTGGCCCTCTACAAAGAATTCAAGAAAAACCTCAACGCCCAGGCCTGGCTTTGGAAGGACCACACCGGGTTCGCCGAAGCCGCCGAGATCACGGCCCTCGCCGCCGCCGAGCACCCCGAGTACCTGGCCAAGTGCGGCGGGACCTACTCCTCCGAATGGTTCTGGAGCAAGATCCTCCACTGTCTGAGGACGGACCCCAAGGTCGCCGCGGCCGCCTTTTCCTGGGTCGAGTGCGCCGACTTCATCTCCGGCCTCCTCACCGGAGTCACGGATCCCCTCCGGATGAAGCGGAGCCGCTGCGCCGCGGGACACAAGGCCATGTTCAACGACCGCTGGGGCGGCCTGCCGGCTAAGTCGTTCCTGGCCAAGCTCGACCCGCGCCTCGGCGAGCTCCGCGACCGGCTCTACGGCAAAACCTATACCTCCGATGTTCCGGCCGGCGGCCTGACCAAGGAGTGGGCCAAGAAGCTCGGCCTGCGGCCCGGGATCGCGGTCGCCGTCGGCTCGTTCGACGCCCACCTCGGCGCGGTCGGCTCGGGCGTCGAGACCGGCCGCTTCGTCAAGATCATCGGCACGAGCACCTGCGATATCTGTGTCTGGCCCGCGTCGAAAAAACTCCCCGACGTCCCCGGCCTCTGCGGCATCGTCGACGGCTCGGTCCTGCCCGGCTATCTCGGGCTCGAGGCCGGCCAATCCGCGGTCGGCGACATCTTCAACTGGTTCGTCAACACGATCGAGCCCGGCGGCCCGAAAAAGGGCTCCCATGCCGCCCTGACCCGCAAGGCCGCTGCCCTCAAGCCCGGCGAATCCGGGCTTCTCGCCCTCGACTGGCTCAACGGCAACCGGACCGTCCTCGTCGATCAGCGCCTGACCGGCCTCCTCGTCGGCCTGACCCTCCACACCAAGCCCGAAGAGATCTATCGGGCCCTCATCGAGGCCACGGCGTTCGGCGCCTTGACCATCATCCGGCGCTTCGAGGAGTACGGCGTCAAGATCCGCGACGTCGTCAACTGCGGCGGCATCGCCGAGAAGAACCCCCTGGTCATGCAGATCTACGCCGACATCACCGGCCTCGAGATGAGGGTGGCCCGCTCGGCCCAGACGTGCGCCCTCGGCGCGGCCATGGCCGGGGCTGTCGCCGCCGGACGCAGGGGCGACGGCCACGAGACGTTCGCCGCGGCCCAGGCCGCCATGGGCGGGGTCAAGCGGACCGTCTTCAAGCCGAACGCCGCCCGGCACAAGATCTATCTCGAACTCTACGCCCTCTATCGCGAGCTCCATGACGCCTTCGGAACACGGGACTGGAACGGCAACCTTTTCAACGTCATGAAGGACCTGCTGGCCCTCAAGGACCGTCAAAGGAGGTAGCCGGATGCTCGCCGAACTCAAGGAATCCGTGTGGAAGGCCAACCTCGATCTGGCCAAGTCCGGGCTGATTATACTGACCTTCGGCAACGTCAGCGGCATCGACCGGCGCCGCGGCATTGTCGCCATCAAGCCGAGCGGCGTCGCCTACAGCGCCATGAAGGCCGACGATATCGTCCTCGTCGATCTCGAGGGCAACATCGTCGAGGGCTGGCTCAACCCGTCCTCGGACACCCCGACCCACGTCGAGATCTACAAGGCCTTTCCGGAGGTCGGCGGAGTGGCCCACGCCCACAGCACCTACGCCACGATGTTCGCCCAGGCCCGGCGCGAGATCCCCTGCTTCGGGACGACCCACGCCGACCACTTCCACGGCCCCGTCCCCCTGACCCGGCTTCTCGTCGAAGCCGAGGTCGCCGGCGCCTACGAGCGGAACACCGGCTCGGTCATCGTCGAGCGGTTCACGGGCCTCGATCCGCTTGAGCTCCCGGCCGTTCTCGTCGCCGGGCACGGTCCTTTCGCCTGGGGCCGGACCCCGGCCGAGGCCGTCGAGACGGCCCTCATCCTCGAGCAGACGGCCAAGATGGCCTTCGGCGCGATGGCCCTCGATCCCCGCCTGGCCCCCCTCGACGCATGCATCCTCGAAAAGCACTTCGGCCGAAAACACGGGCCCGACGCCTATTACGGACAAAAGAAGGAGGAAGGACATGACTAACATCCCCAAGGTCCGGCTCGGTCTCGTGGCCGTCAGCCGCGACTGTTTCCCCGTCGAGCTGTCCCGCAAGCGCTCGCTCCGCGTCGCCGAAGAGTGCCGGAAGGCCGGCCTGACGATCACCCGGATCCCGACCATCGTCGAGAACGAAAAAGACGCCCTCCAGGCGTTGGAGGAGCTCCGGGCGAAGAAAGTCAACGCCCTGGTCATCTACCTCGGCAACTTTGGACCCGAAACCCCGGCCACCCTGCTGGCCCAGAAGTTCGGCGGGCCGGTCATGGTCGCGGCCGCCGCCGAAGAGTCGGGAAAGGACCTCGTCAACGGACG
>Ga0209706_10001841_pt1 | contig 11975 bp, 15 predicted proteins | sample PPLLaktember2015_6_FD_187263 | JGI IMG/M metagenome (GOLD analysis project Ga0209706, IMG submission 187263) | Freshwater sediment microbial communities from Prairie Pothole Lake near Jamestown, North Dakota, USA - PPLs Lake P8 Core (1) Depth... | ecosystem: Environmental > Aquatic > Freshwater...
ACGGCGGTGGCCGCGGCGAAGGTGAGTCGTGACATGAGGGAATTGTATGCACGCTGCACGGGCCGTGGGCGCGGCGGACTGGGTGCGGGCGGCTCACAGTCCCTCGCTGGCGTTCATCCCAGGCGCGGCTCCTCCCCGTCGTCCGGAATCAGCACCGTCGTCTTGACGGCTGCCTTTGCGAGCCCGGCGCGCAGCGCACGTCGGGTCAACACGCAGTGGTTGATCGCCTCCATGTGGACGGCAATCACGCGTGCCCTGGGCGCCGCGCGGCACACTTCGACGACATCGTCGACGTCCATCGTGATCACCCCACCCTCGAGGAACTGTGCGGCACCGGCGTTGACGATGATGATGTCCGGCTTGTGAGATTCGATGGCGGCGGCAACCTCCGGGCACCAGACGGTGTCGCCGGCGACATAGAGCGTCGGCTGGCCGCTTCCGCTCAGGACAAAGCCGGAAACCGGCGCGAGACGCTCTCCGACCGCACCTCGGCCGTGTTGGCCGCCCGTGCGCGAAATCCTGATGCCCTTCCACGCCACCGAATCGGTCACGGGCTGCGCGGCCGAGAATCCCCAGTCGGCAAACTTCTTGGCGTCGGGCGGTTGGATCAGGAGCGCCGCATCCCTGGGCACGAGCGTCGTCGCCGCGGCGTCCCAGTGATCGGAGTGCGTGTGCGTGACCAGGAACGCATCGACGCCGTCCAGCACGCGCGCGGCGGGCATCGGAAGCGGGACCAGCGGGTTCGGCCGCGGGTTCGGCGAGCGGGCGATGGGCGGCATCACCCCCTGGTCGCCGAGCATCGGATCGACGAGCAACGTCCTGGCGCCGTAGTGAATGACGCACGTCGCGTGTCGAATCAGGCGCACGCGCACGGAGGTGTCGGGCTGCGCGGCATCGAGTGCGCCGGTGCCATCCGTGACCGCCAGGCCGATGCCGGCACTGGCGGTGGAGTGGAGGAACGTTCGTCGGTCCACCTTCATCGGCCCCTTGGTGCCCATCTCCCATGAGGTTACATGTACGCAGCACGTTCCGATCGCGCCGTCCAGGCAGGGCCATCAAACAAGGGCGCCTCCAGCATTGTTGAGATTGGCCTATCCTCGCCTTTCCCGTGTGCTTTTGAGGGGCGCCCGGGCCGGGAAGTGCGAGGCTGGCGGCGATTCGGGCCGCGCCGTGTTCCCGTGGCGGGAGACCGAAAGGAGCGCTCATGACCCGCATGCGTGCTGGTGCCGTCGCCGTCCTGCTCGCAATCTCCGCCGCCTCCGGCACCGCCCGGCAGCGGCCGGCCGCCCCTGTCGACGACGCGGCCCGTGCGTCGGCGGAGTCGCGGTCCCAGGACTGGCTGTCGTACGGCCGCGACGACTACGAGCAGCGCTTCAGCCCGCTCGACCAGATCAACGACCGCAACGTCTCCCAGCTTGGCCTGGCCTGGCAGTTCGAGACCGCTACCGACCGCGGCCTCGAGGCCACGCCCCTGGTCATCGACGGCGTGATGTACACGACCGGCTCGTGGAGCGTCACCTACGCGGTCGACGCCAGGACCGGCCGCCAGCTCTGGAAGTACGACCCCGAAGTGCACCGCAAGTACGACCAGCTCGCATGCTGCGACGTCGTGAATCGCGGCGCCGCGTTCGACAGGGACAAGGTCTACGTCGGCGTGCTCGACGGGCGGCTCGTCACGGTTGTCGTCGATCGGTGCCGGCCACGGGTCGAATGAACCCACGCTGCTCGAGCCGCGTAATGGCCCCGTAGAGTGTGCCTGGCCCCAACTCCACGTTCGGAAAGGCATGATGATCCGTCATCATTGCGTATCCCTGTTTGTCGCCGTCGTTCTCATTGTCAAGCGGTGGCGGCTGCGGCTGCTGGGGAGGCCGACCGAGAGCGCCTGTCGGCGAATCGTCCATTGCCCAGGACACGAGCAAGACGGCGGCCGCTGATCGCCGTTGCTGTTCCATGTGCCGTCACTCGCAACAACTGACCAGGGACTCGCCGGCGGCGCTGGCGCAACTGTCCGCGAGCGCTCCACCGGCCAAGACGCTCGCACCGACGGCGCACGCCATCCTGGGGCGGGTCTCGGAATCCAGGGCAACAGGATCGCGAGGATCCAGCCGAAGTAGACAGGACGGCAGGCGAGATCTCATCGCCAGGCTCTGAGGCGCTCACGTCGGCGCGGTATGCAACTTGCTTTCAGTCGAGTTCAGCAAGGCTCGGCAGGCCTCGGCCGCCGAGCGGCGATGGATTCGGCAAGCGACGGAGGGCTCGGACGCGCCCGGACCGATCAGCAACCGGCTTCCGCGCTCGTCCCTGCAAGTGTATGGGGAGGCAGGATTTCACTCGTGCGGCGATGGTGATGACGGTTGCCGGTTCGATCGTGCTCGCACGGCCGGATGCGGTAACCGCGCAGGTGTCGGAATTCCGGACCGGTGTCGAAATGGTGGCACTGACCGTGACCGTGACCGACGGATCCGGGCGATACGTGACGGACCTGACCGCCCCTGATTTCGTCGTGGTCGAGGACGGTGTCCGTCAGCCCGTCTCGTTCTTCGCGGCGGGTGAGGTACCCGTGGACGTGGCGCTGGTGATCGACGCCAGCGGCAGCATGCGCGCCGACATGCCGATGGTGCGGGCGGCTGCGAGAGGGCTGCTGCAGTCGCTCGAGCCGCACGATCGAAGCGCCATCCTCGCGGTCACCGCGTCGGTCTCCGTGCGGCGGCCGTTCTCCAGCAACCACGCCGAAACCGCAGCCGGGCTCGACGATGTGTCTGCGTCCGGCTCGTCGGCGATCTTCGACGGACTCTATGTCGCGCTGAGGGAGCTCGAGAAAGGTCGGCAGTGGGACCAGGCGCGCGGGCACGTTACAGAGATCAGGCGCAAGGTGCTCGTGCTGCTGTCCGATGGCCTCGACACCTCGAGCCACCTGTCCGCCGAAGATGTGGCCGACACGGCGCGGCGTGTCGGCGCCAGCGTGTACCTGATTGTGCTGAGCACCGTCGATTCGGTGCCGGCTCTGCACATCCCCCGCGCGCAGGCGCGTGCGAGGTTCGATCTCCGGGCGCTGGCCAGCGACACGGGTGGCCGAAGCTTCTCGCCGACCAAGGCCAGCGAGCTGGCCGGGGTGTACGAAGCGATTGCCTGCGAGCTGGACAGCCAGTACGACCTTGGCTACCTTCCGCAGATGACCGGACGTGGCGAAGCCTTCAGGCGTGTCGCGGTCCGCGTGCTGCCACCGGCCGTTGGCGTGGCTCGCACGCGCAGCGGTTACTATGCGCCTCGGGCGTCCGAGCCTGTTATCGGCGACCAGACCGGGCCGCGCCAGTAGGTCCGTCGGACCGTCCGCTGTCAGGCCACGCCACGGCCGGCGTGGGGGCCACGTGCTATCGCCGCGGGCGGGAAACTCTTTGCCACCTCCTGCGTCCGCTGCCACGGCGGCGCCACCGTGCTGCCGGATCTGCGCCGCTCCGCGCCGAGCGTGCTTGGCGGGCTCGAGAAGATCCTCGACGGCGCCATGGTCGAGCGGGGGCCGTCTCCCCATCTTCGCCCGCACACCCGAACAGGCGCGCAGTTGCCGCATCCGCGACATCGGGGTGGCGCGGGACTCAAGCTCGCGCCGTGACAGCCGATTGAGAGTTCGGGGACACGCATGACGGGAGCCATCAACTCGGGGTTGGCCGGGCTGGCCGCCGGGGGCGCCCGGCTGGATCGCGCGGCCGCGCGCATCGCGCGCGACGGCGCCGCCGACGATCTGGGGGGAAGCGTCATCGAGTTGAAACGCGCTCGGCACGAGGTGCGCGCCAGCCTCGCCGTGGTGCGGGCGGCCGACGAACTGATCGGCTCGCTGCTCGACGTCATGGCCTGACCCAGGCCGAGCCACCCTGGCCCGGTGCCGGCGATGCCCACGCTGGCGGGCCCTTATTTCGTCGCCTCCACCGTCAGGACGATGCCCGGGATCCAGTGGCGGCCGGTCTCCCCCCCGTCGTGCCGGTCGATGCCGCGAAGCGCCTCGTGCGTGGAGCATCCGAAGCGTTCCCGGACGATCTGGCGAAAGCCCGCCAGCGACAGGGACTGCGCCAGCGTCTCGAAGTCGTAGAGAAACTTGTGGCCGTCGAGGCGCATGCCGTTGTTGAGCAGCATCGCCCGGGTGTACCGCTCGCCCTCGATCAACGTCGCGGCCGGTTCGGAGGACTGCGCGATGTGGCGGCAGCGGTGCGGAACCACGGTCTCGTCCCACGAGACTCCGTCCAGCAGGTCGAGGTAGAGGCGGACCTCTTTCTCGAGGTCCGGACACTGGATGCGGAGGACACCGCCCGGCCTGAGGACCCGGTACCACTGTCTGATGAGCCGATGCCCCTCGTGGCGATCGAAGTGCTCGAAGAACTGCTCGGACGTGATGAACTCCGCGGCGTTCGAGGGCACGAGGTCCAGGAACTCCCAGACGTCGAGGGCGACGATCCGGGGATCGTCCGGCGCCGTGAAGATCCGCCCGTCGCCGCCGTCGGTGTTCAGCCATCCGTCGAGTGGGAACGGCCCGCATCCGAAGTTGATACGGCGGAAGTCGGCGGATTCGAGCTTGCGCCGCTCGCGTTGACGGCGCTCGTCATGCCCCTGGGTTGCTGATGTATCCGACATGGAATCGCTCGTAGCATACGACAACGACCAGCGATCGTCTCCTCCTGGATCTCGAGGCGACGATTAGCGGCAAACTGAGAACTGCCTGAATCTATTGGCCCCTTCTGGCAGACCGATACCGGTTATAGCGAACACGCTGAGAAATTGTGAACTTCTGACCGACGCGTGGGGGCTTGGTCCAAGAGAGGGGATGGTATCGATGTCCGGTAAACGGATTCTCGGCCTGCTCTCGGCTGTGTTGGGGGTAGTCATCGCGCTGTTCAGAGTGTTCGTGCTCTTCACGGCAACACGGTTTAGGATCGCGCAACCCATCATCATCGCTGTAGGCGGTGCGCTTATGGGGGCGGGCGTCATTGCGCTGAAGGCCGCCCCGCCCGTTCAACAACCGCGCCGGATGCAACCGTCGTTCAAAGCAGTGCAAGTACAAACGCCGCAGGTGCCGTGCTCGGACCTGTGTTCATGGGACGGTGGGGGTGGTACTACTTTGGCGGTGGCCTTGAGAGCCAAGCGGACCGGACGATTCAAGACATCCAAAACAAGGTCGCCGCTGACGCAGTGCAGTTGAATGACGCGGAGGACCGGCGTGACCGCACCCGAGGCGACTCTAGAAGCTATCTCATAGACATCGAGAGCGGCCTGAAACATCGCTAGGATCGCCGTCGTGCTCGACGGCATGGACCTGACCGACGCCCAGTGGGCCGTGCTCGAACCGATCTTCCGTCTTCGCCGCCGTGCAGACGGTCGCGGGCGACCGTGGACCGATCCGCAGGCGGTGCTGAACGCCGTGCTCTGGGTGCTGCGCACGGGCGCGCCATGACACGACCTCCGGCCCGCCTAATCGGCGACCGCGGCTACGACAGTGACGCCCTCGATGGCCGCCTGATGGACGAGTACGGCATCGAGATGATCGGCCGCCAAACGCCGCGGCCGCACGCCCACCCAGGATGGGCGTCCCCTCCGGCGGCCCGCCGGCGGTGGAAGATCGAACGCCTCTTCGCCTGGCTCCACAACTGCCGCCGCGTCGTCACGCGCTGGGAGCGGCATGTCGAGAACTACCTCGGCATGGTCCAACTCGCGTGCGCCCGGATTGTCCTCCGCGCATCTATGAGATAGCGTCGAGACTAGAAGCGGAAGGTCAAGACCGCCGACACCGGCAGCGACCAGCGCTCCCCGACGTCGTTGAGATTCTCGAGGCCGGTCCCCGCGAGGCCTTCGATGTCCTTCAGGCCGCCCTGCCAACGCAGGCCCACCTCGCCGCCGAGCGAGACGTTGCGCCCGAGGTTGAACGCGATCCCGAAGTCGCCGCCGAACAGGCCCACGGTGGAGTCGTCGTAGAACGGCGTATCAGGCAGGGTGACGCCGGCCGCCGGCACCGTGAAAGTGGACGGGATGGCCGACACGCGCCGGATGCCGCCGACGATGTTGATGTAGGGATCGACGGCGCTCGCCGCGGCGACATGGAGGCGAAGGCCGCCCTCGAACGACAGGTCCTCGTAGTCGGCGAACTCGGCGTTCAGCGCCAGGCCCGCAACGGTGCCCACCTGCAGGCGGTCCGCGCTGCCGCGCGCGTAGTTGACGTTACCGATCACCTCCACATTCTCCGACACGCCGTAGCCGATGCCGCCGCCGAAGCGCACCATGCCGAAGCTGCCGTAGACGTCGTTCCAGGACTTGGCATCGACCGAGGTCGGGAGGCCGAGCACCGTGCCGCTTCCGCTGTCGTGCAGGTCGCCGTTGACCGTGGTTTCGAGGCCGCCTCTGATGCTCAGCGACACCTTGCCTTTGACCCCCTCATCCTGGGCCCGCGCCACGACCGGTGTGAGAAGGGCAACCATCGATAGAAGAGCGAGTACGACTCTACGCATAGGGATACCACTCCTGAGCCGGGCATGGGCCCGGCCACGCTTGTTTCAAGGAACGGCCACCGGGCCGCTCCGCAGTTGGGGGAGCAGGGCGTCGATACGGCTGGTCCGCGCGGCAGGGTTGCCGGCGGGGCCGTGTGGGCCGGCACCCTTTAGAACGAGAGACGCGCGCTTGGCGGGAGAGGTTGCAGCCGCCTTCCGGAGAACGACGCGAGCGCGATGACGGCATCGACCGCGCTACCATGTCTACCGCGGGAGGTCGCTGTCGGCGTCCCTGGGACGAAAGGTGCGCGGCATGCCTTCTTTCGCGACAAGGCCGATACCTACGCCGAGTTGATGGTGTGGACCGGCGCTCGTCACCTCACGATTCAGCTCGGCGTGCCGGCGGGTGGCACCGTTAATCCGTCAAGCCGAACACCATCGCGCTGGCCCACGCCATCGTCACGAAACTGCGCTGAGAGGCCTCGTACACTCTTGACGGCGCGCGTTCGCCAAAGATGCCGGCCGGCGGCGACCCCTGCAGGCGAGATCGATCTGGCGCTGCAACGGGCAAGGAACTGAAGTCATGAGTTCGCCTGGAATGAACCCACGGGCGGTTTCAAACGACTTAGTTCATCGAGGGGATCTGTTCGAGACCGACTCCAGGTAGCGCGACCGTGGTGACGTTGTTCCCTGATGTCGTAACTGAATCGGCCGCTGATCCCGGAGCTGAAGGCGCTGAAGCCCAGCGCCCCGTCGGGTCGCACAGGTGAAACATGGGCCTCGACTGGGAGCCGGACGTAACGCGCGACGTGAACAGCCTGGTCGTCAGACTGCAGAGGATCCGATGGGCCGTCAGCCCACCCGGACGTACCCTCGCGACTGCAGATTGACCATCGTCACCATCGCCCAGAGGTCGGCCTGGACGCCTGGCAGCAGCTGCGACGGATCGACCTTCTTTCCCATCAGACCCTGTCCGCACACGCGGAGTTCGACGCCCGCCTCGTGTAGCTCCTTCAAGATGGCGATGTTCGGGTTGTCGACGCCGTTGTGCCGCGCCTTGTAGACCTCGTTGGAGAAGACGGCATCGCCGCCGCCCTGATGGAACATCGCCGCGATATGGCGACTCTTCGCTGGCACCCCATTGTGCGCGAGCGTGTTGAGGTACAGCCCAATCAATTTCAGCGTCGGGTGCACTTCGTCGTCTTTCACTTTCGCGGAGACGGAGAACGCGACTTTGTAGTTGGTGTGTGGGTCCGGCGGCTCCTTCGCGCCGGGAAAGTCCTTCGCCGCGCCCGCGCTGGCGACCGGCAGCTTCGTGTCAGCGGCCGGCGCCGCTTTCGCGCGGCCGGCGTATCCGACGGCCACTACGCCGCCGAGCGTTGTCATCACCGTTCGTCTGTTCATGACGCCTCCGTCCATGACATAACCCTACCCTGAACAGAGCCGCATTGGTGCGGAATCCCATCTCCGTGTTCAAAACGGTGCTGTGGTCGTGCTGCGCGATGGCGAGACCTGAGTGGTCTGGCTGAGTCGCGGGGCCATGACCTGGCGCCGCGGCAGATCGAGGGTCTCAGGCCGGTCGCATGAGCAGGGGACTGGTCAGCCGCCGGCTCAGCGAGGTGTCTTCCCGGCTCGTGGGGACGAGGTCGCGGGCTTCCGTGGCCGACCACCAAGCTGGCCGTTCGCTCGTGAGGCGCGCGCCTTCCGTGCGCTGCGCCTGGCGCCGACCAGAGCCGCGACACCGACGATATCAACCTGCGTCATCCCCTTGTCGGAGAAGCGCGCTACGCGGACTCGTGCGCCAGGTCGAGTGTCCGGATGCGCCTTCAAGTATGCCGTCAGGACGGCACGAATGGCGCGTTCTGCCTTCGCCGCACTGTCTGCGGCGGCGTAGACGGGCAGCCCCGGCACGTAGGCGCTTGTGGCCCCGTTGTCTTCGGCTTCCAGCACAATCGGATAGAGGAGAGTCATTCGACACCAGCCTCGCGCAGGATGCGGTTGCCCAGCCGCCCGGCGTCCTTCTTCGTGTGAACGGCCACCCAGACTTCCTTGCCAGACGTGGGATGCGTCAACAGGAGATGACTGCCTTTCCCGGACCGGACCTCGACAAACCCCGCTACCTTCAGCTTGCGGATGACCTCGGCCCACGTCACGTCCAGGATCGTAAACCTATCGCTAGGTTATGTCAATGCGCGTCGCCAAACATGTTCCGACAATGGGTCGGTTCGAGGTGGCATCGATGCCTTCCACGATCCGCGTCCAGGTCTTCCCGAAGTCGGCGGTCTTGAACACGAGCGGGGTCAAGTCGTTGAAAGCGTCCGCCAAGCCCGAGCCGTCGACCGTCACCCGGCTGAATCCGCGTCTCAGCGACGGGCGTTGAGGCTGGCGCCCAGGGCCGCCAGGTCTTTGCCGTCGCGCACGCCGTTGACGGTGAGGGGCTCGAAGCGGAACGTCCGCTCGCTCGTCTTGATGGTCAGCCGGTCGCCGTCCACGCTGTGCACGAACTGTCCGTAAGCGAAGCGGAAGGCGTCCTTCGGATCATCACCCTCGGGGGCGTACTCGATCCCCTGTCGCGAGACGCTCAGCACACCGCGGCAGGTGCCCAGACGGTGCCGGTGCACGACGCGGGGGGCGGGCGCCCGCGTTGTCCCTGGCTTCGCCGCCGGAGCCGGGGCGGCATCCGCTGGGGGCGCCGCGACTCTGGCGGCGGCCTTCACGGCCGGAGCCGCGGAGGGGGCAGAGGGCTTGGCCGTCACGCCGGCGCGGCCCTCGTTCGTGGTCGGGGGCGTCCCGGCCTGGGCGTTGCGCGCGCCCGGCTGCGGATCGCCGGGGGAGCCGCGGAGTTGCACGCCGAGCGCCACCGCACCAAGGAGCAGCAGCGCCGCGGCCGCGTAGGCGGGCATCCCCCACCATCTCTTCGTCCCGGGGGCCGCGGCTGGGTCGGCGGCGCGCGCTGCTGTGGCCGCCGCAGCCACACCGGCTGCGGCCGCCGGCAGCCCCGTCGCGAGCAGCGCCGTGGCGCGGCCGGGGTCGAGCGGCTTCGAGAAGACGTAGCCCTGGACGTCGCAGTCGAGTGGCCGCATGAGCGCCAGCTGCGCCTCGTTCTCCACCCCCTCGACGACTACCCGCAAGCCGAGTTGGCGGGCCATGGAACTCACGGTGGCGAGGATGCCCGCCATGTCGGCGCTGTCTTCCATGCCTCTGACGAACGAGCGGTCCACCTTGAGGCAATCGACCGGGAACTGGCGCAGACGCGCCAAGGAGGAATGGCCGGTGCCGAAGTCGTCCACGCTGATGCGGATGCCGAGGGACCGCAGTTGCATCAGCGTCGTCTTGACCGCCTCGGGCCGCTCGGCGGCAATGCCTTCGGTGAGTTCCAGCACCAGGTGCCGCGGGTCGAGGGCAAGGTCCGCCAGGGCCTGTGAGACGTCGTCCACGAGCGACGCATCCTGGAACTGCACGGCCGAGACGTTGACCGACACCCACAGATCCGGGGACACGTCGGCGAGCTGCTGCCACGCCTTGAGCTGGCGGCACCCTTCGCGCAGGATCCACATCCCGAGCGGCAGGATGAAGCCGGTCTTCTCGGCCAGCGGGATGAAGTCAAGCGGTGAGACCATCCCGAGCACGGGGTGCTGCCACCGCGCCAGGGCTTCGAAGCCGACGATGGCGTGGGCCTCGACCGCCACGACCGGCTGGTAGAACACCTGGAACTCGCCGCGGTCGAGCGCGCCGGCGAAGTCGGCTTCCAACTGAAGCTCGGCGCGGGCCGACTTCAAGATGGCGGTGTCGAAGACTTCGTAGCGCGCCTTGCCCAGCAGCTTGGCCCGGTGCAGGGCGGTTTCGGCGTCGCGCAGCACCGCGCTGGGCGTGGCGTACCCGGTCGCGCTCACCGCCACGCCGACGCTGGGCGAGAGGAAAACCTCACGGCCACGGGACGGGAACGGCGTGACCAGCTCCGCCAGCACGCGACCGGCGACGACGGTCGCGTCGCCGACCTCTTTCAGGCCATCGACCAGGATGGCGAACTGGTCGCCCTGCAGCCGCGCCACCACGTCGTCGTGACGGAAGCTGGAGGCGGCATCGCCGATGCGGAGGCACGTCTCCAGGCGTCGCGCCGCCGCCACCAGGAGCGGGTCGCCTGCCGCCGATGCGGCCGGCGTGTCGCGCGACTCGCCGCGATCGAGGTCCACGAAGAGCAGCGCGAAGTGAAAGCCTTGGTAGCGGTTCGCCCGCTCGATCGACCGGCCCAGGTGCTCGAGCAGCAGAAGGCGGTTGGGCAGGCCCGTCACCGGGTCCATGACGGTGTCGGCGGTGACGTCGGCATGCGCGCCTACGACCCGCGTGGCGGCGCCCGCGGCGTTGCGCTGCACGCTTCCGCGGCACGACATCCAGCGATAGGAGCCGTCGCGGTGGCGGATGCGGTGCGGGAGATCGAACCGGTCCGGTCCGCCCTTCTCCAGAAGGGACTTGAGCGCCGCCGAGACCCGGTCGAGGTCGTCGGGGTGCACCTTTGTGAGCCACGCATCCGGACTCGTGCCGAGTTCGGACTCGTCATCCCCGACGAGCGCAGCCCACCGAGCCGAAAAGTGGATCCGGTTGGATTCCACGTTAAGACCCCAGTGGCCCTCGCTGTCCCAGCCGCTGTCTGCGTGCTTCGGCACCATTATGTTCTGGCCTTCCGACCTAGCGTTGTTCCAGGCCCCGACGAGCCTTCAGCAGCGGCCGGGCTAGCGACGGACGGCCGCATTTGATCGTGTCGGTCGAAACCCGGATTCGGACTAGTGCGCAGCCTGGTGTCGAGCTGGCTGGCTCGGCGCGGCTCTGGTGTTCGGCCCCCCGGCGTCGTTCGGCTGGTTGAACTGGCCGTCGGCGTTGCCGGCCTTTCCGGCCAGGCCCAGCGTCGCGCACCGGCGCATTTCTGACTGCATCCCATGTGCCGTCACGCCGGGCTTTCGAAGCGGTGTGGTTGCGCGCCGCGACAGTGGACCAAGTGTGCCCGCTCCTGGCACTTTTCGTTCTGCCACGGCACGGACGCCGCGGGTCGGAAGGTGCGCCACCGCGTAAGCCTTCATCGGTTCGCTGACCGGTCGGCCGACGACGCGCGATGTAGCGAGGCGGAGGCGCTCGCCGACCGCATTCGGAGCGACGTGCGCGGGCGAGTCTGTGCTGACCGGCGTCCGTGCGCCGACGCTTGCTGACCCCACCTTGGCTGACGTCGCGGATCGCTACCTGCGCGACTACGCGCGTGGTGACACGCGCAAGCCGCCCCACTCGCCGGTCGCAGCACGAAGGGCGGGCACGTCGGTCTCAACCGGCATGCGGGGAAGACCAAGACGGGCACCCTGCGGGTCGTCCCGGTGGGGCAGCGTCTGGCCGCGGTGCTCGAGATGTTGCGCACCGACCCGGAAGGCGAGGTGCTGCCGCCAGACGCCTACGTCCTTGGCGACGAGGTGGGTGGCCCCATCGCGTCGATTGAGACCACGTGGTGAGAGGGCCGGCGTTCAC
>Ga0209706_10001842_pt1 | contig 11973 bp, 9 predicted proteins | sample PPLLaktember2015_6_FD_187263 | JGI IMG/M metagenome (GOLD analysis project Ga0209706, IMG submission 187263) | Freshwater sediment microbial communities from Prairie Pothole Lake near Jamestown, North Dakota, USA - PPLs Lake P8 Core (1) Depth... | ecosystem: Environmental > Aquatic > Freshwater...
GCCCCTCATCGTCCTTGATGCGGAGCTGTTTCAGGGAATCGGCGAACTCCTGCTGGGAGATCTTCTTTTCCTTGAATTTTTCGAGCAACAGCGAGAAAGTCGCCTCGGCTTCGCGGAATTGGTCCGTCATCGCTGCCTCTTTGCGTCTCCTTTTATTCTAACGCCACAACATCAATCATTTCAATGAGTTATTAACTCGCTGATACGGCGTGAATTGCGGTCATGACAGGTTCTTGTGCAAACCGAGCTATGTTGGTGCAGGACCGGATATTGCCCCGACGGAAGCCGTCCTTATCCACAGCTTTTCCACAAAAGCTGTGCAAAAATCCAGGCTCTCCGCGATCCGTTCGCATCATCCGCCCGCTCCCCACGAGCCGCTGAGAATATCGAGCAGGCTGGCGCCTTTGATCGGGTCGGGAATGAAGGACAATACAAAAATGAGAAGGACGACAAGGCTCAAGGCCGTCCTTTTCAGTCCCAGCGGCGCGTCCTCGTCGTAGACAGGCGGGTGCCTGAGACGCATCTTGGACTTGAATTCGAAGAAGAGCATGACGCCGGCCAGAATGAGCCAGCTCAAGTGGAAGAAAACGCCCATGACGGCGAGGAAAGCGACCATGACCCAGGACAGAACGCGTGCCCGCCGTCCGAGAAGGGCGTAGGCGACGTGCCCGCCGTCGAGCTGGCCGAGGGGGATCAGGTTGAAGGCCGTGACCAGCAGCCCGACCCAGCCGGCGAAGCCGATGGGATGCAGAATGAGCGATGATCCCTCGGGGATCCGGCCGAAGAGGAGGCCGCTCAGGAGCTTGAACAGGAGCGGCTCGCCGAAGGTGATCGTGTCCGGCGCCACGGGGAGCGGGCCGACCTTCGAGAACGCCAGCCCGACGATAAGCGCGGGCAGGGCGAGGGCGAAACCCGTCAGGGGCCCGTTCGCCCCGACGTCGAAGATCTGGCGCTTGAGGCGGACGGGCGATTTGATGCGGATGAACGCGCCGAACGTCCCCAGGAACGGCGGGCCGGGGATAAAGAAGGGCAGGGTCGCCAAGACCCCGTAGCGGCGGCAGGTCAGGTAGTGGCCGAGCTCGTGGCCCGTGAGGATGATCATCAGGACGACCGAGTAGAGCAGTCCCAGCCCGAGGATCCGCGGAGAGAGAAACGCGGCGGGGGACGCCGCCTCGGCGGACAGGAAGGACGCGGCGAAGAACGTGCCGGCGAACCAGGTCGTCAGGACCGTCAGGCCGAAGAGGAGCCCGTTCAGCCAAGTCTTGCGTCGCGCCGTCGTATCGCTCATGGTCGTATGAAAAAAAAGAGGAGTGAAACGGGTTCACTCCTCCTTCAAAACGGACCTGTCGCCGCGGGTTATCTCCCGGTGAGCTTGTGGAACCGGGCCATCAGCTCTTCCTTGGTCTCCTTGCGGTCGGGGTCCTGGACGCAGGCGTCGACGGGACAGACGGACGCGCACTGCTGCGTGTCGAAATGGCCGACGCACTCGGTGCACTTTTCCGGGTCGATGACGTAGCGCTCTTCACCGGCGCTGATCGCCTGGTTCGGGCACTCGGGCTCGCAAGCGCCGCAGTTGATGCATTCTTCGGTGATGATGAAAGCCATGGAACGCCTCCTTGGGGTGTTGGGGGTTATTATATCCCTTCCGGGACAATTGGCAAAATCCGTTCCTACTTCCGGACCTCCAGCTTGCCGGCCTTGAGGGAGGCCTCATAGCCGAAGTACGATTGGCTGTAATCGGCCTGGAGCTTCTTGTAAAGCTCGACCGCCGCGGCCGTATCGCCCTTGAGCTCATGGCTCTCGGCGAGATGGAACAGGATGGCGTCGAGCGGATAGACCTTGGGCTTCTCATCGGCCATCTTCTTGTAAATGGCGATGGCCTTGTCGAAATCCTTCTTGCCCAGGGCGACCTGGGCCTTGAGGTCCTCGGCCTGGTAGTAGAGGAGGTCCTTCGAGCCGGCCGGGAGCCGGTCGAGAGCGGATTCCGCCTTGGCCCAATCGGCCTTCTCCGCCCAATACCGGGCCAGCTCCATGGAGGCCAGGCGGGCCGTCCGGCCTTTCGCGGCGAGCTTCTCGAGGTCGGCCAGCTTTTCGGGCTTCTCGGAGACTTCGGCGGCCAGGGCGCTGACCTCGCCGACGGCCCGGCTCATGCGGCTCCGGGCGTTGGCGCGGACGGCGAGCAGCCCCGCGAAGACGACGGCCGCGAAGGCGAGCGCCGCGCCAACGATGGTGATCTCGCGCCGGTACTTCCGGAAGAATTCGACGGCCCAATGGACGCCGTGCGCCATTTCGTCTTCTTTGAGGTGATGCCTCTCCGTTCTCTTCATGTTTCTCTCCCGCGGGGCTAATCGAAAGTCTTTTTTAGCATATAAAGAAGAAGGGGTCAAACCGCCAGGGGTCAAACCTATATTTAGGATGGGGTCAAACCTATACCTTTTTAATTTTCGAGGCGAGCCGCTCCGGGCGTTGCCCGAAAATTAAAAAGGTATAGGTTTGACCCCATCTTAAAGCGGGGGTTCAGTGGCCGCGTCGAGGAGCTCGCCGACCGTCGTCACGGCCAGGCCCACGGCCGTGTCGGCCGCGCCGTAATAGACCTTGGCCGGGCTCGACGGCAGGGCGTAGCCCTCGGCGTCGACCTCGTCGACGACCATCCCCGAGGGGAAAACGACGTTGGGGACCTGGCCGCACATCTCATAGGGCTCCCGCGGCTCGAGGACGTTGCCCCTCGACCGGCCGATGACCTTGGTCGGGTCGGCGAGGTCGAGCAGGGCGACCCCGGCCTGGTAGATGTTGGCGCTGCCGAAATGCGTCGCGACGCCGTGATAGACGTGGAGCCAGCCCCGGCGCGTCTTGACCGGGGGCGGCCCCGAGCCGATGTACTCGTCCCAGTAATGGAACCGGCCCCCCATGACCGGGCCGAGCCGCCGCCAGCTCAAAAGATCGTCCGACCCGGCGAGCCAGATCTCCGTGCCGGTCGTCGGGCCGCCCGCGAGCTTGGCCTTGTTGGGCCGCTCGAGCCGGAGATAGAGGCCGCCGACCTTCTCCGGGAAGAGGACGCCGTTGCGGACGTCGTCGGCCGACGTCACGCCGAGGAAGCGGAACTCCTTGAAGTCCCCGGTCCGGGCCAGGCCCAGCTGGCAGCCGCTGTCCATGTCCATGGCGAACATCACATAATGGACCCCGTCGAGCCGCGTGATCCGGGCGTCGTAAGCGTGGTAGACCTTCTCGCGGACGCCCTCGATCCCTTTCATCTCCGCGATCTCCGGGCGGACGACGAAGCGGAACCCGTCGGCGCTTTCGGCCACGACCATGAAGGTCTCGCGCGACCGGGCCTGGACGCGGAGCATCAGATAGGTGATGCCGCCGTCCTTCGCGGCGCCCGGATTGAAGACGGAGGTCGCGTCCGTCAGCAGCGGCGGGATATCCGGGATGTCGTCTCTCGTCAGGATCGGATTGCCGGGATGTCGGCGCATGGTCCCTCCCCCTTCCCGTCTCATTTCGCCCTCCCCATTCTGACGCCCACCCGGCAGACCGAACCGGCCGGGCGCGGCGCGATGGGCCCGTCGGCCCGTTCGCCGTCGACCTCGACAGACGCGACGCCGTGCTCGACGCGGTCGGGGTTCTCGACCTCGACGAGGTACCGGGCCCCGCGGAAGACACGCTCGACGCTGAATCGCGTCCACGCCCGCGGCACGACCGGGTCGATGACCAGCCCCGCATATGACGGCCTCACGCCGAGGATGTGGTCGTACGCCACCCGGTACATCCAGGCAGCCGTCCCGGTCTGCCAGGAATGGCTGGCCTTGCCCGCCGTGGGGTGCTCGTCGCTCGTGATGTACTGCGAGTAGACATAGGGCTCGGCCGAGAACGTTTCCTGGTCGACCCGTCCGGGAAGAAGCTTCTTGAAATACGCGTAAGCCCGCTCGCCCCTCCCCAGCAGGCACTCGGCCTGGATGGCCCAGGCCGCCGGGTGGCAGAAAACGGCGCCGTTCTCCTTCTTGCCCGGGACGCACCGCGTGATGAGGCCGATCGCCGGATCGATCTCCCGGAACGCCGGCGCGCAGATCTTCGGCCCGTACGGCGTGTCGAGGCGCTCCGCGAGGCTGTCCATGGCCCGGACGAGCCGCGCCCGGTCCGGCAGCCCGGCGATGACGGCCCAGCTCTGGGTGTTGATGAAGATGCGGCCCGCGGCGTTCGCCTTCGAGCCGATCTTCCGCCCGGCCTCGCCGAAGGCCCGGATGTACCACGCGCCGTCCCAGGCATGCGCCTCGATCGCCCCCGCCAGCCGGCCGCGGAGCTCGCGCACGGCGTCGCCCTTCCTGCCCGCCTTCACGAAATCGAGGAGCTCGGCCAGGCGGTCGAGCATGGCGACATAGAACATGGCCCCCCAGACGCTCTCGCCCCCGTCCTTGCCGCCGATGTAATCGAGGGTGTCGTTCCAATCGCCGCGCCCGAATTTCGGCATTCCGTGGGGCCCCAGGTTCGCGCCGGCGAATCCGGCCACGGCCATCAGGTGGTCGAGGACCGTTCCCTCTCCTCCATCGAGGAAAGGCTCGGCCGCGTCGAGAAGCCCGAGATCGCCCGTTTCCTTCAGATACTCCGTCGCCGCCAGGATGAACCATAGCGGGTCGTCGCAATGCTCCGTGAATTCCCCCTGCCCGTCGCCGTAGAAGTGGTGGTAGACCTTGCCGTCGCGCCGCATCTGCCGGGCCAGCAGCCCGACGCGCGCCCGCGCCCGGGCCGCATCGGCGATGGCGATGGCGATCGTGTCCTGGGCCGTGTCGCGATAGCCGAACCCGCGCCCGATCCCCCAGTAATAGAAGCTGGCGACCCTCCCGACGTCGAAGGCGACCTTGGCCTGGTAGGGCGTCCAGAAATTCAGGAAGACATCGGCCTCGGCGTCAGGCGTCGCGGCCCGGGTGTGGCTGAAGAAGCGGTCCCACGCCCCCCGGACACGTTCGAGCGCCGCGTCGACCGACGCCGCGTCCCGGAACTTCCCCACGACCTCGCCCTTCGTCCGCTCGAATTCGGGCTTGGAGATGACCCCGAGCGAGAAGATGATGCCGGCCGACTCGCCCGGGCCGATCTCCAGGTCGACCTCGAGGGCCGCGACGGCGTTGCCGCAGTCCATGTCCCCGGAGCCGAGGCCGCGCTCGAGCGCGATCGGGTTCGATTCGTTCCGGAACGGCCCGATGAACCTCTCACGTACGGTCTCGTAGGCCGCGACGGGCCTGTTCACCGTGAAATAGGCCCAGCGGTCCCACTCCTTGTTCTCCTGGTGCTGGGTTCCCCGCGTTTCCGTCACCCAGTAGGTCTTGGTGGCGAAGAGCGCCTGGAGGCCCCTCTCGAAACGGACCCTGTTGAAGTGCTGGTCGTCGCACTGGTTGATGAGGTCGACGAGCGCGTGGCCGAGGGCCAGCTCGACGTAGCCGACGATCGCCAGCCGTCGCGGCCGCCCCGACCGGTTCGTCAGGACCGCCTTCCAGATCTCGCGGTCGTCATCGACCGGCACGAAGAAGACGACCGACGAGGCGAGGCCCCCGACCTCGGCCTCGGCGCGCGTATAGCCGAAGCCGTGGGCGACCCGGTAGGCCGCCGCCGGCTCGCGCCCGACCGGCTGCCAGGTCAGGCTCCAGACCTCGCCTGTATCCTTGTCCTTGACATAGATGTACTTGCCCGGCCGGTCATGGGGGACGTCGTTGATGCGGTAGCGCGTGATCCGTCCGTGGAGGGGGCTCCGGTCGTAGGAGATGCCGCCGCCGTTCCCGGATATCGTGGCGAAATAGCGCCCGTTTTCGAGATAGTTGATCCAGGGGCTCGGCGTCCGGACGTCCGCGATGACGAACTCCCGGCCGTCCGCGGAGAAGCATCCGAACTCCATGGCTCAGCCTCCGGTCCCCGGCCCTCAGCCCCCGGGCCTCAACCCCGGCCCCTGTCGACGAAGCCGGTGTCGGAGTGGTCGCGCTTCATGATCTTGAGGGCCCCGATCATCTTCTTCAGGTCGATGATGCCGCCCACCGAGAACCAGACGATGACGGCGATCGAGACGACGAGGTAGATCATGGTGTAGGTCTTCCAGAAGCGCATCCAGGACCCGTCCCCGACCCGGCGGGTCAGGTTGAGGATCGTGCCCACGACGAAAACGACGACCCAGCCGGCCGTCCAGGCGTATGTCGCGATGTAGATGACCTTGTCCCAGCGGGTGAACTCCCGGCCCATGCCCAGGACTTTCCAGCCCTTGACCGGGACCACGTCGACCACGGTGTATTCTTCCTTGATCCGGTATTCTCCCCGGTGGAGCATCTTGTCCATGTCGTGGGCCTGGCCGTGACCCGTCAGGAGCGAGACGACGACGTAGACGACGCTCGACAGGGCCATGGCCAGCCCCCAGAACATCTGGCCGTTGATCGGGAAATCCGGCACGAGCTGCTGGACGATGATGCCGCCGACAGCGGTGACCGCCCCGACGATCATGGCCGACCAGGCCGCGGCCGTCGTGCCGCGCTTCCAGTAGAGGCCGCCGATGATGACCGCGCCGCTGCCGCCCGCGAAGATGGCCCCGGTGATGGCGAAGAACAGGAAGATGTACTCGCTCTGCTGGAAGAGGAGGCTGAAGACGAAGCTGAAGGCGGCGACGCCGAGGATCGACAGCTTCAGGAGCCTGATGTGCTCGGCCTGGGCGAACGGCTTCTTGCGGATGGGCATGACGACGTCCTGGATGAAGATGCAGCCCCAGGAATGGAGATAGGTCTCGTTGCATCCGACCGCGGCCGCGAGCATGACCGCCGCGAAGGCGCCCATCAGCCCGACCGGCAGGAGCTTCGTCAGGGCGATCGGCACGGTCAGCTGGCTGCGCAGGGCGTCCGAGCCCAGGCCGTCCAGGACGGGGCGGACCGAGGCCGCGGCGTCGGCGAAGGCGGGCCCGTGCCAGAAGGTGTAGGCCACGATCGGCACGAACACGAGGAACAGGCCCCACTGCGGGATGCCCCGCCAGTTGGCCAGGACGTCGCCCATCTTGGCCTCGTGGGCGCTCTTGGCCGAGGCGTTGTAGGCCTGGGTCCCCTGCCACGACAGCTTGCCGTAGATGACCCCGATCATGCCGATGAAGAAGTACCAGAAGTTGTAGTCCCTGGTGCTCCCGGTGTGGAAGGGGTTGACGAGCGAGGCGTCGGCGGGGGCCATCGACAGGGCCTGGAAGATCTGGGCCCAGTCGACCTTGAGCATCAGCACGATGACGATGACGATGAAAACGGCGTTGACGAAGATGCCCTGGAGGAAGTCGGTGATCATGACCGCGATCTGGCCGCCGCTGAAGACGAAGTAGAGAGGGATCCAGAGGATGACGATCATGATCAGGGCGAAGGTCGAGACATGGAGGCCCAAGACGTCGATCGTCCGCGGCAGGCCGCAGAAATAGATGAAGAAGCGGGCGCTCACGGCCGGGAAGATGCCGAAATTGATGATCCCGGAGACGAAGGCCAGGGCCCCGGCGAAGACGCGGAACGACCGGCTGTAGCGGATCTCGAAGAACTGGGCCATGGTCAGGGCCCGCGTCTGCCGGAACCGGTAGAGGACCCAGCCGGATACGCTGATGCCGACGACCACGACGGCCATGATCATCTCCCACCAGCGCATATTGAAGCCGGCGATGTAGTTCATCTCCAGCATGCCGACGATAGTGATGGCCCCGAGCGAGGCCGTCCCCTGGGACAGGCTGATGAGATAGCGCCCGCCGGTGCGGCCGGCGGCCAGGAAGTCGGTGACGCTCCGCATGAGCGGCTTGCTCAGGATGACGACGGCGACGATGAAGGCGAAGACGGCGGCGACGATGCCCCAATCGATCCAGGTCATGTTCATGAGGAGGGGAATCTTAACAAAAAAATGGGGACGTTTCTATTTTCAAAAATAATGCATTAATTTGGAAAATAGAAGCGTCCCCATTTCCCTCATCCGGGAGGCGGACGGGGAATGAGGACTTAAATGTCGAAGGAGATCAGGCCGGTCTTGAGCCTGATCTGCTCGCGGATGGCGTCCTTGGAGATGCGGTTCTCCTTTTCCGCCTTGATGGCCCGGAAAAGCTCGTAAGTCGTGAGGAGCCCGTTGCCGTCCTTTTGGGCCTCTTCGATCTGAGTCGCCGAGAACGGATTGGGCCGGGCCTTGGCCTCGGTCGCCGAGTGATAGTTGCCGACGAGGACGGCCTTCATGCGGGTGTTGTCGAACTCCTGCATCCGGCGGCCCTTGAACTTCTGGAGCAGGCCGCATTCGTCGTCGGTCGCCCAGTTCTTGCTGCCGCGGACGAGGACGATGACGAGCTCGCCCTTGCGCAGGCCGGCCTCGACCGGCATGTCGGGCGGATCGATGACCCAGGCATCCTCTTCCTTGCTGCGGATGGTCTTCTTCCAGTACTGGTCGACGTCCACGACCCGGCCCCAGCCGAGGTAGCGGAGCGAGCCGATGACGGCGTTCTTGAGGGCGGCGCCCTCGCCCTTGAGCAGGCGGTGGAATTCCTCCTGCCCGCCGGCCTTCATGTCCTTGATCTGGCGGTCGTAATCCGCCAGGACCTCTTCGAGCTTCTTCTTCTCGTCCTCGCGCTTGGCCACCAGGGCCTTGAGCTCGGGGAAGACGTAGTCGTCGCCGTCGAGCCAGTCGCCGGCCGGCTCTCCGGGGAGCTCGGGCGGGACCGGCGGCGTGTCCTTGAGGAGATGGTCCACGATCTCGATATTCTTCGGCCCGAACGAGGGCAGGAGCAGGAAATAGCCCTTGCCCTTGCGGACCATCATGGCCACGGGGGCGCCGTCGGCGGTCTTGGCCAGGAATTCGAACTTGCCGTTCGTGGGGGACTCCCTCTCCCAGACACCCTCCCCGAACGTCTCGGGCAGGAGCCGGAAGGCCTTGGCGATGAAGGGCTTGAACTTTTCGAAGGGGACAAGGTACAGGGCCTTGGGATTGAAGACGACGGCGTCTGTCCGGGCGCTGTCCCCGACCTGGATCCCGTCCATGGGGCCGATGATGTTCGTCAGCCGCACGGCGTCGCCGCCGCCGATGAAACAAACGACCCGCGCGCCGGCGCGGACCCGCTCGGCGAGCGCTTCCCGGACCTCGGCATGCAGGTCGGGCCGGACGGCCGCGGCCTCGCCGCCGATCTGGTAAAAGACGACCTCGCTGTCGCCGGGCAGGTCGAGGGGTTCGTCCCGGCCGGTCGTCCAGCCGGTCATGCGGACGTCGACGTCGTATTTCTCGGAGACGAGTCGATCCCGGTCAGCGGGGGTAAAATCGAGCAAGAGGATCTTGGCCATGGCCGGCTCCTTCCATAGATTCGGGACTATCATCGGATCAGCCGCCCCCACCGTCAATCACCCCTAAAGGTGAACGCCTGGAGGAAATTGCCGCCCCGCCCGGGGCAGATCCCCCTGGAGCGTTTGACAATTCTATAGTAAATACATAGGATAAATAAAGACGGTAGGAACAAATGGAGACCAAAGCCCGTCCGGCGCTCCTTCTCGGCCCCGGCCTGGTCCTCGCTCTGGCGATCGCGGCGGCCGCCGTCCTTATCGGGGCGACCCAGGAGATGCCCGGCCCCCTGAGCGCCTTCCACGCCGTCAAGCCCGGAGAGTCCGATTGCGCGGCCTGCCATACGGCCCCAGGCAAGGTCTCCCCGGCCAAGTGCCTGGCCTGCCACACGGAGATCGCCTCCCGCATCGCCGCCCAAACCGGTTTCCATCGCGACAAGGCCGAGGACTGTGCCGTCTGCCACGCCGAGCATCAAGGCCGGCAGGCCAACATCGTGCCGCTGGACCCGTCGGACTTCGACCATGCCGAGACCGGGGCCGATCTCCAGGGCGCCCATCTCAGGACCAAGCAATGCGACGTCTGCCATACGGCGGCGAACTCCTTCCCGCGGAGCGTCGGACGATCCTATCTTCTCAAGATCCCGGGCTGCCGCGGCTGCCACGTCCCGCCCCATCCGGGCCGGCAGGAGAACTGCACGGCCTGTCACTCCCAAAACGCCTGGATCGTCGACCGCCAGCGGGCGGAGGATTAAGAGATGCATCACCGGACCCCAGCGCGGCTCGCGATGGCCATCGTCGCGTTCCTCATCGCCGGGGCGCGCTTCCTTCCTGCCCAATCTCCCGAAGCGTCCTTCTATCAGAGGGGGACGATCTACCTCGACTGGAACGGCTCCCGCTATGCCGACGGCGCGATCTTCAACCAGGCCTCGCTCAGGCTGAAATTCGATCTCATCGACCGCCCTGGCCAGGGCTGGACCCTGTCGCTCGACGCCCGCGACCGCGTCGGCATCCGCGGCTCGGCGACGAACCAGCTCATCCTCTACAACGCCCGCCTGACCTACGACAAGCCGGGCTCCCCCTTCACCCTCTCGATCGGCCAGATGAATCTGTACGACACCGCGGGCATCGGATCGCTTCTCGGCGGCATGGCGGGAGTCAAGATCGGCCGGGATTTCCTCGTCGGCGCCTTCGGCGGGCTCCAGTCCACGCCCTACATCAGCCGCCTGGACGCGAAATATCTCAAGGCCGGCGCCTTCGTCCGCTGGCTCGGCACCCAGGGCCGGACGGCCGGCTTGACGTTCAACACCCTCCGCTACGATGGGAGCGTCGAGAGGCAATCCGCCTACGCCAATATCTTCCTGCCCGTCGAGAAGGTCCTCGTCCTCTACGGCGACGCGGAATACGAGCTCGGCAGCCACGTCACGGGCGGCAACCGCCTCTCCCGGCTTTTCGGGAACGTCCGCCTGGACCTCGGCCGCTGGGTCGACGTGACGGCGAGCTACAGCTCGGGCAAGGGGCTCGACTTCCATCGCTACCTGCTCGAAGCCTCCCAGGACCCGACGGTCTTCAACCAGGATATCGAGCGTTTCTACTACACGAGCTATTATGGAGTCCGGCTGAGCGTCAAGCCGGCGCGGACCGTTCGTCTCTCCATTGCGCGCCAGGAGAGCCAACAGAAGGATCTGGGGATCAAGAACCACACCTGGCGATTCGGCGCCTCCGCCTCGAACCTCTTCGACCAGGGCCTCTCCGTCGTCGGGAATTACGCCATCAACCGCGGCGACCTCGCGGAATCAAACACCTACTATGTTTCGTTGACCAAGGACTTTGGCCGCTTCTCCCTGAGCGGAAGCTTCTCTAACGCTTTCAACGGGCTGCGCATCGACACGTCGACCGGCGACCCTCAGATCGTCCACCTCGCCAATTACCGGAACATCTCTTTGGGGACCCTCGTCCGCCTCAGCCGGGCGCTCTCGGCGTCCGTCGAATACGGCGGATTCCTCCGGTCCGGGGAGAACGAACACTTTCTGTTCGTCAGGCTGATCTACAGGAGCCGATGAGGAAGCCATGAAACGCACCCGCCGGAACTCGGCAACCGTGCTCGCCACGGCTTCGGCCATCGCCCTGGTATCGCTCCTGGTCCTCACGGCCCAAAAAGGCTCGAGCCAGGAGAAGGCCGCCGCGGCCCTCAAGCCCCCTCGAGCCGGGCAGGATTGGACCGTCGAATCCCACGACCGGACGAACTTCCCGCTCACCGGAAAACACCGGACGCTCGCCTGCCGGGAATGCCACATCAACCTTGTTTTCGAGGGCACGCCCACCGACTGCGAAGTCTGTCACTGGCAGCGACGTCAGGACGACCGCTACGCCCTGCGCCTCGGGACGCGCTGTTCCGATTGTCATACGCCTCAATCCTGGAAGAAGGTCGATCCCGGTCTCTGGAGCCACGAGGTCAACGTCGGCTACCGGCTCGAGGGCATCCACCGGACGCTCGACTGCGAGGCCTGCCACGGCAGCGGCGGCTTCTCGGGCCGGTCGACCGACTGCTACAGCTGTCACCGCTCGGAATACGAGGGGACGGACGATCCGAACCATGTTCAAGCCGGGTTCCCGACGGCATGCGCCTCGTGCCACACCCAGCGGGACTGGGAGGACGCCTCCTTTGCCCACACCGGCTTCCCTC
>Ga0209706_10001843_pt1 | contig 11966 bp, 10 predicted proteins | sample PPLLaktember2015_6_FD_187263 | JGI IMG/M metagenome (GOLD analysis project Ga0209706, IMG submission 187263) | Freshwater sediment microbial communities from Prairie Pothole Lake near Jamestown, North Dakota, USA - PPLs Lake P8 Core (1) Depth... | ecosystem: Environmental > Aquatic > Freshwater...
ATCTGCACGTTGCACGACGTCGGTCGGGCCGAGGCCGTCGGCGGCGCCGTGGACTTCCTGGTAATGGAGTACGTCGACGGCGAAACCCTCGCGGCCCGTCTCCAGCGGGGCGCGCTGCCTGTCGACCGGGCGCTGTCCTACGCCAGCGAGATCGCCTCGGCACTCGATCGTGCCCACCGCGCAGGCAACCGCCTGACACGACCCTCCTCACCACCGCCGCATCCATTCCCGCCGCGCAGTTCGCGCTCTCGTCGAACGGCCGCCATGTCGTGTTCGTGGCCGCAGGCCCCGATGGCCGGCCGTTCCTCTGGCTGCGTGAGCTGGCGTCTGGATCCACGGAGCGCCTGGCGGGAACGGAGGGCGCCTCGTATCCCTTCTGGGCCGCCGACAGTCAAGGCGCGGGCTTCTTCGCCGCCGGAAAGCTGAAGCGCATCGCCCTTCAGGACCGCGATCCGCAGGTTGTGTGTGACGCGGTCGATGCCCGTGGCGGCACATGGAACGCGAGCGGAATCATCGTCTTCGCGCTTGGTAATGGCGGACTTCTTCGAGTCTCTGCCGCTGGCGGCACCCCGGTGCCGGTCACGACCCTCGATGAATCGCGCGGAGAGATGTCGCACCGGTGGCCCTCGTTCCTTTCCGATGGACGGCGTTTCACCTACGTGGCTCGCGGCGCGCAGCCATCGCTTCAGGTCGGCTCCCTCGACTCCGGCGCCAGGGTCAGGCTCGACGTCGAGACGATCTTCGGCGGCACCGTTGCCGAGAACGGCCACCTCTTGTATGTGCGGAACCGCGCGCTCGTCGATGGACGCCGGTTCCTGCCATAGCATCGGGGCGGTCGGCTCCCATACGCGTGCTCTCCCTCGCACTACTCCTGCTCTGCGCGACCGCGGCGTCCTCGGCGCAGGCGATCCGTAACGTGCCGCGAGACGCGCACCATCGTCATCTATTGCGCGTGCACGAACGAGATGACCGCCGCGCGCGCCGCGGGCGATCTCGCCGCGATCGGGATTCCCGGAGCGAAGGCGCTCAAGGGTGGGTGGAACGAGTGGGTGGAGCGCGGGGCGAGCCCGTCGAGAAGTAGCCTGACTTCCGGGCAGGGATCACGGGCGGCCCCAGAAACGTCTTCGTGGCTCCCTTCGTGTCCTTCGTGTGAGCGTGGACACGAGGTGCAGCGCGGCGCCTAGCGCAACCGGGCTACTTCCTCCGCCTCCCAGCGCGTCCAGGCGGCCCGCGACACCACGCGGTAGTCGCCGCGCATGCGGTAGTGGCCCAGTCCGCAGAGTTGCGAGCAGCCGATCTCCCAGGCGCCCTCCACCGTGGGCGTGAACCACGTGCGCGCGGTCATGCCCGGCGTCGCATCCTGCTTCACGCGCATCTCGGGCAGCGTGAAGCTGTGCACCACGTCACGGCTGGTGATCTCCGCGACGATAGTGCGCCCGAGGGGCAGGACGAGGACGTTCTGCAGCCCGATGTCGTCCGCGGCGTCCGGATCGGCGCGGTCGATCCCGACCGGGTTCGACGCGCTGATGAACGCCGCACCCGTCGGGCCGAAGCGGCCGTCCGGTCCCGGATAGTGGATGTTCCACGCGAACTGCTCGGCGGCCACGTGGATCTCGAGCGGCGCTTCGAGGCCGGCGGCGGGGGGTGTCATCCTCGCGTTCCAGGCAGGCAGGGCGCGCGTGGCCAGCAGCGCCACGTCCCCGAGGATGACCGCGCCAATCGCCAGAGCCGGCCACAGCGCACCAGGGCCGGTGGCCCGAGGCTCCGGGTTCCGCCCGGCGCGAAAACGCACCAGCGCGGTGACGAAGATCGCGGACCACACGAGGAACACCGCGAGGGCGTGCCAGTGAACGTCCGCCAGCACGGCGTCCAGCATGGCCGCGTGCGCAGACGCGGGTTCGGGCAGCAGGCGTTCAATCATTGGTCGTCCCGCTCCCGGCGCCACAGGCGAACGCCGAAGGCAGCCAGCGGCGTGAGCACGACAGCGGTGACCACGATCAGCACCAGCGCACCCGTGCGCGCGCCCTCCGACATCAGCGCGCCTTCGGGCATGGCGCAGATGGGGCAGGCCAGCGTTACGCGACCGAGAAGGCGGACAAGAGGACGAGCCATATCAGCGAGAGCGCTCCCCAGGTGATCCGAAGCCCGCGCGCGCGCGCGGGCGATGACGCCGATCGGCCGAACGCACTCCCGGCCGTGGCCGCGGAGACGATTGCCACCACGGTGAGCAGCACGCCAGTGAGCGTGAACCACGACGCGAACTCCAGGTGCGAGGCGGGCGTGCGCCCCGCGTGGAAGGCAGCCCCGTGCAGCGTAGACAGCCAGACCACGACGGCCGCCCCTGGAACAGCCGAGGCCAGCAGGCCCGCCCGGGAGGGACGCACCAGCAAGCCAGCGACCGCCAGCAGCACTGCGCCTCCAATGGCCAGTCCCCATCCACTGGCCTGCTGCGGCCACTCGGCATTCCCCGCGCGCAACAGCACGTAGCCCGAGAGCAGCGACCCGAAGAACATCACCATCCACGCGACGAGCAGCCAGGGGGCGAGGTCGGGCGCGGGCGGGTGCGAACAGGTGCGGTCAGGTGCGGACGGGTGCGGATGGGTGCGGTCGGGTGCGATCGGGCTTGCCTCTCCGAAGCTCGCGTCTGATTCCTTGCGAGCGGAGGCGGGGGCTCGATACGCTAGAACCAGCGCGACGAGAAACGGGATCTGCGCCACGCCCAGCGCCAGCGCCGACCACGTCATGTGCCGCTGCAGCGCCTGGAAGGGTTGCGCCAGCGCGAACTGCAGGCCGGCGTCGTACATCCGGCGATTCACGCCGGCCAGGCCGACGACGAACATGGGCAGGAAGATGTTGTTGATGAAATAGAACGACAGCCAGAAGTGCCACTTGCCCAGGCGTTCGCTGAGCACCCGCCCGGTGACCGCGGGGAACCAGTGATAGATACCTGCAAACAGCGCGAACATCGTCCCTGGCGCCACGAGGTAGTGGAAGTGCGCGACCACGTAGTAGGTATCGTGCAGCGTGATGTCGCTGGCCGCCAGGCCCAGCGGCAGGCCCGTCAGCCCGCCCAGCCCGAACATCGGGAGAAACGCCAGCGCGAAGAGCATCGCGGTGGGGAAGCGGATCGACCCGCCCCACAACGACAACACCAGCGCCGTCACCACCGCCACCGACGGGATCGACACGATCATCGTCGTGACCTGGAAGAACGTGCTGAGCGTGGTGCCCATGCCGGTGAGGAACATGTGGTGCGCCCACACCAGCATCGACATCCCGCCCAGAAACAGCACGGCCGACACCATCAGGCCGTAGCCCCACAGCGGCCGCCGCGTGTTGCTGACGATCACCTCGGAGACGATGCCCATCGCGGGAAGGACGAGGACGTACACCTCGGGGTGGGCGAGGAACCAGAAGAGGTGCTGCCACAGCAGCGGGCTGCCGCCGCCCGAGTAGTCCTGCAAGGGGATGCCGCCTATCACGAGGCCGCTCGGCAGGAAGAAACTTGTGCCGGCCGTTCGGTCCATCAACTGGAACACCGCGGCCGCCTGCAACGCGGGGAACGCCAGCAGCAGGAGCAGCGCCGTCACCAGCTGCGCCCACACGAAGAAGGACATCCGTGACAGCGTCACGCCCGGGGCGCGCGACCGCACGATGGTGGTGATCATCGCAAGGGCCCCGAGCGTGGCCGACGCGCTGACGCAGATCATCCCCACGAGCCACCACGTCTGGCCCTTCGTCGCCAGGATGGACAGTGGTGGATACGCCGTCCATCCCGAGTTGGCGGCGCCGCCCTCGACGAAGAAGCTGGCGACCATCACCGCGCCGCCCATCGCGAAGAGCCAGAAGGCCAGCGCGCTGACGCGGGGCAGCGCCATGCCCGCGGCGCCAATCAGGCGCGGCACCAGCAACGTGCCGAACGCGCCTGCGGCCATGGGCACCACGGCGAGGAAGATCATCACCGTGCCGTGCATCGCCACGAGCTGGTTGTAGAACTCGGGCAGCATGATGCCGCCTGGCGCGTTCGCGTCCCCGAGCAGCGGCACGATCCACGCGGGCAGGGGCTGTCCGGGCCACGCCAGCTGCCATCGCATCAGCAGCATGAGCAGGAAGCCCACGAGCAGGAACAACAGGGACGTGACGGCGTACTGGAGGCCGACCGTCCGGTGATCCGTCACGCCATTACAATACCCTGATGGCCCGTACCACCTCATTCGCGCTTGCTGGCGCCATGCTTCTTGCGATGCTCACCACCAGTTCACTCGGCGCGCAGACGCCGGAGCCCATTCGTTACACCCTTCGGTTTCCCGCGGCGCAGACGCACTACGTGGATGTCGAGGCCGTCTATCCGACGGGCCGACAGCCGTCCATCGAGGTGTTCATGGCGGTCTGGACGCCGGGGTCGTACCTGGTGCGCGAGTACCAGCGCCACGTCGAGGCCGTCACCGCGGCCGCCGACGGGAAGACCCTGGCCGTGGAGAAGTCCCGCAAGAACCGCTGGCGCATCACTACCGGAGGCGCCTCCTCGGTGACGCTGCGCTACCGGGTCTACTCGCGCGAGATGACCGTCCGCAACAACTGGGTGGAGGCAGGGTTTGCCATGCTGAACGGCGCGCCCACGTTCCTCACGCTGGTGGAGCGCGGGTCGCGACCGCACGAGGTGCGCATCGAGCTGCCTGCCGGCTGGAAGGACTCGGCGACGGCGCTGATGCCCATTGCCGGCAGCCCGCACGCCTACCGGGCCGAGGACTTCGACACCCTCGTCGACAGCCCCATCGTGGTGGGTAACCCGGTGACGCGTGACTTCACCGTCGAAGGCAAGAAGCACGTGCTGGTGCTCGAGGGCGATCCGTCCGTGTTCGATGCGGACCGCGCCGCGGCCGATGTGCAGAAGATCGTCGAGGCCGGCCGCAGGGCCATGGGGCCCTTCCTCTATCCGCATTACTACTTCCTCAACATGGTGGTCGACACGGGTGGCGGGCTCGAGCACAAGAACAGCTTCCTGACCATGTCGAGCCGCTTCACCACACGTACGCACCGCAGCTACCTGAACTGGCTGTCGCTGGTGGCGCACGAGTACTTCCACAACTGGAACGTGAAGCGCCTGCGCCCCGTGGAGCTCGGCCCCTTCGACTACGAGAACGAGAACTACGTGAAGACGCTGTGGGTGGCCGAGGGCTTCACCGACTATTACGCCGACGTGCTGGTGCGGCGGGCGGGGCTCTCCACGATGGACGAGTACTTCGACGGGCTGTCGAACCAGGTGGAGGCCGTGCAGACGCGGCCGGGCCGCCTGGTGACGCCGGTCAACATGGCGTCCTACGACACCTGGATCAAGCAGTACCGGCCCGATGAGAACACGCCGAACACTTCCATCAACTACTACCCGAAGGGCGCGGTGATTGCGTTCCTCCTGGACGCGAAGATCCGCAAGGCCACGGCCGGGACGAAGTCGCTGGACGACGGGATGCGTATCGCGCTGCAGCGCTTCGCTGGCGAGAAGGGATACACGCCCGAGCAGTTCTACCAGGTGATGACCGAGGCCGCCGGCATCGACCTGAAGCCGTTCTTCCAGACGGCCGCCGAATCCACCGACGAGCTCGACTACACGGAGGCGCTGGACTACTACGGCCTGCGGTTCCGCCCCGTGGATCCGCGCACCGCCCGCGCGTTCCTGGGGACGACCACGCGGACGGACAACGGGCGACTGCTGGTGACGGGCGTGCGCCGCGGCACGCCGGCCTTCGATGCCGGCCTGAACGTGGACGACGAGGTCGTCGCGATTGACGATGTGCGCGTGCGACCCGACGGCCTCACGACGCGGCTCGAGCAGTACCGGCCCGGAGACCAGGTGCAGCTGCTGGTGGCGCGCCGCGACAAGCTGACGCGGCTGGATGCCACGCTGGAGACGGACCCGGGCCGCCCGTGGCGGCTGGAGCTGAGGCCTGACGCGACCGAGGAGCAGAAGGCGCGCGTCCTGGCGTGGCTTGGGCAGGGGCAGTAGAACAGGGGCAGTAGAACACTGTCGGGAGTCGGGAGTCGGGAGTCGGAAGGCGCGAGGCGGCACGTCAGGCGCCCCTGACGAATTTCCGGGGCGTCGTGCCCATCGCCTTCCGGAAGGCGGCCACGAACGCGCTCGGGGTGCGGTAGCCCACTTCGCGGGCCACATCGCCGACGCGCTGGCCTGCCGAGAGCAGCGCGACCGCCCGCGTGAAGCGGACCTGTTGCCGCCAGCGGCCGACGGTGAGCCCGACGTCGCGCGCGAAGGCGCGTTCCACCGTTCTGCGGCTGGCGCCCATCGACGCCGCCATGTCGGCGATCGTGGGCGTGCGGCCCTCGGCCCATTGCGTGCCCACGCTGACGATCCGCGACAGCCGCCCGTCCTGTGGCGCCGGGACGAGCAGCGGCAGGCTCCGCGCGACCGCGATGCGGTCGAGGAGCACGGCGAACAGCCGCCGGTCGGCCGCCACCCCCGTTCGCAGCGAGGCCGGTGCGGCCGCCTGCTTCACAATGGCGGCCAGGATGGGGTCGTCATCGAGGACGACCGACGGGCGCGTGACGGTCCGGGCTCTGTCCGGAGCCAGCAGGAGTGCTTCCGCGCGCACCGGGCCCGGCGCGCCGAGGCGAAACCGGGTCCACGCTGCCAGCCACACCATTCGTCCCAGCGGAACGGTCCAATCGCCGGCCCGGGAGTGGACTGTCATCGGTCCGTCGGACCACAGCAGCATCGGCCTGTCGTGCACGTGCTCGACGGTCGACAAGGGGGGTATGTCATGAAGAACAAGGTGTTTCGAGAGTTCGACGTCCCGCCTTTTGTAGCGTCTATTAATCGACATCAGATGTGAATATATCGTGATTATGACTACGCTGTGGCATCGCCGCCTTCAGGCACACCAGCCAACTATTCCAGGTGCTGCTCCGTCTAGAGGGGACATGCGGATGGTCCTTCGGGCGGCCTGGCTCCCGGTGGCGGTGCTGGTCACGGCCGTCTGGGTGCCCCTGAACGCCCGGAGTGAAGTCAGGGCCGTTGCCACGGCCACCGCGGTCCTTGTCACAGAGGGCGAGCCCATCGTCATCGACGGGCGCATGGACGAGGGCACCTGGGAGCGTGCGGGCCGCATCACCGACTTCGTCCAGCGCGAGCCAGCTGAGGGCCAGGCGCCCAGCCATGCCACCGAGGCGCGGGTGGCCTACGACGGTTCGGCGCTCTACGTTGCCATTCGCGCTTTCGACTCCGACCCCGATCGCATAGTCGGCATCCTGACGCGGCGCGACCAGCACTCGCCGTCCGACTGGGTGAAGGTGGTCGTGGATTCCTACCTCGATCGCCGGTCCGCATACGAGTTCGCCGTGAACCCGGTGGGCGTGAAGCGCGACCGCTATTACTTCAACGACGGCCCGAGTGACGACAGCTGGGACGCGGTGTGGGACGTGCAGGTGGCGCGTGACCGCGAGGGGTGGCGCGCGGAGTTCCGCATTCCGTTCTCGCAACTCCGCTTCAACGGCACCGAGGGCGGCCCCGTGGGCTTTGCCATCGTGCGAGAGGTGGGACGGTTGAACGAGATCTCCACCTGGCCGCTGCTGTCGCGCAACGCCAACGGCTTCGTGTCGCAGTTCGGCGAGCTGCAGGGGATCCGGCTGGGCGGGACGCCGCAACGACTCGAGCTGATGCCGTATACATTGGGCGAGCTCGAGACCCACGGCGTGGAGGTGGGCAACACGCTGGAGCGCTCGCCCGACCCGGGCGGGGCGCTGGGCCTCGACCTCAAGTACGCGGTGACGCCGGGCCTCACCCTGACCGCGAGCGTCAACCCGGATTTCGGACAGGTGGAGGCCGACCCTGCTGTCGTGAACCTCGATGCCTTCGAGGCGTTCTTCCCCGAGCGGCGGCCGTTCTTCGTCGAGGGCTCGGGGACGTTCCGCTTCAACATGGACTGCAACGACGGCAACTGCACGGGACTCTTCTACTCGCGTCGCATTGGACGGGCGCCGCAGGGCGTGCCCATCACGGACGCCGCCGAGTTCTCGGCCTCGCCCGAAACCGCCACCATCATCGGGGCCGCGAAGCTGACCGGCAGGGTCGGCAGCTTCTCCGTGGGCGGGCTCAGCGCGGTCACGGCGGGCGAGGACGCCGTCATCGCGGGCGCGGCCGGCATCAACCGCCGCGGCCAGATCGTCGAGCCGCTCACCGCGTACAGCGTCGCGCGGATGCGCCGCGAGTACGGCAACCAGTCGTCGCTGGGCTTCATGTTCACGTCCACGAATCGTGAGATCACCAACGACGTGAGCTTCCTGACGGACAACGCGTACACGGGCGGGCTGGACTACGACTGGCGCCTGTCGCGCCAGTACAGCATCTCGGGCTTCTGGGCGGGCAGTCACCTGCAGGGCAGCCCGGAGGCCATCGAGCGGCTGCAGAAGAACGCCGTGCACTCGTTCCAGCGGCCCGATTCGGACTACACCGAGGTGGATCCGCTGGCGACGACGCTCTCCGGCCACGCCGGCTCGGTGTCGTTCGGCAAGATCGCGGGCGACCGGACGCGGTTCAGCAGCTTCGTCGGTTACAAGGACCCCGGCTTCGACAGCAACGACCTGGGCTTCCAGCGCCGTGCCGATGAGAAGACGATGAACAACTGGTTCCAGTACCGCGACTTCGTGCCCGGTCGGCTCGTCCGGAACTGGAACATCAACTTCAACCAGTGGGCGGGCTGGAACTTCGGCGGGGACCGCCTCTTCTCGGGTGGCAACATCAACACCCACTGGACGTTCCTCAACAACTACAGCTTCGGTGTGGGCGTGAACCTCAATGGGGCGCCGTTCCGCGATCGCGTGACGCGCGGGGGCCCCGGCGTGCTGGGCAATCCGAGCCGAGGCCTCTGGTTCTACGCCAACACCGACAACCGGAAGGCGCTCTCGTTCAGCTACAACGGCTACTACGAGGCCGATGGCCAGGGCACCCACCGCCGCAACGTGAACCCCTGGATCAACCTGCGGCCGTCGTCCGCCATCTCGCTCGCGGCCGGGCTGCGCTACGAGATCAACAAGGACGACGCCCAGTGGGTGGAGAACGTCGAGAATGACGGGGGAAGCACGCACTACGTGTTCGGGCGCATCGATCAGAAGACCGTGGCGATGACGCTGCGCTTCAACTACACCATGACGCCGAACCTGTCTTTGCAGACCTACGCCGAGCCGTTCGTCTCCTCTGGCGACTACACGAAGTTCCGCGAGCTGGTGAATGGCCGGGCCGAGAAGTACCCGGACCGGTACCAGCCCTACGACTACACGGGCTCCGCGGACTTCAACATCCGTTCGTTCCGGACGACGAACGTCCTGCGGTGGGAGTACAAGCCGGGCTCGCAGCTTTTCCTGGTGTGGCAGCAGGGCCGGTACGAGAAGGTCAACGATTACGGGACCTTCCAGTTCAACCGCGACTTCGGCGGCCTGTTCTCGTCAGCGTCGCGCAACGTGTTCCTCGTGAAGTTCACGTATTGGGTGAACATGTAGGAATCAGGAATCAGGAGTCAGGAATCAGGCTTGGCGCGGCGCAGCGTGGAAGCCAGCATGCCGCGTAGCATCCGCCCGGCGCCCCGGCCCCAGCCTTCGGCGATGTTCGACGGAACGACACTGCCGTGCGCTGCCAGTTGTGATCCCAGCACGAAGCGGTCGTGCGGTTCCATTTGGCGCGCGAGGGCGTAGACAGTCTCGGCCAGGGTCATGGCCCTTTGCCAAACTAGTAAGTCTCGATGTGAGCGTGCATTCATGCATCGCCGGAGTGCATTAGGTGTACCAGCGCGATTCTTGGCGGGATCCCTCGGTGCTGTCCGGCGAAGGTCGCAGAACCTGCCAACATCTGGGCGTTGTCGGTTTGCAGCTTCCGCGTACTGCCTTCTGATTCCTGCCTCCTGCCTCCTGAATCCTGATTCCTGCACTAAGATCGCCCTTATGCCGCTCGGCAAGAACATTCGCGACTTCGTGCACGGCATCGCCTACAGCCACTACGAGCGCGAGCTGCGGAAGCAGGCCAACGAGCTGAACGACCTGTTCCTCCTGCTCTGCTACATGGAGGTGGTGGGCCTGCCGAACCCGGCCACCCTCTACATGCTCGACATCTATCCCTACCTGCTGGAGCAGTTCCACCTTTGGCACCGGCGGATGGGCATGGACCGGTCGCCGCTCGGGAACCTGCCCTGCTGCTGATGGGCGACCCGGCGCGCCTCCTCGACAGGAAGGTGCTCTTCTTCGGCGGGAAGGGCGGGGTCGGCAAGACGACCAGTGCCTCGGCCACGGCGCTGGCGGCCAGCCGGGCCGGGCGGCGCGTGCTGCTGGTGTCCACGGATCCCGCGCACAACACGGCCGACATCTTCGGCCGCCCCATCGGCCCCGAGATCGTCGAGGTCATGCCGAACCTGCACGCGCTCGAGATCGACGCCGGGCGCGAGTCCGCGCGATACGTCGCCGAGGTGAAAGAGCGCATCCAGGCGCTCTTCGGGCACCAAATCCTGAAGGAAGCACACCGGCAGATCGACTTGGCCGCCAGCATGCCAGCCGCGGAAGAAGTGGCGCTCTTCGACCGCATCGGCGCGCTCATTCGTGGCGAGGACGACCGGTTCGACCTGCTGGTCTTCGACACCGCGCCCACGGGCCACACGTTGCGGCTCATTCGCATGCCCGAGCTGATGGAAGCGTGGATTCGCGCGCTGTCCCGCTCGAGGCGCGCGATGCTGGGCGTGGATCAGGACGACAAGAACGACCCGATCATGCGGTCGCTGGCCGATCGGCTCGAGCGGCTGCGCGAGTTCCGCGCGCGGCTGGTCAGCCCGCGCGTCACGGCCTTCGTCCTCGTGCTCGTCGCCGAGCGGCTGCCCATCGAGGAGACGGCGCGCGCGCTGATCCAGCTGGACGAGGCTGGTGTGCGGGTGGGGGCGCTGGTGGTGAACCGCGTCCTGCCCGCCTCCAGCCCGGACCCGTTCCTCGTCGCCCGGCAGGCTCAGGAGCGCGTCTACCTCGACGAAATCGACCAGCGCTTCAGGAACGTGCCCATCGTGCGCGTGCCGCAACTCCCGCGCGACGTCCACGGCATCGAAACCCTCGAGACCATTGCGGCCGCGTTGTTCCCCGGATAAATTCCAAAGCAACCAGAGACCTGGAGAGGACCCCATCATGAGTGCGAAGACCGTCCCTTTTATCGGGAAGCCCGGCCCGGACGAGTTCCCGATTTTCTACGCCGGCTACATCGGCAAGGTGCTGTCCGTCGGGCCGCTGACCTCGCTCGAGGCCCAGCGCGCTGACATCAAGCGGTTCGAGACCCTCAACGACGAGAAGGGCGCGTTCCGCTACGCCGATGGCAAGTGGAGCGTCAAGGAAGTGCTGGGGCACATCTCGGATGCCGAGCGCGTGTTCGGCTATCGCCTGTTACGCATCGCGCGGGCCGACACCACGCCGCTGGCCGGTTTCGACGAGAACCAGTGGGCCGTCCACGCGCCCCACCACCATCGACCCCTGAAGGACATCGTGCACGAACTGCTGGCGGTGCGGGCCGCCACGCTGGCCCTGGTGCGCTCGCTGGACGAGGCCGCGCTCGGCCGCTCGGCCCTCGCGAACAACAAGCCGGTCAGCGCCCGCGCCCTCTGCTGGATCCTGGCGGGACACAGCCAGCATCACCTGATGATCCTGCACGATCGCTACGGCATCCGCGACCTGTGGGGCGCCACCGTGCAGCCCTCGTGGGAGCCCGGCGTCCTGGGAAGCTAGTCGCCCGATAGATGAAACCACGAAGCCACGAAGGAACACGAAGTCAGGACCTCAAGACCCAAGACTTCAGGACCCAAGTCCCAAGACCCAAGACCCAAGTCCCAAGACCCAAGTCCCAAGACCCAAGTCTTCTTCGTGACGCCCTTCGTGATTCCCTTCGTGCCTTCGTGGTCTCTTTTTTCTCTTATCGCTGCTGCGTGCTCGTCGTCGCC
>Ga0209706_10001845_pt1 | contig 11947 bp, 7 predicted proteins | sample PPLLaktember2015_6_FD_187263 | JGI IMG/M metagenome (GOLD analysis project Ga0209706, IMG submission 187263) | Freshwater sediment microbial communities from Prairie Pothole Lake near Jamestown, North Dakota, USA - PPLs Lake P8 Core (1) Depth... | ecosystem: Environmental > Aquatic > Freshwater...
TCAATCATTTCCTTGACAAGGGGCGGTGCATACGGGTCATCAGGGTAGGGATCAAGAGCGGTGAGGAAGTCGGCATGCGTTTGTATGTAGCTCTCGATCTGGTGCCTTGACTCAAACACTAAGTCCAGGGTCTCTTTTTCGAGGTTCTGCTCTGCGCTCACCAGAAGGTCCGTCTCCTTGACCATCACCTCAAAAGAGACGAAATCCTCCGATTTGACTCTGTTGCGATAAAAGCGTTCTGTACAGTCAGGCATAGAGCACCAAGTGGAGTATTGGAGTGATGGAGTGTTGGAGCGCTGCTAAACCTTCGTCATAACCTTTTCCCATTACTCCAATACTCCAGTTCTCCCTTACTCCATCTCTTCATCCATCCAGATCCACGGATGTCTTACACTTGTTGCACTGCTTTGCTCCCCTGAAGAGCTTGTGGCCGCAACTCGGGCAGAGGTAGCGGGCCTCCTCATCCTCCACCCATTTCTCAGTACCCACGCTACGCCAGTGAGGAATGGCCCTCAAGATAACTTTTTTCCCGACCGGCATGGGAAAATTCTCAATCAGGGAGCAGGGAAAGTCCCCGCATTCGCGGCAGCTTGAATATCCCTTCTTGGATGTACAGTCTTTTATGTCACATCTCTTGCAGTAAGCGAACGGCTCCTCTGAAAGGCATCCCTTGCAGTGGATGTCTTCCACGGACAGGTTCTCCGTTTCAGGAAGTTTACCCTTGTAGAGTCCCACGAGCTTCTCTTTGAACTTCACATTGTTTTCCCTTGTGGCGTAAAGAACGGCACACACCCCGCAATAAAGCCCACAGGGAGCCAGGAAGTCAGGATTGGTTTTCATGGAGCACCTCCAGTTTTTTGGGGTTCTTTCAAGAAAGGCAAGATGCACAAGGTTAGTTTGGTTCAGGGCAAACGTCAAGGCAGTGTGGACCCCCACGGTCCGGAGACCGAGGGTTCCTGCGAAGGCGGGCGAAAGAACGAGTTCCTGCGTGCCATAAAGAAAGATTTGTGTTAAATAATTTTCTCAGGAGATCTTTCTCTGTCACTACCAAGAAAAGTTCGGAGGACTCTCATGGAAGTATTCAATGCTCTTGATAAATCACCGGTAAAAATCGAGACCTATCCTTACAAAGGTAAGCCTTACAAGGTCAAAGACGTGTGGATCCGATGGCTCAGCCAGGCCGGCCCCAAGGACTCTCCCGAGTACGGCCTCCGCTTTTTCACTATAGGCCCTGCCGGGGAGATCCCGATTCACAATCACTTTTACTATCAGACCCTGTTCATCCTGAGCGGAAGGGTCACGGTCTTTTCTCATGAAGCCGAAACAGATCGTGTCAAGGAAGAGCGCACAGCCGGACCCTTTGACGTGGTCTTTGTACCGACCATGGAACCGCACAGCATCAAGAACCTGAGCGCGTCCGATCCTGTGCTTTTCCTCTGCTGTGTCGGAAGTGTCTACGAAGACGAGGACAAGTGATTAGCGACCGCCGACAGATGACGGCCGAACGCTGACCGCCGGCTACAACCCTTTTGCGTGGAGCGCAGCGCCAAGGCCGCCGACAATCTGCGGTTCTTTGTACAGACGGACCGGATGTCCCAGCTTCTCTTCCAGGAGGGCGACCACTCCCTGGTTCTTGGCCACACCGCCGCTCATCGTGACTTCTCTTTTGACCCCAAGGGCTTTCACCATGCTCCAGACCCGGTTCACGATGGCGCGGTGAATGCCCCTGATGATTTCCTCCTTTGGATGGTTCTGGGCCACGAGGGAAATCACCTCGCTCTCGGCAAAAACCGTGCACACGCTGCTGATCCTCACTTCGCCCTTCGCCCCCATGGACAGAGTTCCCATCTCGTTCAGCGGAACTTCCAGCTTGGCCGCCATCACTTCCAGGAAGCGGCCCGTGCCTGCCGCGCACTTGTCGTTCATGGTGAAATCGAGCACCTTACCGTCCGGACCCACCCGGATCACCTTGGAGTCCTGGCCTCCGATATCGACAACCGTCCTTGTATCAGGGAAAAGCTTGCACGCCCCGAGAGCATGGCATGAAATCTCAGTCACCTTCTTGTCGGCAAAAGGAACGGAGATGCGGCCGTAGCCTGTCGCAACAATACGCTTGACCCTGTCGCGTTGCACCGCCGAACGGACCAAAGCCTCCTCAAACGACTTTTCAGCCGACTCCGTGCTGTTGGCGCCGGTTTCCGTGATGCTGTAGGAAAGGATCTCCTCCTTTTCATTGATGATGACGCAGTCTGTGCTTAGAGAACCGACGTCAATTCCTACGAAGATGTCCATGGTTCGTTGACCGTTGTCCGTTGTCCGTAAGAGTTCGGAGTAATGGAGCATTGGAGTAATGGTTTAAACCCAGTCCTCCACCACTCCATTCTTTTGATTCGGTCTCCTGTTTACTGTATTCTGTCTTCTGTGTTCTGTTTTCTAGTTTTCCATGGTTTCAAAAAACGCGTCCAGCCTTGTGCGAGCCTGCTCTTCGGAATAGGCCCTGGAGTCCGTGATGTCTCCCTCGATAACCACGGATGGAACTCCAAGACGATCCATGAGCAGCCTCTTGAGATCGTACTGCCCCACCGAATAGGGTTTGCAGCTTCTCGCCGAGTGAATGACCAGGCCGTCCACCTGGTATTCCTTGATGAGACTTTCCATCAGATGGAGCCTGTGGTTCAGGTTGTTGTTGAGAATGACAAGGCTGTAAGTTCTCGCCATGGAGTCAAAAGGACGGTCCGAATCCATGTGAGGGGTTGTCTCAGCCCAGGCATTCGTGTAGGTGGCTGTGACAAAATTCATCCCGTGCTCGGCGAAAAGGTTGGCGTAGTCTCTCACCTTGTACCACATGGCAATGTTGTCCCACATGAGCCTCTTTCGCTCGTTGGTGATCGCGGCCACACCTCGTTCCACCCTCTCCTTCAGTTCACTCAGTAAGGTTCGATAGTAGTTTAGGGCCACAGGCAGGCCCCGAAGAGAAACGACCGGGGCCAGGTGGCCGAAGGCATCAAAGATCGTCATGGGCGCAGGTCTCGCCTTCATGGTGGCGAGCACTTCCCCCCAGGCGAGCGAGGTCGCCTTGGCCGTGCGGATCACTTCCTTGAATTTCTCCTCCTTGAAGGGCTTTCCAGAGATACGCTCGAGCTCTGGGATCATCTCTTCTAACTGGCGCACCATGTACGCGACGTCCCCCTCCTGGATCCCGCGGAAATTGTAAGGCGTGTCGAGGAGGATCAAAGGAATCCTCCAGTGATGAGCCAGCACTTTGTACCAGTAGACCACGGTCTGGCAAATGTTGTTGGAAGCAAAAAGGAGATCCGGCTTGGGGAGCCTTCCCACAGGCGTTTTCCCGGTCAGGCAAACACCGAGGTCCACCCTTGCATAAGAGCAAAGATCCTGGCTATACCCCCGCTCCTCGGCAAGCGCACACAATTCCGGCGCCACCTTTTGGGCACCGCAAAGAGCTCCGTGGTTTTCCGGATAGATGGTGTAGAAGTCAAAGGGCCGGAGGATCTCCACAGGCGCACCGCTGGTGACCCAGGCCACAGGCTTTGCTCCTTCGGCGTAGCGGGAGAGGAAATAGTGTCTTGTGATGATCTCCTTCAGCCGATCGTTGCACCTGAGCGGAGGGCCGAACAAAGGGCTTGTCTTGCCCCGGCGTTTCTTCTTTCTCATGCCGGCCATCTTCATCAGCGCCGGAGCACCGTAATCCTTCATGAAGGAGTAACGAATTTTCTTAGGAAGAGACATAAGGATTCCTTTCGGATTTCCTGGGCCGAAGGCGCTAGGAAATCATTTCGACAAATGCTTCCACCCTCGTCCTCATTTGCCCGCTCACACCCTGGTTCAATTCCGTGTCCATCACCAGGGTCGCAACTCCTTTGCTCTTCAGTCCTTCCACAAGCTGCGGGATGTCGAAAAGCTCAGGCTCGCAGAACTTCACGGTGTAGAAAATAGCGCCTTTTGCCCCGCTCCGTTCAATCTTTTGCACAAGATGCTTCAGCCTTTCCTCTACCGGGGAGTTCTTGGTGCTGCAGGGCGGCATGGCAAAATAGCCGTCTGCCAAAGCTTCAAAAGGATCTTCGCTGCCGCCGGGCTTTGCAAGGAGTCTCCTGCTGCAGCTCAGCAGGTCATCGTCCCCGATGCGTACCCCCAGCTCATCCAGGAGGGTCAGGATCTCGGGAGGGCTGGGCAGCACACCGCTCATGATCACCACAGGGCCTTTCTTTGATTCTCCCCTCGAGGTCCCTGCAAACTCTGAAAGAAGGGGCAGGAAGTCGTCCGGGTGGAGAAACTCACCCTGGCGGAGCACTCGATAGAACTCCTCGTTGGTACTCCGCAACTTCCCCTCTGCCCTCAGATCATAAATCTCTTTGATTAAGGAAGATATTCCCCGGCTTTGGTGGACCCGCCGTTTTAACTCATCAAGGTTCAGGGGCCCGAGCTGCTTTTCCAGGCCTGAGGCGAGGTCTTTCAGTTGTTTCAGATAGTAATCGCGGGAAGAAGCCCTGTAGGGAGCCTTAGGGTGGTAGAAGAAGTAGCAGGGTTTTTTGAGCCCCAGGTAATCGTTCACAATGGAAGCGAGATTCTGAATGGAATCACAGGTGTGTGGGAAAAGAAACCCGTCCATCCCGTCGCAGTGGCCTTGAAGGATGAGTTCCAGCCCGAATCTCACCACCGAACAGATGTAAGGCTGAAGGTGGGCGTTGGCCTGGCTGACCTCCAGGGGAGGATCCCAGATCTCCACGGGCAGCGCATTCATGGCCCAGAAGATTTCCTTGGGGTACTGGGCTGGAAAGACTCCGAAGATGCGCCGGCCATATTTCTCCTTTTGTTCCCGGATATATTCCTTCCTTGGTCTAGGCTGAAAACGTGTCATGCGATCCAACCCCCCCCCGCTCCTATGAATCCTCGACCCGTGCACCGCGTGCCTCGTACCTTGCGCCCTCCCTCATGTATCTTCTATATGCTAGCTCTCTATCGAAACAAATACAACCGCTAATCATCTTCCCACAGAGCATCTCTCAGGCCGGAAACACGGGTGGTGCGGCGGCCGACCGCTTCGCGAAAAACGTGCTCACGGCTCCACACCTCAACCCCTTCTCTTGCCCGGGTGATCCCTGTGTAGATGAGCTCTCTCGTGAGAACGGGAGAATCCTGATCCGGAAGAATGAAAAGGAGCCGGTCAAACTCGGAGCCCTGGCTTTTGTGAACCGTGATGGCATAGACGGTCTCGTGCGCCGGCAACCGGACAGGATGCATGGCGCGGAGCGCGCCCTCCGGTGCCCGGAAGAAAACGCGAAGTTCTCCGTCCGCTCCGGGATCCGGCAGGGCAATGCCGATGTCTCCGTTGTAAAGGTGCAGGTTGTAATCATTCTGAGTAATCAAAACAGGGCGGCCCCGGTACCACCTCCCCGCTCCGCGGATGAGCTTTTGTCCCCTCAACAGGTGTTCCACCAAAAGATTGATGGCATTGACCCCAAAGGGACCTTGCCTCACAGCGCATATAATTCTGAAGCGGTCCAGGTGCTCGAAAGTCTTCTGAGGATCGTCCACATGGAAAAGATAATGGAATTCCTCCAACCCCCTGTCTTTCAGCGCACGCGGCAAGGACTTCGGTGAGGGTATAGATTTCCAGCGCAAATCCTCGCGCGTTGCATCCTGCAGTATTTTCAGGGCTGCATCGGCATTGCCTTCATTGATCGAACGGCTGGCAGAGGCAATCCCGCTCTCTCTGCCGAAACGATGGCTCCGGGTGAGCTGAACAATGGAGTCGCTCATTCCAGGGGCGGCTTTGGCTCCCTTGATCTCGTACCCGGTGGTTCTTTGAATTTCGGCACAGAACGTCCTTGAAAACGGATGGGACACTCCCGTGTCGCAGATATCGCCCAGCACTGCCCCTGCCTCCACCGAAGAAAGCTGGTCTTTGTCTCCAAGAAGGATAAACCGCGCCTGCGATGGAAGAGCCTGCACGAGCTTGGACATGAGGGCCAGATCCACCATGGAGGCTTCGTCCACCACAACGGCGTCTACCGGAAGATGATTCAGAGCGTTGTAGCGAAAATGAGGAGAATCCTTGACAAACCCGAGAAGACGATGGATCGTCGAAGCTTCGTCCGGAATGAGTGCCTTCACACCTTGTTTGCAGGCCAGGTCCTCCTTTGCTTTCTTCATTGCCTCCTGGAGCCGGGCAGCCCCTTTCCCGGTCGGGGAGACGAGGGCTGTGCGGAGCTTCTGATTTCCGCCCTGCTCCAACAGGAGAGCGAGGATCTTGGCAACCGTTGTCGTCTTTCCGGTACCAGGGCCTCCGGTGACGACACAAAACTTCCTCCGTGCAACAGCAAAAGCCGCCACCTTCTGCCAGTCTATCTCGGCCTCTTCCAGCGCAGGGAAAATCCTGTTTAACCCCTCCCGCAAAGCCTTCACCTGTGAAACAGGGCCTTCATCTGTGATCCGGCTCTTTATGCCCCTTGCGAGTTCCTCCTGGTACTCCCAGTAGCGGTAGAGGTAGAGCCGGTCCTTAGGATCAAGGATCAGGGGCGCGTGCTCACCCGGTTGCCCAATCACACCGCTTCGCCTAAGTTTTTCCACCCATTTCTCCACTTCAGGGAAAACAAAATTCCCTCCTGCCTCAGAGGCGTAAAAGGGCTCTCGCGAAGAAAGATTAAGGCAAATGTGGCCTTCTCTCGTAAACCGGCTCACAAGCGCCGCGGCCAGCATCAGTTCCTGGGACGGAGACTTGGAGACCTTTGCCATGAACCTCGCGAAGTGAAGATCCAGAGGAGAAAAGAAACCGCTCTTTCGGAGAGAATCCAGATCAGCGATCATTCAAACAATCCTTATTGTTTGGTGCACTCTTAAAGGGCCCGGCAGCTCGCCCTTCGTCATTCCGGCGAAAGCCGGAATCCAGCATTTTAGATCAGTTTTCAATTCTCTGGACCCCGGCTTTCGCCGGGGTGACGGTCAGAAGAGTTCTTGTGAGATCTCCGATTTCCTTTATTGGTCTTTCTTTCGTGCTTGAAATTTTCCCTACCCTACCCCGATCAGTTCCTCACTCAAGGATTCGATCAGACCCCGCCTGGGTTTGTCCCTGTAGACTCCGAACTCAGGCCCTTTCCCTGGGTCCACCCCGCGCAGGAACACGTAGAAGACCCCTCCAAAGTGCCGGTCGTAATCATATCCCTGCGCTCTGAGCTTCAAGTACTGGTTGAGTGCCAAAGTGTAAAATGTGTACTGAAGGGTGTAGAAGTTCACTTCCATGGCTTTGGCAAGGTTTTCGGGGCTGTAATCCTCCACGCTCGCGCCCAGGAAATTGGATTTCCAGTCGACGAGGTAGTAGCGATCTTCAAACCTGAAGACCATGTCCATGAACCCCTTCATGAACCCGCGAAGGGGTGAAAAGCTAAAGCGCTCCATTTTCTCAGGGACCTCCTGGCGGAGGCTGCCTCTGGCCAGAATCTTTCCCACCGTTTCAGGGGCCAGGGACTTGAGCGGAAAATAGAATTCGAGCTCATTCAGCCGATCCTCCCTCCTGACCCTGGACAGGCAGAAATCCTTCTGTGCCGGATCAAGAGGGACCCTGAGCACTTTGTCGACCGTTTCACAAACGGTCTCCAGCCACGAAGGATCATATCCGTATTGGACCAGCTTTTCGTTCACCAGGTCTTTTGTAGACGAAGCAGTAACATTGGAGAAGTCCAGGTGCTCGAACACATCATGAAGGAAAGTGCCTGCCTTAGCCCCTTTCGGAAAGGCAAAGATACCTGCAGGCTCTTCCATCGTGCGCAGAGGATCCTCCCGAGCCTGCAACGTGAGAGCGTCGTAGTCGGTCTCCTCTTCACTGTGGAGTCGATCGGAGACCAGGCTGGAGAAGCTCGAGATCTTCCACTGTCTGTCGATTCTGCCGGCAAAATCCTTTGCAGGATTGATCTGCATCTCCTCGGGCAGCGGAGAAAAGAGGCTTTCGTCTTCCTCAATTTCCCTGATCACCTCTATGGCGGCTGCAGGCTTCTTCATCAGAGACTTGACTTTGAGGAGAAGCTCCTCGTTCGTGACTCGTTTGAAGTTGTCTGCGAGCGCCTTCACGAGGTCGCCGGAGTCCTCGGTCGCCGGAGTGTGAAGCAGGTACGCCGGCGCGGACGTCTCAGCCCCCTTGAAACGCCCCCACACCAGATACACCCGGCATTTCGCACGGGTGAGGGCAACGTATAGGAGCCTCAGGTTTTCAGCCAGCTCTTCTTTGTCCGCAAGGGCTTTGTGGGCCGCCCGGTCCTCCGACCCAAGATCGAAAACGAGCTCCATCCGGTTCTGCGGGTTGTGAAACAGAAGGGGCTCCGCGCCTTTCTTGGGCCTGACGCCGTCCCACGAAAAAGGGCAGAACACAATGGGGTACTCAAGCCCTTTGCTTTTGTGGATGGTGACGAGTCTCACGGCGTTCTCGTCGCGCTCCAGGCGGAGCTGATGCTCCTCCGACCGGGGAGCGTCGGGGTCTCTCTGTTCGGAAAGCCACTTCAGCAGTCCGGTCATGTTCAGCTTTTTCTCTACAGAGGCCTGATGCAGGACTTCCATGAGATGGAGAAGATTCGTGTTTCTTCGCTCCCCGTCGGCAAAAGCAATCAGACGGGTCAGGACCTTCTCCTCCTTGAGGAAAGAGCGGAACATGCGGAAGAACCCTCTTTCCTGCCAGAGGTCATGGTGATCCCTGAACTTGACGAGCCAGCGCTCCCACCGGGCTTCATCCAGCGTCAGCCGTTCGAGTTCCTCACCCGAGACCCCGACCATATCGGTGGACAGGGCCGTCTTGACCAGGGATTCCGCACCGGGCTCCACAACGGCGGAGAGGAACCTCGCCATCTCCATCGCTTCGTGGGAATCGAAAAGGTTCTCCGTGCTGTGGAGAACGCTCGGGACATTTCTCGCGGACAGGACCCTTTGTACGAGAAGGGCTTCCTTGTTTTCACGCACCAGCACCGCGATATCGCTCGCCCTGAGGGGCCTGCCGCCGAAAAGCGCCGTTCCTTCCTTGCCGAGGTTTAGAAGCCGCGTGATTTCCGCAGCGACCAAGCCGGGCAGGTGAGCCTCCGCCACCCCCTTGTTGATGATGCCGTTGGGTTCGGCCCACTTTCCCGGGTCCATGAACCAGAGGGTGAAGGGTTCCCTCTTCCCCCCGATCACGAGAGTCTCGGCTTTTTTCCTCCTGGCGGCCTTGGCCGGATCGAAGGGAATCTTATCATAGACAAATGCGGGTTTCGCATTCCCGAACAGGGCGTTGATGGTTTTGATCAATTCGGGGTCTGATCGCCAGTTCTCCGTAAGGGTGTAGCGGGTGTCGACTTTGTCCACCGCCTCCATGTATGCGAAAATATCCGCACCGCGAAACCCGTAAATCGACTGTTTCGGATCGCCCACAAGGAAAAGCGTGCTCCCTCCCCTTCCGAAGATGCTCTGGAAGATGGCATACTGCACAGGGTCCGTGTCCTGGAACTCATCGATCAAAGCGGCCCGGTATTTTCGTCGGATGGCGATCCCAAGGTCCCTTCCCCCTCTGCCTTCTAGAGCGGCTTGGAGTTTCAGCAGCAGATCGTCAAAAGTCTGAACGTTCTTTTCCGTCTTTCTCCTGGAGAACTCCTCGCCCACCTCTTTGAACAGGTTGACCTTGAGCCCCAGCAAGCGTTCGGCGAAAAGAATCTCCAAGTCCTGAGAGGCCTGGTAGAGGTCTTCGCAAAGATCAAAGAAAGCGTGCTTCGGCGGATCACAATCCTTTTTCAGGTTTTCCCTTTTCTCCAGTTCCCCTCTCGTGAATCTCTTGAACTCCTCAAACAGGCTCGTGCGGTTTTCCCCATAGGCGAAGAGGTCCTCCATCTCCTGACCCCAGAGTGCGACCTTGGGCGGGCTGTACTGCTTCTTGTTCATGCCCTCGTAGGAGGCGAGCAGGTCCAGGACCTCCTCTCTGACCGAGGGCCACGTGTCGGCCGCCTTGGAAAAAGCCTTTCTGAATCGTTGTTCCTGCGCGCCGGTGTCCCGGTTCTCCGGCTCGGGGAGGATGCGAAGAAAGGGCTGGTTCATTTTGCGTTTCAAGAGCCGGGTCAGTTCTTCCGGCGTGAAGCGGTTCTCCAGCGCAAAGTTCACGAACAGAGGCGACGCGGTGTAGAGGTGGCGTCGCCAGAAATCATCCACGCCCTCCTGGATCATGACGGACGGGTCCGTGACCAGCTCCGTGTCAAAGAGGCTGCCGCTCTCAAAAGCGTTCTCATGGAGCATTCTTCTGCAGAACCCATGGATCGTGAAAATAGGCGCTTCATCGAAAGTCCTCAGAGCCTCCCGCAAAAGGCGTAACGCCTCCTCCGCAGGCGCTCGCTGCTTCACGAGCTTGTCGAGAAAGGGATCCTTTGCTTCGCGTCTTGAAAAGGCCTGAACGGCATCGCGGATTTTGCTGCGGATTCGGTCTTTCAGCTCCTCCGTGGCTGCCTCGGTGAACGTCACGACCAGGATCTGATGGACCGCCAGTTTTTTTTCCAGCAGGAGGCGCAGGAAAAGCCCGGTGATGGTGTAGGTTTTTCCCGTCCCAGCACTGGCTTCGATGAGGTTCGCTCCCTCAAGAGGCGTTTTCAGGGGATCAAAGACTTGGTAGTGCGACATTCTCTTTCTCACGTGAGCGGCCTGTCTGATTGACGCTCATTCTGTCTTGAGCGAGTTCAGCAGGGGCTCGAAGACCTCCAGCGCGATCTCTTCGAACGCCGAGTCGATGGGACTGGCTTTGGGGAAACACAGCCGATGGTAGACCGCGGCCCTTTCCCCCTCGTTCCACCCATCCCCCTCCCATGCCTCACGCGCTTGTTCAAGGGCCCACTCCCTGGGCTTCTTTTTCGAGAGGCGCGCCTCTGCATAGGACCAGGAGAGTTCAGGGAAGAAGTGCAAAGGCGCTCTCAATCCCTCTCCGTATCGCCTCAGCAACCCTTCGATAATGGTCTCTCCCTGCTCCACCGGGGCATAGTCGTAGAAAGCCCTCTTTCGTTCCTTGGTCAGACCGGCAAGCAGCGTGTGCCGCGGGTATCCCTCGGCGCGGACGCTGTTGAGCACCAGATGATGAATCCAGCTCACCACCCTGTCCTTGCCCTTGAGACGGGCATAGCGGTACCGGATCATCCGTTCTCTGGAGACATCCTTCAGCGATCCTGTTAAAGAAAACCCTCCCACATCGATCTGGAAGTCCAGGGTTTCAAGGGCGTTTTCGCCGATGAGCCGCGACAGGTCCTCTGCAAAACGCTCCACTCCGGCACTGAACCCGTCATAGACGCAGTGTCCCACAGGCCCGTGAGGAAGCCGGCCGGAGGCTACGGCCAAAGCGACGTCCTTCTTTACGCTTCGACCCTGGAGCCGTCTTCGCAGCATGCTCTCTTCCAGGAGGTAGCGCTCCAGGGTGTCCACGGTAAAAGGCTCCCTTTCCTCCGCGTAGGAAGACGCCTCTTCCAGGGTGATCCCCAGCCGCCTGTTGACCAGAAACCTCGCGGGGCTGGAGAAGAAGGCGCACAGGACATGGAGATCCACTTTCTTCCACGACTCATCAGGCTCGGACAACCCTGTGCTCAAAAAAGGGGCCGGTTCCCCGCGCTCGGCGATCGCGGTCGCAGCAATCTCATAGTTCTCCTCCGAGTAAGTGAACAGCTTCTCCTGGTTCTTGAAGTATTCAGGGCTGAACGCCTGGAGACGGTGCTTGGTCTGGAGGTGGTCACGGAGGGTGCGGCCGGGGATATCGAAACCTTGCTCCACGTAGTCGACGAGTTCGCTCACCAGCACCGAGGGAGGGATCGGCGAGTTGTCCTGAATGCTCTGCCCCACATAGCTGATGTAAAGCTTTTGTCTGGCCGAAAGGATCGCCTCCAGAAAAAGGTACCGGTCGTCACTCCTCCGGGACCGGTCGCCCGGCTTGGGATATCTCGCCATGAAATCG
>Ga0209706_10001852_pt1 | contig 11937 bp, 10 predicted proteins | sample PPLLaktember2015_6_FD_187263 | JGI IMG/M metagenome (GOLD analysis project Ga0209706, IMG submission 187263) | Freshwater sediment microbial communities from Prairie Pothole Lake near Jamestown, North Dakota, USA - PPLs Lake P8 Core (1) Depth... | ecosystem: Environmental > Aquatic > Freshwater...
TGCCGCACCACGGATCCCACCCAGAAGGCTATATTTTGAGTTGGAAGCCCATCCGCCTAGTGCGACGCCGTAAACACCGAGGGAAGAGAGGGCAATGGCGAAGAGCAAAGCGACATTTAAATCCGTAATGACCATTGGGATGGGTTTGCCCCAGAGGGTGAAACTGCTTCCAAAGGGAATCACGGCGAAAAGGAGCATTGCCGTTGTCCCCACAACCGCCGGAGCGAGGAGAAAAATAGTCTTATCCGCTGCTCCGGGTACCGTGTCTTCTTTGGTGGCCAGCTTGATAAGATCGGCCAATGGCTGGAACAGCCCGAATCGACCGGCACGATTCGGACCGTAACGTACCTGCAGCCTGCCGATCAGTTTGCGTTCAACCCAAACTAAATAGGCAGCCACCAGGAGCATGACAACGAGCACGACTCCAAGCTTTATGACAAGTAAAATGAGTCCTGCAACCCAGGTTTCCATAGTAATCAGCTATCTGCTATGAGCCATTATCCATCGGCTAAGATTTTTTTATCCTGTTAAAAGGTATCCTCAACGGAATCGTTTTCACTATTTGCCAGTGAAGCCGGCGATGCCGGGGTAAAACCATGATTCCTGGAGCCATGTTCTCCGCGATGGACACTTCAATTTCCAGTGGTCCGCCATCGAGCTGAAGTGCCACTGTATCTCCGTCCATAAGGCCTGCTCTCATCGCATCCTTTGGATGCATGCAAAGGCGCGAAGCCTTTTCAACCTGTTGAATGGTCTGGGAGTAAGCAGAGAGTTCTTCTGTGCCAAAGGTTTGGTCGACGAGCAGAAGCTCCAGTGAATCAGCAGGGGAGAGAGGTTTTTCCAATCGGTCCGGAAAGAAAGGATTTCCATTCCTTTGAGCAGGTATCCGTCGAACACCCTCCGGGAGATCAGAAGGTTCTAGATTGACAAAGGCTGGATTTTCTTTAGCCAGCCAGTCCCAGAGGTCGCTCATGGATATCTTTGGAACCATGGACATGGCATCTGCAAGTTCTTCCAGAATTTGCCAAGCCGGTTTGGGTTCACCTCCTGGAATATCGCTTCTAAAAATTCTTGGGGGATGATCGCCACCGCTTACCTGCTCAATCGGAATTCCACCAGCATGAACAGGGTTTGAATATTGGACCCTTCCCGCCTGGTTGATAAAGGTTGATTCTGCTTCAAACAGAGGGACTGTGGGTAACACGATATGGGCAAATTGTGCTGATCTCGAATTCAGATAATCCAACACCAGTAGGAGATCGAGCTTATCGATGGCCTGCTTCAGTCTTTGACGGTCGGGGAAGAAAGAGAAGGGGTCGCTCTCGACAAGAATGAGTGCCTTCACAGAGCCATTTTCTATTGCGTCAATGACCTCCATGAACGAATTCTTCCCTGAGGAAAGTAATCCGGCGCCAAAGGCATTGGCTCCGGGCATCAGATAAAAGAGTCCGGTCTTTTCTTTCGCTGCCTGGAGGAGCAGAGCATTGTCAGCCGCCACTTCGGGTGTCGTCCTGCGAACGATATCCGTGCCACACACAATGACGGGATGGTGACTTCTTTGAAGGTTAGACGATAGCCTTGCAATGTGATCCTTATCCAGAGTGTCAAATGGAAATTCTGATGGAACTGCCTCATAAAAGCGGAGTCCATCTGGTCCAAGAGCTTCTGTAACCGAACGACTGACTGCTCCCTTCACCATCACACTCATCAACAGATCAATATCACAAGGAGATGCCGGCAAATGGACAAATTCAAAAGGCAGAGAGATAGGTCTGGGATCGATCACCACGACGGTTGCTTCATTTCGAAAGGCCTGCCTCATCGCCATGGTAAGCATGGGGGCTTCATTGACAGGATCTGCACCCACAGCAAGAATAAAGTCGGCCTTCTCGATGTCGCGCATGGAAATGCCTAATCGTTCATCCAACCTCGTGATGGCTTTCTTCACCTTATAGGCGATGGAAGGATTATCAAAATAACCCGGTTCCTGCCACCCCGCCCACCGGCAAAAAAGGTTCAGCATTCCTTGGTTCTCAAGGCTACTGCGGCTGGAACTCATACAGGCGATGGAATGGGGTCCCCCGTTCTGCATTATCTTTTTTAATCTTTCTCCGACTGTTCGGATCGCTTTTTCCCGTGAGACCTCCTCTCCAGAGATTTTTGCCTGACGGGGCCGCTCAGGATGGTTCGCATAGTCAAAACCAAATCTGCCACGGTCGCAGATGAAATAGCCATTCACCGATTCGTTGAAGCGGGCCTCTAACCTTACGATCTCACGATAGCGGACGCTGACAATGGTATGACATCCAAGGGAACAATGGATGCAGAGAGAAGGGGCTCGCTGATAGTCCCAGCGCCTGCCCTTAAACCGGGACGGTTTATCAGTATAAACGCCGGTAGGGCAGATATCGATGAGGTTTCCGGAGAACGGACTTTCCAAAGGGCCGTCCTTGAACCGACCGAAATAGGTACGGTTAGCAATCTGTATCGCTCCCAGGTCGAAGTAACCAGAAAACTCTTGATAGAAGCGACGGCACCGCCAGCAGTGGATGCAACGATTCATTTCATGCTGAACAAAGACGCCCAGATATTGATCACGATAAGTTCGCTTTTTTCCAAGATAGCGCCTCATCCCATGACCGCCCGCTACGGTCATATCTTGGAGCAAACAGTGGCCTCCTTCATCACAGACCGGGCAATCATGGGGATGGTTCATCATGAGCCACTCGATCACATGCCTGCGGAAGTCCACTGCCTCTGCATCTTTCGTTGAAACGACCATACCGTCCTGGGCATCAACCATGCAGCTCATCTGCACCCCTTTGACCGGCCCCTCCAAAAAATTAACGGCACACATGCGGCAGGCGCCGACCGATCCAAGGGCTGCATGATAGCAAAAACGCGGGATGATGATGCCCAGCCGTTCGGCGGCCTCAATCACTTTCATCCCTTTCGGAACTTCTATCGCACTACCGTCAATGGTTAACTTGGGCATATCACGTCTCTATCAATCCGTGAGTCGCAAGGCGCAAGGGGTGAGGTGTTAAAAGAAAATCTCTAACCCTCTCACGGTCTAACGCTCTTGCCACTTGCGTCTTTCTGTGAATTCGTGAAGGGACATTTTCTCTGGCTGATGTGCTCATTGACCTCATCCAAAAAATAATCGAGCAGGCTCGTTACGGGCATCGTTGCCCCCGGAGCAAAGGCACAATAAGATTTCCAGGTGTGTTGGCTCATTCGCCGAAGCATCGGAATGAATTCTTCCCTTCCTTCTCCAGTCTCGATGCGCCAGAGCAGATCCCTGATGAAGGGCAGTGCCTCCCGGCAAGGGGTGCACCATCCGCACGATTCCCGGACAAAAAATTCGATCAAATTCAAGGTAGCTCCGACCAGACAGGTCTTCTGATCGAAGACAATGACAGCACCAGTCCCCAGCCTGTTCCGACACTTCTTTAGTCCCTCGAAATCCATCTCGACATCATAATACTCTTTCCCAAGAAAGCAGGTGGAGGCTCCCCCTGGCAGACACGTCTTGAATTCGGACCCCACAAGCAACCCGCCCGCATGTTCTTCGATAATCTCTCTTAAGGGCGTCCCCATCGGAAGTTCATAGCATCCGGGCCGATTCACCTTGCCGCTAACGCAGTAGAGCTTCGTCCCGGAGCTGGTTTTGGTCTTGGCCAAACCTTTAAACCACTCCGCCCCATGCCTCACAATGTGTGGAACATTAATTAGGGTTTCCATATTATTGAGGACAGTGGGTTTATCCCATAATCCCTTCTCGGTCGAACGTACGGGAGATTGCACGGGATGGGGTCTCTTCCCCTGTATGGCGTTTATTTGGGCTGTGCCTTCGCCACAGATATATCGTCCGCCACTACGGTGAACGACCATATCGAAAGAGAATTGGCTGCCAAGAATATTTTTGCCCAGATAGCCAGCGTTCCTGGCAATCTTCAGTTCTCTTTCTAAGATGGCAGCGCTGCTTTCATAAGAAGGTCGAACGAAGACGATGCCTGTTTGCGCCGAGACGGCATATCCTGTGATGATCATGCCTTCGATGATCATATGCGGATCCGTATGAGTCATCACGCGATCCTTAAAGGTACCGGGCTCGTATTCATCAATGTTGCTGATGATATATCTTGGAAAGGGGAAGTTGTCCGCAACGGACTTCCACTTAAGCCCTGCCGGAAAGCCTGCCCCTCCGCGGCCCTGAAGGTTTGCATCGACCACGATCTGTTGGACTTCTTTTGGAGACTGTTTCTGAAGGGCCATGGCGAGGGCCTGGTAGCCTCCGCTTTGCCGATACTCATCCATCGTGGCAATCCGGTTTGGTTTACGATTCTGGAAGATTACTTGCGGGTACATGCCGTCTACCTCGCCATCCTTGGCTGCGGTGCCTCAGCTCTCAATCGATTGAGAATGTCGTCAATTTTTTCAGGAGTTAAGGGGCCGTAGGCCCTCCCGTTGATCAGCATGGCCGGAGAAAGGTCGCAGTAGCCGATGCAGGCCGTGGGCAACACGGTGAATAAGCCGTCCTCTGTTGTTTCTCCGGGTTTAATCCCGAGTTTCTTAGAGAGATATTCCATCACCCATTCATATCCATTCATCCAGCAGACGACGCCGTCGCAGACGTGAATGACGTATCTTCCGACAGGTTCCCGGTATATGAAATCATAAAAGGTAGCGAGTTCCTCCAATTCAAGGGGTGTCATACCCAGGAGCCTGGCGCCCTCTTCGAGCGCTTCGTCACCCAGATAACCGTAGTGATTCTGTAAAGCAAACATGACATCGATAGCCAGTTCGCGGGGGTGATCCAAGCTGGCAATATGAGTCTGTAAAGTATCAAGTAGTTCTTTGGGTAACATCCTAGAACCCCAAATCCGAAATCCGAATATCGAAATTCTTTTTCGTCAGGAGCAAGGTGTTAGGAGGTCATTCTTTGTATTGCGGTGTTGCAGTGCTGCGGTTTTGGATTTAACAGCAACACGGCAAAACAGCATAACGGCAGCACAATCATAGACCACTTGCGACTTACGCCTCGCGCTCCCACGGATCTTTTACCGATCAATATCCGGTAAGATATAATCAATCGATCCAATGATGGCCATGAGGTCCGAGATCAATCTTCCCCGTGCCATCAACGGCATGACCTGGACATTGGCAAAACCCGGCGCCCGTATTCGCATGCGGTACGCCATGTTGAGCCCATCACTGACCACATAGTAACCCTGTTCACCCCGGGCGATCTCGGTAGCTGTATAGCCCTCTCCTCTCGGAATTTTCGGCCCCCGGGTCACATTGATAAAATGATGAATGAGGCTTTCAATATCCTTTAGGGTGTCCGATTTATTCGGAACCACATAACGGTAGTCGTCGCAGACATACCTTCCACCTGGCATCTTCGCTGCAGCCTGTTCAATAATCCTCAAACTTTGTCGCATCTCCTCCACCCGGACCAGGTATCGCGCATAGCAGTCCCCTCCATCTGCCGTGGGGATGTCGAATTGAAAATTTTCATAACCGGAGTAAGGGAATTTTTTTCGTAGGTCCCATTCCATACCGCAAGCACGTAAGTTGGGCCCGGTGACCCCCCATTCCATGGCATCCTTTAGAGAGATCTGCCCGACACCGCGAGTCCTGCCCTGAAAAATGGGATTTTTTGTGATCAGTGCCTCATACTCTTTAAGGCGGTCCGGGAAGATTTTGACAAAGTCAGCGACTGCCTCTTTCCATCCCTCTGGCAGATCGGCCGCCAACCCCCCAATTCGAAACCAGCTTGGGTGAAGGCGGCCGCCTGTGATCAGTTCAACGATATCCATAAGCTTTTCCCGTTCACGGAAGGTATAGAAAGTTGGGGTGATCGCTCCTACATCGTGGCAAAAGGTGCCAAACCAAACGAGATGGTTGTTAATACGAAAAAATTCGCTGAGCATCACCCTGACAAACTGAGCCCTTTCAGGAACCTGAATACCCGTCAGAGTTTCTACAGAATGAAGGTAAGCGAGGTTATTCGCCGCGCCACCGAAATAGTCCACACGATCCGTATAGGGGATAAACTGATGCCATGACTGCCTTTCACCGATTTTCTCAACGCCTCTGTGGTGATAACCCACATCCAGGTCAATGTCGGTTATCTTCTCGCCCTCCAAGGTGACGACAAAACGCATGAGACCGTGAGTCCCGACGTGCTGAGGACCCACATTTAGAACGAGGAGTTCTTGGTCACCGCGCCTTCTGACAAACATTCCGGCATCCAAAGGTTGATGCTTCCTCGCTGATTCCTGAGTATAGGGTTCCATCTCCGTTGCACGGCCGGGATAACCTTTCCTCAAGGGATGTCCCTCCCAATCGTTAGGATTCAAAATCCTGCGCAAATTAGGATGTCCCTCAAATCGAATTCCGAACATGTCGTAAACTTCCCGCTCATACCAGTTAGCAGATGGCCAGAGATCGGTAATGGTCTTTGTCACAGGATCTTTACCGTTCAATCCCACTTTTAGGCGCAAACGGGAAGGGGGGTCAAAAGAGAGAAGGTGATAGACAAGCGTATAGTCCGGGTAATCTTCGCGCACAGGGCGGTCTCTTTCACCACCTGAAATCTCATGGGCAACCGTTCCGGCATAAGCCACGTAAGGTTTGAGACCACGCCGTCCGGATTCATCGATGGCGGTTAGATCATCGAGGCGGAGATACCTGGATGTGGTTTCAGTCTTTAGAAAACTTAGGACCTCCTTCAGAAGATTTTCCGCCACATGGAAGGTCGGCATATCTGATGTTTGGTGCGTCTGCTCAACTCCATCCCCGAACCTTTCTTTGAGAATTTGAGCGAGAGAGTTATCCCGCTCACTGAGCTTGATCTGGTGGGAAGGTGGCGTCCACATGAGATCAGAGCGCGTATCCCAGAATTTCGGCGGTGTGACGGATGTTCCCCGAATGGGAATGGCTTCATAACCTGGACCCCGTGTATCTCTTGACTTAGTCCGGCCATCTACAAGGATGGGCTTTTGGCTCCCTTGAGTTCCTCCTCCAAGATGCAAAACAGAGCGGGCCGGACTTTCGGTGGCGATCTTTTGCTGCAATAAAAGCAGGCCATGCTCAAGGGCCTCAGGACGGGGAGGGCAACCTGTTACATACACGTCTACCGGGATGATTTGGTCCACTCCCTGTACAACACTATAGACATCATACATACCTCCACAATTAGAACAGGAGCCCATCGATATTACCCATTTGGGTTCTGCCATCTGTTCGTAAAGCCTTAAGACAACCGGTGCAATTTTCTTAAAGACCGTTCCGGCAACAATTAAAAGGTCTGCTTGTCGGGGCGAGCCACGCAAGACCTCAGCTCCGAAACGGGCGAGGTCATAACGGGGGGTGAAGACCGCAGCCATTTCGATAAAACAGCAGGATGTCCCGAAAAACAGAGGCCAGAGGCTATATTGGCGAGCCCAATTGATCAGTGTATCGAGCTGGGTCAGAATTATGTTTCGCGGATATCCCGGTCTTTGGGAGTCGGTCCCCACTCCAGACCTCCTTTTTTCCAGATATAGAAGAGACTGATCAGTAGGATGACGATGAAAAAGGATATCTGCCACCAACCTGCCCAGCCAAGGTGATCGAAGGCGATAGCCCATGAGAAGATATAAACCGCTTCCACGTCGAAGATGAGAAAAAAGGTGGCAATGAGATAGAAAGCGACGGGATAGCGAAATCGGGCCGTCCCGGTTGGGATGACCCCACATTCATAAGGTCTTAACTTTTCCGGTGTAGGCTTTTTCTCCCCGAGCCATCTCGAAAGAAAAAGGAGAGCGGCTACCAAAATGAGTACCAGGAGACCATAGATGGCCAGAGAGAATATGCCTGGCTCCCAAGGCGATAGAATTCCCGTTTCCGGTAGAGGTTTCATAAAGTCTGTCAGCTCTTTTTCCTTCAAAAGATTATATCTGAAGAGGCGGTAACGTCAATAGTTTTTTATTGGCTGCAAGCATCCTGTCTGCTTTTAACTAGGTTCGTCCTCCCATCACGGAATTGGGGATCCTTCTATAACCCCTTTTCTATCACTATAGTACTTCTACGTTACCCGACGGGTTAGGGATAAATAATACGGTAAGTCTTGTATTTTTAGAGTAAAAAGACCGTATTTTTAGTTTTTTGAGCACTCTGTTAGACCATTAAAGCTTCATCCTTGAATAACTCTCAAAACCACGCGCAATTATTGACTTGCTAAAGAAATCTCAAGATGTTAAATTCTTGCTCAGGTGAAGAGAGATGATTGCTTTCGATCTTTTCTGTTCAAATGGCCATAAATTTGAGTGCTGGTTTAAGGACAGCGCCTCCTTTGAGGAACAGAAAGAGGCCGGCATTCTCACCTGCCCAATTTGTGATGATCATCAAGTAGAAAAAGCCTTTTCTCCGTTTGCCATAAAAAGGGGCGGTGAGAGGGTGGAAGAGGAAATCGACCCTCACCAAGCGCTTCAGTTGATGCAAGATTATTTGGATAAGCATTTTGAAGATGTGGGAGTCGAATTTTACAAAGAGGCTCTCAAAATCCATTATGGAGAGACGGAGAAGAGGAACATTAAGGGAACGGCCACTACGGAAGAAGAGGTCATTCTAAAAGAAGAAGGGGTCCAATTCTTCAAAGTCCCAATGATCAAACGTCTACTGAATTAAGGCTTTAGAAATAGATTGATTTCTTGGAATTTTTCCTCCCTGAAAAGTAAGATCTGTAGTGAACCCCCACCTTTGCTTGTGTCAAACATTTCATCGAACTCTTGAACACTTCCCACTTCTTTTGAATTGACCTTGGTAATGATGTCTCCAGCTTTGATTCCGGAGGTTTCTGAAACGCTTCCGGGGAGGACTTCTGCGACCAATACTCCCTTTTTGCCCTTGAAGTTAAAGTGGGAAGCGAGGGCAGGGGTGAGTTCCTGGACATGAATTCCATATCGTTCGCCAAAGTAATTCTTTTGGGTGAGAGCGATTCCCTGTTCATCAAGAATCTTAACGGCGATGAAGATCGGGAGCTTAGATTTTAATGCGAGAATAATGGCATCACTGGGTCTGGCGTCAACCTCGATCACCTCTTTACTCAATTTGAGAAAAAGCTTGGCATAGTAGGTGTGGTCTTTTAGGTCAACGATTTTTACTTCCTTCACCTTGACTTGAACCTGAGTCAGAATTGAATGGAGGAGATCGTGGGTCATGGGCCTCGGCGAGGTGATATTTCTTAGTTCTTTATCGATTGCATTCGCCTCCAGAAGGCCAATCCAGATGGGAAGAGCCTTTTTCCCTTCTTTATCAGCGAGGAGAACCACCGGGTTGTTTCCGATAGTATCCAGTCTTACCCCCTTCACCTCCATTTCAATGAAGGGGGAAGAGGTCTCTTTACTGATGGCGACCAGCACCAACGAGATGAGCAGGACAACCACAAGGCCGATCTTCCAATATCTTCTCATGAGCTTCTCCTCTTTTGAATGGCTTTTTTTCTCAATATGGCCATCAAACCGATGATGATTTTTTGTCCATCCCGCTTCGTCATGGCCTCGGGTCTCTTAATGATCCGTTGACAAAAGGCATGGGAGTGTTCCTCATTCCAGTTTAATTTCTCTAAAAGGTAGGTGATGAAATCCTGTTGGCTTGGTGTAATGGCTTCCAATCCCTGGGGGCTATCCGAAGGGATAAGGCGACCCTTTGGGATAGGATGATGTGAGTAGGGGAGAAGGCCTTTGAATCCCATCTCCTCGAAACGTCTCATCACTTTCTCAAAGCCTTCTTTGGTCAATTGGGTCGAACTTTCGACCCCTGCCACTCCTTTAAGAATCTGACGATAGGATTCTTCATCCAGATGAAGGTCCTCTTTTGCAATATGGACAAGAGCCTTCTTCTTCCTACCAATGTGCATCATTTCCATTATAACCCAAATTGGATGAAAAAAGGAAATCCATCAAATTTAAGGCAATGGGGGATGCTCAAAGGGAAATTATAAAAATTTCTTGCCAAAACTATTTATCTCATAAGATACTATAGGGTAATATTTGGTGATGAAATTTCGAAATTTCTTTTTGCCATTTATAGTTATCTTTTTTTGTATTTTCCTGCTGAGCGGGGATGAGAGAAATCCTGACGAGAAAGCCATGATTTCAGTAGAAAACCTGAAAGGTCATGTGAAGAGCATCCATTTTGATCGAAATCCCTATGACCACTATCTTGAATTGGAGCAGGCAGCAGAATATATTGAAAAAGAGTTCCTTAAGACTGGGCTGGAGGTCAAAGAGGATTCTTTTCAATGGGAAGGGAGATCTTATAAAAATATTGTGGCAGAAAAGAAGGGGGCGGTTTTTCCTCAAAGAGTTTTCATCCTGGGGGCTCATTACGACACCGTTCCAGGCTCTCCAGGGGCGGACGACAATGCCAGCGGGGTTGCTGTGCTTCTTGAGGTGGCAAGAAAAATTCAAACCGCCCATGTCGATGGGTCTGTTCGATTTATCGCCTTCTCTCTTGAAGAATACAATTTTATAGGGAGTGCCCATTACGTTGAGAAACTTAAAAAAGGAAAGGAGGAAATTCTCGGGATGATTTCCTTGGAAATGGTTGGGTTTACAGGACCCAAGCAAAATTATCCTCCTGTCGTCAATCCAAAATATTATCCCAATGTTGGAGATTTCATTGCCATTGTTGGGAATGAGAGGTCGAAGGAGTTATTGGAAAACATTTGCCGGTCTTTCAAAACCCACATTCCTCAACTCCCGTTAGAATTTCTTATCGTCCCCGGGAAGGGTGAGGGAATGGAGGAGGCGAGACTGAGCGACCACAGTCCTTTCTGGGATCATGGATTTCCAGCATTGATGGTTACGGACACTTCCTTTTTGAGAAACCCGAACTACCATCTCCCTTCGGATACCCTGGAGACTCTTAATTTTGAATTTATGAGAGAGGTGGCAGTGGGAATCTATTATTCAATCATCGAATTGGCAAAGTAACCCCCTCTCTCCCCCTTTAGCAAAAGGGGAGGAAGGGGGATTTGTAGGGGAATGATAATTTGAAGATCGGCGTGATTTCTGATACACACTTGAGGGAACTACACCCTGAATTCAAGAAGATGATTGAATTCCATTTCAAGGATGTGGAAAAAATTTTTCATGCAGGGGATTTTGTGGATTGGAGCGTTGCAGAGTATCTTTCGAGCCAGAAAGAACTGATTGCAGTTTGTGGAAATATGGATTCGCGGGATATTTGGAAGGCGTTTCCCGAGAGGAGGGTTATTGAACTAAAGGGATTTAATATCGGCTTGATTCATGGAGGAGGCTCACCCTTTGGAATCGAGTCACGTATCAGAGGAGAATTTGATGAAGTCGACGCCATTGTTTATGGCCATACCCACACCCCGGCAAATCATCAGGCCAAAAATATTTACTTCTTCAACCCCGGCTCCCCCACCCGCTCTTTTATTCATCAAGGCACCTTAGGCATTCTTCACCTCGGGGAGAAAATAGAAGGCGAGATCATCAAAATTTAAAATACGAACTTCCTGCCTGCAGGAGGCAGGAATTTTAACCGACGAATTTATAGTGAACGCCATAAATAAGTTGACGTTCCCATGGCGTCATTGCGAATACCTGCCTGCCCTGCCTGCAGGCAGGAAGTGAAGCTCATGGGATGGCCACCCATACAAACATTTACCGGTAGCCTGTATTGAAGACGCTGAAAGCGCTCGTCCCGTAAGCATTGGTTGCTTTGATATAGTAATAATAAATCTTTCCAACCAAAGCGGTTTTGTCGTCATAAGTCGTATCGGATGTTGTGCCTAATGCTGTTTTTATCCCCCATTTTGAAGTGGCGCGGTATATTGTATAGGAAGTCGCCCATGAAGAAGTTGTCCAGGTGACCTGCACCTTGTCCAGGTAAGTACCATCACTGGCCTGCACATTC
>Ga0209706_10001854_pt1 | contig 11925 bp, 13 predicted proteins | sample PPLLaktember2015_6_FD_187263 | JGI IMG/M metagenome (GOLD analysis project Ga0209706, IMG submission 187263) | Freshwater sediment microbial communities from Prairie Pothole Lake near Jamestown, North Dakota, USA - PPLs Lake P8 Core (1) Depth... | ecosystem: Environmental > Aquatic > Freshwater...
GCAAAGGGGCGATTAACGGGAGGGGTCCATTTCCGGTTGCGAGCTCGCCAGAGACCACACCCCCCGGTCCGGGCTCAAAACATCTACGCATCATGCAAAGAAGTTTCACTTTAAGACTCTAAACGCTGTTGCAAAGGGGTTGTTAAACGCCTCGGGTTTGACCTTTTTCTGCGGTGCAGGGCCGGCCACCGGTTTTTTCTCTCTTTTTTCCTCGGGCCTCCCCCCCTGCTGTCTCATGGAGAGGGAAATCCGCTTTCTTTCGAGATCCACGGCGAGAACTCTCACTTTGACGCGCTGGTTGACCTTGACCACGGCATGCGGGTCCTTGACAAAACCATCGGCCAGTTCGCTCACATGCACCAAGCCGTCCTGGTGAACTCCAACGTCCACAAACGCTCCGAAAGCCGTCACATTGGTGATCACTCCGCTCAGGTTCATGCCGGGCTGGAGGTCGCCGATCTTCACGACTCCTTCGGCAAAGCCCACGCTCTCAAATTGCTGCCGCGGATCACGACCCGGCTTGGCTAACTCCTGGAGGATATCCGTGAGGGTGGGCAGCCCGACTGCATCCGTGAGGTAGCGGTTCAAATCGATCTGCTTTCTCAAACTCTCGGTTCCCAAAAGATCTTTCACCTCGCAGCCCAGATCCTTTGCCATGCTCTCCACAATAGGATAGGACTCGGGGTGAACCGCACTGGCGTCGAGAGGATTTGCCCCGTCGCGTATTCGAAGAAATCCCCCGGCCTGTTCAAAAGCTTTGGGCCCTAGGCGGGGAACTTTCTTCAGCTCTTCCCGGGCGGAAAAGGGACCACGCTCGTCCCGAAAAGCGATGATGTTTCTGGCAAGCTGCGTCCCCAGGCCTGAGACATAGGTCAGGAGCTGTTCGCTCGCCGTGTTCACTTCCACTCCCACGGCATTGACGCAACTCACGACCACATCGTCCAGGCTTCCCTTTAGAGCCTGCTGGTTCACGTCATGCTGGTACTGTCCCACTCCGATGGATTTGGGATCGATCTTGACAAGCTCGGCCAGAGGGTCCATCAGCCGCCTTCCGATGGAGACCGCACCGCGAATGCTCACATCCAGATCCGGAAACTCCTTCCTGGCCACTTCCGAAGCGGAGTACACGGATGCGCCGCTTTCATTGACCATGACCAAGGGGATGTCGGCAGGGAGATTCAAAGCTCGAATGAAAGTCTCCGTTTCCCTTCCGGCAGTCCCATTGCCGATCGCCACCGCTTCCGTGCCATAGGTTCTGCACAGGGCTTTAATCGTTTCCTCCGCACTCGCTCTTCTCTTTTCCGAATCGAATGGATAGATCGTGTCCGTGTGGAGGAGTTTTCCCTGCCGGTCGAGGCATGCTACCTTGCAGCCCGTGCGCACGCCCGGGTCAATGGCCATCATGTTTTTTTGCCCCAAAGGCGCTGCAAGCAATAACTCCCTGAGGTTTTCTGCAAAGACCTTGATGGCCTCCCGGTCAGCCCTTTCTTTGGTCTCACCACGCATCTCGGTTTCCATGGATAGGGAAAGGAGCCGTTTGTAGCTATCCTGCACCGCCTGTTTGACCTGCTGTGACGCAGCACTCTCTCCTTTCACGAACATCTTTTCCAGACTTCCCACAGCTTCCTCTTCCGGCGGACTCAAGCGCAAATCCAGAACTCCTTCTTTTTCCCCTCTAAACACAGCCAGGATTCTATGCGATGGAACCTTGGTCACCGGCTCTTCCCAAGAAAAGTAGTCCCGATACTTTGCCCCATCAGCCTCCTTTCCGGCAAGAACGGTGGTGGCAAACAACGCCTTTTGCGCATAGAGACTGCGAATCGCCGAGCGGGCGGCCTGGTCTTCATTCACCCATTCTGCAATGATATCCCGCGCGCCCGCCAAAGCCTCATCGAGAGAGTTCACGCCCTTCTCAGTGTCCAGAAAAGAAGCGGCTTGTTCCATCACGTCCACGGATTCATCCTGCCCGAAGACCATGGTGGCAAGGGGTTCCAGCCCTTTCTCCCGAGCCATGGTCGCCCTGGTCCGGCGTTTAGGCCGAAAGGGGAGATAAATATCTTCCAGCATGCTCATCGTCTCTGCCGCAAGGATCTTTCCCTTCAGCTCCTCTGTGAGCAATTCCCTTTCCTCAAGAGACTTCAGGATGCTCTCCCGCCGCTTGTCCAATTCCTCCAGTTGGACCAGCCGGTCGCGGATCGCGGTGATGACCACCTCATCCAGAGATCCTGTCGCTTCTTTCCTGTACCTTGCAATGAATGGAACCGTGGCTTCCTGAGCCAGGAGCGCTGCAGTGGCGGAAACTTGATCCGACTTCACGTTCAGCTCCTGGGCGATCTTCACGATGTGTTTGTTGTTCATGATCATCCTTTATTGAGAATACAGAAGACAAGAATACAACATAAAAACATAAGGACTCACCACGAAGACACGAAAGCTGGAAAACACGAAAAAGGACCTGGTCTTTTTATAACCCCTTCTTCCTTCGTGCTTTCGTCCTTTCGTGCTTTCGTGATTGCTTTGTTCTTCGATTCTTCTTTCGTCTGTATTCTTCTTTTATTTTGGCTTCACCGTGTACTTATTCACCATATGATGAGGGTAGTAGGATTCCTTGGCCTTTCTCAAACCCTCGACCCCCATGTCCTGCTCGCGATTGACGTAGGTAACGTTTGACCAGGCATCGAGACAGAAGAGCTGGTTGATGGCCGCATAGAGCCCCAGGATATCCGGATTCGCCTTCTCAATGTGAATGACTGCCGTGTCTTTGTTCAGGGTCTCACCCAGCGAAAAAGCCTCCACCACAGAATCGATCAGGATGGTCCCGCCCCGATAGCCCAAGTCCTCAAAATGGGTCAGGGCCTCATGGACAGCCAAGTCTTCAGCAAGCAGATCCGGTTTTTCCACGCACTCCCTGATTCGGCACCATGCCTCCTGCATCCCCAGAACGCGCTTCACCAGTTCCGCATCGAGGGCGCGATATTCAAACTCGTGGTTCTTAGTGAACTGATTGATGTGGTTCTTTTTTCGGTGATACTTGTTGCCCGAAAGTTTGATCAGGTCCTTCGCGACGTAGATGTAATCACTGTTGTCCCGGTCGGGCACGACTTCATACTTCGCCGGGTCTACGTGAGTTACGACAAACTCCTCTCCCACCCTACAAATCCGCACATCGGTCGTCTGTTTTGCGATTTCCTCGCAGAGAACGTCAAGGGCGCTTTTTTTGTCGCCGGGGCCAAATGGACAAAGGCCGTAGGCCGGGCCTTTGCGAGGGTGAAAAAGGATCAGGATGCATCCATTCCACTCAAACCATGCGGGCTGATAACGCCTCCGCCAGATAAACAGGTTGGTGAAAGTCAGCTCAGAGACTTGGGGAGGGTCTTTGCGCAGGAATTCATCAAACAAAGGCTTGTCTTGGATCTCTATTGGTTTGAAATTAGTCATCCTCAATCAATACCCATAAAAGTCCGACTGGGGATCTTCCATTGCTTTTGCCTCCCCTTCTCTACGTGCCATTGAGAGTAATCGATTGTCTGAAGGTGTGAGGGATCCAGCCATGAACGTCTTCCTTATTCTGTCTTTTTACTTCTGCTTGTGCGAATCAAGGCCGGCGCCAGTTCGTCATGCTCCTGCTGGAGCTGAAGCAGAACAATGGCCAGGATAACCATGGAGCCCCCGACGATCTGCAAAAACAGAAGTCTCTCCCCCAGAAGGACGAAAGCCAGGAACCCGGCAAAGATGGGCTCCAGAGTCGCCGTGATGCTTGCCCGGGTGGACCGGATATGGTTGATCCCGGCAAAAAAAAGCCCAAAAGGAAGAATGGTCCCAACGATGGAGATGTAGAAAATCCATCCCCATTGGTCAAGGCTGTATCCTGCGCGAAGATAAGTGAAGGGGGGATAAACAACGTGCCAAGTGAGCGCTGAAAAAGCCAGGGCATAGAAGATGACCGTCCATGGCTTGTAACGGTGCATGGCCCTTTCACCGAGCAGGCTGTATCCCGCAAAGGTGATCGCCGACGTGAGACCCCCCAGGATTCCCAGCAAATTCATCTGCACAAGCGCGAGACAGTACCCTCCAACGACCAGGAAGCACCCCCCGAAGGCGAGGAAAAGGGCTGAGATCTTTGGAAAGGTGGGGCGCTCTTTCCAGAAGAGCATGGCAAAGATGGCGACAAAGATAGGGGCCAGGTACTGGATAAGGATCGCTGCAGCCACCTGGATCTTGCTGATCGTGTAAAGGTAACTGCCCGTCACTACCGCCATGACGATACCCCCCAGTAAAAGGAAGAAGGGAATGTCTCTGAGCCGCAGGGTAAGAAGGTCTCTTGAGAAGACGAGAAACACGAGAAGCAGGATCCCTGAGGCCAGGGTCACCCTGATTTGCACCAGGTCAAAGGGGCTCATTCCGGCGTCGAACAACGCTTTCCCCGCTGTTCCTGATGAAGCCCACATCAAGGCGGCGATGACGACGCACAGGTACCCTTTCGCTGAACTGCTCTTTCCCGGACTCAAAAGTCTCTCCTCGTTACGGCGCTATTACCAACTCGTTACAGGATGGTCAATAAAAATCCCCTGTCTCTCCGGCGCCCGAAAAGACAGGGGATAAAGATATTATGCGACCCTAAGGACAGGACCCGTCTTACTTGATGACTCCCATACCGGCAAGCACGGACAGCATGACCGCGGCGGCGATCACTGAACCGATCTGACCGCCCGCATTCGCTCCCATGGCATGCATCAGGAGGTAGCTCTTTTTGTTGTACTTCTGGCCTTCTTTCTGTGCCACCCGGGCGGCCATGGGGAAGGCGGAAATGCCGGCAGCGCCAATCAGGGGATTGATCTTCCCGCCGCTCATCACCCGCATGACTTTTCCAAAGCACACACCGCAGACCGTGTCCAGACAAATGGCCAGCAGACCAAGGCAGAGAATAATCAAGGTCTCTGCCCTCAAGAAGGCACCGCCTGCCATGGTCGCACCTATGGAGAGCCCGAGGAAGAGGGTGACCACATTGGCGATCTCGTTTTCAGATGCCTTGGTGAGCCTGGAGACAACGCCTGATTCTTTCATGAGGTTCCCGAGCATGATGGTTCCGAGCAGGGGTAGGCCCTTGGGGGCGATCAACCCGCCTAGGACCGTGATGACCAGGGGAAAGAGCAGCTTTGTGGTCTTGGACACCGACCCTATCATGGCCGGCATGATGGTATTTCTTTCCTTGTCGGTCGTGAGCAGTTTCATGATGGGAGGCTGGATCACGGGAACCAGAGACATGTAAGAATAAGCCGCCACGGAAACCGCGCCGAGGAGGTGGGGAGCGTACTTAGAGGTCACGTAAATTGCTGTCGGGCCGTCGCAGGCTCCGATGATCCCGATGGAGACCGCATCCAGTTGCGGAAACCCTAGGGCCAGGGCCAGGATCAGAGTGAGAAAAATCCCGAACTGGCCGGCAGCACCCAGGAGAAAGGTGGATGGATTTGACAGGACCGGGCCGAAATCCGTCATGGCCCCGATTCCAATAAAAATCAGGAGCGGAAAGAGTTCATTCGCAATGCCCATGTTATAGATCGTTCGAAGGAATCCTTCTTCCCCCATGAGATCTGCAAGAGGAATGTTGGTCAAGACACACCCGAACCCGATGGGAACCAGAAGCAAGGGCTCACAGTCCTTCTTGATCCCGAGATACAGAAGGCCGAACCCAACGAAAATCATGACGACACTGCGCCAGTCCAGATGCAGAAACCCATTGATCAGGCCTTGCAAGCCACTTAGAATTGCTTGTTCCATGGCTACTTTCCCTCCTTCTTCTCCGGGAAGAACTTCCCCAGGAGCCGCATGATCAGACTCAGGACGTACAGCGTCAGGATGGTTCCGCCCATCCCACAGACCATCATCGTGACTCCGAACGTAAAGTTATCCATGGCGTTACCCTCTCAAGAAAACCTTTGTTTGGTGTGGTATTTAATCCCTTTGACTCCCCAAAATAGCTACGTCATAGCACCATTGTAGCTAAGGGTACAAGTTTTTTTTCGAAATTTGCTCTCCACCTGTGGCCGCATGCGCCTTCATCTTTCTTGTTGACAAGCTTTACATGGATTGAATAAAAAGCCACTTATATCTTTTTTGATATATATCTCATGGGATATATGTTCCCCATTAGAACACCAAGGAGCTGGCAATGGAACTGAATGAATTATCGGCGAAAGTCGGCAATGCCGCCTCAAAAGTTTACAGCGAGTTGGGCCCTTTCCTGAACCCTTCCATTTATCGATCCTGCATGATGATGGAACTGCGTAGCATGGGCGTCCGAGTCCAATCCCAGCTGTTCATCCCTGTTTTCTACCGGGGCAAGAGGGTGAAAGGCGAAGAATTTGAGATCGACCTCTTAGTGGAGGATGAGTTGATTGTCGAAATACTGACCATGGAGAGAGTTCTCGAATTTCACAAACGCCAGATGCTCATGTACCTTCAAGCCGCCAGAAAGCCTTTGGGGCTACTGATCAATTTTGGTGAAAGGCTTCTCATGACTGCTTTTGAGGGCAGTTCAGCCTTAAACCCCTCACCATCCCAATGGACAAAAGCGGCCGAGGTAAAATTCTGTGCGGCTACCCTCTGATTCCAACCCTCCCAAGAGTTGCTCCACCATCACGGATTGATAAGCCATGTTAACGAAAAGTTTTGCTGATTCCATCGAAATGATCACACTGGCGTTAAGCGATTACCGCGCATCCCTTGAGGAAGAGGGGACTCCGAACAACCTCACTGAAGGCTTCATTGAATCCAAGCTTCGCGAACTCGAGGAAATTTCCTTTGATTTTACTGAGAATAGCGAGATCTACTGGCTGACTTACGCCCGTCTTTTTGAGCTCGCGCTTCTGTGCGCCGGGAATTATGCGGATCACTTCGAGTTTGCTGCAGCAGGGGATCTGCTTGTCAATCCCAGGCTCATTTTGATCCACTTCAACAGCGGATGCAATGCGGTGAAAAAAGACCGGCACAGGAGACTCACCGATCAGTTCCAGTATGTTGGGAGGGGGAAGGAGGCGGTCGTCCGGTGGTTAAAGGAAGAAACGGTTCCTGAGATTGTGGAGAAGCCACTCCTGGTGCACATGCGTGAACAGATGGCTTGTTCAGGGGTTCTTTCCAAAGAATACCTCGACCTGGTCGAAAACAGAATGAAACGAATCGGCGATGCTATAGGATTTCTTGCCTCTTGGCACCTGACGTCCGAATGCGCATTCCATCTTCAGGTCCAAGGTGCAAGCCCTTCTGAGAAGAGCTTTATCGAATCCAATCTTTGCCGATTCGACAAGGAGATTTTTTTTGAACTGGGTCAGGATGTTCGCAAACTGGCTGTGCACCCCCATCAGAAGAGCAGATTCCTCCGTCACCACACCTTAAACTGCTCTAACTCTCAAAACGGTCCCCAGTATTCCAGTGATGCGGGTCCTGTATAGTTAATAACTGTGAAAACAGAGAAGGCAATCATAACCTGCGGATCGCGGGGAAAGGCAATAGAATCGCGAAACAAACAGGTAACAGCGCAAATCAGTCGCGCAGATAATTCGGCTGGATTTGCTGGTTATGTTTCAAGCTGCTTGCACATGACAAAGGCGTCCACAAAGCCAAGCTGCGGATGCCGGAAGTCTTTTGAAAAAGGCATCATGAGTAGAAAGAGGCTAAAGTGAATCTATGTCGAGGCATTGCTCTCCATGGCGCCAGCGATGTGGCGAACCATCTGGCGGTAGACTTCGCGAAAGATTTCAGGTGAAAGGAAATAACCACGGTTTTCACTATAAAACGAATTGACCATTGCCTTTGCAACCCTGTCGATGTCTCCCGTGGAGCGATAGGCCTCTTCTATTTCAGCACGGTGTTTTCTTGCCATCGCAATTGTTATCGGTATGTGGCTGACATTCAACTGCCTTGCTGGACAAGGTCTACCCAGTGTAACCGCAAACACCTGTTCTTGGGGAATTTGTCACTGGTAGCCGCATCTCTTCATCACATCCATGTTCCTTGGCACATGATTCACACAGCCACCCCGAACCCTCTGATTGGCACTCAACACAAATCTCCACGGCAAGCGCTTGCCCACATTCATTGCACAGGATTTCAGGTGGATCATTCCTTGCGAGAATTTCAATGAGATTCTTGCCTTTTATTGGGCCTTCGTACTGGTCGATCACTTTGACCAACAACTCGGTCGTATCGCCAAAATCGTACTCGTGTATCAGTTCCATGTCAGGCCTTACAACGTCAATCAGCTTAGACCCCATTTCCAGCTCATGTCTCCCTTGTCTGAATGAGCTCATGTGTCCACAGCACTCAAGCCAGATATCTCTCAAGAACTGATCCAAATCCTTAAGTCCAGCATTGCCGGATATCTTCAGATGCAGCCAGTACTCAGGTGAGTAGGCGCCCTGAACCATGACATGAAAAATGGGCTGAGACTTGACCTTCTTTTTCTGAAGCTGATTTTCAACGTGTTCCGGGAGGCAGGATTGAAGGTGTTTCGCCATGCCGGTGCCGCTGTAAGATGACTTGCACAAGAGACAAGCGCCCTTGGAAGCTTTTTTCGCCATTCTGTAGATCCCTCTCTTTCAACCTTTTCCCCGTGCTTAAAATTGCTGGGCTTCCCAGGGTACTCTCTAATCGGAATTCTCTTCCATGGCATCCCTGAGAACCTTGCTCACCGTGAACTTTGGGACGTTTCTTGCCTCTATCGTGATCGCTTCACCGGTCTTCGGGTTCCTACCTGTTCTGGCTTTGCGATTGCTCACCTTGAAAGTACCAAACCCAAACACCGTCACCTGATCCCTATTTTTCAGCGCATTTATGATTGTGGTAAAAGCACAATCTACCGCCGCCTGAGCTTCCTTCTTTGTTCCAACCACCTTTGCCACCTCATTGATTAGATCTCCTTTATTCATACCCTCTGCTCCTTTCTCCTCTTCAAACAGTTATCCAGCAGTAGTTTTCGAATGGCCCTTGCGTTATCTTTGGGCATAGAAATGCTTCAAGTAAGGCTGACGAAATGACTTTTTTATGAGACAATCTTCAGGATCTGGGGGCCCATTCTTTCAGAAACATCGGGAATGTTCTTTGGGTACCCTATTATGATTGGCGCAACAATCTGATGGTCGTCAGGCATTCCGATCAGCTTCAGGATCTCCGGGTCCTTGATAAATCTGCCCAGACCGATCCAGCAGGTTCCAAGCCCTTTGGCGCATGCTGAGAACATGAAATAGCTTGCGGCAAGCGCGCAGTCTACCTGAATCGACAGCAGCTCTCTTGGCCCCACAATGAACACCAGGCAGGGCGCATTGTAGAACACGTTGAAGTGCTTGTCACGCAAAATGGCCTCGTAATTGCTGCTCGGAGAGGCAGGATTCCGCTCTAGATCCAGCAGAAGGTTGCGCTTGCTTTCATCGGACAGCCTTTTGATGACATCCTTATTGTTGATGAGAATAAAGTGCCATGGCTGCCTGTTGGACGAACTCGGTGCAAGACAGCTTTCGTTGATGATCTGCATGAGGATATTTAAAGGCACTTCTTTGTCCTCATAGTCCCTGACCGCTCTCCTTTTCTTCAGAAGTTCAGAATAATCCACCTTTTATCGCTCCTTTCCATCAACACGTGCCGATTTCCCCAACTTCAAACGATGTAGCGGGCGAGATTCTCCGAGGTCTCCTCGGCGCCTGATTTGCGTCAAGGTCGAAACGATCCCACAACCTCATGAGCGTTTGCACTCGCAAATATGATTATGAAATTCAACCCGCAGCATACCACCCTATCGCAAGCAAGGTGTCCCCTATCCCACTTTTGCGCCAGGCAGGGGTAAGTCATTCAGGGTAAACGCCGTCATTCTCTCCTCATCCTTTCTAACGATAAATCTTTTTCTCTCTAGATAACGCACGTGTGCAATCGCTTCACCGGTTGCAAACCATTTCTGTGCCCGCGGGAATTCCTCCCAGGAATCACAGTCAAGATCCCATGTCATTCGAGACGCCACCTGAAAAGCGGTTCGCGGATCGTCTCCAAGGATCGAAAGGACCTCTTTGAGGCGTCTCTCATGGTGTTCCTTCAACTCGGCGATTCTCGTCCTGTGATCCGTGATGCGCCTTCGGTGACCCGGTAAAACCAGATCGATCTCTATATCATTCACTTTATCCAGACTTGAGAGATAATCTTGAAGCGGATTTTGCTCGTCTGACCGGCATTGAGTATTAGATATTATATTCACCGTCCTTTCCTTTTCTTCCCAGCAACTATCTTACTCCTTTTGCGCTTTCCTCCAGCTTCGGCCAGTTTCTCTCTTGCCTGTCTAGCGCTCAACCCTCTTATCGAAAGAATTGCTGCCTTTGTTTTGTCCCTCAAGCTCAGCGCTCCATCCTTCTTTTCCCACAGATAGACCGCATGAGATGTTGCGCCCAATAACTTTCCAAAATCAGCCTGGGAAAGACGCAACTTTCTCCTGAGACTGTGTATGCCTTTCGATGTAAAGCGAGCTTTTTTACTTTCTTCCTGATCAACCTTCTCAGGTTGTGCCACTTGGTATTTCTTCAGCGACGCAACCAGGCGCTTGTTCTCCTTTTCAAGCAACAACACTCTTTTCTTCATGTCCGCAACGGTTTTCCTCAACCACGTGCTAGATTTTCCAATCCCCATAGTGGCGCGCTTAGCTTCCCTTTTGCTGATTCTGGCAATTTCCGCTTTAAGAACTTTCACAACATTCGACATGATCTACGCTCCTTTCATTCCCGGGTTCTGCTGTGTCTTTTTTCACCGACCTGATCTACCCTTCCTCTGATACTGGCAACCAGCTTCTCCAGATCCATTTTCTTCAGCACCAACAGAAAATCAAGATCCGCATCGCTCCTAAGCAGCTCATTGATCTTCTTCACCAGTTCCTCATTCGTCATACCCATCTCCTGCCATGATTCATGGACAATCCAGGATAGCCGCATATACTAATATATGAAATAGGGACTTATTTCAAATTTACTTGGTATCTGGCCCGAAAGCCTTGATTACCCCCCCGTTTTCAGACACTCGACCCACAGGCTATCCTCACTAAGAACTTAAGAAATCAGCACCACGACACGAGGTGTTTGCTTAAATTCGGCTTCAGAAGAGCCGGTTGCCTACCTGCTCATCCGTTTGGGTCTAAAATGCCACTCTCCCCCCAGGTAAACCGGTGATGTTTTCCAACGATCAAAGGAAGTGATCGTTTTTCTCCTTGTGACCTTTGACCAAGCCGGGTCGTATACCCATTAAATATCTTTGCAGATAACTGAAGGAGGTTGAGATGAAGAGAAGACATGGGATTTTGGTTGCCACGATGATAGCCAGCCTTGCCCTGTCCGCGCCAGCTATTGCGGCTGGCAAAGGACAGGCTGCGCAGAAGCAAACCAGAAGCATGACCCAGACCCAAACGAAGCAAAGAGTTCAGGATGGCTCAGGTGCTCAAACAGGAACGCTGGGTACAAAGAATAAGGCTGGGAATGCGCACGGCCCAGGTGACGGCACGGGTAATCATGGTGTGGGACCAAAGGATGGGACTGGCTACGGAGCACCAGGCAATCGATAAAAAACATGATTGGGCAAACGGCAGGGTGACCATCGCTCTGCCGTTTTTTTGTCCTTCCATCTCAGCTCACCTGATAATGCGTGGTTACCAGTGGTCGAGGAAACAAAAGTCCAGAATACACCCTGATAATCGGACAATGAGCGATGCAAATGCTCCTGCAAGCTACCTCATCCTATGACTCCGTGTCGAAATCAAAAGCAACGTGTCTCGAAGAATGCAATAGACTGCAACTCAAGTCATAACTTCGCTTGAAACAGAAAAGGCGGAGCAATAGAGTACTCAGCCTCAAAAACATATCGGCTGTTTTGAATTGAGGTGATGTGATAAAGGCCAGTATCGGT
>Ga0209706_10001856_pt1 | contig 11924 bp, 11 predicted proteins | sample PPLLaktember2015_6_FD_187263 | JGI IMG/M metagenome (GOLD analysis project Ga0209706, IMG submission 187263) | Freshwater sediment microbial communities from Prairie Pothole Lake near Jamestown, North Dakota, USA - PPLs Lake P8 Core (1) Depth... | ecosystem: Environmental > Aquatic > Freshwater...
AGGAAATTCAGGATGCGCGAGATGTCGGGCAGGAAACCCATGTCGAGCATGCGGTCCGCCTCGTCGAGCACGACGATCTGCACCTGCGACAGGCTGGTGTTCTTCTGCTGGATGTGGTCGAGCAGGCGTCCAGGTGTCGCGATCACGACTTCACAGCCGCGCCGCAACGCCTCGGTCTGCGGATCCATGTCGACGCCGCCGTAGACGACCGTCACCCGCAACCCGCACTTCGACGCATATTTCTTCAGGTTGTCCGCGACCTGGTCGGCGAGCTCGCGCGTCGGCGCGAGCACCAGCCCGCGCACCGGGTGGCGGGCCGGCGACATGCTGGTGTTCGCGTGGACCATCAGCCGCTGCAGCATCGGCAATCCGAAACCTGCCGTCTTGCCGGTGCCGGTCTGTGCCGCGCCCATCACGTCGAGGCCCTTCATCACGACCGGGATGGCCTTGGCCTGGATCGGCGTCGGGGTGGTGTATCCCATCTCCGTGATCGCCGCGATCAGCTGCGGATCAAGTCCGAAGTGGGTGAAGTCCTTGGGATCAGACATTGTGTTTGGTGGGCCTCCCGAGAGTCGAACTCGGCACCAACGGATTATGAGTCCGCTGCTCTAACCAGGCATGAGCTAGAGGCCCGTCGTGCACGGCGTTACTCAAGGAAGCTCTTCAGCTTGTCCGAGCGGCTCGGATGGCGCAGCTTGCGCAGCGCCTTGGCTTCGATCTGGCGTATCCGTTCGCGCGTGACGTCGAACTGCTTGCCGACTTCCTCCAGCGTGTGGTCGGTCGACATCTCGATGCCGAAGCGCATGCGCAGCACCTTGGCCTCGCGCGGCGTCAGCGAGTCCAGCACGTCCTTGGTAACGTCCGACAGGCTGTTGTACTGCGCGGCGTCGACCGGCGCGACCGTCGACGTGTCCTCGATGAAGTCGCCGAGGTGCGAGTCGTCGTCGTCGCCGATCGGCGTCTCCATGCTGATCGGTTCCTTCGCGATCTTCAGGATCTTGCGGATCTTGTCTTCCGGCATCTCCATCTTGACCGCGAGTGTCGCCGGGTCCGGCTCCTGGCCGGTCTCCTGCAGGATCTGGCGACTGATCCGGTTCATCTTGTTGATCGTCTCGATCATGTGCACCGGGATGCGGATCGTGCGCGCCTGGTCAGCAATCGAGCGCGTGATCGCCTGGCGGATCCACCACGTGGCGTAGGTCGAAAACTTGTAGCCGCGGCGGTATTCGAACTTGTCGACTGCCTTCATCAGGCCGATGTTGCCTTCCTGGATCAGGTCGAGGAACTGCAGGCCGCGGTTCGTGTATTTCTTCGCGATCGAGATCACGAGACGCAGGTTGGCCTCGGTCATCTCGCGCTTGGCCTTGCGCGCCTTGGCTTCGCCGGTGGCCATCTGCTTGTAGACCTCGCGCAGGTCCTTCAGCGGCAGCACGACGCGCTTCTGCAGGTCGGCGAGCTTGCTCTGCAGCTCCTGCACCGCAGGCAGGTTGCGGCGCAGGACCTCCGCGTAGGGCTGCGCGGAGTCGGCTTCGCGCGCGGCCCAGCGCATGTTCGTCTCGTTGCCCGGGAAGGTCTTCAGGAAATGCGTGCGCGGCATCCCGCATTTGTTGACCGTGATCTCGTAGATCTGCTTTTCGATCGAGCGGACTTCGTCGACCTGGCGCCGCAGCGTGTCCGACAGCCGCTCGACCATCTTGGCCGTGAAGCGCAGGCTCATCAGCTCGTCGAGGATCTTCTGCTGCGAGCGCAGATATCCGGGCGACTTGTAGCCTTCCTTCTCGAATGACACCCGCATCTTGTCGAAGAGCTTGGTGACGTGGTCGAACTTGTCGATCGCGCGCACCTTCAACTCGTCGAGCTGCGCCGCGGTCATGCCCGAGGCGCCGATGTCGGTCGTCTCCTCGCCCTCTTCGTCTTCATCCTCGCCGCCGGCGGTCGGGAAGTCCTCGGCAGTCGGATCCATCAGGCCGTCGACGACCTCGTCGATCGGGATCTCGCTCGCGCGGATCCGCTCGCCGTGCGCGAGGATCTCGGCGATCGTCGTCGGGCAGGCGGAAATCGCCATCACCATGTGCTTCAGGCCGTCCTCGATCCGCTTCGCGATCTCGATCTCGCCCTCGCGCGTCAGCAGTTCGACCGAGCCCATCTCGCGCATGTACATGCGCACAGGATCGGTCGTGCGACCGAATTCAGCATCGACCGTTGTCAGCGCCGCCTCGGCTTCTTCCTCGACATCATCGTCGTGTGTCGCGGCCGGGACGTTCTCGTTCATCAGCAGCGTCTCGGCATCGGGGGCCTGGTCGAAGACCTGGATCCCCATGTCGCCGAATGTGCTGATGATGGAGTCGATCGCCTCGGCGTCGACCAGGTTGTCGGGCAGGTGATCGTTGATCTCGGCGTAGGTCAGGAAGCCGCGCTCCTTGCCGAGCTTGATCAGCGCCTTCAGCTTGTTACGGCGTGCCTCGAGGTCTTCCTCGGTGCCGTGATAGCTGCGCTCGAGCGCCTCCTTGAGCGCCTTTTCCTTCGCGCGACGGTCCTTGGCGCGCAACTTCGTCGCGCTCATCTTCTCGACGATCTGCACGCTCGGGTCAGCGGCGTCGTCGCCTGCCTCTGGCACCGCGTCGGTGCCGCCGTTCATCAGTTGCTCTTCACTGGGCTTGGGTTTGCGTCCGGGGCGGCCACGCGGCACCGCGCCCAGCGGCGCGGACTTCGCGACGGGTGCGGCGGCCCTGGCCGAATCCGGCTTGCCCGTGGCTTTGGATTCCGTGACGACCCTCGCGCCGGGTTTCTTGATCTCCGTGGGGAGTTTCTTCGGCTCGGTCTTCGTCGTGAGCTTCTTCACCGGGGGCCGCGTCTTCGACGCCTCGCGCGCCGCCGCCTTGCCGGGTTTGACTTTTCCTGTCGTCTTCTTCATTAGCATCGCTTCACCTGTTCCGGCCGGCCGCCGTCCACGTCCGATCGTTCGTCTGTTGTCCCGCCCACCCCACGCTGCAGAAAACCCAGCGTCACGCGTGCGTCGTCAACTAGACATCATTGGGTTCGTTCTTGCCTTCTCAACCAGCCGTTCGCTCCGTCGAAGGGGCGACGGTCCGCCTGGCCAGTCGAGTTCGCATCGCAGCGCGCTGATCGGGAGAGTCCTCCCGCGTTGACCGGCTCGATCCTCGGATCGTTTCCGGTGGGTCCAGCGCAAGCCGTTCGATGAATCACAGTGGTGCGCGCCGCCGATCTTTACGCGATCTCCTGGGCGCTTCAGCGCCTGGACGCCCTTGTTCTGCACATGGGGCGAAAGCGCTGAGAATTCAACACTATAGCAAACTCCAGCCGCAATCCGGCAAGTGGTCGCGCCGCCGATTGTCAAGGATGCGGCGTCTCGGGCCCCATGCTGCGCGCCCGCAGGTATGCCTGGTCGGCCAGGCGGTAGGCGTCGAGCCGCTCCGAGGACGGGTCCTGCTGGTATTCCGCGAGCCGCTCGCTCCGGACCCGTTCGAATCGACGCAGCCGGAGCTTGTGAAAGGCCTCGTCGACCACTTGGCGGGCGGTGTCGACGTCAGTCTCCATCTCCATTTCCTGCGCGGCCAGCGCGCGGTACTCGTCGGCGAATTCGCTTTCGACCAGCAATTCCAGCAGGGCGCCGTGACTGAGTGCCGCGGCGTCGGCGGGCGCCGATCCTGTCGCGATCCGCCAGACCTCCACGATTTCACGATCGACACGCTCTTCGCACTCCAGGTGCTCGTCGACCACGCACTGGTTGAATTCTCGTGCCAGCAGCGGGTGAACAAGAAGTTGCTGCAGGATGCGGCGCTTCAGATCATCCACCTCGATATGGCGCGTGCGGCGCTCCAGCGGAGCCGGCCGGCCGAGCCGACCACGGCGTAGTCCGAACAGCGTTTCGAGCGATTCAGCGGGCGTCTTCGCCGCCTCGGCCAGATCGCGCAGCAACTGCAGGCGCATCGCCCCCGGAGCCATCGACATCAGCAGCGGTCTGGCCTCGGCAATCAGCGCGGAGCGATCCTCGGCGGTGGCCGGCGTTCGTCCGCCCGTCAGGGCGCGGACGAAGAAGCGTGAGAGCGGCAGCGCTCGTTCGAGTTCATCCGCGAAGGCTTCGTGGCCGCCCGAGCGAATCAGGCTGTCCGGATCCTCACCCTCGGGCAGCATGACGAAGCTAACGCGCTTGGTGTCTGCAATCACCGGCAACGACGCTTCCAGCGCGCGCCGCGCCGCCTTGCGCCCGGCCGCGTCGCCGTCGAACGCAAAGATCACATGGTCGGTCACACGCAGCAGCGCATTGACGTGCGCGCTCGTCACCGCTGTTCCGAGCGCAGCGACGGTCTCCTCGAAGCCGGCCTGCGCCAGCTGGATCACGTCCATGTAGCCCTCGACCACGATCGCGCGGCCGGCTCGTCGTATCGCGTCGCGCCCCTCGTACAGCCCGTAAAGTTCCTGGCCCTTGTGAAAGACCGGAGTCTCGGGCGAGTTCAGATACTTGGGCTCGCCGCTGCCCATCACGCGCGCGCCGAACCCGATGACCTGTCCGCGCGGGCCGCGGATCGGGAACATGATGCGTCCGCGGAAACGGTCATAGCGCTTGCCTTCGTCCGCGATCACGAGACCGGATTCGACCATGCGCGGGTCTTCGTATTTCTCGAAGGCTTCGCGCAACGGCTGCCAGCTGTCCGGCGCATAACCAAGAGCGAATCGGGCCGCCGTTTGCCCGGTCAGGCCGCGTCCCTTCAGATACTCGACGGCAGCGGCGCTTCTCTTCAGTTGTTCGCGATAGAAGTCGGCAGCGCGTCCGAGAAGCTCGGTGAGAGAACGCGTCCTGGACTGCGCCTCGGTGGCACGCTCGGATATCTCGGGCACCTGCATTCCGGCGCCCTGCGCCAGATCCCGGATCGCATCGACATAGCCGAGGCCCCGGTGCTCCATCAGGAATCCGATCGCGCTGCCATGCGCGCCGCAGCCGAAGCAGTGGAAGAACTGCTTGGAGGGGCTGACGGTGAACGACGGCGTCTTCTCCCCATGAAACGGACACAGGCCGAGGAAGTTCTGGCCGGCCTTTTTCAAGGCGACATGGCGCCCGACGACATCGACGATGTCGACGCGCGCCAACAGGTCCTGGATGAAGCCTTGGGGAATCATGGGATCGCGTGGAAAGTGTACGCAACGCGATGCCGGCGAGTACTTGGCGGACGTTCGACCAACCGTCGGCCGGGAATGGGCCTGGCCGAAGAACAGCCGACGAGCTTGCCGGTTCGGCTAGGCGAGCTTCTGCTTGACGAGGCCGGAGACCTTGCCCATGTCGGCCCGCCCCGCGAGCCGGGGTTTCAGCAGCGCCATTACCTTGCCGATGCCTTGTGCCCCGGCCGCGCCCGACTCCGCGATCGCAGCGTCGATCGCAGCAGCGATTTCCGCCTCCGATAGCTGCTGCGGCAGATAGCCCAGCAGCAGGTCGAGTTCAGCCTGTTCCTTGTCGACCAGGTCCGTGCGGCCGGCGCGGCCGAACTGCTCGATCGAGTCCCGGCGCTGCTTGATCAGCTTGTCAATGATCGCGAGCACGGCCGCGTCGTCGGCGACGACGCGTTCGTCCACTTCCTTCTGCTTGATCGCCGCCTGCAGCAGGCGGATCGCACCGAGGCGAGCCGCATCCTTGGCGCGCATCGCGCCTTTCATGTCCTCGGTGATGCGGTCCTTGAGGCTGGCTTTCGAAGTCATTTTCGGCTCCGTTATCGGCTCCGTTATCGGCTCCGTTATCGGCTCCGTTATCGGCTCCGTACAGGCTCCGCAAGGCCGGCTCCAGAAAGCGAAAGCGCGCCCGGAGGCGCGCTGTGCCGGCATGCGGAAACGCGCTCAGTACATCTTCTTCGGCAGCATCTGGCTGCGCAGGCGCTTGAAGTGACGCTTGATCGCCGCGGAACGCTTGCGCTTGCGCTCGGCGGTCGGCTTTTCATAGAACTCGCGCGCGCGCAACTCGGTGAGCAGGCCGCTCTTTTCGATCGTGCGCTTGAAGCGGCGCAGCGCCACTTCGAACGGCTCGTTTTCCTTGACGCGAATCGTTGGCATCGTCCTGTATCGCTTTCCTTGCGCTTCCGGGCGCTTTGTCGTCAGCGGCTCGGGTCTGGGTGTCGGGGCATTGAAAAACAGCCGGAGATTTTAGCCCGAGACGCATACCCGAGACAAGTCAAGAACTTACCGCCAAGGCAGACGAGGGCCGTCCCGTAAACTCGTCGCCATGCTGATCCTCGGGATCGAGACCTCGTGCGACGAGACCGGACTGGCCCTCCTCGACAGCGAACTGGGCCTGATTTCGCACGCGCTGCACTCCCAGATCGACATGCATATGGCCTACGGGGGCGTGGTGCCGGAACTGGCGTCGCGCGATCACGTAAGGCGGGTATTGCCGCTGCTCGATCGCGTCCTGGCCGACGGCGGACGAACGAAATCCGATGTCGATGCGATCGCCGTGACCGCCGGCCCTGGTCTAGCCGGCGCCTTGCTGGTAGGCGCCAGCATCGGGCATGCGCTGGGCTATGCACTGCAGCGGCCAGTCGTCGATGTGCATCACCTCGAAGGTCACCTTCTGTCGCCGCTGCTCGCTCGACCGGCTCCTGAATTCCCGTTCATCGCACTGCTCGTTTCAGGCGGGCACACCCAGCTGCTCCGCGTCAACGACTGGGGCGACTACGAACTGCTCGGAGATACGCTGGATGACGCGGCAGGCGAGGCATTCGACAAGACCGCACAGTTGCTCGGACTGGGCTATCCCGGTGGACCAGCCGTGTCGCGTGTCGCGGAGTTCGGCGTGCCGCAAGCCGTCGTGCTGCCGCGTCCGATGCTCCGCAGCGGCGATCTGGATTTCAGTTTCAGCGGGCTGAAGACGGCTGTCCTGACCGCTGTGCGCCGCGCAGGCGCCGGCAATCTTTGCGAACAGCCGCGCGCGGACATCGCGCGAGCCTTCGTGGAGGCGGTCGTCGACGTGCTGGCGACGAAGTCGATGAACGCCCTGGACAAGACCGGCCTGAACACGCTCGTCGTCGCGGGTGGCGTGGGCGCCAACGTCCAGTTGCGCGCGCGTCTCGAGCAGGAGACCCGGAAACGGGGCGCGGTCGTTTTCTTTCCCCCGCCTTCGTTGTGCACCGACAATGGCGCGATGATCGCGCTGGCAGGACTCGCCAAGCTGAAGCGGATCGACCCGACGCGCCTTGGCGGAGCGCGGGGCTTTGCCGTGCATCCGCGCTGGTCGCTGGCCGAAGCTACGCGCTGATCACGTGCGCGCGGCCGGCAGATCCTCTTTCTGGCCGATCCGCTTTTCCCTGCCGGCCATCAGGTTCGAAATGTTGCTGCGATGCCGGTAAACGATCAGTCCAGAAATCACAACCAATGCGACAAAGCGCTCGTCGAATCCCCAGCCGAACGCCGAGTAGAACACAGCGAAAACGGCCGCCGCCATCGACGCCAGTGAAGCGTAGCGAAAGAAAACCGCGACGATCAACCAGGTCGCGCCGGTTGCGAGGGCGAGCCATGGATTGAGCGCGACAACGGCGCCGGCCGCCGTCGCCACGCCTTTGCCGCCCTTGAACCGGAAGAAGATCGGATACAGGTGTCCGAGGAACACCGACACCGCCGCCGCGGCGGCGGCGACTTCACCAACTCCGAACGGCGGACCGAAACGCTGCACGAGCCAGACTGCCAACCAGCCCTTGATCGCGTCTCCGGCCAGGGTCAGGATCGCGGCCAGCTTGTTGCCAGAGCGGAGCACATTGGTCGCTCCGGGGTTGCCCGAGCCATACGTCCGCGGATCGGCCAGGCCCATCGCGCGACTGACGACCACCGCAAACGAAAGCGAGCCGATCAGGTACGCAGCGGCGATTGCGATCGCGGTATACAAGAGCGCCATCCTCACTCCTTCAGCGCGCAGTCGACGGCCACCGCGCCGAGCAACGGCGCCAGTATCGCCGGATCGATGCCGATCAGATAGCCACGCCGGCCGCCATTGATGTAAATCTGCGGCAGACCGAGCACCGTGCGTTCGACGAACACTGGAAGACGCTTGCGCGTACCGAACGGGGATGTCCCGCCGACGATGTAGCCGGAGTGCCGCTGCGCAACCTCCGGCTTGCAGGGTTCGATCCGCTTGCGGCCCGCCTGGCGCGCCAGGTTCTTCGTCGACACCGAACAGTCGCCGTGCATCAGCACGATCAAAGGCGCATCCGCCTCGTCTTCCATGACCAGCGTCTTCACCACATGGTGCTCGTCGACGCCGAGTGCGCGCGCGGATTCAGCAGTCCCGCCGTGTTCGACGTACTCGTAGACATGCTCGCTGAAGGAAATGCCTCTGGCACGCAGAAACTGCGTTGCCGGGGTTTCCGATACGTGCTTCCCCTTCGCCATCGGCATCAGCCGCGCGGATGATGCGCGGCGTGCAGTGACTTCAGCCGCGCCCGAGCAACATGCGTATAGATCTGCGTGGTGGAGATGTCGGCATGACCGAGCAGCAATTGCACCACGCGCAGGTCGGCACCGTGATTGAGCAGATGGGTCGCAAATGCGTGCCGCAGGCCGTGGGGGCTCAGCGGCGTCGTGATGCCGGCGCGGACCGCATAGCGTTTGATCAGCACCCAGAACATCTGGCGGCTCATCGCCGCTCCGCGCTGGGTGACGAACAGCGCATCGGCGACGCGTCCCGCCAGGATCGCCGGGCGGCCCCGCGCCAGATAGCGCTCAAGCCAGCGGCGCGCCTCCTCGCCGAGCGGAACGATGCGCTCCTTCGAGCCCTTGCCGAGCACGCGCACCAGGCCTTCCTGCAGCGAAAGTTCGAGCAGCGTCAGTCCGACCAGTTCCGAGACGCGCAGCCCGGTCGCATAGAGCAGTTCGAGCATTGCTCGATCCCGCAGGCCAAGCGGCGCTTCGGTGTCGGGAGCCGCAAGCAGGTCCTCGACCTGCGTTTCACTCAGGGCCTGGGGAAACCGCGGCGGCCGCTTTGCTCCCTTCAGCAGCAGCGTCGGGTCCTGCGCGAGGAGACCATCGCGGACAGCCCACCGGAAGAACCGGCGCATGACCGCAAGCCTGCGATTTGCGGTCGTGGCACGCGTGGACCGGTGCTGCTCCGCAAAGTACAGCGCCAGGTCGGGCTCGTCGACAGCCACCAGCGTCTTGCCCCGCCGTCCGAGCCAGCTCGCGAGCCCCGACAGATCGCGGCGATACGCGGCCAGCGTGTTCGATGCCAGCCCGTCCTCGAGCCAGATCGCATCGACGAAGCGATCGATCAAGGGGTCGACGGCGACGGAGGTAGCGGCCGGGTCGCGGCGTGGCATCGAACCGATCAACTGCGCGGATCGCACAACAACTGGGCGAGGCGCTGCAAACGGTCGGGGATCACTTTGTTGCGCCACCCGCGGCACGCGCGATGCATCGAGGCTGCCCTAGTGCAACTGGAACGACCGATGCGCTTCGTGCTGAATCAGCCAGCGCTTGATCCGCTCGTGTACTCCGCCGGCCGAATGTGAAAAACCACCGATGCCTGCCGCTGCAACCACCCGATGGCAGGGAATCGCCAGCGGGAAGCGGTTATCGCCGCAGGCCTGCCCGACCGCGCGTGCTGCGCTACCGAGCGTCCGCGCAAGATCTCCGTATGACCGCGTCGCGCCGCACGGAATCCGGCAGATCTCGCTCCAGACCCGGCGCTGGAATTCGGTCCCGCTGATCGCGAGGGGCAAATCGATCCGGTGCGAAGGATCGTCGCAGTAAGCGATCAGCTGTTCGATCGCACGCCGGGCCAGTTCATCGATCGCCCGCCGTTCCCGAAATGCGCCGGTCAGGAACGCGATTTCCGCGATCGCGTCGACGTGGGTACGCACGCCGACCGCTCCGAACGGCAAGTGGACGACCGCATCGAAGCGGTTGTCCGCCGGTCCCGGCGCCTGCAAGCGTTCGACCCTCATCGTCAACCGCCGAGCATGCCCTTCTTCAGAGCTTCGTCAACCGGCTTGTCGCCGAGCCAGATCCGCAATACGGCCGAGAAAAACTCTGCACCGGCGATCGGATTGCCGCGCGGCTGCCCGTTCAACGTGATGCGTGTCCCGGCATCCGGAGTGAAGTCGAAATTGATCACGTCGCCCTTCTTCGCCTCGCCGATCGATTTAAGCGTCGCAGTCAGGGCGTCGGTCTGCGGCTTCAGTGCGGCCAGTTCGGCCTCGCTCAGATTTGCCTTCAGGCCATCATTGAACGAGCTGATGAAGCTGTCGGCATCGACGTCGCGCAGCATGCGCAGCGAGACCCGCCGGGGACCCTTGTCACCGATCAGTGCCGCCGGACTGGAACTCTTCTGCGGAACGTACAACCCGGCCACGTAGACCTTGAAGATTGCGCGTTTGCGCAGCCCGACTCCGTTGAGATTCAGCGTCTGCCCGCCGAGCGCCGCGGTGGGCTCGAACTTCTGGCCCTCCATCTCGACCGGTTGCGCCAGCGCCGAACCGCCAGCGAGCAGGCCGGCTGCAAGCAACATCGAACTCAGCCACTTCAACATTCTCTGTCTCCCTTGTGTTTGACGTTGTTCCGCTCAGTTGTCGGTCGTCCGTGCCTATTCCCGACGCGGCGTTGGCGCGCGGCTGCCTTCCGGTTCGCGCGCGATCGATCGTAGCTCGAATCATGCGTGCATTTTCCCCAAGCCCTTCGGCATCGGAAATACGACGTGTTCCTTGACCCCGTCCAGCGGGCGCACGCTGCGCGCTCCGAGCTCCTTCAGGCGCGCGATCAGTGCATCGACCAGGATTTCCGGCGCGGAGGCCCCGGCGGTAATGCCGATGCGCTGCCGGCCTGCCACCCATGACGGATCCAGGTGCTCGGCGGAGTCAACCAGGTAGGCCGGCACACCGAAGCGCTCGGCGACCTCGCGCAGCCGATTCGAGTTCGAACTGTTCCTGCTTCCGACGACGATCACGACCTCCACCTGCGGCGCAAGGAATTTCACCGCATCCTGCCGATTCTGCGTTGCGTAACAGATGTCGGCCCGCTTGGGCTCCGCAATCGAGGGGAACCGGCGCTTGAGCGCCGCGATCACTTCCGCTGCATCGTCGAGCGACAGGGTCGTCTGCGTCACGTAGGCAAGCGACTCCGCATCGCGTACCTGCAGGCGCAGAACGTCCTCGACCGTCTCGACGAGATACATGCCGCCTTCAGTCTGGCCCATCGTTCCTTCGACTTCCGGATGACCCTCGTGGCCGATCATCACGATCTCGCACCCCGCGGCGCGCATCTTGGCCACTTCGACATGAACCTTGGTCACCAGCGGACAGGTCGCGTCAAAAACCTGGAGGCCGCGCCGCATCGCCTCGGCCTGTATGGCCTTCGAGACACCATGCGCGGAGAACACGACGATTCCGTCGGGCGGAACCTGATCCAGCTCGTCGACGAACACGGCGCCCTTGGACCGCAGATCGTCGACGACAAACTTGTTGTGGACGATCTCGTGACGTACGTAAATCGGCGCACCGTGGACCGCAAGCGCGCGTTCCACGATCTCAATCGCACGGTCGACTCCGGCGCAGAATCCCCGCGGTTGCGCGAGCAGCACTTCCATGGCTACAGAACTCCAATGACCTGCACGGAGAAGCGCAGCGGCAGGCCAGCCAACGGGTGGTTGAAGTCCACGACCACCGTATCCGCACCGTGCCGCTTCAGTACGCCGGCGAACCGGCTGCCGTCGGGAGCGTTGAACTCGACGACGTCGCCGGGCAGGTACTCGACTTCGGGATCGGCATTTGCATCGAAGGTCGCGCGCGACAGCGTCTGGACCAGCTCGGCGTTGCGCGGTCCGAACCCCTCGCCGGCACCCAGCTCGAAGCTTGCCTCCTGGCCTTCGGCGAGACCCAGCAGGCGATCTTCGAGCGGCGCAGACAGCTGACCGGTACCCAGTTGCAATGTCGCCG
>Ga0209706_10001858_pt1 | contig 11922 bp, 10 predicted proteins | sample PPLLaktember2015_6_FD_187263 | JGI IMG/M metagenome (GOLD analysis project Ga0209706, IMG submission 187263) | Freshwater sediment microbial communities from Prairie Pothole Lake near Jamestown, North Dakota, USA - PPLs Lake P8 Core (1) Depth... | ecosystem: Environmental > Aquatic > Freshwater...
CTGGCCTCAGGAAAAGCCGTCTCGGCGCAACCCATCCAGTTGTCCCAGAGCCGGGGCGCCGTCCGGCCGGTTTCACTGACCGATGACCGAAGCCCCGCACTCCGTTTGCCGTGGCTCACTCGCGGGCAGACGATCGGTCGAAGTGACGGCCGGGATAGAGCGAAGTTTAGCGCGATATCTTGGTCAATCTCGGGCGAACGGCCGCTCGTATCGGTGTACGACCCGTGTGTGGACTCGGGGGAGGACGTGCGTATGTTCCTGTTGTATCCGGTCGAATCGGCGCAACAACAAGAAATGCCCCGCGCCATGCTGCGCGCGGGTAGCTTTGCTCCTTGAGGCGATGGTCGGGCTAGAAAGACTTGGTCCAGCCGAGGTACACGGCCCCGTTTGGGCCGGGATAGACCACGGTCTTGTCGCTGAACAGGCTGCCGATGGCCGCACCGCCACAAGTGAAGAGGAAATCCTTGGTCTCGGTCTTGCCGCGGCCGGTGGCGTCGTAGAGCTCCTTGCCCAGGCCGGCGGCGCAGCCGGCGGCCACGCCGGCCATGCCGGGGTGTTTTCCCTGCCAGACGCTCAGTGAATGTACGAACATGCCAATGGCAAAGCCGGCCTGTGCATGCTGGCTCTTGTCGGTCTCGAGGGCGTAGGCCGGGACGCACGATAGAGCGACGGCCACGGCGATTAGTCTGCGCATGCAATACTCTCCCCATAAAAAGGAGGCCGGGTCGGTTCGGCCTCGCGGTTCACGTGTCTTTCCCTGTATCGGCTCGTGCCGCCCCGCGCTTTAGCGGGCCGGTCGAGTTTTTTCTTCAATTCGGTGTAAAGTGGGGATTCACCCGAATGGCCCTTCTTTAGGCGCCGACTCCATGACAACCCCGTTGGGTAGTCCGGATGGCGCGCCGCGGAATCAGGGAAGAGACGCGGTTGCCGGCCGCTTTCCCCGCATTTCGCTGGCGCTTGATGCGGGATACCTGTTGCGCAGATGCGGTAACCACGATCAAAGTGCCTATAGCAAGTGCCAGCCGAGACTCGCCCCATTTTCCCGGGGAGCCAAGGATTGGGAGAAGTTATTTATGCGTGATGATTGGGTGTTCGCTTCGCTCCAGCGCTGTACAGGGCATGTCGCGTGCAGTTCGTCGATAATAAGAATAGACAACAACAGTCTGCGCTGAACTGAGTACACACGCCGTATCGCAAGGAAGCGATCATGCCCGCCGTGAGCCTGACGAACCGCTTGCCTCTACCGGCAGGCAAGCCAGCCTGGGCCATGGTGTTCACCGTTACGAACGCCACCGTCCAGAGCAGACTCTCCTCTACCAGTTCGTCGAGCAGTACTATCCCGCGTATGTGGACCCGATGGCCGCACAAGACGCGACCTTGCCGGAGTATGCTCAGCGGGAATTCGATGATTGCCTCAAGTGTGGCCGCCTGGAATACGAGCTCCTGCGCGTGCGCTGCACGGACTGTCACCAGGGGCGGCTGGTCGCGTTCAGCTGGCCGCTCCTGCGCATCCATACGCCCGCGGCATTAGTGATTCCCTTCACGTCACAAGCGCCGGGGGTTTTGCCCGAGCTGTGGGGCGCGGCGTATGGCCGAAAGCGCGGCGTTGCTGGTCAGTTCGGTGACACGGTGGGCAAGGTGGCCGGGTTCAGTCTGCATGCGGGTGTGGCGACCAAGGTCTATGAGCGCAAGAAGCCGGAACGGCTCTGTCGCTACAACACCCGTGGGCGCGCGAGCTCACGGCGGCGGCGTTGGCGCCGTACGTCGGGCCGCGGGGCGCGCGCCCTGGTCAAGGACGCGGCCGAGCGCGCCACCAGCGTCGCGCACCTTTACCGTATGCTCGCCTAGACCATTCCCACGGTGCGCGACCGGGAGAAATTCCGCCGCGCGCAGGGAATCGACTAGTATCTCGGATCCGGAGGCGCGGCGGTGTGGCCCCGGGGCACGGGTGCATATGCGTGTTTTGTATACTGGTGTGCATGGCCCCACCCGCACCAATCTGGTGTAACGCGACCTCCCGCGGCAATACCAGTCTGTGTCGGGCACGGTCACGGGGCGCGCCCCTTGCCTTGCCCGTGTGTCAGGCCAGCGACTCGAACGAGGCCTTATACAAGGGCCACGATGCGCTGATACGGAGCGCACCCCAGGGCGTCGATTCGACCAAGAACGTTCCACCGGAAAGCAGTACCCGCTCCCTAGCCGCCGCCGCATCGTCGTGCGGCGCTGGTCGTTCGCTCGGCCGATATGGCTGGCCGGTTTCACCAATCGTCAGTGTGAGTTGGTCGGGCGAACGCTTTAGCCGCACAAGAACCGAGCTGACGTGCGGTTGCCGCACCATCTGCCCGAGGATTTCCTCCACCACGCGATAGATACTCGTCCTGAGGTAGGCGGGCACGTCCATCTCATCCACGTCGATTGAAAGCGAGATGGATACTGAGAGATGCGCGTCTTGAAGCTGTTTGACATACCACCCGAGCGTGTCAACAAGCCCCAAGGCGTCGAGACTGGATGGGCGCAATTCCATGGCGAGCGAGCGCGTCTCGTCGATCGCACGGTCGATGGCGCTGAGCGCACCCTGGAGCAGGGGTAGCTCCTCGCGCGGCTTCTTCTGTTTCATCGAGTGCAGCGCGGTATCCAGTTTCATCTTGATACCCGCGAGGTCCTGCGCCAGGCCTTCATGCAGGCCACCCGCGAGACGCTTACGCTCGTTCTCCTGTGCCGTGAACAACTGCGCCGACACGATTTCCAGTGCCCGACTGCGCTCGTAGATGGTCAGGCGCTGTGCCTCCATGAGACGGTCGGCACGTCGCACGACGAACAGCAACGAGAAATAGACCAGACCCATGATCGTAATCGCCCCCAGAATCATCAGCTTCTCCGTGCGTTCCACCTGAACCACGAGATTGCTGACATCGGTATAAACCTCGAATACGCCGCGCACCGGCTTGTCATCGCTCTGGCGCACCGGGAGATAAGTCTGGATGAGATTGTCGTCCCCGGTTGTCTGGTCGAACGGATTGAAACTATCGCGGTAGATGAGTTGACTCGCTACCCGGCCGGTGATGGCCGCCTCATAACCGGGGTTGCTGTTCTCGTTGTCACCGATCTGGTCCTCTCTCGTCGAGAACACCACGATGCCACGCGCATCCAGCAGCTTAATCCGCACCACGGCCGAGCCTTGCATGAGCTTGTCGAGCTCCTTCGCCAGCGCCAGGGTATGCGGATCCCCCGCCTTGGGTTTGCTGTGTCGGGATCGATTGAGGTACTCGAGTAAGGTGTCTTCGAGAGGATTGAGCGCCGTTTGCGCCAGGCTGATGTTATTCTGTTCCCCGAGGTGAATAATGCCTCGGATCGCAACCTCCCGGTAAAGCATGACCAGCAGCACGGCGGCGGCAACGATGGTGGCCAGACTGGCGATCGAGAAGTGTCGCAGGATTCGAAACATCGTGGTGCGATCCGGGCAAATCGTTGAGTGGACTATATATACACAATATTAGCGCAACCGTGTCGGCTCGGGGCGTCTCCGTTCAGGCCCCTGTTGCGTAAGCCGATTCGGGCTCAAACAGTGCTCGCGCAAATCCCCGGCTGGTGACCCATCTGATCAAAAAAGGCAGGACTGATACACAAAACGGCAGATGCTGGCGTCGTGACCTTGATCCAGCGCTTCGGCAGTGCGCTGAATCTGAATATCCACTGCCACATGCTGTTCCTGGACGGTGTCTATCTCGACGCTGTCAATGCCCCCCCCGCGCGGTTTCGATGGGTCAAGGCGCCGACCCGTGACGAACTCAACGAACTGGCTCACACCATTGCCGGCGCGTTTGGCCGCTTTCTGGAGCGGCAGGGGTTAATGGAACGCGACATCGAGAATAGCTATCTGGATTCGGGTGCCGTGGATGAGGATCCGATGCATACCCTGCTGGGGCATTCGATCACTTATCGTATCGCGGTGCGGGCGCAGGCGGGGCGCAAGGTGTTTACGCTGCAAACCCTGCCGGCCGACGACCGATGGCCGGCGTGTCCCAGCATTCGACCAAGACCCGCGCGAACTCTGCGCAATGCTTCGCTGGGGCGAAATCAGGTGCCGAGCATCACTCTGGCGGGAAATATTCCGGGTGATTGGTGATGTTTATCACTGAGGCGATTTCTCATCCCGCTAGTCTGGGATCGTTGCCTCGCGGCACGCGGGGCAGGTCCCAGTCAGCCAACTTCTTGAAGGAGAAGACCATGAGCATCCTCATCGAGCACCACGAAGACGTACGGTTCAGCGCCCGGCAGGGAAACCACCAGGTCACCATTGATCTGCCGGAGAGCCACGGCGGCAACGACCAGGGCATGAGCCCGCCGCAACTCTTTGTGTCGGCCATTGGTGCCTGTATCGGTGTGTACATCGCGGACTACTGCGACAATCATGCCATACAGTACCAGGGCATGCGCCTGCACCTCGACTGGAAATACCGCGAGAAGCCGCGGCGCATCAGCAGCGTGCGGGTGCGCGTGGAGCTGCCCAGCGGCACGCTGCTGGCCGAGCACGAGCAGGGCATCCAGAACACCGTGCAGCACTGCCTATTGCACAATACGCTGGCGAACAAGCCGGAGTTTGTGGTCGATGTGCTGCCGGGCCAGGACCGGGCAACCGACCAGGCATGCGCAGTGGCGTAGTTCAAGACTGTCGTGAGGCCAGAGCACAAACCGTTCGGAGCCGGCAGGCCAATGCAAATGCTTCGAGCACCGGCGGCGGTATTGAGGGGTCGGAGTCGAGTTTGACCTCACCGGTCGACGGCACCACGCCCGCAGTCGGGGCTTACGGCGAAGACACAAATCGATACTGTTATTTATTTATGTGTCCGATTTTTTGGCATACTGGACCAATTCGTCATCGCAGGAGTGAATTCCGTGAATATCTGCGTACTCCAATCTGCTTGCGTTGTCGCTGCTCCCTACTCCGATGCCGTTCCAACCCACGGCTCGTTCTGTTCGTAATGGGAATCCGCCTATCAAATAACAAACAACATGGAGGCCTGTCGTGACCACCAACCCACACCACCCTTACCATCCGATCATCTACGTCCGCGGTTTCGCAGCCACTCAGGGAGAGATCGAAGAGACCGTGGCTGACCCTTACATGGGATTCAACATCGGCTCGACCAAGGCACGCGTTGCCTGGACCGGTGACGTCAGGCGCTTCTACTTCGAGTCTCCGCTCGTGCGCTTGATGAGCGACCACGACTACGAGGACGTCTTCGTGGACGGCGACGACCTGGTGGCCGCAGAGCGCGCCGATTACCCGATTCCGTACCGATCCATCATCATCTACCGCTACTACGACGAGGCGTCGAAGGACTTTGGCGACGAGAGCAAGACCCCGCCCATCGAACATTTCGCGGAGGGTCTGGGCAAGCTCATCGTGCGTCTGTGCAAGAAGGTCTGCGAGAACAAGGACAACAAGATGACGCCTGAGAACTTCCGCGTTCACCTCGTGGCCCACTCTATGGGTGGCTTGGTCTGCCGCGCCTTCCTGCAGAATCAAAAGCTCGGCACGAAGGAGGCGCGCGAAGCGGTGGACAAGCTTTTTACCTACGCCACGCCGCACAACGGCATCGACATGCGCATCGTGCGCAATGTGCCGGGCTGGCTCTCCTTCGGGGACGCCAACAACTTCAATCGCGGCCGGATGGCCAAGTACCTGGACGTGCCCGCGGGTGACGACGTCTCGGTCGTGAAGAACTTCCCGCCCGAACGCATCTTCAACCTGATCGGCACCAACCCACGCGACTACACGGTGTTCGGCGGTGCCTCATCGTGGGCGGCCGGCGACGCGAGCGACGGCCTGGTGCGGATCGAGAACGCCGCGACGCACGGGCCGGGCGCCGACGGCAAGGACGTAAGTTCGCCGTGCGCCCTGGTGCACCGCAGCCACTCCGGCCACTACGGTATCGTGAACTCCGAAGAAGGCTACCAGAACCTCACGCGCTTCCTGTTTGGCGAGTTGCGCGTGGACGGCATCCTCGACATCGACGATATCACGCTGCCGGTGGAGGTGCAGAAGGCGCACGACGACGGCAAGACGGTGCGCGCGTCATACCAGTTTGAAGTCGCCGTGAGCATTCGCGGTTGTCAGTGGCAGATGACGCGCCGCGAGGCGCGCGAGAACTCCGCGATTTTCCGCAGCTACGAACAACTATTCCCGGGAAAGGAACGCACCCTGCGCGCGCCCGACCGGGCCATGAGCCCGCACCTGTTTTCGGTGTTTCTCGACCCGAGAAAAAGCGTCAAGAAGAACACCAAGTCGGTCAGCTTCGCATTCGATCTGAAGGTGCTCGTGCCCGACTACGAAGTGGATGGTGTTCTGTTTACGAAGCGCCATTATGAGGGCGGCTTCATCTATCGCGAGTTGATTCTGGTGGAGGCGTTCCCCGATAAAGAGGCTCCGGGGGGATGGCGCATCAAGTACGGCTATCAAGACATCAACCCCGGCAAGCCCGGCAAAGACCTGGCGTCGCGTCCGCTCGACGCCAGGGAGCCGGGGACGGGCCTGGCTTTCGACATCCCCATCGAGCAGAAAACCCGCCCCGGGCTGCGTGGCACGTTACGCCTCGAGGCTCGGCCATGGAGCTGAGTGGTGGCTAAGGGAAACGGCGTATTTTGCCCCTACTTTCTGTAGTTACGGGAAGGTCACGTGTGGTTGGCTTTTCAGGAATGAGGTGTTTATTCTTTATGCAGTCTGAGTACAACGGCTGTCACTGAACGTCTGGGGCTGCGAATGTCTGTTAAGGAGTCGGAGAGGGCACCGGATCGCATCACGCCGTCCGAAATGCCGCAGCGCATGTCGGAGAGCTTCCGGCTGCTCGTCGACCGGGTACGGGACTACGCCATCTTCCTGCTCGACACCGAAGGCCGGGTGGTCAGCTGGAACGAGGGCCTCCTGCGCATCAAAGGCTATTCGGCCGACGAGATCATCGGCCAGTCCATGTCGGTCTTTTACACGGCGGACGACGTGGCGCGCGGCTTGCCGCAGAAGCTGCTGGGGGTCGCCACCGCCGAAGGGCGGGTCGAGAACGAAGGGTGGCGCGTGCGCAAAAACGGCACCCGTTTCTGGGCCGACGTGGTGATCACCGCGCTGCGCGACGACAACGGCACCCTGATCGGCTTCGGCAAAGTGACGCGCGACCTGACCGAACGCAAGCAGGCCCAAGAAGCACTCAGCGAGCTAGCCGGCCGCCTCGTGGCGCTTCAGGAAGAGGAACGGCGGCGCATCGGGCATGAGCTGCACGACAAGACCAGCCCGTTACTCACCGGGCTGACGGGCAGGCTCTACAGCGCGCGGACGTTGGCCCGCGATGCCGGCCCCGCACTGGGCTCGCTGGTGGAGGAAGCGCTGGCCATGGCCGAAGCGACCGCGACCTTGGTGCGCACCGTTTCCTCGACACTGCATCCACCGATGCTCGAGCAGAGCGGCCTGTTCCCGACGCTGCGCTGGTACATCGAGAGCTTCAACAGCCGGACTGGCGTGCGGGTCCATGCGACGCTTCCGGAGAGCCTGCAGCGGCTATCCCGCCAGCGCGAAGTGGCGGTCTTCCGCGTCACGCAGGAATGGCTGAGCGGCATGCTCGCGGCCGGCGCGAAATCCATCAACCTGCGCCTGGTGCTGCTGGATGAGATGCTCGAGCTGACGATCGATGCCGAAGGCGCCGAGTTGCCGGAGCTGAGCGATCAGCTGCGCGTCGGCACCGGCGAGTTCGGTGTCACGTTTCTCGCGCTGCGCGAGCGGATCAAGCAGCTGGGTGGCACGCTCGAGGTCAAGCCGCGCGGCAGCGCACTCGCGCTGCGCGCCACTGTTCCCAACGCATAAGAACGCAAAAGCTACTCGCCACCTGAACAAAAAAACCGTCCCTGCGAAACCCACCCTGTCATGATTCGTGGCGACGGCGGGTTCCGTATGGCTGGGTGGCTTTCAGGAAAGCGGCAGTTATTCTTCCGACACACGTTTGATGACACTAATGCGGCCATCGCTTTCCAGAAAACATTTCTTAACATCCGCTACTTTCTCAATCCCGTGCTCGCGTAGTTGTCCCATTAGCTCTGCTTCCTCGATCAGTTCGCGTTGCAGATTCTGCTTTTGCAACCGCCCGTCTTTAATGAGCAGCAGCGGGGGAGGACGCAGCAACCGAAGAATCAACCGTGATTTGGTTTTATAACCTATCCAATCGAGAAAATAATCCCAGAAGGCAATGGTGGCCACCAGTAGCAGTCCTTCGGTGATGGATTTGTATTCGCTGGTCATGGCGTTTTGAGCTGCATCCGAAATGAGCACAATGACGAGTATATCGGAGATGCCAATCTCGCCTGCCTCGCGCCGTAAGAAGCGCAACAAGAAAAAGAGGAAAAGATAAACAATCGTTCCGCGTAAAAAAATCTCCGCGAGCGGCAACGATGGAAGAAAAATAGACCGCCAGTCCATCTACCCGGCCTTCTCTTCGTTGGGTTGAAAACCAAGAGTCGTCATCGCCGGTTTCAGGCTTTGCGCGGACTGTGCGTATCTTTTCCAAGGGCGATTGCCGACTGCCAGGCGCGAATCGATAGTAGTGACCGTCCATTGCGCGCTGCTGGAAATGGCATCCAGTTCCGACCATTCGATCGGGATCGACACCCCCAGGCCCGGACGTGATCGCACCGACCAAGCCGCAACGGTTGTTGCGCCAAAGCCGTTGCGTAAATAATCGATGAAAATCTTGCCTACCCGGTTACGCGGGCCACTTTTGGCGCTGAAGCGCTGCGGCAGCGTCTTGGCGAGGTGTTGAACAATAAACTGGGAAAAATCCTTTACCTGCTCCCAACCCTGCAGGCGTTTCAAGGGCACGACGATATGCAGTCCCTTACCGCCGCTGGTTTTGATAAACGAAACCAGCTCAAGCTGCCGCAAAAACTCCCGCACCAGGTGCGCCGACTCCTGCAGGAGCGGCCAAGCGATGCCTTCACCCGGATCGAGATCAAACGTCATGCGGTCGGGTTTACCGATATTTGTTTTACGCGCATTCCAGGTATGAAATTCGATCACATTCATTTGCGCGGCCGACAGCAGGCCTTGCGGCTGTTGTACTTCCAGCAGCGGGGAATGGCCCGGATCCAGCGTGGGATCGAGGGCCTTTATGCCCGGCATGTGAGCGGAATCCAGATGCTTCTGAAAAAATAGCGTGCCGGTAATGCCCTCCGGCGCGCGCAATAGCGATACCGGGCGGGCTTTGATGTGTTCCATCATGAGCGCAGCCACTTGCGAATAGTATTGAATCAATTGCAATTTGGTGGTGCCGCTGATCGGGTCGACCACCCGTTCCGGGTGTGAGATTTTTAAAGCTGGCGGCAGGCCGCTTGGCGGCGCCTGCGGCAAGGCGGCCGGATTTTCCCGGGTGATGGTTTGAGTTTTTTTATCGGCTCGCAGCCCATGAAACACCGCTTGGCGAATGCGGCCGGCTTTGGTCCATTCACCGAAGGACACCTCCGCGATCAATTTCGGCCGTACCCAGTGCGCTTTGCGATCGATACCGGTGCGCTCCGCAAAAGGACGATGGCGGGTGGCGATCGCCGTGAGTTTCTGTTTTAGAGCGCTTAGCGTTTTGTTATCAAAACCGGTTCCGACATTGCCGCTGTAACGCAATTCGCCGTGCTCGTCGTGGACGCCGAGCAAAAGCGATCCAAGGCCGGTACGCGTGCCTTGCGGATCGGTATAGCCTCCAATGACAAACTCTTGGCGCTGAGTGCATTTGAGCTTGATCCAATCACTGGATCGGCGTGATGCATAGCGGGAGGATTTGCGTTTTCCGATAATGCCTTCCAAACCCAAACGGCAAGCCGAGGACAGCAAATCCCTGGCCGACGCCTCGAAGGTATCGCTCAGACGAATGGTGTTCGCGCTTTGTTTCGCAAAGAGCGAGGCGAGCAATTTTTTGCGTTCGACCAGCGGTGTGGCACGCAGATCCTGTCCATCGTAGAACGGCACATCGAACACATAGTAAATAATGTTCTCGCTGCGGTCTTGGTCGAACGCGTTCTGCAGCGCTTGAAAATCAGGAATGCCGCGATCGTCCAATACGACGATTTCGCCATCCAACCAGGCTGGCGCGAGTTCGAATTGTTGCAGCGCCTCGACCAGTGCGGACAGTTTGGCGCTCCAATCATGGCCGTTGCGTGTAAACAGCCGAATCTTTTTCCGCTCGGCTCGCGCCAGCAAACGGTAGCCGTCAAACTTGACTTCATATAGCCAGCCGTTCGCCCCGCCAGGAGCATCAATGGGTGGCTGGTCTACCAAGGTCGCCAGTGGGGGCTTCAATAGGACGGGCAGGGCGGCTTTGACGGCGCCATCGAGCTGGGCAGCGTGCACTGTTGAAGGTGCTTTCGGAGTCTTGCGCGGTGGCCTGTCATCCCGTGCTTTCGGGGGCTCTATCTTCGCGACGCTGTCCGGCAAGGCATCGACGACGCTATATGCATCGGCGGGCCGCGCGAAGCCATCGCGCTCTTTAATCAGTAGCCACGCTTCTTTTTTTTCATCCCTGGCCTTCATGCGAATCAGGGCCCAGTTGCCCTGAAGTTTATGGCCATGCAGCGCAAATTTTAAATTGCCGACTCGATAACCCGCCTGTGGATCGCCGTGCGGTACCCAGAAGCCCTTGTCCCAAATAATCACTTTTCCCGCTCCATACTGCTTGGCTGGAATTTCACCTTCAAAATTATTGTAGGCAATCGGGTGATCTTCGACGTGAACCGCCATGCGTTTGTCGCGTGGATCGAGACTCGGCCCTTTGGGGATCGCCCAGCTTTTCATGCCGCCATCCAGTTCGAGCCTGAAATCGTAATGCAGGCGGCGTGCCCAATGTTTCTGGACCACAAATGCGCGCGCGGATCGACTTGCCTCGCCGCCTTCCGCGGGCTCGGAGGTGATCGCGAAATTACGTTTGGCTTTATAAGTGTTGAGCGAACCGGCGGGGACCATCGCTTAACTTGCCCGTGCTTTGTCCGCTGATTTTCGCACGTGTGCCGCAGCCGCTTTGGTTTTGGGTGGGACGGTCTTTGTGTGCGCGGCCGATTTCCCGCCTTTGCCTTTTTTCAAGCTGCGCTGAAGTAGTTCCGTCAGGTCATAGATAGTTGCGCTGGGGGCGGTCGTTTCCAGTGTTTCGATCGGGGTGACAGATTCCGTTTTGCCGGCTTTCACTTTCTCTTTCACGAGCGTCATGATCTGGTCTTTGAACGAATCACTGAATGCTCGCGGCTTCCAGGCAGTGCTCATGTCGGCCACCAACTGCTCGCCCATTTTTATTTCTTTGTCGGTCAAATTGGACGCCTTCACGCCCGCCGGGGGGAGTGCGAGGTCGCTATGCGAGCGAATCTCATCTTCCCAGCGCAGCAGATTCAAAACGAGCATCGGGCCTGCCGGGATTAAGGCGGCCAGGTGCTGTTTGGTTTGGATCACGACCCGCGCAATGCCCGCCTTGCCGGTTTTATGCAGAATCTCGCGCAGCAAGGCATACACTTTCGCGCCTTTATTGATAGGTGAGACATAGTAGGGACGATCCAGATAAAGAAATGGAATATCAGCGGCCGGGACGAAGGCTTCTATCTCGATGGTTTGTGTGGTCTTGGGATAGGCGGCTTCGATTTCTTCCGGCGACAAAATGACATATTGACCGTCTTCGTACTCAATGCCCTTGACGATGTTTTCTTTTTCAATTTCCTTGCCGGTTTTCTTGTTAATGCGCTTATAGCCGACGGGATCCATGCTGCGCTTGTCGAGCCAGTCGAAGTTCAGGCTATGGTCGGCGGTGGCGGGGTGCAAGGCAATGGGAATGTGTACCAGGCCAAATGAAATTGCGCCCTTCCAAAGTGTACGTTTTCTGGTCGTTGGCATCGGCTTTTACGCACTTACCATTG
>Ga0209706_10001859_pt1 | contig 11913 bp, 3 predicted proteins | sample PPLLaktember2015_6_FD_187263 | JGI IMG/M metagenome (GOLD analysis project Ga0209706, IMG submission 187263) | Freshwater sediment microbial communities from Prairie Pothole Lake near Jamestown, North Dakota, USA - PPLs Lake P8 Core (1) Depth... | ecosystem: Environmental > Aquatic > Freshwater...
CGCCAAGGAAGTGCTGAAAACCTACCCCGAAGCCCCCGCACTGGAAGAAGCGCTGGCCATCATGGTGGTGTCCTACGACAAGCTGGGACTCACCGACCTGCGGGACGACGCCCAGCGCGTGCTGACACTCAACTTCCCCAACAGCAAATACGCCAAGGGCGTGGACATCAAAGACAAGGCCTGGTACCGGTTCTGGTAAGTCTTCAACAGCTTTCAAATCCTGGCGTCAATCGCCGGTCCCAGAAGTTGTAGAAGATTAACGCTCCCGCAAACTCTCGCTCGTCACCTGCATCAGCGGGCTCAGGAAATACTCGATCACCCGCCGTTTGCCCGTCTTGACCTCGACCGTCACCGCCATGCCGGGAGTGAGCCGCACGGTCTTGTTCTCCACGCGTATCGTGTCCTTGGCGAGCTTGACCCGGGTGGAATAGATCAAACCCAGCTTCTCGTCCTGAATGGCGTCAGATGACACCTGGGTAATGGTGCCGTGCAAGGTGCCGTACTTTGTGAAGGGGAAGGTTTCCACCTTCACTTCGGCGTCCTGTCCCGGATTTACGAAGCCGATGTCCTTGTTGGGCAGCATGGCTTCGACTTCAAGCACGTTGTCCTTGGGCACAATCACCATCAGGGGCTGTGCGGGGGTGACGACACCTCCGACGGTAGACACCGCCAGTTGCTGCACGGTGCCCGCCACCGGCGCAGTCATGCGCATCAGGCGGCCACGCTGATCGGCCTTGACCTGTTCCTGTTCGAGTGAGGCGGCTTTTTGCGCAGCAAGATTGTGCTGATCCAGCAGCTGCCGCCGGGTTTCGGCGGTGAGGGTGGCTTGCTCCTGTTGCGCCTCGGCCATGGCAGCCCGGATTTCAGCGACTTTTGAGCGGCTGCTGGCCAGATCCTGTTCCTGTTCAATGCGTGACTGTTCGCGTTCCAGATAACCGTGTTGGGAGATGAAATTCTCCTTCACCAGCTTCTGGTAATCCTGTGCGCGCTGGCGTGCGATGGGGGCGGTCTGTTCGAGCTTGAAGACCTGATCCTGCGAAGCCTGGAGTTCTGCCCGGCGGCGGGTGATCTCGGCCTGCAATTGCAACCGGCGAGCCTGATATTCCTGGTATCGCCCGATAGCCTGGCTGCTCAGCAAGCAGGCGGGCCGTATCGGCGCCGTCCAACGGTTTCAGCCTGGGTGGCGTGCCGCTTGCCAATGCCCCCAGCAAGGCTTGCGCACGCAGCGCTTCCAGCCGCGCGGTCAGAGCTTCGTTGCGCAGCCGTTCACTGTCGGCGGTGGCGGTGGTGGCGTCGAGTTCGATCAGCACCTGCCCCAGCGTGACCGCTTGCCCATCGCGCACATGGATCGCCTTGACCACGGCGGCCTCCATCGGCTGGATGACCTTGGTGCGATCATTGGGGATGATCTTTCCGACCGCGATAGCGACCACATCAATCCGGCCAAAGAAGGCCCACAGCAGGGCGATCAGGGCGAAGGCTATGATGAGCCACAGCGTGATTCGTGGTGCGGGGTGTACCGGCGTGTCACGCAAGGCAAGCGCGGCGGGCAGGAACTGGGCTTCGTGGGGTTGCAGCGCGGGGCTGGCCGTTTCGCGGCGCCGTGACCAGGCATGGCGGAAGATTGTTGCGTAGCGCTTGAAGAGATCGGCGAGAGCGTGGCGTTTCATTTCAGTCAATCTCAGGCATGCTGCAGGCGATGCAGTCGGGAGTAATGCCCCGCTTCGTGTTCCAGCAATTCAACGTGCGTCCCGGCCTCGACGATCTGCCCATGGTCCATCACCAGAATGCGGTTGGCATGGCGCACGGCCGACAGGCGATGCGCGATGATGATGACGGTGCGGCCCTTGCAGATGGCCTGCATGTTCTGTTGGACGATGCGTTCTGATTCGTAATCCAGCGCGCTGGTAGCTTCATCAAAGATCAGGATCCGAGGCTCGCTCATCAGGGCGCGCGCAATGGCGATGCGTTGGCGTTGGCCGCCCGATAGAGTCGAGCCATGTTCGCCGACCATGGTGTCGTAGGCTTCGGGCAACTCCAGAATGAATTCGTGCGCCCCGGCCAGCTTGGCGACCTGGATCACCTGGTCCAGCGGCGCGCCGGGGTCGGCCAGCGCAATGTTCTCCCGCAAGGTCCGGTTGAACAGCACGTTCTCCTGCAAGACCACGCCAATCTGCCGCCGCAGGCTGGCGGCATCGATGAGCGTCAAATCCATTCCGTCGATCAGCACCCGGCCGCGCTCCGGCACATACAGGCGCTGTATCAGCTTGGTCAACGTGCTCTTGCCCGAACCGGAGCGACCGACGATGCCGATGACTTCACCGGGCGCAATGTCCAGGCTGATGCCCTTGAGCACTTCGGGCGTGTCGGGACGGTAACGGAAATTGACCCGATCGAAGGTGATTCGCCCGGCAATCGGCGGCAGGCTGCTTTTGGCGCCGGCGGCTTCGGTTGGAGCGTTCAGGATATCGCCCAGTCTTTGAACCGAAATACCGGTCTGCTGGAAGTCGGTCCACAACTGGGCCAGCCGCATGATGGGTTGCGCCACGCGACTGGCCAGCATGTTGAAGGCGATGAGCTGGCCGACAGTGAGCTGGCCTTCAATCACCAGCTTGGCGCCGAGCCATAGGGTGCCCACGGTCACGAGCTTGCCCACCAGATTGGTGCTTTCGTGCGCCACGGTCGAGAGCGTTGCGGATTTGAATCCCGCGGACACATAGCTCGCCAATTGGGTGTCCCAGCGGCGCTGCATCTGTGGCTCCACCGCCATGCTCTTCAGCGTATCGATGCCGGATACGGTTTCGACCAGGAAGGCCTGGTTCTCGGCGCCGCGGTTAAACTTCTCGTGCAGCCGGGCGCGCAGCAGCGGCGTGACCAACAAGGCAATCACGAAATACAGCGGCAAGGACGCCAGCACCACCAGGGTGAGCCAGCCGCTGTAGAACAGCATCACGCCGATGAACACCACCGAGAACAGCACGTCCAGCACAACGGTGATCGAATTGCCGGTGAGAAAGGCGCGGATGTTCTCCAGCTCCCGGACACGGGCGACCGAATCACCCACTCGGCGCGCCTGAAAGTAACCCAGTGGCAAAGCGAGTAGATGCCGGAACAATCGTGCCCCCAGTTCCACGTCGATGCGGCTGGTGGTGTGGGCGAACACATAGCTGCGCAGTCCCGAGAGCGCCACTTCGAAGATCGACACCACCAGAAGCCCCACGGCGATGACGTCCAGCGTCGTCAGCCCTCGGTGCACCAGCACCTTGTCCATCACCACCTGGAAGAACAGCGGGGTGACGAGCGCGAACAGGTTCAGCACGAACGACACCAGCAGCACTTCGCCCAGCAGCTTGCGGTATTTGACGACCGCCGGGATAAACCAGGAGAAGTCGAACTTCGCCATCTCGCCGATCATCGAGGCGCGCGAGGCAAACAGGATGAGCTCGCCGTTCCAGCGAGCCAGCAGTTCATCACGTGACACAATTTCAGGCCGTTCGGCCTTGGGGTCATGGATCAGCGCCTTGTCGGCATCAAAGCGGGCAAGGATGAAGTAGCCGCCCGAACTGTCCATCGCCATGGCCGGCAGCGGGGTACGATCCAGCCGGTCGAGGCTGGTCTTGACCGGCTTGGCATGCAAACCCAGGTGCTTGGCGGCGAGCAGAATCTCGGTCTTGCCGAAAACTTCGCCCGAGGTCTTGAACTGATGCACGAGCTGGTTGGGATCGGTGGCGATCTGGTGAAAACGCGCCAGCATCACCAGGCAGGTGAGGCCAGTGTCCAGCATGGCGGCACGCGGAGACTCTTGTTCTGTCATGGGCAACTCAACACAGAAGGAAACATCCCTTCGTTTTGCTTGCCCGAGGGAGCAAGACGAAGGGGAATCAACGACAACCTGTTACTGCCAGTTGGCGGCGATCACGCCCGCGAGTGCATCCTGGTAGTTGGTGGGCAAGGTGGTCTGCCCGGCTGACGGGGGGGCGAAACTCGCCATGGCGTTCACCAGGTTTTGGACATTGCTGTCGAGCAGGGTCCTGGCGCCATCGGTGGTCTTGAACTGTTCGACATGGTAGGCAGTGCCGAGATACCAGTCCTTGGCCACCAACTTGTCGCCGGTTCCGATGATGCTGGCTTCCAGATTGTTGCCGACTTGCTGGAACCAAATCTGGTCGGCAGCGACACCTGACAGGAATCGTGCGATATCCATATTCCCTGCGGTGACGTCGTTCTCGACCGCGGTATCGGCGCTGTAGCCGCGTCCCATGATGTATGTGTCATTGCCCTTTCCACCGGTCAGGATATCGGTTCCATCCATGCCATCCAGGGTGTCATTGCCTGTGCCACCGGACAGCGTGTTGGAGGCGCTGTTGCCGATGAGTACGTTATTGAGCGCATTGCCGGTGCCATTTGCCCCTGCCGTTCCGGTAAGGGTGAGGTTCTCGACGTTGCTGGACAAAGTGTAGGTCACACTGGTCAGCACTAGATCTGTGCCTTCATTGGATCGTTCGGTGACAGTATCGGTAGAGACATCGACTACATAGGTATCGTCGCCGGTCCCACCCAACATTTTGTCCGCGCCTCCCATGCCGTCAAGCCAGTCGTTGCCCGCACCGCCGCTCAGGGTGTTATTGGCAGAATTGCCTATCAGAAGGTTATCCAACGCGTTGCCAGTACCCCTGATGGCGCTATAGCCGGTCAGGGTCAAATTCTCAAGGTTGCTACCTAGCGTATAGGTGACGCTGCTATATATCGTGTCGAAGCCTTCGCTGGCATACTCGGTCACCACATCTTTGGATGTGTTGACGTAATAGCTGTCATCCCCCGCCCCACCCAGCATGATGTCATTGCCAGCCATACCATCGAGAGTATCGTTGCCGTTGCCACCTATCAGCCTGTTATTGACACCATTGCCTTTGATCAGGTTGTCCAACCCGTTGCCTGTACCATCGATGGCCGCGCTACCGGTAAGAGTAAGGTGTTCAAGATGCGCGCCCAGGCTATAGCTGATGCTGGTCTCGACCCAGTCTATGCCCTCGTTGGCCTGCTCGATAATCAGGCCGCTTGAACTCAGCACATAGGTATCGTCACCGATGCCACCGATCAAGGTGTCGTTGCCGCCTCCGCTTTCCAGCCGGTCGTTGCCGGCGCCGCCGATCAGTACGTTATTGCCGCTATTGCCATAGAGGTAATTGCTCCGATCGTTGCCGGTGCCATTGATACCGATACTACCGAGCAAGTAAAGATTCTCGAGGTTGGCTCCCAGGGTGTAGGAGATGGTCGAGTGCACTGTGTCCGTGCCAGATGATGAGTTCTCGATCGCTTGATCGAACTCGCTATCCACATAGTAGGTGTCCGCGCCACTTCCCCCGACCATCAAATCGTTGCCAGGGCCCCCGTCCAGTATGCTGGTGCCTCCGGAAGCATAGAGCGTGTCGTTGCCTGCTCCAGCATAGATATCCACATCAGCGATGTAATACCAGACTATGTTCCCAGTCTGGCTATCAAAAACCTTGGCTCCACGCGCATCGATTACGTTGTCCAGCGCATTGCCATAGAGGGCCGCGTCCGAGACATAGCCGGTCAAACTAAGGCTTTCAATGTTTTCAGCCATGCTGAACGGATCTCTATAACCGGCAATCGGATTCCAACTCTGCCCGCTGATCTTGTTGATCACTATCCGGTCATAACCCTCGTCATACCCCTCCTCCAGGATGTCGTCGTACCCATCCAGATAGTAGGTGTCATCGCCACTGCCCCCCACCAAGGTATCGGTACCCAAGCCACCAGTGAATACGTCGTTTCCGGCGGCGCCCGCCAACAAGTTAGCGGCGTCGTTACCGACTAAATAATTATCCGACTCGTTGCCGTAGCCATTAATGGCGGCGCTACCGGTGAGGGTCAAATTTTCCACATGTTCCGTCAAAGAATAGGAGATGCTGGCATATACAGCGTCATAACCTTTATTGACCTGTTCAATCACCATGTCGCCCGGGTTGTCGACGTAATACGTATCGCCACCCAAGCCTCCCTCCAGAGTATCGGCACCCGCGCCGCCATCCAGGTTATTGCCCTGGCCATTGCCGATGATCCGGTTATTCGCCGCATTGCCGGTCGCCATATAACCCGCCGATTCGGCCAGCACCAGATTCTCTAGTTCGGCCTGCAAGACCACGGCCGCGCTGCTGGTCCAGACCAGGGTGTCGATCCCCTCACCGGGTAATTCGATTAGGGTGTCGTCGCCATCGGCAATATAGGTGTCGTCGCCCGCGCCTCCCACCAGGCTGTCCGCGCCGGCACCGCCGTCCAGCAGATCGTTGCCGGCACCGCCCTGGAGCGTGTCCTGCCCCGCGCCGCCATACAGTAAATCGTCGCCGGCGCTACCGGTGAGGCTGCCGTTGCCGCTGACCAAACTGAAGGCACTGTTGATATCCGCCGCGTTCAACTGACTGCCATCGGCGAAGAAAAAAGCCTCAATGCTGTTGCGGGGCTGCCTGAACCATTCCTGCAGAGTGACACTGTCGTCCCGGCCGGTGAAGCCTATCCGCAAATCGGCGTCGACACGTGAAATGATCAAGTGCTCGGGGAGGACATCGCTGGCGAAGTACAGGTTATCCAGGCCAGCGCTATCCAGAATGCGGTCCTGGTTCAGACCCAGTTCCCGGTAATCGTCGTTCCCGGCACCGCCGACGAGATAATCGTTGCCAGCCCCGCCGTCCAGATGATCGTTTCCGGCCTCGCCGTACAGGACGTCGTTGCCCTCCCCGCCGTACAGATGGTCATCTCCGTATCCGCCGTAGAGCAGATCCTGCCCCTGATCGCCACGCAACAGGTCGTTACCGTATTCGCCCCCCAGCGTATCGTTGCCGGCCGCACCAATCAGTGTGTCGTCCAGCGCTGTGCCGTTCAGGGTATCGTTGCCGGCCGTGCCCTCCTGTACCAGCAGAGCCTGGTTCAGTTCGCTTGCCATGAGCACCGTACCGTCAGCGAACTCGAAACGCTCGATTATCTGGCTGTAGTCGCTGGAGTTGAACCAGGAATTGATGACAATCTGGCCGCCATCGGACAGGGTGATTTGCAAGCTGCCATACTGCTTCTGGAACTGCGCATCCTCGACATGGATGCCTGCGCCGAAACGCAGAGTATCGTTACCGGAGCTTTCACTGACGTTGAGGTTGCCCTCGCCGGCGTCATACAGGTACAGATCATCGCCCGCACCCCCAGCGGCATAACCGCCGTCCGGACCCGCCACCAGGGTGTCATTGCCGTCGCCGCCATATAGGGCGTCGTCGCCAGCCCCCCGTCCAGGATATCGTCTCCCGCTGTAGCCATAAAGCGTGTCGTTACCTGCGCCGCCACGCAGGATGTCACCAAAGTGGTTGACGCCTTGCAGATTATCGTTGCCGTCCGTTCCTACCTGGGTCAGCGTCTGGCTGGTCAGCATCTCGGCGCTCCACACGGTGCCGTCAGCGAAGCGGAATTCCTCCACCCAGGCACTGTGATCGGCGTAAGCAAACCAGCCCTTGATGGTGACCTGGTCGGTGCCGTTGACATGGGAGAGGCGCAGGTCCTGCCCCGCACGGGAAACTGCGATATCCGATTCAACGATACCTGCGCCAAACACCAGACTATCCACCCCGCCCCAGTCCTCGATCACTTTTGCGCCGTCACCCAGATTGAGCGCATATTGATTGCTGTAATTGACGCCCATCAGGCTCAAGCTACTGGCCGACCAGCTCGTGCCGTCCGAATTGAATACGACGTTTTGCAACTGATCATTGGTGCTGCCATACCAATTGAGAATTTTTACGCTGTCGGTGCCGTTTTGGTGGCGCAACATCAGGTCATATCCAACCCGCTCGGCAGCGATATCGGTACTCGAAACATTTGTCGCGAATCGCAGCGAATCGGTGGTGTCGCTGTCGACCACATCGGCACCGTCGCCGAGCGAGAACAGGTAAGTGTCGGCACCGGTACCGCCCGTCAGCGTATCGTTCCCCTTTCCACCAACCAGCGTATCGTTGCCGCCGTTGCCGTAAAGCTGATCATTGCCATCCTGTCCGACAAACAATTCGTTCTGCGAGTTGCCGTTAATAACGTCGCCACCCAAGGTGCCGCGCAGCAGATAGCTGGTGTCGCCTATATAGGCGCTACTCCATGTCATGCCATCTGCGAATTCGAAGCGAGCCAATATCCAGGACGTGCCCAAAAACCAGTTGGCAATCCTCACCTGGTCCTCGCCATTGGCATGGATCAGAAGCAGGTCGTAACCGGATCTCGCCGTCAAGACATCGGCTGGCGCGATGCCTTTGCCAAATCGCAGCACATCCCCTGCGCTATCGCCCTCTTCCCAGATCACATCCTGCCCGTCACCCAGGCTGAACAAATAAATATCGTCGCCTGCATTTCCCTGCAGGACGTCACTTCCCGTGCCACCTTCGAGGGTGTCGCTGCCCTGCTGGCCATAGAGCATATCGTCGCCGATGCTTCCTACGAGTACGTCATCGCCCAGGCCGCCTTGTAGTTCGTCGTTGCCCGCACCCCCTAATAACGTGTCGTTGTCCGCCCCGCCCAGCAAGGAATCCGCGCCGTCACCACCGTCAAAGGTATCGTTACCCGCCTCACCCTGCAGGTGATCGTTCCCTTCACCCCCCTCCAGTGTGTCATTGCCCTCCTGACCCAAAAGGGTGTCGTCCCCACTACCGCCTATGAGAATGTCGTCGCCGCCCTCGCCAACAAGGGTGTCGTTATCTGCCATGCCATCCAGACGGTTTGCCTCAGCATTGCCGTAGAGGGTGTTGGCTTCAGCGTTGCCGGTGGCATCCAGCGCCGTACCGGTCAAGCTTATCTTCTCGATATGGTCAGGCAGGACAAAGCTGGCGGCAGAACTGCTGACCGAATCAAGGCCGTCGCCGGCAGCCTCAATCACAACGTCGCCTGCGTCATCCACGACGTAGGTGTCATCGCCCGCACCGCCCGCCATGATGTCGGCGCCGGCTCCGCCATCCAGATTATCATTGTCGAGGCCGCCGTCGAGGCTGTCGTTGCCGTCCTCCCCAAACAGAGTATTGGCGCCGTCACCGCCGATGAGCGTGTCATTACCACCTCCGCCAACGAGCTGGTCATTGCCCGCCCCGCCATCGAGCATGTCATTGCCACCTCCGCCAAATAGCCGGTCATTGCCCGCCCCGCCATCGAGCACGTCGTTGCCCTCATATTCCGCAGGAACGTTTTCGCTGTCGCCCCAAAGGACATCATTTCCAGAACCGCCTTCCAGATAGTCCGATCCGCCCCCTCCCCATAGCTCGTCATCCCCCTCGCCGCCGCTCAAGTAGTCGTCACCATGAAGCGACGCGTCCAGACTGGGATGCAGGTTGTCTCCAATCAAGATATCGTTTCCGGCCTGACCCAGAACGATGTCGTTACCCGCGTCGCCAAACACCACGTCGTCGTCTACGCCCCCGTCCACAAAATCGTTGCCGCCACCAGCAAATATCCAGTCTTTCCCCGAACCGCCATAGATGACATCGTCATCCCCGATGTCGTCGCCCGTGGCAGCCGTGTAGAAACTGTAGTTTCGGCTGTATTTCTTGATATCGCCTTCCTGAGTAACCGTACGTGTCACGCTCCAGTTGCGATCAGCGGACACGACGTTGGCATCCCCTTCAATGGTGTCGTCCCCGCCCAGGCCCATGAGGATGTCTTTGCCCATGCCGCCCAGCAGGATGTCGTTGCCGGCCTCACCGATAAGGATGTCGTCGCCCGCGCCACCGTCGAGCAGATCGCCCCGCTGCCCGCTGGCAGCTTGCGTTTCGCCGAGCGTGTACGCCGCATCGATGGTGTACTCGGTCTCGGCATAGAGCCGGTCGTCGTCTGCAGCCCCCGCGACGACATCGCTATCCACGCCGCCCAGTACGGTATCGTTGCCCGTGCCACCCACCAGAAGGTCCTGCCCCATGCCGCCTTCGATGCGGTCGTCGCCACTCCTGCCGTCAACGTAGTCATATCCGCCAAGGCTCTGGATCAGGTCGTTGCCTCCACTTCCATAGAGAACGTCTTCGCGACCGGGCGCAGCTTCTGCACTGACAATGATGTTGCCGAGACCATCCGTCTGCGTCTGCACGCCCGCTTCGGTCAGGTTGAAGTCAACCGGCTGGAGGTCGCCGACGATGGTGAGGTCGGTGACGGCAGACAGGGGGTCGGGCGCGGTCCCGATACCCAGTTCGATGCCGAGCTCCCCTGACGTCCAACCTTCCACCCGCACGCTGTCGCCGCCGTGACCGATGAACAGGATCGTGCTGCCATTGTCCTGTGCTAACAGGATGTAAATAATCCCGTTCTGCTGGTCTTTCCACACGTTGTCGCGAAGCTGCAGCCAGTTCTCGGAATCCAGCCCCGCGCTGCCTTTGGCTTCGATATCACCAAACTTGATGACACCCAGGCCGTCGCTGTCGAGGATGGCGTCGTAGCCGTCGCCTGCATGGATGATGTAGGTGTCGAAGCCCTGGCCGCCGATCAAGGTGTCATTGCCTTTGCCACCACCGAGGTGGTCATCTCCTTCGTTGCCCAGCAGGAGGTCTGCCTGAGTGCCACCCACCATCCAGTCGGCGCCTATGCCGCCCACCATGAAGGCTTTGCTGATATCGGCCGTGGCGCTCATGCTGACGGTGCCGGCCTGGATAAACCAATCGGTGGCGGCGGGCAGAAGCCGCAATACGATGCGGTGCTCTTCCAGCGTGAGTGTGTTCAGGTAGTTCTGGAAATACAGATTCCAGCCCTTGGCATCATTCAGACTGGCAGCTATGTCAGTGCGGTCGAAACGAATGCCACCGGTGACGGAGACATCGGTGAAAAGGTACTTGCCCGAAACGGTGGCTTCGGGATTCTCGTAATAAAACTGCATGGCAAACGCGACGAGGGTGTTGGTGATGTCCTTGTTGGTGAGGGTGAAGCCGCCGTCCTGGGCGATTTTCCACATGTCTTCGGTGAAGCGTTTGACCATCTGGTCGGCGGCCAGGATGGTTGCGCCTGTTGCTGGGTCGCGCACCCCGGCTTCGTGTTTGACCAGGCGTTCGAGGAAATTCTCATCAGACTTGTCCGTATCAAAGGCATACAGATTCTTGTCAAAGATCATCTGCAACAGATCGGTGAGTTTGAAGGTGGCTTGACCCAAGGTATGGTCAGATGCGGTACTCGTCGGCGTATCGCCACTTTGAAGCATGGCGGTGAGCAGGGCTTGAGAGTGCAATTCAGTTAGCGCCGAAATGTTGGTCGGTCCGTGCTGAAGGAAGCCTGCAGGCGTGCCTATCGGGTCAAACAATGTACCCACGGGAAATGAGGAAGTGAATTCGCCCGATACGCGGTAGGTGCTCACCAAATCAGAATTGGGTATACCTCCACTGATATCTTGTAGTAACAAATAGGTACCCAAATCGGCCACCAAGCTATCGCGGGTGGCACTCAGTACAGGGTCGGCAATTGTTTTACCAATCAGGTAGGCTTGTAGATTAAGCGCGTAACTTGCTGTGCCGAGCAATCCTTGTTCGGCGGTATTAGCGAAAGGAGCCTGGTCGAAAGTCACTGCCGCCTTGCCGAAGAATACGCCCATCAATGCGGCAATGCCGCCACCCAAAGAGTGACCAGTAAAGGTAATGTTCGCGCTTGGATTGGCGGCTGTGACGGCCAGATAGTAGTCAACCGCCTGCAACAATTGCTCCGATCCTGCTCCAGTCGCCAGACCAAGGTTGGCAAATTGGTCAACAGTCAAAGGATTCGTCCCCGCAAAGGAGATAACGATTTCGTTCGGTTGACCCATATTTTGAAAGGCCGACATTTCAAAGCCTGCGACACTTGACGACGTGTTGTTTGGTATGTGCAGGAATTCCCGCCAACCGCTTGGAACAGGAAACCAATTGATGC